>Ga0209745_1000110_pt1 | contig 43198 bp, 34 predicted proteins | sample BarGraNGADG00312_FD_184495 | JGI IMG/M metagenome (GOLD analysis project Ga0209745, IMG submission 184495) | Arctic peat soil microbial communities from Barrow, Alaska - Barrow Graham LP Ref core NGADG0004-312 (SPAdes) (version 2) | ecosystem: Environmental > Terrestrial > Soil > Wetlands > Peat... | reverse complement strand
GGTTAACCAGCGAAACAGCAGTTCCTCTTTTATCGCTGGTCTTTCTCTGTATGGCTAGCGATTTCAGGGTATATTCTATGGCCTTTTCCTGGTTCCCCGCTGTATAATAAAGAGAACCGATATTGCTCAGAAGTTTCCCCTGCTTTGCAATATCGTTTACGGATTCATAATATTTTAGGAGGTTAGTGTAGATGGTCATAGCAGTGTCATACTTCGCAGTTACCCTGAAGATGTTGGCAATATTATTCATAATATCTGCCTCTTTCTTTTTATCAGGTTGAATCTTAAGACTTTCAAGAGCTTTGTTGTAGAAGAAGAGGGAACTGTCATTTTTCCCCTGATTATAATATATAAATCCCAGGCTTGCTTCAGCTTCACCCTTCACGTTGACATCACCTGTTTTTTCAGAAATGCTGTACTGGCGGTATGCCACTGTTAATGCTGCCGGCAGATTATTTACTATATAAATATCGTATAACTGTCGCAGGATATTTAGCTGTTCGGCACTATTGTTAATGTTTGATTGCGATAGCTCTCTGCAGCGAATCAGCTTTTGAGGATGTTTCCTGCGCGTTTATGCTATTAAAAGCAATCAGCAGAACCGGTATAATCAGTAAATGTCTCATAATAAATATGTATTACAAATTTCCAATTTCTTTTTTTCTGAAAAACCCCCCTTTTGGGGGTAAAACAGGTTTTGAAGTGTAAATAAATTTGCCTGTAATAAAATTAGTATTATCAAACAAAAAAAAGAATTTATAATGGAAAAGATTTTATTATTATCTTTACTTGTCAGGAGTTACGGTTTTACTAATAAAGATTCCTGTCTTCCCACACACAATTGTGGGATAGGTAGTCTGAATCAAGGTTTATTTGCGAAATTCTGAAATTTAAAATCACCTAAATACAAAAAAATATGAAACAAAAATTAATTAAACTGACTGGTGTAATCTTTATGATTATGCTTATTCTTAATGGATGTACAAAAAAAGAAGATCCGATACAGGATCCGATTATTTCATCCGGGAAACAAATTATTTCCTTCAAGATCGTAACTCCGGCTACAACAGGAGTGATCGATACTACCGCGAAAACGATCACTGTATTAGTTCCTGTGGGGACAGCCCTGACAAATCTTAACACAGATATTTCTCTTGCTACAGGCTATACAGTAAGTCCGGCATCAGGAGTATCGAAGGACTTTACAAACCCTGTTGTTTACACAGTAACCCGTGGTACCACAACTACAAACTGGACAGTAACAGTAAAAATACTTTATCCGGTTCTCTCACCAGGGAAACAAATGATTTACTTCAAATTTGTAACACCTGCCGTGACCGGGATAATTGACACAACTCTTAAAACAATAACATTACCTGTTGCTGCAGGTACAGTCGTTACAAGCCTTGTAACTGATATCTCTATAGCCCCTGGCTATACCATAACCCCTGCAACAGGTGTGGCAAAAGACTTTACAAACCCTGTTACTTATACAGTATCCCGGACTGGTCAGACAAGTGTTGTATGGACAGTATCGGCATCTTTACCTGTTACAAATGTCACTGCCGATATTACATCATCTGTTACATGGACTGCCAATAAAACCTATTTTGTTACAGGAGACATTAACATAAATAACAATGCAGTTCTTACTATTGAAGCAGGCACAGTTATTAAATTTAATTCAGGTGCAAGTCTCTCCGTAGGTTATAACACAACCGGCACAGTTCTAGCAAATGGAACTGCAAATAGCCCTATTATATTCACATCAACCGCCGTTTCTCCAACAGCCGGTGCATGGGTCGGGTTAAGGTTTTACACCAATACTTCAAACACATCTTTAACATATTGTAACATTCTATTTGCCGGTAGTAGTTCCAATTATGGCGCAGTATACCTATACAGTTGCGACATTGCAATGAATAATTGCACAATAAGTAATTCAAGCAGCTACGGTATAAAGACATACTATGCCAATAGTAAAGGCGGATTTGTTACTTTTAGTAATAACACCATTAGCTCTACTGCTAATTATGGTATTGTTATACATGCACAAAAATTAAGTTCCATAGGAACAGGAAATACTTTTAGCAATGTTATAGGGACCTTCATTGAAGGTGATTTTAATAACAATACAGCCCAAACATGGAGAAAACTTAGCGTGCCTTATATTATAGACCACGGAATGGACATTGACGGAAATTTAACCATCGAGGCTGGTGCAACTTTTAAATTTACAGCTAACGGTGTGCTTTATATTGGTTATAATTCGACAACTACATTTGTGGCCGACGGAGGTACAAGCGGAACACCAATCACATTCACATCAAATGCTACAAGTCCCACAGCAGGTGCCTGGAGGGGGATTGCATTCTATGGGTATGCCCAGATAAATTCCAAAATGAATTATTGTATTATTGATTATGCCGGATCGAACGTTTCATATGGCGCTCTGGAAATGAACAACAACAGTTCCATCATATTCACTAACAATATAATACGGAATAGCGGTAGTTTTGGTATCAACATATACATTGATGCCGGATTTCAATCCTTTACAAATAATACCATTAATACTTGTGCTAATCATTTAATTGTAATAAGCACAAAGCATCTTCCTGAATTAGGTACCGGAAATGCTTTAATTGCAGCTACAGGAAAAGGTATTCTGATTTCTGGTGGTGCCAGCTATAATACTGCTGTTACCTGGAAAAAGCAAACTGCTGATTTCTATGTTGCCGGAGGAGGACTTGATATGGATGGTGATATTACTATAGAAGCGGGCTCTAAATTCCTCTTTATAAATGATACCTATTTCTACTTCGGGTATAATGCCAGTACAAAAATAACAGCGGTTGGCACCAGTGCCAATAAAATCACTTTTACATCCGCTGCTTCAAGTCCTGCAGCCGGAAGCTGGAAAGGTCTGTATTTTTATCAATATTATACTCAGACTAATTCAGCCCTAACTTATTGTGCGATCCAATATACAGGATTGCAATCAAAACCTGCAATTTACACGGAGGTATCTTTCCCTATAAATAATACCACGATTGATAATTCGAGTATAGCAAATCCGGCCCAATATAAAACAGGCATAACAGTACCCCCAGGTACCGGAAATAACTTCTCATGGGTTGCAAACTAGGTTATTTATTTCCTGAGGTTTAGGATTACGGTAGAGACGCAAAATATTGCGTCTCTACTATTTTTATATTGTTTTCTTAACATTCTCCAAAAACACATCGAACAGATAGTCAGTATCGGTGGGACCTCCCGAGGCTTCAGGGTGAAACTGGGTTGAGAAAAACGGAAGGGTCTTATGTTTCATCCCCTCGTTGGTCTGATCATTAATATTTATAAAAAACGGATCCCAGTCTTTTCCCAGCGTTTTATTATCAACCGCAAACCCATGATTTTGTGATGTAATGTATGCTTTGTCGGTTCCTACCTGAAGTACCGGCTGATTATGACTTCTGTGTCCATATTTCAGTTTATAGGTATCAGCTCCGGAGGCGAGTGCCATTAACTGGTTGCCCAGGCAAATGCCAAATATTGGTTTCTTTAATGAAAATGCTTTTTTTATGTTTTCTATTGTCGTTCCACACATTTTTGGATCTCCCGGACCATTTGAAAGAAAAAGGCCATCATAATCTTCTTTGTTGAAATCATAATCCCATGGAACTCTTATTATAGTTGTATCTCTTTTCAGAAAGTTCCGGATAATGTTATACTTAACACCGCAATCAACAAGTACTATCTTATACTTACCGGAACCATAAACTTTTCTTTCATGTGTACTTACTTCTGCTACAAGATTAACTTTGTTCGGATCATAGAAATCTGTTGCTGTTCCTTCAGGTTCAAGTTTACCGAGCATGGCTCCTTTTTCACGAATCCTTTTAGTGAGAGCTCTGGTATCAATTCCATAAACTCCAGGTACCTTATTTCTTTTAAGCCACTCATCGAGACTTTCAGTTGCATTCCAGTGGCTGTATTCAAAGGAGTAGTCCGAAACAATCAGCCCTGAAATATGAATAGAAGATGACTCATAAAAACGCAAAAGGTCATTTTCTTCGCTTTTGGCTGGTGCCCCATAATTGCCAACAAGAGGATATGTAAGACAAAGAATTTGTCCGCGATATGAAGGATCTGTTAAACTCTCCGGATATCCTGTCATGGCAGTATTAAACACCACTTCTCCCGCAGCAGGTACAGGAGCTCCAAATGATTTTCCGTAATACACTGTTCCATCTTCAAGTGTCAACTTTACCTTAATTTTATTCTCCATTTAATTATATTATATGACTTAATGTTATCTGTTCGAGTACCCCCTTTCCTGTTTCCCCCAAAGGGGAAATGATCACCTCAACCCAACCACAGCTTTTTCAATTTGTTCCATAGCTTTTTTTACTGTCTGGTACGTGGCTGCGACATTCATCCTCATAAAACCTTCGCCTCCTGGTCCAAAAGTGGAGCCCTCATTCATCCCGACACCTGCCCTGGTCACAAAAAAATTCTGAAGTTCTTTTCCTGTCATTCCAAATTTACGGCAATCGAGCCAAATCATATAGGTTGCTTCGGGCGCCACAGGAACAATTTCCGGAATCATTTTCCTGCAATAATCTTCTACGAATTCAATATTATGGTCTATGTAATCAAGAAGTGCATCGAGCCACTTATGTCCATGAGAATAGGCTGCTATTGAGGCAGTAGTTCCAAATATATTGCCATTTCCCACATGAAGATTTTCAACAATCCTGTTAAATGATTTTCTTAAAACCGGATTGGAAATAATTACGGATGATGTTGAAAGTCCCGCAAGATTGAATGTCTTGCTGGGAGCGATACATGTAACTGTAATTTCGGCAATTTTCTCAGAAAGTGAAGCTATGGGAGTATGGGTGAATCCTGGTAAGATAAGATCACAATGTATCTCATCTGAAAGAATCAGGATATTGTTTTTAAGACAGATATCTGCCAGAATATTAAGTTCGTCAGGTGTCCATACACGTCCAATCGGATTATGAGGATTGGAAATAATTATCATTTTTGTATTTCCGTCAATACTGGAGATTAATGAATTGTAATCCATAGTCCATTTGCCGTCAGATTCTGACAGCCTGTTATAGACCAGCTTTCGGCCATGAGATTCGACAGCAGAAAAGAAAGGAAAATAAACAGGGGGTTGAACAATAATATTATCGCCAGGCCGGGTATATGCCAATGTGCAGAAGTTTAATGCCGGAACAATACCGGGGCAATAGGAGATCCATTCTTTTTCAATGCTCCAGTTGTGTCTTACTTTAAGCCAATCGACAATGGAAAGATAATATTCGGAAGGACGTAAAGAATATCCATAAATCTCGTGGTTAAGACGGTTCTGAAGAGAATCTACTATAAAATCGGGAGTGTTAAAATCCATATCTGCAACCCACATTGGTATAACATCTTTTACACCGAATGTCTCCTCTCTGAGGTCATACTTTATACAGTTTGTACCCTCTCTCTTTGCAGGTTCATCAAAATTCCACATTATAATTAAATGGTATGATTTCAGGGGCTTAAAGATATGTAAAAAATGGAAAAGTTAAATGAAGAATGTTTATGATTGCAGATACTCTTTTTATTTAATATTATTTATTACTTTTATCGACGGTTTTTGACTGATATTATTAAATTTAAATTGACTTAAAATGAAAAAAATTATTGCAGGTATTATTATTCCAATCCTGATATTAAGTTTAACTGGTTTAGCTTCATGCAGAAATAGATCAGCCGGGAAAGAGCAGAAAAAAGTTGAAATGGAACAAGTTAAGACAATTGAAAATCAGATTGAAGCAAATGTTTATCCCTTGCCAACTTCAGCGAATGTAATAAAGATGCTCACCCAACTCGAAGTTGGTTATATTATTGGCATTACAAACCCTGTTGAAAATACCAAGAAATATTTCAGCAGCACAGCCCGAGCCACCAACCTTGGGATTTATGGAGCCGATCTGAGCTACGCTACTTTGTATAATATGCAGCAGGAAGTAATTAATTACCTGAATGCTATCAGAGCACTTTCAAATGAGCTCAACATGTCGAAAATTTACAATGAGGAGTTGTATGAAAAAATCAAGTTGAATTTTGATAACAGGGATGAGTTAGTTAAAATTCTGACAACAGCCTTTAATGATACTTATTCTTACCTGAGTGAGAACGATCAGCAGCCACTGGCTCTTCTTGTTGTTGGCGGTGCCTGGGTAGAAGGGATGTATCTGACTACACATGTATCAGAGGCAGCTTATCAGGTTGCAGGAATTTCAGGGGTACTGCTTGAACAGAAGAAATCATTCGAGCTTTTCCTGGATATCACAAAACCTTACGCCAGCGATCCAAGCGTAAGTGATTTCTTGAAAATACTGGAGCCGGTCAAAAAAGTATATGAAGGGATTGGAACCAGTCTTACCGAACAGAATATTAAGGACATAACCAAAGTAATTGTTGGTATAAGAAGCCAAATCGTACAATAGTTATTTCATAAATGCCAGGCCGCAAAGCATTTTAACTTTGCGGCCTTTTTTTTACTTGATGTTTTTATGAGGGAATCTGTATTACTTGCCTTAATTCACATTTTTGCAATCGTTTCAACCATTAACCCTTCCGGAATTTCATCGAGAGGTAAAAAAATACTTCGTAGTTATCTTAGAAGATATCTGAACAGAGAACTGGAGGAAGAATACTATTCACTATTTGAAAATAACCTGGAGTTCTATTCCAACGAACTTAAAAGCGTCGATAAAGCTGACCTGTCAGATGACAATTCTCTAATTTCATTTCAGATAACAAATATCTGCCGCCAAATTAAAAAAGGATTATTCCTTGAAGAAAGGATGATCGTTTTCCTTCAACTCATAGAATTTGCATTTGAGGATGGAATGATTTCCGAACAGGAAAAGAAAATTATAGACATAGTTTCGAGAACATTCAGTATTTCAAAAAAGGAGTACGATAATTCCATAGCTTTTATGATAGGCAGATCGTATGATGAAGTATCATCCGATTGTATTCTCATTATCGAAAGTGATAACCCTAAATTATCAGGTACCGATGTTTATAAAAATTATGATAAGTGGAGGCATATCAGAATAAAAGGATTCAAAGGACACCTTGTAGTAATGCATATTGAGACTACGGGTACTCTTCTCTTTAGTTATGATGGTCCACTGATATTGTTTTTTAAAGGAAGAGATATTATAGCATGCAGACCTTATCTTCTTGACCGGGGTGTAAATATAAAGGGACAGGGAATTGATCCGATTTACTATTCTAAAATTTATAAAAAATTTGTCTCCAGGAAATTTCCTGATAAGATATTTTTTGAAGGGCACGACGTTGAATTCCAGTTTAAGAACTCCGATAACGGAATACAAAAAATGAATTTCAGGGTTGAATCGGGAAACCTGATCGGAATTATGGGAGGAAGCGGAGTCGGCAAAACAACGATGCTTAATCTGCTTCATGGCAAGATTCAACCTACATCCGGGAACATCTATATAAATGGTTATGACATTAATTCCGATTCTGAGGAACTGAAAGGGCTTATTGGATTTGTTCCGCAGGATGACATGCTGATAGAGGAGCTTACTGTATATCAGAATCTTTATTATAATGCCCGATTATGTTTTGGAGACTATAAGGAAGAACAGTTAAAGAGTACTGTTGAGAAAGTCCTCCAGGATCTTGACCTGTACGATATTAGAGATCTGCAGGTTGGTGACACGCTTAATAAAAAGGTGAGTGGCGGACAAAGGAAGCGTCTTAATATCGGTCTTGAGCTAATGCGTGAGCCGGTAGTGCTATTCATAGACGAACCTACTTCCGGATTATCTTCCTTCGATTCAGAAAAGGTGATGAGCTTATTAAGACATCAGGCTTTAACCGGGAAGCTGGTTTTTGCCATAATTCATCAACCCTCTTCAGATATTATCAAAATGTTCGACAGATTATGGTTGCTCGATAAGGGTGGCTATATGATCTATGATGGCGATCCTGTTGAAGCGCTGGTTTATTTTAAAACGGAAACATCACAGGCAAATGCAGGTGAGAGCGAATGTCCTAATTGCGGTAATGTAGAAACGGACAACATCTTGCATATCATTGAGGTAAAGGTAATTGACAATTCTGGCTATGCAGGAAAGGAGAGGCAGATAAGTCCTAGGGAATGGTACGAAAAGTATAAGAAAAAAATGATGCCTGTTCTGGGCAATAAACCTCCAAAAGCAGTTATCCCTCCCAGCAACTTCAGAGTTCCTAAAAAGATAGATCAGATAAGAACTTTTATTAAGCGTAACCTTACCCGTAAATTTGCCGACAGACAATATATGGTGATAAACCTTCTGGAAGCCCCTTTACTCGCATTTATCCTGGCATATATTTCAAAATTCAGTGAGAACGGTGTTTACATCTTTGCAAATAACAAAAACTATCCGGTATTCTTGTTCATGGGTGTAATTGTTGCACTTTTTATAGGACTGACGGTTAGCGCTGAAGAGATTTTCAGAGACAGAAAAATACTGGAAAGAGAGAAATTTCTTGACTTGAGCAGGTTAAGCTATCTGATTTCAAAAATCAATTTTCTATTTACCTTATCTGCAATACAGTCTCTCTCATTTGTTCTGGTGGCAAATACAATTCTTGAAGTCAGGGGGATGCTTTTCCAACAATGGATTATCCTTTTCTCAACAGCATGTTTTGGAAACCTGCTGGGTTTGAATATTTCAGCAGGAATGCGAACGGCTATAAGCATATATATTCTGATTCCGCTCATTCTAGTACCCCAGCTGCTTCTTGGAGGAGCGATGATAAAATTTGATGACCTTCATAAATCAATAAGCAAAAAAGTTTTTGTACCGGTTGTGGGAGACATAATGGTTACACGTTGGGCATATGAAGCAATCAGTGTTGAACAGTTTATGGATAATAAATTTGAAAAGCCTTTTTTTAAATATGATATGGATATAAGTCAGAATGACTGGTACGCATCCTTTCTTATTCCGGCACTGAAAGTTAAAGTAGACGAATGTCTTACAGCAGGAAAAGATCCTGATTATAAGGAAGACACGGAAAGTAATTTTAAGAAAATTAATTTTCATATAAATGATCTTTCTTCCATATCGGAGATAAAACCAGGCCAATGGATAAGCAATCTGAATTATAATGGATTTAATACATATACTGCGGATGAAGCAAAATTATTTCTCGATAGTCTCAAAACCACATTCAGGTTAAAAAGCCGCGCAGTAGTTTCTCAACGGGATATGTTATATGCTGAGATTACGAAAAAAATTGGTAGCGATGCATTTATTAAACTGAGGGAAGATAATTACAATAAGACACTGGCTGACTTTATGCTAAATAACATGACAACAAGCAAAATTTATGATGCCGGCGATAAATTTATTCAAAAAGCTGACCCTGTTTTCATGCGCCCTGGCTCAAAAATCGGTCGGGCCCATTTTTATTCACCTTATAAGCAGATTGGAAATATGAAGGTAGGTACTCTGATCTTTAATCTTTTTATAATCTGGATAATGATCTTATTCCTCTTTGTAACATTATACTACAATTTACTTAAGCGATTCATTGCATTTCTTGAATCGCTCAATTTACCCATAATAAGAAAGTTCGGAAGGGATCTTCTTCAGTTTTAACCAATTCTAATGAGCAGAGTTCAACCTAAAAAGAATCTTGGACAACACTTTCTGACAGATGAAGGTATCGCCCATAAAATTGCCAGTTCATTGACAGGCACGGGTTATAATTCTGTCCTGGAAATTGGTCCGGGGATGGGAATGCTCACAAAATATCTGATCGAAAGAAGATTTCCGGATTTCAGGGTTATCGAAATAGATAATGAGTCGGTACATTATCTTCAGGCACATTTCCCTGAATTGAAAAACATAATGAGAGGCGATTTTCTCTCACTGGATATTGATGACTTTTTTCCTGAAAAAATGGCCATAATAGGGAATTTCCCTTATAATATCTCAACACAGATATTGTTTAAAGCATTGAAACACCGGGAAAAAATTGTTGAGATTGCCGGAATGCTTCAGAAAGAAGTGGCTGAAAGGATTTGTGCCGGACCAGGTTCGAAAACCTATGGAATCATGAGTGTATTATTGCAGGCATATTATAACACCGAATATCTTTTTACAGTACCGGAACATGTTTTTTCACCGCCACCTAAGGTAAAATCCGGAGTAATAAGGTTAATCAGGAACGAAGTAAAAAATCTCGATTGTGACGAAGTGCTATTTTTCAGAGTAGTGAAAGCATGCTTTAATCAGCGAAGGAAAATGTTGAGAAATTCAGTCAGGGCAGCATTCGAATTGAAACGTGACGATTATCCAGAGTTTAATCTGAGACCCGAGCAGTTATCTGTAAATCAGTTTGTTCTTCTGACCAGATGGATAGATGAGAACAGGATAATATCAGAATGAAAATCCAATAGCTTCAACAGGATTCATGTTAGCCGCTGTATTTGCCGGAGCATAACCGGCTATAACACCAATGATCCCTGATATGAATACTGCGAGAAACATATTTGCAATGGTCAGGTACATATTAAGGTCATAGAGGTAATTTATAAAAAGCGTGGCAATAAATATCATTAGAATTCCAAGTAACCCGCCAATAATTGACAGCAGTACCGACTCAACCAGAAATTGTTGAAGGATAAAGAACTTTTTGGCCCCGAGTGCTTTCTGTATACCTATTATATTAGTTCTTTCCCGTACGGAAACAAACATGATGTTTGCAATTCCGAAACCACCTACAAGTATTGCAAATCCTCCGATAACCCAGCCTCCTATATTAATTCCTGTAAAAACAGCATCAAATCCCTGGGAAAGCAAGCTTGACTGGTTAACTGAAAAATTATTTATTTCATCGGGCTGAAGTCTTCTGGCTGATCTTAAAATCATTGTTACTTCTTCACTAAGTTCCTGTACCGAAACACCGGTTTTTGCCTTGATCATGATGTTTGTCTCAATGTTGCTATTCCTCATGTTTATGAAGCTCTTGCCATAATTCATTGGAACCAGAGTAATATCATCCATTCCATTATCTCCAATTCCGCCAGTGCCCTCTTTTTTAAACACTCCTATCACATTGGTTTTTTTCCCTCCGATTGTGATCTGCTTGCCAACGGGATCTGCCTTTTCAAATAACCTTTCTGCAATATTAGCGCCTACGATTGCTACATTTTTCCCTGAAGATGATTCTTCAGGTGAGAAATAACGGCCATTCTGAATCTCAAATGTTCTAACATTTTCAAAATCATGCGAAGCTGCCCAAATCGTAACATCGGTTGCCTGATTTTTTTTGTATTTTAATGGTTTTGATGAAAAGGCAGAAAAACAGGCAGATGCTGTTTTTGTAGATTTGTTAAGTATTGCCTCTAAATCTTCTTTCGAAGTTGATGGCCATTTCATAATATCCCACCATGCCAGATTCGGATCGAACGACCATGGAAATTTCTGAACATATATCACATTATCGCCCAGTGTTGAAATACTATCGCGAATCGATTTTTCCATCCAGTCGAGTACCGTAAATACCGAAATTATGGAAAAAATCCCTATTGTAATTCCGAATAGCGATAGGAATGTTCTTAGCTTATTAACAATAATTGAATTATAAGCAAAAATAAAACCCTCTTTGAGAAGCCTGAGAAACATAATTATATTTTGAAATATTTATATTGTGGGTCAAATATACGAAAATCATTGATTGCTTATAATCATTGTTATAATGTGTTGAGGTTAATAAAAAAATATCTATTTTTGAAGGCCGGAAAAGGATATCCACAGACTGTCGTAATAATCATATAATGAGTGACAAGAGAATAAAGAGTGCTCTGATTTCAGTTTTTTATAAAGACGGATTAGACAATATTATCAGAATACTTCACAAATTGGATGTGAAGATCTACTCCACAGGAGGTACTTTCAACTTTATCAGTGAACTTGGAATACCTGCTGAAAAAGTTGAAGATCTTACATCCTATCCTTCAATTCTGGGTGGCCGGGTTAAAACACTACATCCTTCAGTTTTTGGTGGTATTCTGGCCAGAAGGGAGAACGAAGAAGACCTTGCTCAGCTTTCAAAGTTCAAGATTCCTGAGATAGATCTTGTAATTGTCGATCTTTATCCATTTGAAGAAACTGTAAAATCTGTTGAAAATGAGGAGGAGATTATTGAAAAGATAGATATTGGTGGTATTTCACTCATCAGGGCAGCTGCAAAAAATTACAATGACGTTCTCATTGTATCAGGAAGAGAGCAATACCCCGATCTTCATGATCTCCTGGTTGATAAGAAAGGATTCACATCAATTTCTGAAAGACGCCTTTATGCTGCCAGAGCATTTCAGACATCTTCCCATTACGACACAGCTATTTTTAAATACTTTAACAAAGAATCAGAGATACAGGTGTTCAGAGAGAGCATAAATTCAGCTTTCCCTTTACGTTATGGGGAAAATCCTCATCAGAAGGGAACATTCTTTGGAGACCCCGGACAGATTTTCGAAAAGCTTCATGGTAAAGAGATTTCCTATAACAATCTTCTCGATCTTGACGCTGCGCTGAATCTGATTGATGAATTTACCCTGACAACTTACGCAATAATCAAACATAATAATGCGTGTGGTGTTGCTTCGAGGGGAAATGCTCTTACTGCCTGGAAGGATGCTCTGGCTTGCGATCCGGTATCAGCTTTCGGGGGTGTTATCGTTACAAATGCTCCAGTCGATGAGATAACAGCTTCAGAAATTGATAAGATATTTTTTGAAATAATTATTGCCCCGGCTTTTACTGCCTCTGCACTTGAAATACTTAAACAAAAAAAGAACAGAATAATACTCCTGCAAAAACAATCCGTCAGGAGTAATTATGGATTCAGATCATTACTTAACGGAGTTCTCTGGCAACAGAAAGACTCAAGTACCGAATCTGCGAGTGATATGAAACCAGTCACAAAAAGGGTTCCGCTTCCATCAGAAATTAACGATCTTATATTTGCCAATATTATTGTAAAGCATAGTAAATCGAATGCAATAGTAATTGTAAAAAACGGACAATTATGTGCAAGTGGAATAGGCCAGACATCAAGAGTGGATGCACTAAAGCAGGCCATTGAAAAAGCACACTCTTTCGGATTTGATCTTACTGGTGCGGTACTTGCTTCCGATGCTTTTTTCCCCTTTGCCGACAGTGTTGAGATAGCTCACAGAGCAGGAATATCAGCTATTGTCCAACCGGGGGGATCAGTCCGCGACCAGGAGTCAATTGACTATTGTTCTTCAAACGGTATAGCAATGGTATTTACAGGTATAAGACATTTTAAACATTAGAAATATATTTAATTAATCATCTCATATAATGGGACTATTTTCATTTTTAACACAAGAAATTGCTATAGATCTGGGTACCGCAAATACAATTATTATTCATAACGATAAGGTTGTTGTTGATGAGCCCTCTATAGTCGCAATTGATAAAACTACCGGAAAGCTTATAGCAATTGGAGAACAAGCCCGGCAGATGCATGGCAAGACACATGAAAACATTAAGACTATCAGACCTTTACGCGACGGTGTAATTGCCGATTTTAATGCAGCCGAGCTGATGATAAGGGGTATGATTAAAATGATAAACAAAGGACCACGCCTTTTCGCACCTTCCCTGAAGATGGTAGTGTGCATACCCTCAGGAAGTACTGAAGTTGAGATACGTGCAGTACGCGATTCCTCAGAGCATGCCGGCGGACGCGATGTCTATATGATTTATGAACCTATGGCGGCTGCCATTGGAATTGGTATCGATGTTGAAGCTCCTGAAGGATGCATGGTAATTGATATTGGGGGTGGTACAACGGAAATCGCAGTTATTGCTCTCGGAGGAATCGTTTGCAATAAATCAATAAGAATTGCCGGAGATGGATTTACTACTGATATACAGGCATATATGCGTCATCAGCATAATATAAAAATCGGTGAACGCACCGCTGAAGATATTAAAATAGGAGTAGGTGCCGCTTTGCCCGATTTAGACAACCCTCCACCTGATTACATTGTCAGAGGGCCGAATATTATGACAGCCCTGCCCATTGAGATACCAATCTCTTATCAGGAAATAGCTTATTGCCTCGATAAATCACTGTCTAAAGTAGAAGCAGCACTTTTAAATGTACTTGAACAGACACCACCGGAACTATATGCTGATATTGTAAATAAAGGAATTTACCTGGCAGGAGGAGGAGCTTTACTCAGAGGTCTTGATAAGCGACTAACAGATAAAATCAACATTAACTTTAATGTAGTTGAGGATCCTCTTCATGCAGTGGCCAGAGGTACAGGGGTTGCCCTGAAAAATGTCGATAAGTTTAAATTCCTGATGAGATAATTAGAAAGGGTGAATGAGGAGCCTGCTGAATTTTCTGGAGAGATACAATAACGTAATCATCTTTCTTATTCTTGAAGGAATAGCAATATTCTTTCTGGCAACAGGGAATAATTATCATAACTCCCGTTTTGTTAATGGCATACGGGGACTAACCCATGGTTTTGATGAGAGGATTAGTAATACCCGGAATTACCTGAACCTTAGGGAAATAAACACAACCCTCGCAGCTGAAAATATTAACTTAAAGAATTCTCTTGATAAAATTGGCAGATCGGATAATTCACTTTTTTTTTCTGTAAGAGATACTATTTACAATCAACAATACATTCATACTTCGGCGGAGGCAATAGATAATTCGACAAACCGGCAAAAAAACTTTTTTACTCTCAATAAAGGAAGACTCCAGGGCATTAACGTTGACATGGCTGTAACTTCAGGAGATGGGGTTGCAGGCGTAATTGTTGGCTGTTCCGAAAACTATTCGGTGGCAATGTCGCTTCTTAACCTTGATTTTAAATTAAGTGCCAGGCTAAAATCAAACGGATATTTTGGATCCCTAAGTTGGGATGGTAGAGATTACAGAAACGTTATCTTAAATGACATTCCTCAGGATGCTATAGTATCTTTAGGTGATACAATTGAGACAACCGGGTACTCTGCAATATTTCCTGAAGGCGTAATAGTTGGTACTGTGACCGATTTTGAAAAAATTGGAGGCGATTTCTATAAAATCACAGTAGCAATTAAAACCGACTTTAAAAAATTACACTTTGTCGATATTATTGGCAATTTGAAAAAGACCGAAGTACTTCAACTTGAAAAAACATTTCAATGATCAACTCAATCTTTAGATTTAGTCTGATTTTTATCTTACTGATGCTTCTCCAGGTTCTGATATTTAACAATATACAGTTCAGTGGCTATATCAATCCTTATATCTACATATTGTTTATTCTGCTTTTACCCGTGGAAATACCTTCTTGGCTCTTACTTATTTTATCATTTGCAACTGGCCTGCTTATGGATTTCTTCGTTGGTTCCCCCGGAATGCATACTTTTTCTACAGTTCTGGCAGGATTCGTTCGTCCATTTGTTCTTAGAGCCGTATCGCCAAGGGACGGTTACGAACCTAATTCAGCCCCATCAATGCTGACCTACGGTTTTACATGGTTTTTAGCATATTCATTTGTTATTGTACTGGTTCATCACACAGCACTCTTTTATCTGGAGGTATTCCGGTTTACAGAATTTTTCAGGACAATGCTTAGAGTATTGTTAAGTACTGTCTTTTCCGTAACTTTTATTCTTCTGATTGAATTTTACAGGAGAGGGAAGTAAAAAGATCAGATTATGAAAGATGCATTCATTAATAGAAAATATGTTATCATGGCACTTATTGTGCTTGCATCTTTTGGTTTGATAATCAGATTATTCGTAATACAGGTTGTAAAGGATTCATACAGACTTTCTGCCGACAACAACGTTCTGAGATATATAACACAATACCCGGCACGTGGAATAATATATGACCGTAACGGGAAGATGATTGTCAACAATCAGGCAGCTTATGATCTTATGGTTGTGCCTGCCCAGACTTCAAAAATAGATACAACCGGATTTTGTAACCTCATCGGAATATCAAAGGAGCTCTTCAATGAAAGGATGAAAGCTGCTATAAACTATTCCAGACGAGCACCTTCTGTATTCCTCAAACAACTTTCAAACGAGACGTATGCAAGGCTTCAGGAAAAGATGTTCCTGTATACCGGGTTTTATGTACAGCCAAGAACACTTCGAAAATATTTAAAACCTGTTGGAGCGCATATTCTTGGATATGTTAGCGAGGTAGACGATGGCATAATCAGGAAAGACCCTTATTATAAATCCGGAGATTATATAGGTAAACTTGGAATTGAAGAGGCCTACGAAAAAGAACTCAGAGGAAGAAGGGGCGTGAAAATCTATCTTGTTGATGTCTATAGTCGGATTAAAGGGTCTTATATGGAAGGTAAGATGGACACTCTTGCCATTCAGGGAGAGAATATAGTATCGGGGATAGACCTTGATCTTCAGGAATATGGAGAGCTTCTGATGAAGAACAAACGAGGCAGCATTGTTGCAATAGAACCCAAAACAGGAGAAGTGCTTACACTTGTATCTTCACCAAATTATGACCCCGGGCTGCTGGTGGGAAGAGTAAGGTCGGATAATTATACGTTACTCTCAGCCGATACAATTAAACCATTGTTCAACAGAGCGCTCATGGCCTCGTATCCCCCTGGTTCAACTTTTAAACTTGTAAATGGATTAATTGCACTTCAGGAACAGGTGATAACTCCTTCAACATTATTTGCGTGTCATAGTGGTTATCTGTTTGTGGGATGCCATTCCCACTTTTCTCCCCTGAATCTTGAGGATGCAATAATGGTCTCATGTAATTCATATTTCTGTCAGGCTTACAGAAGGATATTAGAGAATCCAAAATATACGACTATTTCATCTGCATTTGAAACATGGAAACGATATGTTAATGAGTTTGGGTTCGGAAGTAAACTCGGGACTGATTTTGTAAATGAGTTGCCAGGCTTCATACCTGCTACCACTTATTTTGACAAATATTATGGAATGAACCGATGGAAAGCAACAACTGTTCTTTCAATGGCAATAGGCCAGGGGGAAGTTGGAGCTACTCCTTTACAAATGGCCAATACTACTGCTGCTATAGCCAACAGAGGATATTTTTATACACCTCATATCGTAAAATCAGTAGGAGAAGAACATAAAATCGATCAGCTATTTGTAACAAAACACAGCATCTCCATAGATACAGCAAATTTTGAAAAAATAGTTCTTGGGATGGAGGCTGTAGTAAAAGGAGGAACAGGAACAGTTGCTGCCCTGAAAGATATTATCGTCTGCGGGAAGACTGGTACTGCTCAAAATCCTCATGGCAAGGACCATTCAATTTTTATTGCTTTCGCTCCAAAAGATAATCCGAAAATTGCTATTGTGGTTGTTGTTGAAAATGCCGGTTTCGGATCAACTTATGCTGCTCCTATCGCCAGCCTGATGATTGAGAAATATCTGAAAGGGGAAGTAACAAACAAAGAACGTGAGCGAAGTATGCTTAACCTAAATCTGATGCAATAGTGAAGCGCAGTATAAATATCTGGAACGGTATCGACAAGATCTCAATTCTCTTGTTCCTGATCATGATTGCCATGGGCTGGTTTAATATTTATGCTGCTGTTTATAATGAAGAACACGCTGGATTACTTGATATGTCGCAGCGATACGGAAAGCAGTTTATATGGATAGTTGCATCGCTTGTCCTTGCTATCTTTATTGTAATTATAGATAACCGGTTTTATTTCTTTTTTCCCTGGTTCATCTATGGCATCATTATGTTGCTTCTTATTGCGGTACTTATTTTCGGAAAAGATATAAACGGTGCCAGATCGTGGTTTGAATTTGGAAATATTGGTCTTCAGCCATCTGAGTTTGCAAAGTTTGGTACTGCTCTGGCCCTGGCAGGTTATTTAAATACACAAAGACAGGATCTCACCAGGTTAAAAGTAATGATTCCTGCCTCTGCAATTATTCTTCTCCCGGCATTTCTTACAGCATTGCAACCTGACATGGGTTCCACAATTGTCTTCTTTGCATTATTTATTGTGCTTTTCCGAGAAGGGATGAGCCCATATGTTTTTGTCTCGGGTTTACTAATGATAATTCTTTTCTTACTTACTCTCCTGATAAATAATTTAATACTCACACTTTCGATAGTAGCAATAGCAATCATTCTGGTGTGGTTTACAACACGAAAATGGAAATTATGTATTGCTGGGACAGGTATTTTTATTTTTATTGCTGGCATATTATATATACTTGATTATTATGTATTTAAAATAATTGGTAATGAGATGATTGTCCTTGTTTCCCTATTGCTTTCAGGAATAGCCTATTCCTTTTATATCTATAGCAAGAAAGCAACAGCAGTATTAATAATTTTTCTTTTCCTTATAGGGAGCATTTTATTTATCAACTCAGTCGACTACACATTTAATAATTTGCTTAAACCTCATCAGAGGGAAAGAGTGGATATTTTGCTGGGGATTAAATCAGATCTTCATGGAACCGGATACAATGTCAACCAGTCATTAATTTCAATAGGCTCCGGAGGATTTGCCGGCAAGGGTTTTTTACAGGGTACACAGACTAAGTTTAAATTTGTTCCAAAACAGAGTTCAGATTTTATCTTCTGCACAATCGGAGAGGAATGGGGGTTTCTGGGTTCATTTATTGTAATAGGCTTGTATCTAACCCTTCTTTTACGTCTGATTTTCCTTGCTGAAAGGCAACGATCTGTCTTTTCCAGGATTTATGGATATGGTGTTGTATCAATTCTTTTTATCCATTTTTTTATTAATATAGGTATGGCTATTGGCATTGTGCCTGTAATTGGGATTCCATTGCCGTTTTTCAGCTATGGAGGAAGTTCGCTATGGGGATTTACAATACTCCTTTTTATATTTCTAAGGCTTGATGCAAGCCGTAACGAGTATCTGATATAATCAGAAAGGTATTGACATTCTGTGTGAGATTTCTATACCAAAATCTTTTTCGACATAATCAATAAGCTGCGGGAAGAACTCCATAAAATCATCCTGAAGAGAATAGTAATTCTTTTTCAGGGCGTGCATTGCAAATCTCGTTTCGTTAGGAAGGGTTGAGCGTTTGCTTAAGGTATTGAGTACATGACGAATGCCGTTTTGAGTCTGATACGACTCAATCCAGTTATTAATAATGAAAAAGGGCATCATTTCCCTCACATTTTCAGGCATTATTTCGTAGTTGTTTACCAATGCCCTGTAAAAATTATATGTAACACTTTCGAGCGGTCTTCTGGAAAAAAAATCCCACTCTTTTGTCAGGAAATGATCATAGATAATATCAGTTATAACCCCTGCGTATTTGTGATATTTTCTGGTGAAGAAGATCTTGCTGCGGTGAACGACAGGATGACTGTCTGTAAACCCGTCTATGTGACGATGGAGGATAATACCTTTCCGTATGAGATCTGGGTACTTAAGATAGTCCTTCCCTTTTACATAATCGCCTATGTAATTACCAATGATTATTTTATCCGAATCACCAGAAAGATATATGTGAGCAAGCACATTCATAACATGACATAATAATACAAAGAATTTGCCATATACCTAATCTTGTAGAAAACATTTTCTTTAACATGTTTTCGTATCATATGTAAAACGCTATTAAAAGCTTATAAATAAGTAATTTAAGACATAAAAACGGCATCAGAAAAATTACCATAAAATGCGATGAATTCCAGTATGCAAATTATACATTTGTTAATTCATTTGAAAATGAAAAATTCTTTCGTAACAAAAAAAATTCTAAATAAAGACAAGGAGATTTTATGACTAAAAAAAATGTCATCATAATTGGTGCAGCAGGACGCGATTTTCATAATTTCAATACTTGCTACAGAGACAATGATTCTTATAATGTGGTTGCATTCACGGCAGCCCAGATTCCTGATATTGACGGAAGGAAGTACCCTAAGGAACTAGCCGGCAGGTTATACCCGGATGGTATCCCGATTTTTGCTGAAGAAAACCTTCCTGACCTGATTTTAAAATTTAAAGTGGCAGATTGTGTCTTTTCTTACAGCGATGTAACATATCAGAAGGTAATGGCAGTGAGCGCTATAGTGAATGCTGCCGGAGCCAACTTTATATTACTTGGTCCTTCTGATACAATGGTTAAAAGCACAAAACCAGTAATTGCCGTTGGAGCAATCAGAACCGGATGTGGTAAGAGCCAAACCTCCAGAAGAGTTATTGAACTTCTTATGGCAAAAGGATTGAAAGTTGTAGCTATACGTCACCCAATGCCTTATGGTGACCTTAATGCCCAGAAAGTACAGCGTTTTGCAGTTGTTGCAGACCTTAAAAAGCATAAATGCACAGTTGAAGAAATGGAAGAGTACGAACCTCATGTTGTAAGGGGAAATGTAATTTATGCAGGTGTAGACTACGAGGCTATTGTACGTGCAGCCGAAAAGGATCCTTCAGGATGTGATGTAATTTTATGGGATGGAGGCAATAATGATTTTCCATTCTACAAACCCGACCTGATGATAACCGTAACTGATCCTCATCGCGCAGGCCACGAATTAAAGTATTATCCCGGTGAAGTTACATTACGGATTGCTGATGTGGTGGTTATAAATAAAATGGACAGTGCTGCACCTGAAGCTATTCAGATAGTACGTGAGAGTATTGAAAAGGTTTGCCCGAAAGCAATCGTGATAGATGGTGCATCACCAATTAAAGTCGACGATTCTTCTTTGATACGAGGAAAAAGAGTTCTCGTCGTTGAAGACGGCCCAACACTTACTCATGGTGAAATGAAAATTGGTGCAGGAGTAGTAGCCGCCCGGAAATTCGGAGCTGCAGAACTTGTTGATCCTCGCCCATTTACAGTAGGAAGACTGACCGACACATTCAAACAATATCCGAATATCGGTACACTTCTTCCGGCTATGGGTTACGGTGACCAGCAGTTAAAAGACCTCGAAACAACAATCAATAAAACTGATTGCGACAGTGTGATCATAGCAACACCTATCGACCTGAACAGGATCATCAAAATCAAAAAGCCAAATACCAGAGTTTATTATGATCTTCAGGAGATTGGCGAACCGAATCTTACACAGGTACTTGATGATTTTATTAAGAAGTTTAAACTGTAAGTACTTTGCCCCATTGTTTTGCCTCCCAACCCCCCATAGCCGTCAACCTAAGGGTAGTATTCGAATACAGGAGTAGAAAAAGTTTCCCCTCCTTTTGAAGGAGGGGTGGCCGGGATAGTTTATTATTAGATTTTTACACTGTTCATCTCCCGGCCGGGGTGGTTGATTTATTCCTTTCTTTATATCTTTATATCCATGAAAAGCAATATCATCTTCAATAGAAAAGTCCTTAAATCTTTCAGATCATCTCTCAGGAACAAATCCACTTCGGCTGAAGCAAACCAATCAACCACCCCGGCCGCTAAAAGCCTTTGCATTACTTAGTTATCATTGTACTGCGGCCACCCCTCCTTCAAAAGGAGGGGAAAATTATTGACTCCTAGTTTACGATTCTACTCTTAGGTTGATGGATATGCTCCAACCCCCCAATAGCAATCAGCTGAAGGGCATTACTTCAGCCTTTCTCTGATCTTTTCCCCGGCTTCTTCGAACCCCGGCTTATTCAGCAGTGCGAACATATTTGCTTTATAAGCCTCAACACCAGGCTGATCGAATGGATTGACATCCAGAATATAACCACTTATAGCACAGGCCATCTCAAAGAAATAGATCATCTGTCCGATGTAAAATTCATCCAGAGTTGGAATGGTAATTGTGATTATCGGTACATTTCCGTCATTGTGAGCAAGAGTTGTTCCGGTTTCAGCATTATGGTTAACATCAGAAAGCCTCCTTCCTGCAAGATAATTAAGCTGATCGGAATCGTCTTTCTCAAGTGGGATTTTAATAATTTTACCAGGGTTTTTAATTGAGATCATTGTTTCAAAAAGAATCCGCTGTCCATCCTGAATATACTGTCCTAATGAATGAAGGTCAGTAGTCATGTCAACAGATGCAGGGAAAATTCCTTTTCCGTCTTTTCCCTCACTTTCACCAAATAATTGCTTCCACCACTCTGACATAAAGTGAAGTTTTGGAGTGAATCCGACCATAATCTCTATCGATTTACCACTTTCGAGAAGGAGATTCCTGGCTGCTGCATACAAAAGGGCAGGATTTGAAGCGGCATTTTTATTCATCCTGGTAAGTTCTTCCATAACCTTTGCACCCTTAACCAGCATACGGATATCAAATCCACTGATAGCTATCGGAAGCAGACCAACCGGTGTGAGCACCGAATACCGTCCGCCAATATTATCGGGAATAATAAAAGATTCGTAACCATTTGCCTGCGCCATTGATCTGAGCGCGCCTTTCCTTGCATCGGTTATAGTAATTATCCTTTCTGAAGCAGCAGATTTTCCGACTTTTTTCTCAAGATGATCTTTCAGTATTCTGAAAGCGATTGCAGGTTCAGTAGTTGTGCCTGATTTTGATATTGCAACGATGGAATAATTTCTTTCATTGAGTATCTCAAGAAGATCTGAAAGATAATCTTCATCAATATTCTGACCGGCATAAATAACATCATGGTGTTTTGTCTTCTGAAGCTGAACGAAGGAATGGGAAAGAGCTTCGATAACGGCTCTGGCTCCCAGATATGATCCTCCGATTCCGATAACAACTGTTGTATCGGTAACCGACCTGATATGTTTGGCGATTTTTTCTATTTTATCAAGTTGTTTAAGGATATCATCGGGGAGGGATAGCCATCCCAGAAAATCACTTCCTGATCCGGTACCCGAATTGAGAGAATCGAGATGTCTTACCGATTGTTGTGCAAGGGCAATAACCTCTTCAGAAGAAATGAAGCCGCTTGCGTTTTTTAGATTTATGCTTAAATTTTCATTCATTTTATATAATTATTTTGTCATTTTCCGGATTACAAAATTAATAAAAAAGCCGACGGAATTATTCCGCCGGCTTCTAATAATGTTGGGAAGATATATTGATTTGAAGTCATCTTTTATGAACTCCGCCTGCACTTGAGGAATGAGCATCTATGAATTTTGGGTTACCATGGTAATTTACATCCCCGGCGCTTGAGGCCCTTGCAGTTAATTTTTCCGAAACATTAACGTCTGCATCTCCGGCACTTGAAACTGAAACATCAGCTTCTTTTACATTCAGATCGTAGGCGTTCAGATCGCCGGCACTGCTTAAGTCCGCTTCAAGCAAACCTGCATCACCTGTGAGAGTTATATCTCCGGAACTGCTGATGCTTACCTTTATTTCTTTTGCAGATACTTCCAACTTTATATTGCCTGCACTGCTCGCAGATAGTTCAAGTCGGTCGCTTGTAATCGGGCTTTCACCAAAGACATCACCTGCGCTGCTTGTCCTTACAGAGGTTACTTCTTTCATTGTAACATAAACCCTTTTTCTCTCAGTATCCCGGATGGAGACTTCGGTATAGACGTTAAGCACTCCTCCTCTTACTTCAGTCAGGATATATTCCTGAATATTTTCATCTGTTTCAACTGAGACTGTTTCATTATTTCCCTGTTTCAGATACACATCGATTCCTGTACTTACTCTTATCGCGGTGAAATTCTCTACCTTTCTTTCTTTTGTAACCACCTTACCATTGCCATAGACTGTTCTCCGTAATTGTGCATTGGTGCAGGCTGAAATACTCAGAATGGCTATTGCGATTGTTAAAATTTTCAGGTTTTTCATATTACTTTATTTTTAATTTCTCTATCCAAATTCAAAATAAAGACATGAAGAAAAGTAAATTGTTGCATGGAAATTTATTTTTTAACGCCGAGAATGCAAAGAAGACGTAGAGGAACGCTGAGTAGAGACACAAGATTTTGTGTCTCTACTATTAATGCCATTTAAAGATTTTCAATCCTACGGAAAAGAACAGAACTCCAACTGACAACAGGATCAGAATTGGTATCGCCACTTCATGGAAGCCTGCCCCTTCATTAATTATACTCCTGACTCCATCGGTAAGCATGGTCAGCGGGAGATTTTTAATTACCGGGATGCTCCAGTCGGGGAAATTCTGATAACTGAAAAAGATACCGGAAAGTACCATCATCGGAAACACTACGAAATTTATCAGTCCGTTACCTACTTCGGTATTTGAAGTATGCGACGAGGCAAATACAGCTATACCGGCAAATGCAATATTCCCTGCAAGATATGTTAAGATCAGTGCAGAAATACTACCCTGAACACTCATTTTAAATGCGAAAAGAGCGAATATCAGAAGGACTGATGATTCAATGAAATTCATTAATACCCTGACAGTTATCAGTGCAATCAGGAAGTGTGACTTTTTCATTGGGGTGGCAACCAGTCTTCTCAAAAGTTTCTTCGATCGCTTCTCAATTATCCCATAGCTTATACCCCACATACTCGACATCATTACACCCATCGTTATTAAACCAGGCACTAGAAAATCGATATATCTCGTACCTGAAACGGTGAGAGGTTTAATCTCTGAAATGGCTTTGGCTGAAATTACTTCACCTTTACCGATAATGTTACTGAGCTTAAGATATGTCAACTCTGCGTCTGAATTCATCGGATCGAAATGATATTCAACCGAATCCTTAAGATCTACAAGAAGAACATTTATTGTACCTCGTTTAAGAAATTTCATTGCTTCGTCCCATTTCATGTTATAAAACATAAAAATGGAATTTCCCAGTTTTTCATCCTTAATCATGTATTTCCATTGCCAGGTGTCCATTCCGACGATCGGATTTTTTTCACAATTTTTCTGCAGGAAGTCACTAACAATACCATTCTCTGTTGCAATTACAGATTTGTCAGTGTTATTGATTATGGCCACTTTTCTAATCACATCAGCTTTTTTCGTAAAAGCGAGTCCCAGACCGAGCGACATAAGAATAGGGAAGAGGATACCCCAGAAAAGCACGCCAGGCTCCCTTATTATTTCGAGGAACAGTGCAGATATAAGTTGCCAGAGTTGATTGAATCGGAACAGTCTATTCATTTATTTTTCTTCCGGTTAGTAAAACAAAGAGATCGTCGAGAGTTTTATAGCGGTGTTCCATTCTGTATGGTAGATCTTCAAGAAGTTGTTCAAGGGTTCCCTCTTTCAGAATTACCCCGTTATCCATTATTATAATGTAGTCGCATAGGTTTTCAGCCTCTTCCATATAATGTGTAGTCAGGATCATTGAGGTTCCCGATTTCTCTTTCAGTCCATGCAGTATCTGCCATATTTCCCGTCTTGCATTCGGATCGAGACCTGTTGTAGGTTCGTCGAGAAGCAGAATTGCAGGTTTGTTAATAAGTGCAATTCCAATAGCCAGTCGTTGCCGTTGTCCTCCAGACAGATTAACAATGTATGATTTCCTCTTTTCTTTAAGGCCTATAATATCAATAATCTCGTCGACCCTTTCTTTTCCCAGGTTAAAAAAAGCAGCAAAAAGGAGCAATGTTTCTGAAACTCTTAGTTTATCTATAAACCTCGTTTCCTGTAATGAAAGACCTATAATCTGGTGGAGTTCATCCTCATTTCCCTTCCACTTTTTACCCACAATAGTTATTTCCCCGCTATCGGGTTTCTGAATTCCTTCAATCATCTCCACCAGAGTGGTTTTCCCTGCGCCATTTGGGCCAAGCAGTGCAACAAACTGACCTTTAGGGATCTTAAGATCAACACCTTTTACCGCATGGACGGTTTTGAATGATTTCCAGACATTCTTTACTTCAATTATATAATCAGTTGGCATACCAGAGTTAAACAGCGGAAGATAGTAAATGTTTATTCAGTGTCGTGCAAGTTATTCAAGGTCTTGCAAGTCATGCAGGTCATGCAAGTCTTGCAGGTCGTGCAGGTCATGCAGGTCTTGCAAGTCGTGCAGGTCATGCAGGTCGTGCAGGTCTTGCAGTCCCTTGCGGTCTTGCGGTTTTATACTTTTGTCTTTGTACTTTTGTCTTTTGTCTTGATTTGCTCTACGCCTTGTGTTCCGATTATTTAGTCCCAAACAGCCTGTCGCCTGCATCGCCCAGACCGGGAACAATGTAACCATGTTCGTTTAGCTTCTCATCAATTCCGGCAAGGTAGATCTGAACATCAGGATGATCTTTCATGATTCGCTCTACTCCCTCGGGTGCGCCAACCACACATACGAGTTTTATTGTTTTTGCTCCGTGGTTTTTCAGAACCTGAATCGCATCTGTTGAACTGCCACCTGTTGCAAGCATAGGATCGAGAACCATCACAATTGCATCGGGCAGGTTATCAGGGAATTTCGAATAATATGTCATCGGTTTTAGCGTAACATGATCGCGGTACATACCAATGTGACCTATTCTTGCGGTTGGAATAAGATTAGAAATGCCGTCCACCATTCCCAAACCGGCTCTTAAAACCGGAACCAGAACGACATCCATTGCCAGCTCCTGAGTATTACATTTTCCGATTGGGGTTTCAATTGTGATATTTCTCACTGGAAGATCGCGCGTTATCTCATAAGCCATTAGCCCGGCGATCTCTTCGAGTGTTTCACGAAAATCTTTTGTGCCTGTTTCTTTTCGCCGTAAAAGCGTCAGTTTATGTGTGAGAAGTGGATGTTTCAGTAAATTAAGCATAGGATAAAATATTATATCACCAGAACATTTTCAAAGATAATAGAAAATCAGCCAGGTTGATGATAACTTTATTGTCGGAACGACTTAAAAAACTCTTTAACTCCATCTTCAACAGACTGGCTTCTCTGCAACTCTCTCAGGAATGCGCTTCCTACAATAGCTCCGTTACAATAGGTAAATACCTGCTCCAGCGTTTTCCGGTTATGTATTCCAAATCCGGCCACCACAGGATTTTTCAATTTCATTCCGGCTACCCTTTTGAAGTAATTAAGTTGATGGTCGTCGAAAAGATTCATTTTGCCTGTAGTTGAGGCTGAACTAACCATATAAATAAATCCGCTGCATAGATCATCAATCTGCCTTATCCTTTGGTCCGATGTATCCGGAGTAATGAGAAAAATGGTTTTTAAGTTATTTGCATCAGTCATTCTTTTATACTCTGTCTCATATTCCGATAAGGGGAGATCGGGAATAATCAGCCCATCAACCCCAACCTCTTTCGCCATCTGACAAAACCGGTCGAAACCATATTGTAAGATCGGATTGAGATAACCCATTAACAATATTGGGATTGAGGTTTTTTTTCTGATATCCTTCAGCTGAAGTAGTAAGTGATTCAGAGTCATTCCGTTCGTAAGTGCTATTGTGCTCGTTTCCTGAATAACCGGTCCGTCAGCAAGTGGATCGGAATACGGAATACCAAGTTCAATCATGTCAACTCCGTTTTTTTCGAGCAGAAGAATTATCTGTTCAACACTTTCTAATGTTGGATATCCGGCAGTGAAATAAACAGAAAGTATTTTGTTCTTTTTTGACTGAAACAGTTTATCGATCCGATTCATAATTTATCTGTTGAATTCATTCTATTCATATAAGTTTCCATGTCCTTATCGCCACGTCCGGAAAGGCAGATTACCACAATGCTCTCAGGCGGCAAAGAAATTCTGCCCAAAAGCGCCAGCGCGTGCGATGACTCGAGGGCCGGAATAATTCCTTCCAACTGAGTCAATTCAAAGGCAGCGTCGAGAGCTTCGTTGTCATTAACAGCTAAGTATTCTCCGCGTTTAAGGTCATTAAGCCATGCATGAATCGGGCCAACTCCAGGGTAATCCAGTCCTGCTGAAATTGAATGAGCCTCAGAGATCTGACCATCGACAGTTTGCAAAAGTTTAGTCCTGCAACCATGAATTATTCCCTCAGTACCAATAGACAAAGTAGCAGCAGTCTGCCCTGAGTAAATTCCGCAACCTCCTGCTTCAGCTCCAATCAGCCTTACAGATGGTTCATCAATAAAGTGAAAAAAGGCTCCGGCTGCGTTGCTCCCCCCTCCAACACAGGCAATTACTGCATCGGGGTTTTCCTTTCCTTCTTTTTCGAGTAACTGTTTTTTTATCTCATAACTTATTACCGATTGAAGCCTGGCAACCATATCCGGATAGGGATGGGGGCCAATTGCAGAACCAATCAGGTAATGTGTATCATCGGGGTGGTTAATCCAATACCTTATTGCTTCATTGGTTGCATCTTTCAGAGTTTTACTTCCGGATGTGGCAGGGATAACTTCTGCACCAAGCATTTTCATGCGCATTACATTTGGATACTGCCGTTCCATATCTTTTTCACCCATAAAGACAGTGCATTTCAGATCCATTAATGCACAAATGGTGGCAGTGGCCACTCCGTGCTGACCAGCACCAGTCTCAGCAATTATTGATTTCTTGCCTAGCTTTCGGGCTAGCAGAGCCTGACCAACCACGTTATTGAGTTTATGTGATCCTGTATGGCATAGATCCTCACGCTTAAGGAAGATTTTATAACCGTATTTTGCCGACAGTTTTTTTGCCGGGTAAAGAGGTGTGGGCCTTCCTACATAGTCGTGAAGAAGTTGTTCTAACTCTTTCTTAAAATCATCAGACTGCATAATCTCCATATACCTTTCCTGAAGCTCGTTAACATTTTTGTACATCATTTCAGGTACAAATGAGCCGCCAAAGCGGCCATAGTAACCATTCTTATCAATTTTCGCTATCATATTCTCTTAATTTTCCAATGAAATATTTTAACAATTTAATATCCTTTATTCCGGGACTCATTTCAAATCTGCTGTTCAGATCAACTGCAGCCAATCTTTCAGTATTGAGAGTCCTTATATAGGTCGAATCATCTGATGTAATGCCGCCACCTAGAATATACTCTTTATCAAGCGAGTAGTTCATCAGGATTTTATGGTCGAATGCTTTCCCGTTTCCACCATACTTTTTTCCGGCAGTGTCAAAGAGAAACATCTTGCAAAACTCATAATAATCTGATAAGTCGGGAAGCATATTAGATACTGAGAAAGCTTTTATAATAGGTATCTGCTGAGAGAGTTTATTACAATAATCGGGGTTTTCACTTCCGTGCAATTGTAGCTGATCGAAAAATCCACTTTGTGCAATCTTCAATGCAATATCAAATGGCTCATTAACAATAACTCCAACTTTTTGTATTGACCCGGGAATATTTTTTATAATGGTTCCTGCACCTTCCAGACTTATATAACGGGGAGAACCCGGATAAAGAATGAATCCCATGTAATCGGGTTGAAGATCTGCAACTTCAGCGGCATTATTAAGATCATTAAGACCACAGATTTTAATCTTAATCTTCTTCATAATCTGGAATTTTTACCATTTTCGTCGGTTTGAATGTTTAATTGCCGGAGCTCATCTATAAATGTTCTGCAACTCTTTCCGGGGTCAGGAGTATTCATAAAAAGTTCTCCTATCAGGAAACCATTAAAGCCGGCAATTTTAAGGTTAAGATAATCGGATGTTGTTTTGATACCACTCTCAGCTATTTTTATCACATTCGGTGGGATCTTGTCAATCAGTCTTGCCTGGCGGTCGCGGTCAACATCCAGAGAAGCCAGATTCCGGCTGTTTATACCAACCAGTTGAGCATCATAAGGAATCCGCGAAAAATCATTTTCCTCGTGCACTTCAATCAGAACTTCAAGTTCGAGAGACCGGGCAAACCGATGAAGTTGTTCAATTCTGTCTGATTTATGTAAAGAAGTAATCAGGAGAATCGCATCAGCGCCTATTGACCGGGCTTCAACGATCTGGTATTCGTCCACAATAAAATCTTTTCTCAAAATAGGGAAATCGAGAACCCCCCTTACATTTATTAAATCATTTGATGAACCGCCAAAAAATTCTGAATCAGTAAGAATTGAAACTGCAGATGCACCTGCCTGAATATACTCATGACATACCTTTCCGGATGTTGCAAACTCATTCATTACTCCTTTGGAAGGAGATTTACGCTTAAATTCAGCAATAATGCCAAACAGATCCCCGCGCAAAAGAAAGCGTTTAAGAGATAGTGGTTTGCGTTGAAAAGACAGCGTTTTCTCCAAAAGGAGAACAGGTGACAGAGCTTTTCGTTCTTTCACCTCCTGGTACTTATGAGCTACGATGTGGTCGAGAATTGTCATTGCAGACTTATTAACTTTTTTAACAGAAGGAATGCCTTACCTGAAATTAGTGTCTCTTCAGCCATGCTTAGCCCATCTTCAAGTGTTTTTGATTCATCAATACAGCAGATGGCCAATGCAGAATTTGCTACAACAACGGAATGTTGTTCCGGCGTAGCCCGGTTTTCAAGTACCTCAAGGAATATTTTTGCTGACTCAACCATGGTTTCTCCACCAGCGATACTTTTTGGATTTACTTTTTTCAGACCCTTTTCTTCAAAGTTGATAAGCGTTTCACCTTTATTAGTAAATAGTTTTACCGGCGAGGTAAGGGATACTTCATCATAACCATCAAGAGAATGAAGAACGGTGAATTTTTTATTTTCAGCCTGTAGAAAATACGAATATACCCTGCCTACTTCTGAACTGTACACCCCGGTTAGCTGGTAATGCGGGTTCGCAGGGTTTACAAGCGGCCCGAGCATATTAAAGAAACTTTTTATTCCTAATTGTTTCCTGACCGGCCCAACAACTTTTAGGGCCGGATGAAACAAAGGTGCATGCAGAAAACAGATTCCTGTTTTAGTAAGTTCCTCCTGAAGTTTTTCTTCTATATTAGAAAACCTGTACCCCAAAAACTCCATAATATTTGACGATCCGCTGAGGGATGTTGCTCCATAGTTGCCATGCTTTATTACCGGATAGCCTGAAGCTGCAACAACAAATGAGGATAATGTTGAAATATTGAAAGTATTCTTTCCGTCACCTCCTGTTCCGCACAGATCAATTCCGTAGCCATCATTCAGATTAACCCGGATTGCCAAATCTATCAATGCCTCGCGAAATCCGCGTAATTCTTCAATTGAAATGGGGCGGATAATAAAGGCAGTCAGTATGGTTGCAATCTGAGCATCGTTAACTTCATTGTGTGCAATGCCATTCATAAGCAACTTTGATTCTTCGAATGTCAGCTTCTGACATTCGATAAGTTTTATAAGTAATTCTTTCATTTAGTGCAGATTCGGAAATTGAAGATTGTAAGTTTTATTATAATTACAAAGCTGTTTTATTTATGTATTTACCCCCTTCCTGACCTTCCCCCAGGGGGGAAGGAAACTATTCCACCAAGAGGCGGGATGGGAAAAGGGGGTTGTTGTTTTCAGAATCGTTTTAGCCAGTTCTCAATAATGTTAATTCCAAGGGGAGTTAAAACTGATTCCGGATGAAACTGAACACTGCAAATATCAAACCCGGTATGACTTAATGCCATTATCTGTCCATCGTTATCAACAGCTTCAACCTTAAGACAAGCCGGGAGACTTCTATTCTCAACTATCCAGGAGTGATACCGACCACCGGCAATCGTATCTGGTAATCCTTCAAAGATGTAATGTTTTGGTTTATTGATGATAATCTCAGAAGCAACTCCGTGGAACACACTATTGAGATTTTGCAGCTTTGCTCCAAATGCTTCGGCAATGGCTTGCTGCCCGAGGCAGACACCAAAAATTCGCTTAGTCGATTTAAACCGTGTAATCATAGGCTCTAATAACTTTACTTCGGAAGGCAAACCGGGTCCCGGGGAAATAATTATTCCGTCGTACTTTTCCATTTCATCCAGCGGAATTTCATCGTTTAGAAATACATCTATCTCATGATTACCAGTTCTTTGCACATATTGCACAAGATTATATGTAAAGGAATCATAATTATCGAAAACCAATATTTTTGCCATATTTTAATAATTAACAAATGAGCCTGCTTTTTCTAATGCCATATGTAATGCGTCCAGTTTATTAGACACTTCCTTTAGTTCACCCTCTTCATTCGAGTTAATGACAACCCCTGCGCCTGCCTGCATGCTGAGTGTTCCTTCCCTGCTTAAAAATGAGCGGATAATAATTGCATGGTTAAGCGACCCGTTTAACCCAATATAACCTATTGCTCCTCCATAATATCCTCTGGCAGATTTTTCCATGGCAGAGATTAATTCAATTGCCCTGTGTTTTGGAGCGCCGGAAAGTGTTCCGGCCGGAAAAGTTTTGGCAAAAACAGTAAATGGGGTAACCGATTCGTTCAATTTACCGCTTACCGTAGAAACAAGATGCCATAAATGTGAAAAAGCCTGGAGTTCTTTATAGATATCAACTTTGACCTCTGTACAACAACGGCTCAGGTCGTTACGGGCGAGGTCCACAAGCATCACATGCTCGGAATTTTCTTTTGGGTTATCGAGTAACTCTTTCGCGGATTTTAAATCAGCTAAGGCGTCACCAGTGCGACGAATGGTTCCTGCAATAGGATTAATTGTTGCCTGCCCGTTTTCAACTTTTAACTGCGCTTCAGGCGAGGACCCGAATATCTTAAAAGCTATATAGTCGAAATAAAACAAATATGGAGATGGATTTATAGATCTCAGAGCTCTGTAAACATTGAATTCATCACCACTGAAACACTGTTTAAAGCGCCGCGAGACGACTAATTGAAATACATCTCCACGCGCACAATGCAGTTTGGCCTGCGTAACCATATTTTTGAAATAGTCGTCGCTGATAAGACTCTCTTCTGCATTTTCAAGTTTAAACGGATAGCTTGTAAAATTGTGATTCGCCAACAGGGAAATTATTTTGTTGTACTCTCCTAAAGGAAGTTCATCGTTATAGTATTCCGTAATTGTGAGCGTTTCGTTAAAATGGTTGAAAGTCAGAACCACTTTATAAAAATCATATTTCAGAATAGGGACTTCGCTATTCTCAGTTCCGTTTTTCATTAGTCCTGTATCGAATTTTTCGAAAAGTAAGGAAGCATTAAAAGAAGTAAAACCAAACAGACAATGCAATCCTGAGGTTTTTTCAGGATCACTGATAACTTCTATAGATCCGACGAAATCATTTACCTTTTCAATAAGGTTAGAATTGGATGTCTTTTTCTCAATGTCTCCCGGGAAATAAGACTTCAGGCTATCTTCTTTTGCCTCAATTCCGAGAACAGGATTAATGCATATATATGAAAATGCATTTGTTCTTGAACTGTAATCGGCGCATTCCAGAAGAAGCGATCCTGGATATAAATCTCTAATTCTGAGATATATACCGACGGGAGTAAGCGCATCAGCAGGCTGCTCCCTTGATATAAACCTAAATGTGTATTTATCAGCCATCTCTAAAATCTATTTTATGTAATTATAATCACAAAAAAAGCCCGCTTGGTTAAGCGGGCTCTGTCAAATATCTTGAAATATATTATATATTCATTTTATTGGATTATGGCACAAGTGCTTAACACTGCAAGTGATTTTGCTGTGCCAGCGCCATGACTGAATCTCCAATGAATAAATCATTTTTTTTTGTTTTTACCGGGTGCAAGTTAGGGTTTATTTTAATAATACAAAATTATGAAGTGGGTTTATGTCCAACAAATACGAAATAATGCTGTCTGTTTTTCAAAAAGTAAATATTTATTCTTGCATTAATTACGTAAAATATTCTGAAAGCCACATCCATAAAGAAAGCCTTTCTTTTAATTTTAGGAATCCAGTTCCGATAGAGGCTCCATCCTTTTCTTACCCGTATTGAGATATCTTCTGTCCGATCAATAAACAGATCAGATTTTGTAAATTCTTTATTGTAGCGGCTTTGGTTCCAGAAATGATGATCCATTGGTTTTCCCCATATTTTCATAAACCCTTCCCATCTGGTACGCGAAGATAAGATATCAGCAATAAGGAATTGACCTCCTGGTTTCAGAACCCGGTGAATCTCATTAATAAAAGCAACTTTGTCGGGATAATGAAAAGCACTCTCGATATTAAGAAGAATGTCAATAGAATCTGAAGGAATAACTGTAAGATTTTGTGCATCACCAACAAGGAATCTGACATTTACCCCATTACAAAGTGTTTTTTCGCTATTTGCTATATCAATGTTACCTTGATTAAGATCAATACCGGTCATCCTTAAAGGATTATGAATCAGGTTTATGTATAGAGCCTGAACGCCATTTCCGCAACCTATCTCAAGGACTTCTTTATTCTTCAACGGCTCAAGCAGTGAGATGCAATAATCAGTTAGATTTTTCTGTGCCTGTATGAAACTGTCGGAGTCCTTTACATAGTAGGGATAGTGAAGCATCATGTGTCCGTTATTCAGCCTTTTCAGGGCAAAATTCATCGACTCATAATATTGTCCGTTCGTGAAGCCTGTTCCGGAGAGCTTGAGTATTTTTTGTATAAAATTCATTAAGATCAGTGATTAAGATTATTAGTCAGTGCAATGTTGAATATTCCGCAACTTAATTACTAAAGCACCAACCATGCTTTCACCTCGTCCTGCGAAGGATTTTGTAGCCCAAGTTTGTTCTTTTTATTAAATCCGCACAGATCCTGGTGAAGTTTTGTATGTTTTTCGACCTCCTTCAGTTTCATAATAGTGGTATATCCTAATTTTTTTAATGGTTCGATCCACACTTCCGGAACACCAATTGCCAGATATTCTTCTTTTTGACTTTCGGCTTTTAATTTTTGACTTTCCGGTTTCATCTGAGGAAAGAGGAGTACATCCTGTATAGATGGCTGATTTGTAAGAAGCATTGTCAGCCTGTCGATACCTATACCCATACCCGATGTAGGGGGCATGCCATACTCAAGAGCCCTTACAAAATCCATATCTATAAACATCGCCTCGTCATCGCCTTTTTCAGAAAGACGCAACTGATCCTGGAACCGTTCCATCTGATCGATAGGATCATTCAGCTCGGAATAGGCATTTGCAATCTCCTTCCCGTTTATCATCAGCTCAAATCTTTCAGTAACCCCCGGTTTACTTCTATGCATTTTTGTGAGAGGAGAGGTTTCTGTAGGATAATCTATTATAAATGTGGGCTGTATATAGTTATGTTCGCATTTCGCACCAAAAAGTTCGTCTATGAGTTTCCCTTTTCCCATTGAGGGAGAATTTGGTACTTCAAGCTTATCACAAACTTCTCTGAGTCCGGCTTCATCCATTAAAGAGATGTCAATACCTGTATTTTCTTTTATCGCATCAGTCATGCTTATCCTCTTGAAAGGAGGATTAAGATTGATGACCTTATCGCCATAAATGATTTCCGTTTTACCATGAAGATCTAAGGCAGCTTTTTTAACAAGCTCCTCGGTAAAGCTCATCATCCAGTTATAATCCTTATAAGCGATGTAAATTTCCAGTACGGTAAATTCAGGGTTATGGGTCCGATCCATACCCTCGTTACGGAAATCCTTTGCAAACTCATAAACGCCTTCAAATCCACCAACAATAAGACGCTTAAGGTAGAGCTCGTTTGCAACTCTCAGATAGAGAGGCATGTCGAGGGCATTATGATGGGTTATAAAAGGGCGTGCAGCGGCTCCTCCGGGTATGGGCTGAAGAATAGGTGTTTCAACTTCAAGATAGCCTTTTGAGTTAAAAAGTTCACGCATCGACTGTACTATCTGTGTTCTTTTTCTGAACACATCACGTACATGAGGATTAACAATAAGATCAACATATCGTTGGCGATAGCGCATGTCGGGGTCCGTCACTGCATCAAACAATACACCGTCTTTCTCCTTTACAACAGGTAACGGGCGGATCGATTTACTGAGAACTGTAAACTCATCAACATGAACTGTTATTTCGCCCATCTGGGTTGTAAAAACATGACCTTTTACTCCAATTATGTCACCTATATCCAAAAGACGTTTAAAAACAGTGTTATACATCATTTTATCTTCGCCGGGGCAAACATCATCGCGACGGACATAGATCTGAATTCTGCCTGAAGAGTCCATGAGTTCAGCAAATGAAGCATTCCCCATAATGCGTCTGCCCATAATGCGACCGGCCAGACACACATCCTGGTAATTATTTTTTTCCGGAGTATAATTATCGAGAATGTCCTTTGCAAAAGCAGTAGTATTATATTCGGCAGCAGGGTAGGGATTTATACCAAGTTTTTTAAGTTCATTCAGAGATTCCCTTCTGATCTGCTCCTGTTCACTCAAGTTTATTTCACTCATGAGATTTGATAGTTTTTGCAAATATATGAAAATTCAGGCTTTTAACGAATGAGGCTTTTTTAGCCTATAAGGGCCTTAATTTCAGCATCAAAAATTTCACTTATAACTCTGGTGAGGGGCCCGGGGACTCCTTCACCAACTGTGTTTCCTCCAATTTCAATTACAGGAGTTACTTCTGATGAAGTGTTAGTAATAAACGCTTCCCTGATAAACCTGATCCTGTTTTCCTGCAAAGCCTCTTCCCTGATATTTATACCGGCCTCATGCGCTATCCGTAGTATGTTTTTCCTTGTAATCCCCGAAAGTATATTATTCGATTCAGGATGAGTAAAGAGAGTATTGTCAATTACAAAGAAGATGTTAGAATGCGATCCTTCAGTTATCAATCCGTTGCGGACGAAAATACATTCTTTCATTCCATTCTCATGTGCTTCCTGAAAGCTTAAAGTATTTGGAAGCAAAGCAACAGACTTGATATCGCACCTGCTCCATCTGATCTCCTCCTTTAGCATAACTTTTATTCCCTTTTCTTTCGAGTGTAAATCAGGTGTAAAACCCCATGAATAGGCATATACCGTAGGCGTAGTTTCAGGTGAAGGAAAATTGTGACTGCGATTTGCAGCACCTCTGGTTACCTGAAGATATACCATAGCCTGCTGGTTTTCAAGTCTATTTTGAAGTATAAGTTCATTTGCAATTGATAGAAAATTTTCTGCCTCTGACCAGTTAATCCTTAGTTCTCTAAGACTTCGTTTCATTCTTGTTACATGGCTGTTCATATCATAAAAGAATCCCTCATACCATCTCACGACTTCATAAATGCCATCAGCAAAAAGAAATCCGCGGTCGTCGGGACTGATTTTTATTTCGTCTTTTGGAAGAAACTTTCCATTAAAGTAGGAGACATTCATATAGTAGTTATAAGATTATTAATTAAATGAGGATCAGGAATCATGCATAAAACCCCATTGATTTTCAAGCATTAAAATTACTATATATACGATTACTGATAGTCATAATTAATTATTTCAGACCTGATTTTATCACAGACCATTAGGAAAACCCAGTGACTTACCGGAAACAATTAATACGACAATATAAAGTGACAAGAAAAGTATTATTATAACTCCCAGGTAAATAAAATATGCCTTAAGATTTTTAAATGCTTTATGAAGTTCCTCTTTGCTGAGTTCATGAACAGCATGAGCAGAATGCTTCGAAAACTGGAACAGGAAAAATACCGGGAAGAAGTAGGCAACAGCCAGTATAAAGATGATTATTAAAATCGAAAGATCAGTAATTTCACTACCCGTTTTAACAGTACTGAACGCAGAAAGAAATGTACCGGCAATTACTCCTGTTACAATAAATAATCCAAGAAAGATAAACCCTAATATGGCATGAAACATAGTCCATTTTCTGAGGGTATTCAAGTGTTTGAGGGTATTCTGGTCGATTTCAATTTTTCTGGATTCCTGTGCGTTTTCCATTGATATAGTTCTTTTTAATGATGAAAAGCAATTTTAAATCTGAAAGGGCCCTTTATCAGATTCTTCTTAGTATGCAATGAGAGCATTCTATCTTCAGGCACAAATATAATGAATTGAATTATTAATTGTTTATACCTTTGCCGGTACAAATTTAAAAAAGATAATTAATGCGGAATGGCAGGCGTTTACCGGTATGGCTTAAGATGCAACGTGCAAGCGGAGAGAATTATTCAAGAGTGAAACATCTTGTAGCTGCAAACCATCTCCATACAATATGCACCAGTGGAAATTGTCCGAATATTGGGGAATGCTGGAATGCAGGTACTGCCACTTTTATGATTCTGGGTGATATTTGTACACGAGCATGTAAATTCTGTGCAACAAAGACAGGAATGCCTCTTCCGCCTGATCCACAGGAGCTGGAACTACTGGCTGAATCAATTAAAACAATGAAGCTTAAACATTGTGTGATTACATCGGTCGACCGCGATGATCTCTCTGACGGGGGGGCCTCATTCTGGGTCGAAGTAATCAAACGCATAAAAGAAGTAAATCCGGGTACAACCATTGAATCTTTAATTCCTGATTTTGATGGTAAAACAGAACATATTCAAATGATTATCGATGCCGGCCCGGAGGTAATATCTCATAATATTGAAACAGTAAAACGGCTCACCCCGTTTATCCGTACAAAGGCGAGATATGACAAGAGTCTTGATGTAATCAGATATATCTCAGCAAAAGGGAAAATTGCCAAATCGGGTTTTATGGTTGGTCTGGGTGAGAAGGAAGAAGAGATACTTAAAACTATAAATGATCTTTATGAAGCGGGTTGTAAAATACTTACTATAGGTCAATATCTTCAGCCAGGGTTAAATTATATGGAAGTGGTGGATTATATCACCCCTGAAAAGTTTGAAGAATACCGGGTTATAGCCCTGAAAACAGGTTTCCTTTTCGTTGAAAGCAGTCCTCTTGTCAGGTCCTCATTTCATGCAGAAAATCATGTTAAAGCTAATTAAAAATGCTTATATTAGCATCAAATAATTATTACTATTTCATTGAGTTATAGCGTTGTATATAAGGATATTGGACTTAAAGATTATAAAGAGACCTGGGATTTTCAGGCAGAGATCTTTAACAGACTGATAGAAGCCAAAAAACAGGTGATACAAACTGTAGGGTTGCCCGGAAACAGACTTCCGGGGACTCTTATTTTTGTTGAACATCCTAACGTATATACACTTGGTAAGAGTGGATCGGAAAATAATCTTCTTCTCGATTATATTCAGCTTCAGGCTAAGGATGCAACATTTTACAGGATCGACAGGGGCGGAGATATAACATTTCATGGTCCCGGGCAGATTGTAGGTTACCCAATATTCGATCTTGAAGAAATTAAAATAAGCCTCAGGGAGTATATTTACAGACTCGAAGAAGCTATAATCAGAACAGTTGGTGAATTTGGAATTACTGCTTCAAGACTTGAGGGGGGAACAGGTGTATGGCTCGATCCTCAAATTATTGGAAAGGCCAGAAAGATTTGTGCTATTGGAGTTAAGGCCAGCAAGTATGTAACTATGCATGGTTTTGCTTTCAATGTTAATACTGACCTGACCTATTTTAATAACATTAACCCATGCGGTTTTACCGATAAAGGGGTTACTTCGCTCGAAAATGAGCTTGGTAAGAAACAGAATTTTGATAGTGTGAAAACAATAGTTAAGAGAAATCTCCGGGAAGTTTTTGATCTGGAATGGACTAATCAATAGAAGAATGAAAAAAAGATGGGTTGTGAAAGACAAGGGAGATACTGCAGTGGTAAAACAGCTTGCAAGAGCTCTTAACGTTTCGGAATCTCTGGCTAATTTAATGGTCCAGCGAAATATTACTTCTGCTGAGGAAGCGAAGGCTTTTTTCAATCCAAGCCTCGATTACCTTCATGATCCGTTTCTGATGAAAGATATGAACATTGCTGTAGAACGGATCTCCGATGCAGTTAAGAAAAACGAAAGAATCCTCGTTTATGGTGATTATGATGTAGACGGAACTACTGCTGTGGCACTGATGTATTCATTTCTAAAAGATCAGTACACCAATGTTGAATATTATATTCCCGACAGATATAAAGAAGGTTATGGTGTGTCATTTCAGGGTTTGGATTATGCGGCCCAGAAGAATTGCAAACTTGTTATCACTCTCGACTGCGGTATAAAAGCTGTGGAAAAGGTAAAATATGCCAGAAGTAAAGGACTCGATGTTATTATATGCGATCACCATTACCCCGGAGAAGAGATCCCAAAAGCGATTGCAGTTCTTGACCCCAAACAGCCATTTTGCAATTACCCTTATAAAGATTTGTCTGGCTGCGGTGTCGGTTTCAAACTGATACAGGCATATTCAAGAGTTCACGGTATTCCCTTCAGTGAAATTTATCACTATCTTGATCTTGTGGCTGTTAGTATCGCATCTGATATAGTTCCTATTACCGGGGAAAACAGGGTATTAGCTTACTTCGGCCTCAAACAACTTAACGAATCGCCTCGTATCGGCCTTAAAGAAATAATCCGTGAATCGGAAGTTACCAAAGCGCTTACTATCGAAGATGTGGTTTTCAAAATTGGTCCCAGAATAAATGCAGCCGGGAGAATTGAATCTGGAAGTAAGTCGGTTGATCTGCTTGTTTCAGGCGATATAAAACTTGCCGCAGGAATAAGCAAAGAGATCAACAATTTCAATATTGAAAGAAGAAGCATCGATAGAATAATAACTACGGAGGCTATGAGGATGATCGCAGAAGATCAGAGAACCGTAAATTCCAGAACCACAGTACTGTTTAATCCTAAATGGAAGAAAGGTGTGATTGGAATCGTCGCCTCCAGACTAATTGAAACATATTACAGACCAACAGTTATTCTTACCGAATCGAATGGTTTTGCAACCGGATCGGCCCGCTCAGTCCAGGGGTATGATCTTTATCAGGCAATTGAAGCATGCAGCGATCTGCTGGAGAGCTTCGGAGGCCACATGTATGCGGCAGGTTTGACACTCAAAATGGAGAATATTCAACCATTCATGGATCGCTTTGAGAAGTATGTGCACTCTACTATCACTGATGAACAGATCGTCCCGCGGGTGTTTATTGATACCGAACTTTCATTTTCGGAAATAGATGAAGATTTTTTCAATACAATGAATCAATTTCAGCCATTCGGGCCGGAAAATATGTCTCCGGTATTTGTCTCACGAAATATATTCGATACAGGTGCAGGACGGATGGTCGGATCGAGCTGTGAACATTTGAAACTCGATCTTTGTCAGGAGTCAACAGGTCAAAAAAGCTTTTCTGCCATAGCTTTCAGTCAGGCGAATCACTTTGAATATATAAAGGGCGGGAATCCCTTCGATATTTGTTATTCATTGGAAATGAATGAGTTTCGAGGCAATAAAAATCTACAGCTAAATGTTCGGGATATTAAGATACAGGAATCATAATTGATAATCTAAAACTGCACCTTAAACTGAATCTTTAACTCTCTGGATTCTCTTACCCTCATCCCACTTTCAATCAACGATGTAATTCCATATTTGACTCTTAAATCTGCAAAACTGTTTATTTCCCATATTGCCATTATGTAACTCCGGCTGCCTTCTCCTGAAAGTGCCGGAATACTGAAACTATAGAGTAAATCATTCTCATACGTATAAATCCTTGAATCCCAGCTGTCAGTATTAAAAACACAATACCTCAGCCAGATTGTTACCGGGATATTTCTCAGACTAAAGTTAATATCCTGTATTAAACCAGCGCCCCTGCTTCCCTGAGGGTTAGCAATCTTATAGTCTATCCGGGTTCCAAGTGTAAGATTATCTGTCAGGGAGAATTTGACTGAGCCCTTTAAACATCTGGAGAATAGTGTCTTCTGTTCAGGAATACCTATCGTTTCCGAACTATCTGCTGTTGAAAACCTGTAATTATATGAAGCTTCTAAAGTTAATCTTTCTGTCGGTAAAAATCTGAGTCTGATTTCCTGTTTCATTCCCGATGAGGGAGAGCTGTTTCGGTATTTCAACCACGGGAAAATCTGGAAATCACTCCCGCCACTTATGAAGAGATGCTTTGCTGCTTCAAATGTAAAACTTCCCAGAATCCCTTGTGAATTACCGGTTGAAGAACTGCTTCCTGTTCCATTTCCATGAAAACTGACATACCCGGCGTCATAGTTCCTGAATAAAAAACTAATAGTCAGCCTGTCGGACGGCCGGAGTGACACCCCTTGAACATATGCATACTTATGATAATCAGTGGCTGAAAATTCACCATAAACCAATACTTTTTTGATGAAGCCATTGTAATAAATGGTATAAATATTATTCTGGTCTCCTCTAAAATTGAAAACTTCTATGGGATCATTCCCTGCCGGGATTACAGGAAGTGAAAACCTGTTTTCAGTCCAGGCTAACCCAACCTTCATATTACTAAAATTGTAGGATAGATTTACTCCACATGCCAGTTCAGAAATTGCATCTTTTTTCAACAGATATGATGATGTGTTATGATTCCCTGCCAGATAAAAGTTTTCAATATAGTCGTTCGAAATACCAGTTGATGAGCCAAGGGTGGCATCTGAATTTTTTTTTGAATAGAATACAGATACTCCAAGATCCTTAAATGATAAAACAGCAGCCACTCCTCTGAAGAAATTATTTTCATCTGTTGATGTATAGGGTCTTATCTCATCACTTCCCGACATGTATCCTGGTGAAGAAAGGGAAAGACCAGTGCGAATACCGGAATTTGTGTTCGTACCCTGACCAAACCGGGCAGAATAGTCGCCAACAATTAATCTGCGGAGAAGACCATTTCCGGTATAGGTAAGGTTGGCAGACAGGAAATCGGGTAAAGGAGGAGTTCCGCTTAAAAACTTTTCTCCCGGATCTTTTTCGACAGTAAATCCTCCTGAGAATCCGCCAGCGGAAAACTTGTATTTTGAAAGGAATTTCCAGGGAGAACCTAATGAAGTTGTGTCATTATTGCCCGATTTAAAGCAAAAATTTGTGAGTAGCGTGCTTCTCCATCTTGCCGAATCCGGATTCATATTGATGTAATTTTCGAGGGTAATGAATAGGACCATCGTCTCAACGGTTTCTTTATCAAATCCGGGGATGTTGGCCAATTCAAAAACAGAAATTATCCTTCCGGAAGAATGAGCATAATCGACAAGCGCTTTTACCTGAAAATCGGAAAGAAAGAATAATCTTGAAATTTCATTTTCACCGGAGGAATTAAGCTTTACAGGATTATCAGCAAGCTCCTGAAGTTTTTCAATATAGTTTTCAGCTGCCAGTGGGTCAGCTTCTTCCGCAGCCAACTCCTCTGCAATCGAAATGATGGCCTCAGACAATTTTTCAGTCTGAGCTGATACGTTTAGTTGAGTTAGGATAAATAATAATGGTATTGTA
>Ga0209745_1000109_pt1 | contig 43663 bp, 41 predicted proteins | sample BarGraNGADG00312_FD_184495 | JGI IMG/M metagenome (GOLD analysis project Ga0209745, IMG submission 184495) | Arctic peat soil microbial communities from Barrow, Alaska - Barrow Graham LP Ref core NGADG0004-312 (SPAdes) (version 2) | ecosystem: Environmental > Terrestrial > Soil > Wetlands > Peat... | reverse complement strand
TCTCGCCATCGGGTATCGATGGCCGTTCTTTTTTGCCCTGCCTGCTTTCTTTTTGGCGGTCGTCTCTTCGGAGTAAGATCGGGAAGCTCATGAAAGCAATCATTCCGGCCAATACCCAAAATACGATCAGAACAAGAACCCAGAACACGATAATGCACCCCCTCTATAAACAAACAAATTCCCTATGCTTTTGTGGCGGAGGGGGCGGGATTTGAACCCGCGAGCCCGTGAAGGCTAATGGTTTTCAAGACCACCGCATTAGGCCACTCTGCCACCCCTCCGGAATTCATTTTAAGCGGGCGGGGTTTGATAGTAAATTCGGGGCTTGCAGATGCCGGGCTGGCGCTAGTTGGTTATCTTTTCCAGGCCGTTCATATAGGGCCGCAGTCTCTCGGGTATCACCACGCTGCCGTCCGGCTCCTGGAAGTTCTCCAGTATAGCAGCGACCGTTCTTCCCACCGCCACGCCGGATCCATTCAGGGTATGCACGAACCTCGACTTGCCGCCGCCCGAAGGCTTGAAGCGTATGTTACCCCGCCGGGCCTGGAAATCAGTGAAGTTGGAGCAGGAGGATATCTCACGGTAATTGTCCGAGGAGGGGAGCCAGACCTCGAGGTCGTAGCATTTGGCGGCCGAGAAGCTCAAGTCTCCGGTCGAGAGGACTACGACGCGATAGGGCAGTTCGAGAAGTTTCAGCACATCTTCTGCATCGCTGGTAAGCTTTTCCAGTTCTTCAAACGAACTGTCGGGGGGGCTGAACTTCACCATCTCCACCTTGTTGAATTGGTGTTGTCTGATCAGACCGCGCATGTCCTTGCCATAAGAGCCGGCCTCACGCCGGAAGCAGGGTGTATATGCGCAGTAGTAGAGGGGCAGCTCTTCCTGGCTGAGCGTCTCGTTGCGATGGATGTTGGTAACCGGGACTTCGGCAGTCGGTATCAGATACAGCGCGTCATCGCGGCAGCGGTACATGTCCTCCTCCAGCTTGGGGAGCTGCCCGGTGGCGAACATGCTCTCCTCGTTGGCCAGGATGGGCGGGAAGACTTCCTTGTAGCCGTGCTCCCGGGTGTGTAAATCTAGCATGAAGTTGATGAGCGCGCGTTCCAGGAGAGCACCTGCTCCCTTAATCAGGGTAAAGCGGGACTCAGCGATTTTTACACCCCGCTGGAAATCAAGGATATCCAATTGCTCTCCCAGTTCCCAATGGGGAAGCGGCGGGAAATCGAATTGTCTCGGCTCTCCCCAACGCCTCACCTCGCTGTTGGCGCTCTCATCCCTTCCCACCGGCACCGAGCTGTCCGGGATGTTGGGAATTCTTTCCAGGACCTCTTGCATCTCGCTTTCAATCCTGCCGACCTCTTCCTCGAGGCCTTTGACGTTTTCGCTCAGCTCTCCCATTTCCGCCCGCAGGGCATTCGCATCGCCCCCCGAGCGCATCAGCTCTCCGATTTCCTTGTTGCCCCGTTTGTGCTTCGACCTTTTTTCCTCCAGCTCGGTGAGAAGCGAGCGCCGCTTTCGATCGAGCTCGAGCAGGTCATCGAGGTTCACCTTGAGGTCGCGATCGAGGATTGCCTTCCTGACAACCTCCGGGTTCTCCCTTATCAGTTTGAGGTCAAGCATTTGCCTGCTCCTCCTTAAGGCAGGGATAAGAACCCAACAGCTTCACTTGGGGGAGCTTGCAGCGCAGGCACTTCAAAGCAGATGCTACTACTTCATCCACCTCGTGGCCTTCACAATCTATGAAGAAACAATAATCGCCGAGCACCTTTTTGGTGGGCCGCGATTCGATCTTGGTCAAGTTAATGTAGCGGTGGGCGAATTCCTGAAGTATCTGGAGGAGCATGCCCGGCTGATCCTGGTAGATGAAGCAGACCATGGAAGTTTTATCCTGCCCCGTGGGCGGCATCTTCTCCTTACCCAGAAGCACGAAGCGAGTACGGTTGTCCGGGTGGTCCTCCAGGCCTTCGTACAGCACCTGAAGCTCGTACAACTCAGCCGCCAGGCGGCTGCCGATCGCCGCCAGGGGCTCTCGCGAGCCGGCGACGCGAAGGGCGGCCTCGGTCGTGCTGTTTGCCGCTTCCAGTTCAACACCGGAGAGGAGCTCAACCAGGTGTCTGCGGCACTGGGCGGCCGCTTGAGGATGGGAGATGACCTTCACAACGTCCTTGAGCCTAACTCCATCCCTGGCCAGTAGATAATGCTCGACTTGGCTGACCATCTCGCCCTGGATCAGAACCTCGGTCTCGAATGCCAGGCTATCCAACGTTGCGTTGACGGAGCCCTCGATGGAATTCTCGATAGGCACGATTGCCTTGTCGGCCAGCCCATCCTGGACGGCCATAACCGTCTCTTCAACGGTCGGGAAGGGAAGCATTTCTTCACAGCTGAGCCCCGGCCAGTTTTGCAGCGCTTCCTCGGTGAAGGTGCCAGGTGGGCCGAGGTATGCGATGCTTCCGCAGGAAAGTCCGGATGTCACATCACCCAAGAGCCGTCTTCCTCTCTGACCGAGCCGTCGTTTTTCTCCCCGGCGGCCTGCACGTCGAAAGGCCTGGGCGGCCTTCCCTTGCGGCGGATCATGGGGGGTTTGGTGCCAACCGCCCGGCGCAAGGCCTCCGTCTCCTCATCCGACAGCACGTGTGAGGATGCTCCGCCGCGGACAGCCTTTGCATAGGTGCGGTTCTCGTTGCGCCCATAGATGGAAGTCAGCACGACACCGTCGCCGTTTTCATCCAGGAACGCGATGGAGAAGCTGAGCTTCCCCCCCATATCCTGGAAGGCGTCATAACGCACGACCGCCACCCTTTGCACACTCCCCGCCAGGACGTCGGCAAGGTAGTCTTTCTGAGCCGCCTGCTCGTCAAGCTTCCTGAATAGCTCCTCTACCTCAAGCGCCTGGTTGGCCACCTTTTCGATCAGGGTTTCACCGCTCGCTCCGCGCTTCAAAATGGCTATATTCTTGCGCAGCAGCGAAAGCTGGCGGTATAGCATGTATACGGCGGCGATCAGTAGCGCCGCAGCTACGAAGAGAAAAGCAATTAATAGACCGGCGTTATCCTTCAGTGCATTGAACATCGTTCGAGCTGCCTCCTTTCATTAAAAGAGAATATCATATTCAGGATTGACAATGGGGGCGGGTGCCGGTCATATCGGTTTGCTGCAATAATATGGTATATTCCCAGGAATTACGTCACGGTTGCGGCAGAGGTTCGAGGTGCGATGGTTGAGACTCCGGATAGTAAGCTTGCTCGACTGAAGGCAGTGATTGCGAAATATCCTTCCGCCCTCATCTGCTACTCGGGCGGAGTAGATTCAACACTGCTGGCCAGCGTTGCCCGCCAGGTACTGGGGGAAGCGATGATGGCCGTCATCGTTAATTCCCCTTTGCTTCCGCCCAGGGAATTCAAACGCGCCCTTGATCTGGCGTCTTCACTTGGTTTTCCGCTTCGGGTAATTGAGGCCAATGAGCTTTCACTGCCCGATTTCCGGAATAATCCGGAGGATCGTTGCTACCTGTGTAAGAGACATCGCCTCGGCCTGATAATCGACGAAATAAGGTCACACGAATTCGCCGCGGTTATGGATGGCTCCAATGCCGATGACGCCATCGGGCACCGCCCGGGTAGAAAGGCGGCCGATGAACTGGGCGGTGTCAGCCCGCTCGAATCCGCCGGCTTGACCAAACGCGATGTGAGGGACCTCGCCCGCAGGCTGGCTCTACCAAATTGGGACCAGCCCTCGCGGCCCTGCCTCGCCACCCGCTTCCATCACGGCATCGAGTTGAAACCCGAGCTATTGCGCATGGTGGATGCGGCGGAAGAAGCGCTCGAAGGCATCGGCTTGCGCGAGTTCAGGGTGCGCCTCGAGGAGAGGGGCTGGGCGAGGATCGAGGCCGCCGGGGATGAGCTGGCCGCCCTGGTTGAGAAGGAGAACCGCGAGAGATTGGTGAAGAAGCTTACAGACCTCGGCTTTAAACGCATCCTGCTCGATTTGGAGGGCTATCGCAGCGGCAGTATGGACGAGGCTTGAATCGGCGTTTAAGAAGTCCGGAGGACAATGAAGACTCTCTACCTCGACGCTTTCGCGGGTATCAGTGGGGACATGATGCTCGGCGCTCTCGTCGACCTGGGTGTACCCGTCGATGTACTGCGTTCCGTCGCGGAAGCCTTGTCATTAAATGAAGTGGAGGTCATCGCCGGCAAGACGGAACGCAAGAGCATAGGTGCGGTAAAGATAAACGTGCGGGCGCCGGAGCGCGGCATAGCCAGGACCTATGCCCACATCAAGAGCCTCATATCCAAAAGCGGGCTGCCGCCCAAGGTCAAGAACAACAGCCTAAAGATTTTCGCACTGCTGGCGGAAGCGGAGAGCCGGATACATTCAAGAAGCATAGACCAGGTACATTTCCATGAATTGGGAAGCGTGGACACCCTGGTCGACGTGGCTGGGAGCGCCGCCGGACTGGATTATCTTAAAGTCGAAGAATTGTTATGCTCACCCCTTCCCATGGGCACGGGGATGATAAAGACCGCGCATGGCATATATCCCATTCCCGCACCCGCCGTCATTGAGATACTTCGGGATATCCCGGTTTATTCCAGCGGCATACCGACCGAACTGGTTACCCCGACCGGCGCGGCAATCGTCGCTTCCCTGGCCAGCGATTTCTGCCTGCTGCCCCCGATGAGGATCGAGCGTGTCGGGTACGGAGCCGGCGATCGCCATCTCGAAATACCCAACCTGTTGAGGGCCTTCCTGGGGGAGCGCGAGGGCGCCGTCCGAGGGCGCGCCAGGGAGAGGCGCCTGGTATTATCTACCAATATCGATGACATGAACCCCGAGCTCTACCCCTATGTGATCGAAAAGCTCTTTGAGTCGGGGGCAGAGGATGTCTGGCTGTATCCCATTCAGATGAAGAAATCCCGGCCTGCCGTGACCCTCAAGGTGCTGGTGCCTCCCGCTTGTGAGGAAGAGATCAAGGAGGTTATGTTCGCGGAAACCAAGACCCTCGGAGTGCGGGTCAGCGAGGTCTATAAGGAGTATCTGGACCGGGAGGTCATCGAGGTGGATACCCGCTTCGGCCCCCTGCGGGTTAAGGTGGCGAGGAGTAAAGATCAAGTTGCGAACATCGCCCCGGAATATGAGGATTGCCGCCGGGCGGCGGTGAAAAGCGGCGTTCCCTTGAAGGAGGTCTACGCGGCGGCCGAAGAGGCGGCGCGAAGCCTGCTTGCCGATCAAGGCCAAAGCCCGGATGAGGAAGCATGATCGTTTTATGGCTTGAGAAGGAGGTTTGCGGCCTATGTATATAGCCGTGGTGGGTGGCCAGCTTTGCACAGAAGAGGAAGCGAGGGCCGCTTACGAGGTGGGGCGGTTGCTGGCGGAGAGGAAAGCGGTCGTGGTATGCGGAGGCCTCACCGGCGTAATGGAGGCGGCCTGCAGGGGAGCCAAAGAGGCGGGCGGAACGACCATTGGCATACTCCCCGGTCCCTTCCGCAGCGATGCCAATCAATACGTCGATCATGCCATAGCGACCGATATGGGTCAGGCTCGCAATGCCATCATAGTGAGGACATGTGATGCAGTGATCGCCATCGGCGGCGAGTATGGAACGCTGTCAGAGATCGCGATGGCGCTCAAGATGGGCAAGCGGGTAGTGGCTCTTACCACTTGGGACATCGCCAATAGGGGTGTCCCCGACGATAAGATCGTGCGAGCGGAGAGTGCTGAAGCAGCCGTTGAAACCGTGGAGGCTTCGGTGCGATAAAGGTGCCGGCTAGCAGGCCGGTATGGTCTGCGAAGCGTGAGGCATGAGGAGAATTTTTCCATCCGGAACCGTATCCAGCGCCAGATCGAGGGCTTCGGATATTGTCCGGCAGGGGGCTATTCCTATACGGCTTACGACTTCCGCTTCCAGGTTTGAGACCAGGATCACCTTGCGTGCCATGCGGTGCAGGAGGGCGGCGCGAAAAACGACGAAGCCGGCCACGGTGAAATTGCGGCGCAGCTCCTTCTCGATCTCCTCCTCCCCTCCCAGATCGAACCAGCGGTTAAACTCGTACGGCCCGAGGCCCTGCGAGCACTCGCCGACCATGATCAGGACGCCCGATGCATTATCCTTTAGTGCGGACATGGCATTGGCGCTGGCCTGGAAGGCCTGGTAAAAGGTGAGATCCATGGGATAGCCACCCCGCGAGGCGAGGACGATATCCGCTTTCTCCGGAATCTTGACTTTAAAGGCGCCGGAGACGAATTCGCATCCCCGCAGGTGTGCCTGCTCGAGGTCGCCGGCGAAGACCCCCAGGAAATCGCCTTCCTCGCTGAGCACGAAATTTACGATGAATCGCGGCCCGACCATGCGGGCGGCGGCGACCATGTCGCGGTGCACCGGGTTGTCCTTAAGGGAGCCCGGGCGGGCTGCGCTATGTATTCCCTGTCCGACTTCGTCGCTCAAAGCACGCTTGTGATTGGTGAGGATCGTCTTAAGCCCGGAAACGCCCGGCACAATCGCCTTGCGCCCTCCACCAAAGCCGGCAAAAGCATGGGGAACGATGCCACCTGTGAGGATCAGGTGATCGGCCTCGAGGGCGTGGCGATTCACCCATAAAGGAGTGCCGAATTCGGTCTTTCCCAGGTAGCGCAACTGAGAAGGGTCGCGGGCGTCGTGGCTGATTGCCACGACATCTCTTGCCATAGCCTCCCCCAGGATTTCCCCAATCTCCCGATAACCCGCGGGAGAATGAGTACCGTTCGCTATGATCACCGTGATTTCGCGGTTGCGCACGCCAGCACGATTCAGGTAGTCGATAATCATCGGCATCCAGCGTTTCGCCCTTATCCACAAGCGATGGAAATCTGGACAGACGATGGCCACCCTGTCACCGGGGCGCACCAGTTCCGCCAGAGGTGCAGCGCCTACGGGATGCTCCAATGCTTCCTCGAGGGCGGTTCGCAGGTCGGGCAGCGCCTCGACACTCACGCCCTCGACGATTCCCAGGCAGAGATCATCAGGCACTTCGAAATGCATCTCGGTCTTGCCAAAGCTCCAATTCAACTTCATGAAGTTACTTTAGCAGAAGTCCCCCAGTGTGGAGGAGGAATTGCGGTGTTGTGGAATATAGAAAGAGAGAGGGAGAGTCCTGGTCTAACACTTTCGTTGTACCTATTTTGGAAGGTTAACCATCGCCTTGGTCTCCCTCTCTTCGCTTATTATATCGGCAATTGGGGACCGCCTGATTACCGGATGCGAGCTGTATTATTGGCATCGGCAAAAGGCCGGAAACAGGCTTTAAGACTTAATAAAATGAGGCTCCTTTCGAGAGCAAGGCAACTGCGAAAGAAAAGCAATGACTTACCATTATTTACCTGTTGCAGTTTGTACGCTTGTCGCCCCTTCCAGGCTCAGGCCGGGTAGATGCAGGTCCTCCTCGATGAGGCGAAGCAGCGTGATGGCGGCGGTTTTGTTGAGGGGCTCATTACCGTTGCCGCATTTGGGAGATTGAATGCATGAAGGACATCCCTCGGCACAGGCGCAGGCGCTGACCATTTCTCGCGTGGCGCGGAGGTGGACCGCCGCCAGTTCGAACCCCCGCGCTGCAATGCCGACGCCGCCCGGGTAGGCATCGTAGATGAAGATGGTGGCCGCCCCGGTATCGGGGTGGAAAGCGGTTGACATTCCCCCTATGTCCCAGCGATCGCACATGGCGAACAGCGGGAGCATGGCAATGCCGGCGTGCTCGAGCGCGTGCAGCCCCCCAGCCAGAGTGTATTCATCGAGTCCGAGGGCGGCCAATCGCTCCGGCGGCAGCCTGTACCATAATGCGCGGGTCGAGAGCACCTGGGTGGGAAGGTCCAGCCCCAGGGTCTCCAGGATCTCGTGGGTCAGGAGGCGGCGCTTCTGATAAGCATAGACTTTGGTCGAGACCTCAACCTCGCCGAAATGCAGCGAGCACCCGCCTTGGCTGGCAGAATTGTCCCTTTCCTCGCCCAGCACGGAGATATCCACGTTATCCATGGGGTTGGTGTAGTAGTCGAGGTCCGCGTCATGCACCAACGCCACCATGCGATCCAGGTCAAGTTTTTCGACCAGGTATGAATCACCCTGATGCAGATAGACCGCACCGGGGTGGACGTGAAAAAAAGAGGAGGCTTCCTCGACGGTTCCAATCAGACTGCCGGTATCGGATTCGACTATGCTTATCAGAGAGCCGGAAGCGGAACGCAAATTTATCTCCTGTGCCGGAGCCGCCAGGCGGGCGTAATACCATAATTTACCTTTGCGCCCCAGGACCTCTTCCGCCTTCAAGGCCTCGAGCACTCCCCACATGGCATGACCGAAATAAGCTTCGTCCTTGTCTTCGAGGGGAATCTCGTGTGCGGCACAAGCCAGGTGGGCGCCCAGGATGCGGGGGTTCTCGAGGTCGATTACCGCCTCCTCGCAGGGCGAGCCAAAGATGAATTGCGGGTGGCGGATCAGGTATTGATCGAGCGGGTCGTCGGCCGCGATCAGCACGGCGAGCGATTCATCCTGCCGGCGGCCAGCCCTCCCCGCCTGCTGCCAGGTGCTGGCGATGGTCCCCGGGTAGCCATTCATCAGGCAGGCTTCCAACTCGCCGATATCCACGCCCAACTCGAGTGCGTTGGTAGTGGCGACGGCGAGCAGTTCGCCATTAAAGAGGCGCGATTCGATCTCTCTCCTCTGTTGTGGCAGATATCCGCCCCGGTAAGAGGCGAGGCGCTCAACGAGGTCCCTTTCGCTCGAATCAAGCATCCGGGTTACGTAGCCGTAGATAAGCTCCGTCGCCTTGCGGGAGCGGCAAAAGGCGATGGTGCGAACGCCGAGGCGCATCAGCCGGGAGAGCAGTTGCGCGGTTTCCAGGTTGGAGGAACGGTGAATCTCGCCTCCGGCCATGCTCAAAATATCGGGGGGGTTCCACAGGGCGAAGACCTTGCGGCCGCGCGGTGAATAATCGTCTTCCACCGCCGCCACCTCGAGTCCGGCGAGCCTGCTCGCATGCTGGGCGGGGTTGGCAATGGTGGCGCTGGTGAAAAGGAATTGCGGATGCGAACCGTAAAGGGCGCAGATGCGGCGAAGCCTTCTTAACACCTGGGCCACGTGAGATCCAAAAACGCCGCGGGCGACATGAGCCTCATCGACGACGACGTATCGCAAATGGTTGAAGAACTTTCCCCAGAGGCGATGATTGGGGAGGATGCCGTAATGCAGCATGTCAGGATTGGTCAAGACAACCTGGGCCTCGCGCCTGATCCAGCTCCTGAGGTCGGCCTGGGTATCGCCGTCATAGGTGGCCGATTTCACCCGCCCCGCCTGCAGGACGGCGAGGCTCCTCAGTTGGTCCTGGGCCAGAGCCTTGGTCGGAAATATGTACATGGCCCTTGAGGAAGGCCTTTCCAACAGCTCTTCGTAGACAGGCAGGTGGTAGCAGAGGCTCTTGCCGCTGGCGGTCCCGGTGGAAATCATGACATTCGCGCCCTGGTTGACCAGATCGAGGGCCTGGGCCTGATGCGGGTAGAGCTTTTTCACCTTCATGCGATCGAGGGCCTCGACCAGTGCCGGGTTGAGGTCTTGCGGGAGGTCGATGTAGGTCGCCTTGCGCGCCGGTATTACCTCGACGTGAGTCATACGATTGACATCGCCCTGTTGCCGCGCCATCTCATCGAGCATGTCTTCAAATGCCATTTCTCAACACCGTTCTCGCCATGGATCAGGCCATTGCAGGCTTTTATGACAATCTTAAACCAGCTCAGAGACAGAAGCGGTGCTAAAGCGGTTCGGAGCGAGGGTAAATGCGGGCTGTGGCTTGGACTGTCTTTATTCCACCTTCTGGCCTTCTTTGACTTTGCTGACACCTTCGGCCACGATGCGCTCCCCTTCGTCGAGACCCGAGGTCACTTCGACCGAATCCTGGCTTTTTACCCCCGTCGTGATCTGGTGGCGTTGCGCCTTTCCGCCCTCGACCACGTATACGTAGTCCTTGCCAAATTCTTCCAGGAGCGCGGTTATGGGGACGGTTATGACGTTTTTCTTGTTCAGAACCTCTATATCCGCCGTCGAGTTATAGCCGAGGCGGAGCGGGATATCCGTCCGGTCCAGCTTGAGGATTACCGGAAAGACAGTGGTCCCTCCCGATCCGCTCTCCGATTTCACGGCGACCTGCGACACCTTGCCGGTGAAGGTCATGCTCGGGTAGGCATCCAGCGTAACCTGCACCGATTGGCCCTGGCTGACGTTCGGTATGTCCGTCTCGTCCACCTGAGCTTTCACGCTCATATCCTGCAGATCGACTATCTGGAAGGTCGGCTGACCTGCCGTCACCTGGCCACCCACCTTGAGCTCGCTGGTCGTCTCGCTGCCGCCGAGACTGCTCGATCCACCCAGCAGGCTGGTTATGGTGGAGGCGCTCGAGGTCAGAGAACCCAGGCCACCCAGCAATTGGGAAAGGATGTCGGTGGGGACCGCCGCCTGTTGCGGTACAAAAACCACGTATCCGGTGACGGGTGCGATTATGTTCGGGCTCTTGGTCGCCTGGCTTACCTTGCTGTAGTCGTAGGCGGCCGCCTGGGAACGAGCCGATGACGCCGCCTCGGCGCTGGAGGGATAGCCCGGGCTGGAAAGAGAGGGGGCGTTAACGCGTGAATTCATGGATTTCAGGTAGGCAGCCCGCTGATCCGCCAGCAACGCCTTCAGGTACGCCTGCTGATCTGCCGGCAGGAAGCTCATGAACGCGGGTACCATGTCGTAGAAGTTAAGAACCATGGAATCGATCTGGCCTTGCATCTGGCCGAAGACATTGCTGGTGTATTGGAGGGTGCCGTATAGGTTTTCCATGGTCGCATAGGATCCCGCCAGGATGTCTCCTATGGCCTGGTTGCTGTAGTAGTTGGCCCTCGCCTGGGCTTCCTGGGCGGCGAGCTCCTGCGCATCGAGGACGGCAAGGGTATCCCCCGCATTCACGTAATCCCCGTCCTTTACCGGCAGGCCCACTATTTTCGCCGTCACCTGGGGCACGACATCGGACGGCTGCGCCGCCTGCAGAACCCCCGCAGCCGAAATGGTTTTGGTGAGGTCGCCCCTTACCACATCAGCCACCCTTACGCCTTGGACCTGCCCTCCAAAACATCCCGATGAAAGCAGGCCGAGGGCGAGCGCGACCACGAGTGCGGCGAGGCATAGTATTTTTCGAGGGGGTCTCACCGCGCCACCTCTTTCACTGGTCTTTCCATTGTTGCAGGGCCATCCGGGGTGCAGTGAAGCAGGAGTCGAATCCCATTAAATGGTGTGGCGAAAAGGGTTGGGGGGGCGCTTCCCCGCAGGATTTATTTTTGTTCCTCATCGCACGTCTCCTCGCCTCGACGGCTTGAATCAAGCCCGAGAACGTTAATAGGCTCATTTTTCACTTCAAGCGACAGTGTAGATGGAGGTTCTTGCCGGCATTGCCTCGCACGCTCGTGCCCATAAATATAACGCCGCCCAAAGTGCGCGTCAATCAAATCGGAAAAGGCTAAAAGCGGAGAAAGGAAAGGGCTTTTACGACCGCGCCGGGTGCGCTCAACGCCTGCTTGTTAATAAGAATATTCCAATTGTAAGCGGCGGCGCAGAAGAAAGCGGCGCCGATGATAAGGCTGAAAAAAAGCATAAAGGTAAAAAGCCGTCCCCAACCGCGAGGAGGGGCCAGGAATCCGGCCAGGAGAAGGAGTAATCCGCCGCCGGATATCAGCCACAGGGCGGGGCTCGGCCCGGCATTACTGGCGTTGCCGATAAGGATTGCGTTCAGCCCTATAGCGGATTGAATATTGACGCCGGCTTCACGAAGGGGCAGGATGCCTTGAAAGAGCATGTAGGCCAGGGGGAAGAGAAGCAACGAACCGGCCAGGATGAGCATGGGGCCGCGCCCGACCCTCAAGGCCAGGAAAAGGACAGCCAAACCCAGGCCGACGGCTACAATAAAGCCCATCGTAAAGAACTCGGCCCCGGCATAAGGGAGGAGCCCGGGTCCGCCGAGCAGGTCGACCCTTCCCTGTGAGAAAGCTCCCTGGTGTGAAAATATCCCTATGGTCAATCCCTTTTTCCAGGTGAATATGGGAGACAGGGCGATGCCCGCCGACAGGATTCCAAGCAGGGCCAGGGCGTCGGCCACACCGAAGCTCCTGTCGCTGCGCGCCCTCTCCGCCTTGGCACTCCGCCCGATCGCCGGCTCCGCAACCGCCTGCTGCACCATCTCGGCGGGGAGAACCGCCGTGTGTTGGGATGAGGCGGCGGCGGAAGTCCGCTGCGAGGCAGCCGGGCGCGAAGACCTGAGAGCGAGAGGGTTTCCGCACTCCTGGCAATAGCGATTCTGCTCCGTGTTTGCCGCGTAGCATTCGGGACAGATCACGCGCCTCTTGGCCGCTTCACTCTGAGGTGATATCGGAGTGATAACCTGAGTGCTATCGACGGCGGCGGCTTTGGAGGAGGCCGAAGCCGATTCAGCCGTTTGCGGCACGGTGGAGGAGCCAACTTCTTTTCTTACATTATCCGGCGCGTAGTCGGTTTCCGGCGGCATTAAATAATCGGGTTTCTCCATAATTGTTGAAGGTGCCCCAACTTCTCGAACAATGGAGATGCCGTCCGGCGCAGGCGATGGCGCCTCAGCACCCCGGCTCTCAGTCTGAATCATGGAATCAATAGCAGGCGGGGTATGGGGAGTGTTTCCGAAGACAAAACCCGAGGATGTCGGGGAGGGAGCTTGCTGCTCGCGACCGGTTTGCGGGAATGCCAGCGTTTGTCCCTGGCCTTCCGCGAGACCCAGCCCGGCCTGTCCCTCGGAGATGCGGCTTCCACAAGCCATGCAGTATAGGGAGTCTTCCTTATTTTCCTCGCCACAGTATCCGCATTTCATAGGGTAATCATAAACTATAAATAGAATTCACGACGAGATGTTAATGGTCTCGGAATGGGGTCAGGCCTCTGCATCTGCATTTTCAGCCAGGCTGTGCATGGATATTCGCGAAACTTGAAAATGCAGATGCAGAGGCCTGACCCCATTCTTATCTGGTCGTGAGGTAGACCAGGGGCAGAAAGAATGCCACGAAATTATTGAGAGCGTGTGCCGTTATCGGCGACCACAGGTTGTCGTTGTATTCGTAGAGGAGGCAGAAGACGATGCCGGCGAGCGTGCGGCCGATCAGGCCGAAGACGCTGAAGTGCACCGCCGAAAAGAGAAAGCCGTTGAGCAGAGCCGCTCCCCATACGCCAAAATGTTTGCGCATGGGTGGATAGAGGTAGCCCCTGAAGAAGATCTCCTCACAAATGGGGGCGGCAACAATGATAATAAGTCCCACGATGAGCAGGTCGGTACCGGTTACATCCTTGACGTTGACATCGTAAAAACCCTGTAACCACTTTTCAACCGAACCCAGATTCTGGAAAAGAGCGAAAGATAGAAATGCGGCGGCGGAAGCCATCCAATAGGCCATTGTGCCTCCCAGGATCCCCACCCCGAAGCTGGGTGCGAGATTCTTGCGGTGCAATCCCATTTCCTCGAGCGCGGGCCCGTAACGGGAGACGGTGAGGAAAGCAAAAAAGAGCATGCACGAATAGAGGAGCAGCGAGAGTAGGAACTGGGCGGCGCCCGCCGATACCTCCTCGCCGTTCCGCATCATATAAGTCATGGTGCCGCTGAGGATGAAGGGGACGGGCAGGAAGGCAAGTCCCGGCCAGAGCTTCCACGGAGCGGCGGCCGGGGAGGGAAGCGCTTTTCCGATAAGGCCTGCGGGCTTTGGCAGACGCGCGCCTGGAGCGAAAGTGCTCTGATAACAGGCGCCGCAGAAGCGCTGGTTGCCCACCAGCCTCTGGCAGCCCGCACATATCAGCGACCCGCATTTGCTACACCTGGTGATCGCTCTCACTCCGGGATGAAAAGCACAGGACGCAACCACCCTGGCTGCTACAGGACCTCCGCCCGCTGCTGCCGTCGCCGGCGCTGCGGCTTCTGGATTCTGGGGAACCTGCGGGCTGAAGGGTTGGGAAGACGGCTCCTGAGATGCGGCGGATCGCTGCTGGATCACGTGCCCGGCGCAGTCACTGCAGTAGGCGCGCGCCATAACCTCAACGATGCAGCTTGGGCATAAATATTTGCCGCAACTCACGCACCTTGCCATGGCGGCATTTTGCGGATGCGCCTCACAAAATGGTCTCTGCATCTGCTCATCCCCACGAACTACTCAAAGGTCGGTTGTCCGGACAAGCCTATTATCGGCTCAAAAGGGCGATTAGGATAACCACTCCGTTGTAAGCAGCGTGGGCCAGCATGGGCGCGAACAGCGACTCGGTTCGCTCGTAGAGGTAGGCGAAGATGGCGCCCACCATGGAGAGGGACAGCAATGACAGTGGCTCAAAATGCAGGACGCCGAAGACTATAGCGCTCACCAGCACACCCAGGGCGACGCCCAGTCGGCGGCGCAGCGCGGAATAGAGAAGGCCGCGGAAGAAGATCTCCTCGAAGACAGGCGCCAGGACGACGACGCCCAGTACGGCCAGGAAGAGGGCCGGGCCGGTCAGAGTCTGCATGTTCTGCGATTCGGAAGTACCCGGCGTGCGGCCGGTCAAGAGGCGGAAGACGATGACCACGATAAAGTAAATTGCGTAGCTCGATAACAGGGCGACGGCACCCCCGATTATTCCGGAGAGCACGGTTCGGCCGGCATTCCCCCACCTGATTCCCAATTCCTTCCAACCACGGTGGTGCCTCCTCAGGATGATAAAGACGCTCACGCTGATCAGCGGGCAGAGGAGGAGCGCATAGAGCAAGTAGCTGTAGAAGAGGCGGGTGGCCACATCCTCGGTTGAGAGTATGATGGCAACTCCGACGGCATTGTAGACGCCAAAGACCGCGATGAGAGCGATGACTACCTCCGCGATGCTCCAGTCCGCCCTCCACCATCGCTTTTCCTTTTCGCCTGAGGGCTCGGCCATCTGCATGGGAACAGGAGGCGGCAGGGGATAGGGGTAGGAGGACATGGGCCGGCAATCAGGGCAGTAGTGCCTGAATCCTTCGCGCCGCGCGCAGTCACTGCAGATCGGCCGCCCACAGGAGAGACACATGGCGGTTGCGGCTCGGGATGGGTGGCGGTGGCAGAAGATTTCTTCCTTTTGCTGCCCGGTTCCGCCGTCCGATCCCCCTTCAACCATTCTCAGGTCCCCGATATCAATTCCGCGATCTGAACCGCATTCAGCGCGGCTCCCTTTCGCAGATTATCGCTCACAATCCATAAGTTCAGGGCACGGGGGCAGGAGAGATCGGCCCTGATCCTTCCGACGAAGCACGCGTCTTTGTCGGCGGCATCGATGGCAAAGGGATAGATATTGTTTTCAGGGTCGTCGAGCACCTCGACTCCCGGCGCCCGGCTCAGTATCCGCTTGGCCTCATCCGGTTCGATCATCTCCTCGAACTCGACGTTCACCGCCTCGGAATGGCTCACCAGCACCGGTACCCTGACCGTCGTCGCCGACAGGGGCAGGTCGGGAATTCCCATAATCTTCCTGGTCTCGTCCACCATTTTCATCTCCTCGCGGCTGTAGCCGTTAGGGAGGAACACGTCTATGTGCGGCAGGCAATTGAAGGCGATGGGGTGCGGGTAGACCCGCGGCTGGCACTCCCTTCCCTCCATCATCTCCTGGCACTGATCGAGGAGCTCATCCACGGCCTCCTTGCCGGTGCCCGAGACGGACTGGTAGGTGGAGACGATCACCCGGCGCATGGGCGAGCGATCGTGCAAGGGCTTGAGCACCACCACCATCTGGATAGTCGAGCAGTTGGGGTTGGCGATGATCCCCTTGTGCCCGAAGGCGTCATCCGGATTAACCTCGGGAACGACCAACGGCACGCCTTCTTGCATGCGAAAGGCCCTGCTGTTATCGATAACCACCGCCCCCGCTTGCGCCGCTATCGGGGCGTACTTGAGAGAGATATCGGTACCCGCCGAAAAAAGGGCGAGATCGATGTCCTGGAAGGAATTTTCGTCGAGCACCCGGACGTCGAGGTCTTCCTGCTTGAAGCTCAGCCGCCTCCCCCGAGAACGCTCCGAGGCCAGCAGGCGCAGCTCACTAACGGGAAAGTCCCGTTCCTCCAGTATCCCGCGCATGGCCCTGCCGACCATCCCGGTCGCTCCTACTATGGCTACCCTATGTTGCCGTGACATCGTCTCTCCTCATACGGTGCGAGGCCTAGGCCCGCATTACCACGCCCTTATCCAGCCCGAACTTTTTATGAATGGCGCTAACCGCCTTGCTTACGTCCCGGGCGGGAATAACGCAACTTATCTTTATGGTAGAGGTGCTGATCATCTCTATGTTTATGCCGTTTTCCGCCAGGGCGTTGAACATATCGGCCGCAACTCCCGGGTGGGTTCGCATTCCCGCTCCCACCAGACTCACCTTGGCTATATCTTCATCCACGGTGACTCCTCCCGCCTCGAGATCGCGCGCGATAGCCTCGCTTATCTCCTTCGCTTTCCTGAGATCGTCCTTGCCGACTGTGAAGGAAATGGCCGTGCGGTCGCCCTCGCTTACGTTTTGGATGATCATATCGACGTTTATGTTCGCTTTACTGAGGGCGGCGAACAGGCTCGCCGCCGAACCCGGCCGGTCGGGTACATCGAAAACGGTCACCTTGGCTTCCCCGCTATCATCGGTTACGCCGCTTATGATCGCCTTCTCCATCCTCTCATCACTCTCGATCCATGTTCCCTCGTCTTCCGAGAAGCTGGACCTCACGTGCATCACCACCCCGTAGTTCCTCGCAAATTCCACACTCCGTAATTGCAATACCCCGGCGCCGGTGGCCGCCATCTCCAGCATCTCCTCGTAAGAGATCCGCTCGAGCTTGCGGGCTTCCGGCACTATGCGGGGGTCCGCCGTAAACACCCCGTCGACATCGGTATATATTTCACACACATCGGCCTTCAACGCCGCCGCCAGGGCGACAGCGGTGGTATCCGACCCGCCCCTTCCCAGCGTCGTTATCTGGTCGTCAAGGCTCACGCCCTGAAAGCCGGCTACTATTACTATCTTTCCTTTCTCCAGCTCCTCGAGGATGCGACCCACCTTGACGTCCAGTATCTTGGCCTTGGTATGCGCTCCATCGGTGACTATGCCCACCTGGGCACCGGTAAAGGAGATGGCGTCGTAGCCGAGTTCGTTCACGGCCATCGAAAGCAAGGCGACCGAAATCTGCTCGCCGGTGGCAAGCAGCATGTCCATCTCCCTCTCGCGAGGATGGGGACTTATTTCGTATGCCAAGCCGACCAGCCGGTCGGTGGTGTCGCCCAGCGCACTGATTACCACCACGACGTGCTCGCCCTTTTTTCTGGTCTGTGAAACCCGGCGGGCGACGTTCTTGATCTTGTCGGTATCGGCCACCGAGGTTCCGCCGAACTTCTGTACCGTGATGTTCACGCTCGCCTCCTGAGGTCTGCCTATATTCAGAGTAAAACAAATATTATCACGTGGCACTGCAGGGGTCAGGCCTCAACCTCAACACCTTCAAGCAATGCAATCATAATATGTTTTCGTAAACGAAGGTGTTGAGGTTGAGGCCTGACCCCATTGTTAGAGTTCCATGCGTCCCTTGAGAGCGCGGCCGAGGGTGACCTCATCTGCATACTCCAGGTCGCCTCCGACCGGGAGGCCGCTCGCTATCCTGGTCGCCTTTATGCCGAGCGGCTTGAGGAGGTTGGCGAGGTAAAGCCCGGTAGCTTCGCCCTCCACCCTGGGATTTGTCGCCACAATGACCTCCCGGATCCCCTCGGTGCGCACCCGCTCCAGGAGTTCCCTTATCCTCAGCTCCTCCGGGCCTATGCCGTCTATGGGTGAAATCGCCCCGCCCAGTACGTGGTAGAGGCCGCGGAATTCTCCGGTCCGTTCGACGGCGACTATATCCTGGGGCCGCTCGACCACGCACACCAGGGTCGGATCGCGGCGGGAATCCGTGCAGTACTCGCAGAGCTCGCCCTGAGCGAAATTGAAGCATCGCGTGCAGAAGGTTACTTTGTCCCGGGCCTCGACAATGGCATCGGCGAGGGCGTGGGCTTCGGCCGGAGGGACTCGAAGCAGGTGGAAGGCCAGCCTCTGGGCGGTCTTCTGGCCGACACCGGGCAGTTTGGAAAGTTCTTCAATCAGGCGGGCTATGGGGGGTGTGTATAGCAAAGTTTTCTCCTGCTACATGCCGGGTATCTTCATTCCCTTGGTAAAAACTCCCAGGCGCTCCTCCGCCAGCTCCTTGGATTTGCGCATGGCATCGTTTACCGCCGCCAGAACCGTATCCTCGAGCATCTCGACATCCTCGGGGTCCACCGCCTCGGGCTCGATCTTTATCTCCAGGATGTTCTGTTGCCCGTCCGCCACGACGCGGACCATTCCCCCGCCGGCCGTCCCCTCCACGCGCTCTTCGGCCAGGGCATCCTGCGCCTCCATCATCTGGCGCTGGAGCTTCTGCGCTTGCTTCATCATCTTCTGTACATTCCCGTTCATGCCAAACCTCCCCGGTCTCGCCCTACTCGTTGAGCTTGATCTCCTCGATCATCTCCGCTCCGAAAATGTCCTTCACCAGCTTGACCTTGCCGGCGTCATGCGGTCCCGACATTTTCTCGGGCGTCTCGCCGGCCGTGCTTTCCCCTTCCATCTCGATGCCGGACTCGGCCTCTCCCTCTTTCTCTTCCTGCCCCGCCTGCGGCTTCGGCCTGGGGTGCTCGCGGACCTTGCGGACTTCGACGCCGTCCTGGGCAAGATGTTGCGAAGGTTCTTCCTCCAGAACCGAACGCACTTTCAATTCTACCCCCAGGACTTCCTCCAGAGCCTGCTCCAGTATCCTCTTGTGATCCTCCTTTTCGAGCTCACCTTTATGAAACGAGCGCCCTTCCGGAAAGGAGATTACGATCTCTCCCTCCCTGACCTCCGAGGGCTTGCCCTCCAGGAGGAAAGCATGGGTGGTTATTTTCTTTTCCTTCACGCTCTCCTTCACCTTGGGCCATGCCCTTCGCACCGCAGCCAGGTCGATCGCTCCGGTTGCAGCCCTTGCCATAGGCGGCCCGGGCTCTTCGGATATCTCGAAATCCTGCGCGTCCTCTCCATCGTATGCCGCCGTTTCCTCCGCCTCATCCTTCAGCCCGACCTCTTCATGCTTCGTCTCGGGCATCACCGGCCGTTCCTTCGCCGCTGCCGCCGGGACATCGCCCCCCTGCCTCACCAACCTCTCGAGTTCCGCCTCGAGTCCCTCAATGCGAACGGCGAGGGCTTGCGGCGAGGCGTCCAGTTCCGTGCAGGCCATGGCCGCGACAGCTTCCTCGAGGAGTAGCCGGGGGGAGGGCGTATTCTGCATCTCCCTGGCGGCTTCCCTCAGGGTGTTGATGAAATGAACGATACGGGTGGGTGTGAAGGCTTTGGCCTGCCGGCGCAGCCCCTGGCAGGTTCCCTCGTCCACCTCCAGGTCTTCCGGATTGAGGTCGGCAAACTGCAAGAGGAATACTTTGCGAAAATGCTCCTGTACCTCCCTGGCGAACTGGGTCAGGTCCCTGCCCTCTTCGTATGCGCGCTCGACCAGCCCGATCGCCCCGGCGGCATTTCCCGCCGCCAGGTTCTCGCCCAACTCGACCAGGGTTTCATCCTCGATGAGACCCAGGAATCCGGCCACCGCTTCCTCGTCGACCGAGCCGTCACCGTAGCTGATCGCCTGCTCCAATATGACCAGGGCATCGCGAGCTGAGCCCCGGGCCCTGCGGGCGATGAGGCGAAGCGCGGCCTCCTCGGCCTTGACGTTCTCGGCCCCGGCGATCCTCGACATGTGATCGATCAATTGGGCAACCGGGACGCTGCGAAAATCGAACCTTTGGCAGCGCGAGAGGATGGTCGGCGGCATCTTGTGGGGTTCGGTGGTTGCCAGGACGAAGACCACGTGCGCCGGCGGTTCCTCGAGCATTTTCAAGAGGGCGTTAAAAGCCTGCAATGTGAGCATGTGCGCTTCGTCCAGGATGTAGACCTTCATGCGCGCTGCGGCGGGAGAGAATATTATCCTTTCCCTGAGGTCCCTGATGTCATCGATGCCACGGTTGGAGGCCGCGTCTATCTCGATTACGTCCACCGATGTCCCCTCCGAGATGGAGCGGCAGGCCAGGCAGCGGTTGCAGGGGTTCGGAGTCGGCCCCTCTTCGCAGTTAAGGGCCTTGGCCAGGATGCGGGCCGTGCTGGTTTTCCCCGTTCCCCGCGGTCCGGTAAAGAGATAGGCATGGGAATAATTTCCAGCTCGCAGCGAATTGGCCAGGGTCTGGGTCACGTATTTCTGCCCGATTACCTCTTCGAATGTGCTCGGGCGCCATTTCCTGTAGAGGGAGATATAGGCCAAGATATTACTCCATATCAAATATTGCTTGTGCATATTATAGGTGATCGTGCACCCTTCCTCGACTCCCGACCCCAAGCGCTACCCGAGTAGTTAGCTCCGGACAGGTTGATCTGCGGCACACGAGAATATTTGCTTACCGCTGCTTCCTTCCGGACCTGACGGGGTTCACAAGTTCCCGTTGCGCAGGACCCGACCTTCATCACCACTTGCCCGCGCGCAATACTCAAAATCGGAGAGCCTCAGTTGGGGATTAGGCCCCGCTATAGCGGATTGCGGGTACAGGGCACCGCTAGCTCCCCGCTTAGCACGATCACAAAGCCTAGTATAACATGCGATAAGGACGGGTCCGCGGCCCGGAAGGTGACTTTCGGCAACTCCCCGGCAAGGCTGTTTTCCTCATCGCTCACGCCGCAAAAAACGCCCCCGCCCCTGCGCTCCCATACCGTCCTTTTTACCCGTATTGGGGTGAAGGGAGGTGGCGGCGGGCACCGTGTATAATAATAAAAACAGCGGATAAACCGCCTCCGCACTCTCAAATCGTGCTCGGGAGGAATTCATGGGTGAGAAGGAACTTAGGGAGCGAACCTCCACCGGCAATAATAAGCTCGATTCCATGATGGAGGGCGGTCCGTTAAGGGGGTCGGTGACCCTGGTAATCGGAGCTCCGGGCACGGGGAAGACCTGCCTCGGGCTCGAATTCATCGCCAGGGGCATACTGGAGTTGGATGAGCCGGGCCTGATAGTCACTTTCGAACATTTCCCGAAAAAGCTGCTGCGTGACGCCAATTCCCTCGGGTTCGACCTCGAGGAAATGGAAAGAAATGGTATGCTGCGCATCCTCTTCACTTCGCCCGAGATATTCTTCGAGCAGGCCCAGGCCCCGGGAGGATTGCTCGACACCATGGTTCAGGAACTGGGCGCCAAGCGCATTCTTATCGATTCCATCAGCCATCTCGAGCGCCTTGCCCGTGACCCCGTCAAGCTCCGCGAAGTCGCTTTCGCTTTCATAAACGCTCTGCTCCGGCATGGCCTGACCGTCATGGTCACCCAGGAGGACCCGGATATCACCGGGGACATGGCGGCGGCACAATACGGTATATCCTACTTGGTCGATACCGTCGTCGTACTGAGGTACGTAGAACTCGATTCCAAAGTCAGCCGGGCATTGTTGATCCTCAAGCAGAGGGCGAGCGCTCATGATAAATCGATCCGGGAATTCAAAATAACCAACAAAGGCTTGAGCATCGGTGAGCCTTTCAGCGATCGGGAGGGGGTCCTCTCCGGGGCGCCGCGCAAGAAGGAGATCGAAGCCTTCATGGAAGTCTTTGGCAAGAAGGCGAAGTCTTCCGTGAAAGGGGAGGTGGATTAGGTGGCGGAGAAGATTCTGGTTGTCGACGATGATCGCGAAATGGTCGAGCTTATCGAGCTCTTCCTCAGCAATGCAGGCTTTGTGACCTTGTCGGCTTTCTCCGGCGAGGAAGCCCTGGAGAAGGCCTTCCGCGAAAAACCCGACCTCATCCTCCTCGATATAATGATGCCCAAAATAGACGGCTGGGAAGTTCTGCGGCGCATAAAGAACGACCCGGAAATCCAAAATACTCCTGTCGCCTTCATCACCGCCCGCACTCAGAACATAGACAAGATGATCGGCTTATCGGTAATGAAGGCGGCCGGCTATATAACCAAGCCTTTCAGCAAGCAGGAGCTGCTCACCGAGGTGCGGCGCATTATCGATGAGGCCGGCAAGCGGGCGGGCGAGTGATCATCCGTTGACTCTTTTTTCTTTGCGATGAGGTGGGCATTTGAAGGCCAACGATTGGTGGAAAACAGCGTCTCTCTTCTTATGGCTTTATGAAACGGCCGCGTGCGGCTTGATTCTACTCTACTTCTATGGAATATGCCGTCTCGCCGAACGCCGCTTCGCGGGTCGCACCTATGCCTTTTTGCTCCTGCCGTACTTCGTCCTCATGGCCGTCAGTACCCTTATCTTCGTCACGTCCACCCGGGTTATCGCAACCGATATCGTCTACGCCGTTTGGCCCGGGTTGGCGGGGATTATTCTCTTCTTTGTCGTGTACCGAACGTATCGTCTAATGATGGGATAATGCAGTACCTTTCATCCGCCGTCTTTATCATAGGGCTACTGGCCGAGGCGTCCCTGTTCGTCCTGTTCATCGTGATGGGGAAGCGGCTCGGCGAGGCGCTGGAATTGCCCTCCTACCATCGTTTCTATTGGGCGGCGATAATCTTACTGCTGCTCCCCCTGCCGTTCGCCTGGGTCCTTCTGATGACCAAGGCCTGGGGATTCCCGGAACCGGGAGCCGAATCCATTTTTGCCATCAAAGTACTGGTGGCGATGCTTCCCACATCCCTCGCCGTCACCTTTGCGGTTTTTCCTACAGCCAAGTATTGGGGCTGGATATGGGAGGAACTGCGAAAGCCCGCAGAAGGGGGCGAAGAGTCGAATGAAGCCCAGAACTGACTCCGGCGTTTTTTACGTCCTGGCCGGCAGTATATGCGTCCTGGCGGTCGCCGTCATGGCCGCCGCCCTTATGAACAGGCGTCTGGTGGCCATTGCTCTCACCGCTGTCACGCTCGCCCTTGCAGCTATCCTCTTCCTATCACTTGCCTGGAAATTCCGCAGGATGAAATCTCTTCTGCTCACCACGGAGGAAGAGCGCCAGCTCTGGCTCGAGTCTTTCCCTTCGGCGGCGGTGCTCCTCAACGAAGACGGCACCATACTCGGCCTCAACCGGCATTGCATCGATTTATTGCACAAGCTCGATCGGGAGTTTTCAGACGATCTGGTGCAAACCTCCATCGACGAGGCTTTTCTCCCCCCTTACTTCGGAAACTGGACCCCCCTCTTACAGGCAACCGTAAGCACTCAACGCCCTTTTGAACGATACGCGGAGCAATATTTTCTGGAGAGTTCGTCCGGCATCTGCAAGGTCTGGATTTCACCGCAGAAGTTGGGGCCGGGGCAAAACCACCTACTTGTGAGCGTACAGGACATCACGAGCGAGGCCTCCGAACGCTCGGCCCTGTTGGAAGCGCAGGAACGGGAGGCCGGGATCTTCGAGGGAGTCCCGGTAAAGATCGCCGTTCTCGACCGCAATTTCCGGCTCGTACGCTGCAATAATCTAATGCAGCAATGGATATACGCGACTCGCGGGTTGGAGCTCGATCATTTCCCAGGGCTCGCGGCGCTCGACATCATGCCCCAGGAATTCCGAGCCGATTGGAAGCACATACTGCGCCGCGTGCTGGTTGAAGGCAGCGCCTTCGAGCAGCCGCGGGTTCACGAGAAGATCGGGGATGTGGATTACTTCCATCGGGTGCGCCTGCACCCGCTCAGTGACGAATCGGGGAATGTGCGTGAGGCTCTTCTCCTCTACGAGGATGTGACCGAGTACGTCCGGCTGGAGCGCCGGCTGGCGGAGACGACGGATTACTTGAACCTGCTCATCGAGAGCCTGAATGACGGCTTCTATGCCATGGACGCCCAGGGCAAATTCTCCTTCTGCAATCAGGCTTTCCTCGATATGCTGGGCATGACTCGGGCTGAGGAGCTCTACCGCAAGGAGCCTACCGACATAGTAGTCGCAAGCGAAACCCGCAAGATAACCAGGATGATGGAGAGGCGCAGGCGCGGCGAAAAAGTGTTCTTCGAGACTGCGCTCAAGCGCCAGGATGGCAGCCAGCTTCCCGTACAGATCAGCTCCGCTCCCCTCTTCAGGTCGGGGAACTTTGCCGGTATCGTCGGGATATCCCACGATCTAAGCGAGCGGAGGAGGCTCGAGGCAATGGTCGAGCGCACCCACCAGGATCTGGAAAAAGCCTACGAGGAGCTCTCGGTTCTGGATAAGATGAAGTCCGATTTCATCGCCATCGCTTCCCATGAGCTGCGGACGCCGCTTTCAATAATCAAGGGCTATGCCGACGCCTTCCAGTTCGGCGAGTTGGGGGAGTTGGCGGCCCCTCAATTGGACAAGATCAAGATCATCAACTCCCGCGCGGATCAGATGACAAAAATAATAAACGATCTTTTGGACGTGACGCGCCTCGAGGAAGGACGCCTGGTGGGCGAGAAGTGGCCGGCTCCGGTCGAAGGCCTGATCCTCAATGCGGTGTCGGAGTACAAGATCAGGGCGGATCAGGGCGGACAGGAACTCAGCTACCAGGTGGAGGAAAATCTGCCGCCGGTCAGCGTGGACGTATGGCGCGTGCACCAGGTTATGGAAAACCTCATCGGCAACGCCCTTAAATTCACCCCTCACGGCGGGACGATCGAGGTGGGCGCCAGATCAACAGACGACCCTGAGATGGTGGAATTCGAGGTACGCGATACGGGGCCAGGGATACTGGAGGAGGAGCAAGAGAAAATATTTACCATCTTTTACCAGACGGAGACGGATTCCAGCCGCTCGGCCGGGGGCCTGGGCCTCGGTTTGGTAATATCTAAGGGGATAGTAGAAGGCCACGGCGGTCGCATCTGGGTCGAGAGCGAGCCGGGCAAGGGCTCCTCGTTCAAGTTCACACTCCCAACAAGCAGGGGGGCTTAGGGCTTGGGGCGCGGCCGTCACCTAAGGAGAGTATAGCCTTGAAGGATATAGAACCGGGAGACAGGGGTCTCGCCGTCAGCGACATACAGAAGAGGCTGCGCGACCTGGGGTTCGTGCGCCCGGGTTTCGACCTGGAGGCGCGGCAGGCCTACTATGGCGAACAAACCGCCAGGGTGGTGCGCGACTTCCAGGAGAAGCGGGGGCTGCGGGCGGGCGGGAGCGTCGATGAAACCACCTGGCACGAGCTTGTAGAGGCTTCGTTCCGCTTGGGGGACCGCTTCCTCTACCTGCGCATACCCCCATTTCGCGGTGACGATGTGCGCAAGATTCAGCGCTACCTGAACAGCCTCGGTTTCAATGCCGGGCGCGAGGATGGCATATTCGGGCAGGACACCGAGACTGCCCTTCGCGCTTTTCAACACAACATGGGAATCCCCATCGACGGCATAGCCGGTTCTTCGACCATATCCTGCCTGCTCCGCTTGGAGCACGCTATAAAGGATACGAGCGTGGCGGAAGTGCACGAAACCCTCAAGGACCAGGCGGCTAGAGGGCTGGAAGGCCGCAGCGTTATCCTGGATGCGGCCGAGGAGGACCTTTTTGCTGAGAACCTGTTGCGCGAGACATGTGATGAATTGACATCGAAGGGAATCACCGCCATTATCACCGGCGGCGTTTCGGGAGCGATACCGGAAAGCCGGCGAGCCCGCCTGGCCAACGATTATAACGTGGATGTCGTTCTCGGCCTGCGCTCCGGAGAGGACATGGACTGCCGTCTTTACTACTTCGGAAGCGGCACCTACAGTTCGCCGCGGGGCAGGCGGCTGGCGGATATACTGTTCAGGGAGATAGTAGCCTGGTCGGGCAGGCACATCAGGAATCCCGAATGCAAGAGTTATCTCTTATTGCGCGAGACCCGGATGCCCTGCGTGATTGTGGAACCCCCGCAGTTTATCGCTGCCGTGGAGGGCTTCTCTCAGATCCTCGCCACTTCGCTAGTCGACTACTTCCAGCCCGCAGACGTCGCCCGCTAGCCAACATGGGGTCAGGCCTCAACATCAACACTTTCAAGCAATGCAATCATAATATGTTTTCGTAAACGAAGGTGTTGATGTTGAGGCCTGACCCCTATGGCATTTCCACGTCCTCGATCACGATCTCCACTTCATCCACCGTGACCTCGGTAAGCCCCTCCACGTAATCTTTGACTTTTTTTGCCACCTCTTGTGCCAGCGAGGGCAGATTGGCTCCATAGCATACTTTCAGGTACACGCTCAGGCGGAAGGAGCCGTCCTCCCTTTCCACCTTCACTCCTTTGTGGACGAATTCCCTTTTGACGCGGGAGGTAATGCTTTCCACCGTCTTCTGCTGGCAGGCCGCCACGCCGGGTACCCCGGCCGCCGCTTGGGCCGCCAGGGTGGCGATGGCTTCCTTCGAGAGTTCCACCCCGTCGCCCTTCAAGTCGTCTTTCACAGCTCCATCACCCCATGCTTTATCGAGTTCACCGTTACGGTCCCGTTTGATATGTCAAATCTCATCGTTCTCCCGTGGCCGCCGCCGGTATCCTCCGCCATCAATGGTATACCAAGTTCCTTAAGAACGACTTTGACGGCCTCCACGTTGCGGTCGCCTATCTGCATTCCCAGGGCTGGACCCGGCACGTTGCGCGGATTTATGGCCCCGGGGATCGAAAACATGCAAGCGCCGCCTACTGCCTTTGCCCTCATATCCCGGCGCTTGGCGCCGAGCTTCTCCATCTTTTCTACCATATTCTGGATAGCGGTATCGGCGTACTTGCCCGGGTTTCCCCGCTTGGTAATGGCTTTGGAATTGGGAAGCATTATATGGGCGAGCCCGCCTATCTTCTTGCGTCCGTCGTACAGCGCCACTCCCACGCAGCTTCCGAGGCCGAAGCAGGCGAGGACGTGCGAGTTGTGCGTGACGTAATATTCGGCTACGCCGACGTTTACAAGGTCATCTGTCACTAACCATTCACTCCAAGCCTTCCCAGGATGATATCTAGCGACCCCAAGTCGGGGAAGAGAATCAAGTGACCGCATATCCTATGCTGGCTGATATCGAATTCCGTCTCGATAACCAGAACGTAGTCCTCCGACTGGCTTATCTCGACCAGGATGAAGTCTATTATGGCCCCGGCCATATCCATGGCAAATCCTGGAACCGAAGGCCTGAGGAGGATGCCGGTCATCTGGGAAAGAGCGTTCAGGTACGAGCCTGCCAGGATGCTCCCGGTCTCCTGCAAGGCCGACTGCTCCACGGTTGTCAGCTCTTCCTCGGCGTCGGCGACCATGAGGTCGGCGAGTTCGGCGGCGCTGCTCTCGGCCAGCAGGAGGAGCATGCTTCCCGACGCATCGCCGCTTATATGAAGATAGACGCCAACAACCGGGGTCTCGGCCCCGCCGACCAGATCACTCACCTTGACCAGGGGCACCAAGGAGGCCCGGGGCACGCTCAAAAGCACCTTCTTATCGACCATGGTCGAAAGGGCTACGGCGGCGTTTCCCGAACCGATATTGCCCACCTCCCTCAAAGCATCAAGCTGCAGGGGGGTAAGTCCTCTGCTCTCTGACATAGCTCCTCCTTTCGAGCCTCCTCAAGCCAAGCCTGTCCTAAGATAACAGGCTGGGAATATCAAGGATCAACGCGACTTCTCCCGTCCCCAGTATTGTTGCTCCACCAAAACCTCGGATCACTTTCAGAAAGCGGTCCAGGCTTGTTATCACTATCTCCTGCTGGCCCATGAGATCATCAACCGCTATGGCCACGCTGCGCAGGGCGACATCCACGACGACCACCGGGAAGGTCCCGTGCCCATTTTCCCGAACCATCCCTAACAGCCGCGACAGGCGGATCAGGGGTAGTGTTTCATCGCGCAGAAAAATTACCTCTTGGTCGGAAACTGATTTTATTTCGCTGGATGAGATGACGGCGGTCTCGGCGACGACCCCCAGGGGGATGGCATAAATTTCCTCCCCTACCTTGACCAGCAAAGCCTGAATTATGGCGAGCGTCAGGGGAAGTTTCATGGCAAAGGTGGTGCCCTCTCCCTTGATGCTCTGCATGAGCACCATTCCCCCCAGCGACTCCACCTTGTTCTTGACAACGTCCAGCCCCACGCCTCTTCCGGACACGCCACTCACTTCTTCGGCCGACGAAAAACCCGGCGTCGAGAGTATGCGGAGTGCGTCCTCGTCGCTTAAGGACCTTCTCTCTTCGCGGCCTATGATTCCCTTCTGCGCCGCCAGGCGAAAGATCTTCTCCGCATCCACGCCCTGCCCGTCATCACTAACCTCGATGGAAACGTAATTGCGATCCCGCCTTGCTGCCAGCTTTATGCTTCCTCGGCGGGGCTTGCCCCTCGCCTCACGGTCTTCCGGACTGTCTATGCCGTGATCAACGGCGTTGCGCAGCAGGTGCATGAGCGGGTCGCTTATTTCGTCGAGGATAGTGCGGTCCAGCTCAATGTCCTTCCCCTCTATGGAAAAGTCGACCTCTTTGGCCCGGTTCTTGGCCAGGTCGCGCACCATTCTGGGGAAGCGGTTGAAGATGTGCTCCACCGGCACCATACGGGTCTTCATCACCTCGTCCTGAAGATCGGCGGTCAGCCTGGCGGTCTGGGCCAGGGCTTCCTTCAATTCCGGAATATTGTGCGAGGACGATATCTCCTGCAGCCTGGTGCGGTTGATGACCAGTTCTCCGACGAGGTTCATCAAGTGGTCCAGACGCGAGATGTTCACCCTGACGCTCTGCGTCCTTACCGGGGCGCTGCTCGCGACCGCCTCTACCATGGGCCGCTCCGGCTCGGTCTTCTCGGGACCTGCCGCCGCCGCATCAATGGCTTGGCCTTCGATCTCCTCCTCTTCCTCGTATGGCAGTACTTCGACCTCTTGCACCTCGGCGATGGTCATCAAGGCTTTGCGAACGTCGCTCAGGCTCTCGCTGGTGCTGAAAAAAACCTCGAAAGTGCGTTCGAAGTTTTCATCCTCGAGGTCCTCGATCGACGGCCGCGAATTGATCACCTTGCCGGTCTGTGAAAGCTTCTTGAAAATCATGAACACCCTCACCGACTTGAGGACACAATCCTGATCCAGGGTGATCTTCAAACGCAAGGTCTTCTCTACGCCGCTTTCCTCCTCTCCCTCCTCCGCCTTGGCGACAATCTCTGCCGGCTCTTCCGCGGCGGGGGGCTGCGCCGTCCTTTCTTGGGTGACGGCGGCCTGGATCGGTTCGGAGGCGGACGCCTTCTCCCCTCCGTAAACGGCGCGCAAAGCATCGATAAGCGGCCGGCTGTCCATGAGCTTTCCGCTCTCCTGGGCAATCGCCTCGACCATGGAGCCCAACATATCGAAGCAGCTGAAAAGGAGATCTACTATGTCCGTCCCAACCTCTATGTCGCCGCTCCGCAACCCGTCCAGCACGTTCTCCATCTCGTGGCTGAGCTCGGTCAGCTGATCGAAGCCCATGGTTGCGGACATGCCTTTCAGGGTGTGGGCGGAGCGGAATATTTCGGTGAGGACATCGGGGTTTTGAGGATCCTTTTCGAGATCCACCATGGATTGGTTCAAGGCCTCGAGGTGCTCCTGCGCCTCGGTGATGAAAAGCTCTTTGTATTGAGAAACGTCCATATCCATGGTCGGAATCCTTCTCCGGCAAAAACCAATACTACTTCTGGAGAAGCTGCAGCACGGTCTCGGGTATCTTGTCCAGCGGCACCACGCGGTCCACAAAACCTCGCTCTATCGCAACCTTGGGCATCCCGAAGACCAGGCAGCTCTCCTCATCCTGTGCGACGGTCTCCCCCTTGTTCTTCTTTATTATCTCGATGCCGTGCGCTCCATCCGAACCCATCCCGGTCATGATCACGCCGATCGCCTTTGGCCCATAGGCCTCGGCGGCGGTGATCATGGTTATATCGATGCGCGGAGTCGCGCCGCTTTTGTTCTGGGACTTCATCAGCTCGACCCGTCCCGGCTCGCCGTATTCCATGCTGACAATGATGTCCCTTCCTCCCGGCGCTACGAAGATCCATCCCGGCTGGAGCTCCTCGTCTTCCTCCGCTTCCTTAACCTGCATCTCGCAGATGATGTTCAGCCTTTCCGCGAAGGATCTGGTAAAAACACTGGGCATGTGTTGCACGATGAGTATGGGGGCCGGAGTCCTGGCGGGAAACATCGGCATGATCTCGGCTAGCGCCCTCGGCCCTCCGGCTGACGCACCGATAATTACCAACTTCTGCGTGGCCCGCACCCGCCCGCCGAGCGTTGGCTTTTTTCTTGCCCTCCTCTTCACAACATCGCCGGCAATTATTGACTTCGAGGCCTGGGCGGCCGTCTTTAATTTTAGAATCACTTCGTCGCGCACTTCCCTTATCGCCGAGGGATAATGGGAGGGTTTGGTGATAAAATCCACGGCCCCGAGTTCGAGAGCCCTTAAGGTTGCTTCGGCGCCTTTCTGGGCGAGGGCGGAAAGCATGACCACGGGCAAGGGGTTTTTTCGCATAATGTATTCGAGGGCCGTGATGCCGTCCATCTCCGGCATGTGAATGTCCATGGTCACCACGTCGGGCTCGAGCTCCGCGATGCATCGGATGGCTTCGACGCCATTTGACGCCGTTCCCACCACGACCATGTCTTCATCCGCGGATATGACATCCCGTAGCAGCTTCCGCACCAAGGCGGAATCATCCACTATAAGTACCCGGATTTTTTGGGACAAAGGATTCACCTCCTCCCCTCGTTAAGGGAAGACTTCCGCTAGTCTTTGAGAGCCTTCTCTACTGCCTCTATAACTTTCGAGGGTTGGAATGGCTTGATGATGAAATCCTTAGCCCCCGCTTCGAGCGCTTCAACAACCAGGGGCTGTTGCCCCATCGCACTGCACATTAGGATCCTGGCATTCGGATCAAGCTTCATTATCTGCTTGACCGCCTCGATGCCATCCATCTCCGGCATCACGATGTCCATCGTAACGAGGTCAGGCTTGACCTCCTTGAAACGCTCGACCGCCTCCACGCCGTTCTCGGCTTCACCCACCACCTCGAAGCCGTCCTTCGACAAAATATCCCTGATCATCATGCGCATGAAGAGGGCGTCGTCGACGATCAGCACGGTCGGAGCCATCCTTTCCTCCTTTCCTAGTCCTATCTGCCTCATTGATCTCGTTCTTAAAAGCTCAGTCTGGAGATCTCCTCAAGAGATAATACCTTAGTCAAGTCAAGCAGGATGATAAGCCGATTATCCTGCTTTACGACCCCCTGCAGGTAGTCGACCGCGACTTCGGCTGCAAGGGTAGGCGTGCCCTCGATAGCCTCGGAGCCGACCCGCAGCACCTCGGAAACCGAGTCCACAATCATTCCCACTTTGATTTCAGCGGCTTCCACGACGATGATCCTGGTTTCGCCTGTCTGCTCGCCTGACTGAATGTTGAGACGTTTCGCGAGGTCGATCACGGCGATGATCTGTCCCCGCAGGTTGATAATACCCTCGACGAAAGAAGGGCTCTTGGGCATGCGGGTTATCTCTTCCATTCGCATGATCTCCCTGACCTGGGTCACCTCGACCGCGAATTCCTCGCGGCCCAGGCTGAAGACGACCAGTTGGACCTCTTCGACTATCCTAGTCTCTTCCGCCATTAAGATCTCCTCCCGCTACCGGCCTCGAACCTTCGCCGCCGAGCCCTCGTCGTGCATCCTAAAAAGAAACCCTCTAGAGCCTGAACTCCCTCTGTATCTCCCGCAGGCGATTGGCAATTTCATCCAGCTCCTGGGCGGCCGCCGTTACTTCCTGCATGGCCGCCGTCTGTTCTTGAATCGACGCCGAAACCTCCTGCGTGGAAGCCGCGGATTCCTCTGAGATATTGGCAATGGAGCTCATTACGTCCACCACCTTGCCACTCTTTTCCGCTATGTCCTGGGTGGCCGTAAATATCGACGAGACCCTCTCGCCGATGCTCGTCGATACCTGGTCTATCTCCTCCAGCATGACCTGTGCCTCGGCCACTACTATATTGCCTTCATCGGCTTCCTGGGTGCCACCCTCCATACCTTCGATCGTTCGCTCGATTCCCCTCTGAATCTCCCGCACCAGGTTTGCGATCTGAGACGCTGCCTTCGCCGACCCCTCGGCAAGGGTCCTCACCTCGCCCGCCACCACCGCGAAACCCCGGCCCTGCTCCCCGGCCCGCGCCGCCTCTATGGCGGCGTTCAAGGCGAGCAGGTTGGTCTGATCGGCTATCGAAGTTATTACGTCGACGATGAGGCCTATCTGGTTGGAGTGCTCCCCCAACTCCCTTACCGCACCCGCCGACGAATCCACCGTTTTTTTAATCTGCTGCATCTTCTCAGTCGCCCTCTGCACGGCGACTACGCCTTTGCCCACCGTGTCCTGCGCCTGGACGCTGAACATGTTGGCTTCCTGCGACCTTGCGGCGACTCGCGAAATTTCTTCGACGATCTCCCCCACCGTTACCTGGGCCTGCATTATCGAATGCACTTGTTCTTCAGAGCCGCGCGCCAGCTGTGATACCGTGTTGGCGGTTTCCTGCGCAGTCTCCGTGGTCTCCTTGGAAACGCTCGACATCATTTCGCTTGCCGTGGTCAGTTGATTGGCCGTTTCGGCCTGTTCCCTCATGATCAAGCGCATAGAATCGGCCAAGTCGTTTATGGAGTGCGCGAAGTCTCCTATCACCCCCGTAACGAGATGGCCCTTGGTATCCACCTTTGCCGTAAAATCATGGTCGCGCAACCGGCGCAGCACATTAACAAGTTCCTTCAGCGACCACAAATACTTCCTCCCGACGTAAGCAACGGCGGAGGCTATCACCACGATAACCACGATACCCCCGAACAGGAGACCGCTGAGCACCGGGTTCCATGACAACTTCGCGCCGGCAATGGCCACTCCAACACTACCGGCAAGCCCGAGAGGTAGGGCGATGACGCTAGCCCCTAAGAGAAACCGGCCGAATTCGCTGGCTTCGCTCGCATCCGGCATCTTCTTCAGATCTTCCATATCAACCCCCACTCATACGCGGAACCCACTTACCAGTTGGTTCAGCTTATCGGCCATTGAAGCCAGCTCGGTCGCCGCGGCCGCCATTTCCTCCATGGAGGCTGTTTGCTCCTCAACGGTAGCCGACGCCTCCTGCGAGGAGGCCGCCGTCTCGTCGGCTATGCTGGCTATTTCCGTAATCGCCTTCAGGGCGTCGTCATTGCCCACCACCTGCTGCCTGGTGGTCTCGGCTATCTCGTAAGCGAACTGGGAGGTATGCTGAATAGAGACGACGATCTCCTGCAACGCCCTTCCAGCTCTTTCCACTACCTCCGTCCCGCTCTTCACTTGATCTATTGCGGAATCGATGCTGCCCCGCATCCTATTGACCCCTACCTGTATCTCCCGAATCAGGTTGGAAATCTGCTCCGCCGATTTGCGGGAGTTCTCAGCCAGGCTCCTCACTTCCTCGGCGACAACCGCGAAGCCCCGGCCTTGTTCCCCGGCCCGCGCCGCCTCGATGGCGGCGTTCAAGGCGAGCAGGTTGGTCTGATCGGCGACGCTGGTGATAACATCCACGATGATGCCGATCTGCATGAACCTTTCTTCCAGCCCGGTGCTCGCCTCCACGACGGTCTCCGCCGCCGTCCGGATTATATCCATGGCACCCACGGTTTCCACCGCGGCCTCCGCGCCCCTCTCCGCGATTTCTATGGCATCCGTCGCCGCCTGATTGGAAAGGTCCGCCTTGTCGGCCATTTCCTGCATTGAGGCGCTCATCATTTCCATGGCATGCGAAGTGTCGAGCACCCTCTTCGCCTGCTCCTCGCCGCCCTTGGCGATGTGGGCTATGGTGCTCGAGATGTCCTGACCGGATGCATTCATCTCCGTGATCACGGTGGACACCTGCTCGGCGCTACCGTTCAAATCGGATGCAATCTTGCCTATCTCGGCAATGGATCCACGCAGTGCGCTTATCATCACGTTGATGGCATCGGTCAGTGGCCCAAAGGTTTGCCGGTCGCTTACCTCGATCTGCCGCGTAAGGTCTCCATCGCCCGCCGCTACCTGCTGTACCTGCCAGGTCATGTCGCTGGTGGTTCCCGATATCCACTTTAGAAAGGAGTAGGCCGCAAGGCCTCCCAGGCCCAGCCCCAGCACGAGCACGATTATGGCTATTACCAGCCAGCCTTTCAGCAGGCTTTCAACGGAATTTATTTTTTGTTGCGCCCCGGTCCCCGACGCCTGGGACGCCCCCCTCGCCCGCGATGACGCTATAGCCAGCACGGCTATGTCAGCGGCCAGGAAGAGCAGGACCACCGCCATAAAGATCGCAATAGCGATCAGGGCTTGCTGGCGAGATCCCACCTTTTTCCGCCGGTGTTGATCGTTGGGGTCGATCCTCATCATTAAGCGCATCCTCCATGGCTTCCATGCCTCCTTGAGACCTCTCGGTCCCCAGGTCGGCTCACGTCAGCTGTTTTCAAAAAGAGGAAGGCCAGGTTGCGGCTTTCAGCCTCTTTATATAGTTTTATCCCTCTCGTGGCCTTCTCCCTTCTTGTCGCGAACATTTACCTCTTGATCCGCTTCCGGCCTCAAGACGATCCTGCGAGTTCCACTATTACTTCGACGTTCCTTATCCTGCGCTAAATGGCTGCGATCTTTTGTGGCCTGCGGGCTTCGCCTCTCGCTCTTTACGCGCGGCTTTTCGGGCGACACTTCCTGTATGTCCTTTTCTTTGCGATAAATCCGTTCTTTTCTATTGAAGGGGACGAGGCCGGTGTCTCCCGGGCCCATGACGGCCTCGCTCTTGCCCAGAATCAGGAACCCTCCCTTTCTCAAACAGGCATTAAAAATGGCGAGTATGCGATGCTGCCTGCTCCTTTCAAAATAAATCAGGACGTTGCGGCAGAGTATGAGGTCGAGGTGTCGCAGGGGCGGCGGCTTCATGAGGTCGAGTATGACAAATCTTACGGGGCGCCTGACTTCCTCCCTAACCAGGTATTGTCCTTCGGCTTTGCCGAAGTATTCATCCAGCGACATCCCGGGCAGCACCTTCGCTTCTTGGAAGGTTCCGTCTTTTGCTTTCCTGATGGCTTTATCGTCTAGATCACTTGCCGTTATGCGAAGCGCCCAATCCAGGTCATCTTCGCCCTTTAGGGCTTCGAGGAAAAGCGTCGAGAGGGAGTATGGCTCCTCTCCCGTCGCACACCCCGCGCTCCAGGCCCTGATGCTCAGGATTCCCGTCTCCTTCTTATAATTGAGTATTTCGGGTATGACCTGATTCCGGATCGCCTCGTACACTTCCGGGTCACGGAAGAACTCGGTGACGTTGATGGTCAAGTCGTTGATGAGCCTGCCGCCCTCCTCGCGGTCCTGGCGAATGCATTGGCGATACTGCATATAATCGGAGCAGCCGCGGGCCCTCATTCGCACGCCTATCCGGCGCTTGAGGTAGTTGGGCTTGTACTGCCTGAAGTTCAACCCCAACTCCTCCTGCAGGGATCTTAGAAGTAGGTCGAGGCCGATATCCTGGGCTTCCATATCATTCTGGCTCTTGTAAATTTCTGGCATTTCCATTTATTCTCCATCGGAAGCGGCACGCTCTCCGTGCCCCTCGCGGCCCGCCCCTCTTTTATGAACAGCCCGACGCCCCGCGCCCCCGCGGTATGGCGCCGCAAATTCAACTCGTGACCTGCATTGCACTTATCGACCCTGCCCCAACCTTCCTTAATAATTATCGTGCCGCCTTTGCGCCGCCCTCTCCGCTATCCCACCTGCGCAAATTGCTGCTATACTACATCTCATAAATGAAGCCGGGTGGTACTCGCCGCCGGCGTTAAGAGGTGTTTTTGCAATGTCTCCCAGATTTACTCTGGATCCCTTCATAGAGCAATACGCTCATCGCACATCAAGCATGCTCTCCTCGGAGATAAGGGACCTGCTGGCGGTGACGGCCAGGCCGGATATTATTTCTTTGGCCGGGGGTCTGCCTTTCACCCAGGCCTTCGATCCGGAAGTCATACTACGCAGCGTGCGTCGGGTGCTTGCTGATGATTACGCAGCGGCGCTGCAATACGGACCCACTGACGGTTTTGCGCCGCTCAAGCACAACCTGGTCGAAGTGATGCGCGAAGAAGGGACGAGTTGCTTTCCGGAAGACATAATGATCACCAACGGCGCCCAGCAGGGCCTGGAAATGATTGCCAAAACATTCATTAACCCGGGAGATCATATCATCGTCGAAGCACCCAGTTACGTAGGGGCCCTGAACAGCTTCTTGAGTTATCAGCCGCGCATCCATACCGTGCCCATGGACGAACACGGGCTTTTGCCGGAGCGCCTGAGGGAACTATTGCGCGAGCTGACCGCCCATGGTGAACAGGTAAAATTTATCTACACCATCCCCAATTTCCAGAATCCGGCGGGAATCACTCTGAGCACCGAGCGACGCCTGCAGCTGATCGAGGCGGCGCGTGATTACGATTGCCTCATAGTGGAGGACAACCCCTACGGGCTGCTCCGCTTCGAGGGAACGGCCTGTCCCACCCTGCGAAGCCTGGCTGAGGAGAGGGTGATTTACCTGGGGACGCTATCGAAGATCTTCTCCGCCGGCATGCGCATCGGCTGGATCGCGGCGCCGCACCCCATCCTCAACAAGCTTCTGCTGGCGAAGCAGTCGGCGGACCTCTGCACCTCCTCCTTCACACAACGCGTCGCGCATATCTATTTTTCGGAGGAAGATTGGCGGGGGCAGGTGCAGCGGTTGCTGGATATATACAGGGCTCGCTGCCATGCCATGCTGGGCTCTATGGACGAGCACCTGTCAGGCCTGGCGGAATGGACGCGTCCGCAGGGCGGCTTTTTCCTCTGGGCTTTTCTCCCGCAGTTCATCAAGACATCGGAAATGCTCGCATCCGCCATCGAGATGAAGGTCGCCTACGTACCTGGAAGCGGATTCTTTCCCTACGAAGGCGGCGAGAACTGTATGCGTCTCAATTACAGCTATGCCGATAACGAGATGGCCGAGGAGGGAATCAAGCGCCTGGCCAAAGTCATAAAGCGCGAGGTTTCCTTGGCCAAAGCCCTCGGCCTCGATAAGAAGGGCTCTTCGCTGAGCATAAGGTTGGATAACGGTTAGAAGGGGTTGGGGATAATGCGCATAGGCGTCTTGATGGGTGGCAGGTCTCTGGAACGGGATATTTCATTGCGGTCGGGCCGCAGGGTCTGCAACGCTCTCCTGGAACTCGGCTACAATGTGCTTGAGCTCGACGTGGACGAATCTTTGGTCCCCACCCTGAAGCGCGAACGCCCCGACCTCGTGTACATTGCGCTGCACGGCAAGTTCGGTGAGGACGGAACCGTACAGGAGCTTCTGGAGATCCTGGACATCCCCTATACCGGCCCCGGCGTTTTTGCCAGCACCATGGGCTTCAATAAGGCCCTCTCTAAAGAAATCTTCATGCATGAGGGCATAGCCACCCCTCCCTTCTTTGTTTTGAGCGAAGCGACTTTCCAGGAAATGGGAGCCGTGCATGCGCTGCCAGCTGCCGCCGAGAAGCTGGGTTTTCCCCTGGTGGTAAAGCCGGCGGCGCAGGGAAGCGCCCTGGGAGTAAATTTCGCTTCGAGCATCGAGGTTCTCCCACTGGCCGTGCAGTCCGCCCTGCACTATGACGAGCGGGTCCTGCTGGAAAAATATGTCTCCGGGACAGAGGTCGCCGCCAGCATACTGGGCAACCAGGAACTGCAGGCGCTTCCCCTGGTGGAAACCGTGCCCCGCAGCGAATTCTTTGACTTCGACGCCCGTTACACTCCGGGCCTGACGGAATACTACTGCCCCGCCCGCCTGGACGAGCAGACCACCGCGGCGGCGGTCGATGCCGCCCTGCGCACCCACCGCGCCCTTGGCTGCCTGAACGTCTCCAGGGTCGACATTATCATCGACGGCGAGGGCGTGCCACAGGTGCTGGAGCTGAACATAAGCCCCGGCATGACGGAGACCAGCCTGCTCCCCATGGCCGCCGAAGCGGCCGGCCTCGATTTCAAGGGGTTGGTCCACCGGCTGGTAAATCTTGCCTTGGAAAAATCTTCCTGATCACGATTTCCCTGCTTATCCCACCGTTACGCGGGGAACGGGCTTCTCTGTTCTCGGCCTGGGAATGGGATGTTCGGTTCTCGCCCGGAGCCTGGGGCGTTGCCTTCCCGTGCAAGATGATTTTACTGGCTCGGCTTACCTGGTAAATATTACCAACAGGCGAATCGACCGCGGGCCCGTTACTCCTCGAGCCCGGAACCCGTCATCTCGCTCAAGAGGCGATCGAGATCCTTCTCATTCTTGAACTCGATTATTATCTTGCCCTTTCTTTTTCCCCTGATGACTTTCACTTTGGCTTTCAGGCTTGCTGCGAAGCGCTCCGCGTACTCGTTTAGTGGCTGGGGTTTTTCGCGCTTTTCAATTTGCGGCTCGCCCCCCAGGCGCTTGCGCACTGCTTCCTCCACCTCCCTGACGGAAAGATCCTCCTCTATGATGCGGTTGAGCAAAAGGGCTTGCTGAGGGTTTCCTTGCAGGACGAGCAGGGCTCGGGCATGACCAGGAGAAATTTCCTCAGCCACGATTGCTGCCTGAACCTCAACTGGAAGTTGAAGCAAGCGCAAGGAGTTGGCCACGGTCGACCGATTCTTGCCAACCTTCTGGGATACGTCATCCTGTGAGAGGCCGAACTCTTCCATAAGTTGCCGGTAGGCGGTTGCTTCCTCGATTCCATTCAAATCGTCCCTGTGCAAGTTCTCTACGAGCGCGATTTCCAGGCACTCGGAAGGTTGCGCCTCCCTGATGACAGCGGGAATCGATCTTAGTCCGGCCATTTGTGCCGCGCGCCACCTTCTTTCCCCCACCAACAGCTCGTACCCGGTCCCGGATGGCCGTACAATCACCGGCTGCACAACGCCGTGCTGCTTGAGCGATGCCGCCAGCTCCTCCAGAGCTTCTTCGCGAAATCGCCTTCTGGGCTGCAGTGGATTGGGTACTATGCTGTCTACCGGAATCGTTTCGTGTCGGGGCTGGTCTCCGGTCTCACCGGACGAGATCAATGCCCCCAAGCCTTTGCCCAGGCCCTTTTTAGCCATTAGATATCACTTCCTTCGCTAAACTCTTATATGCCAGGGCTCCTCGGGAAGAAGGATCGTATTGGGAGATCGGCTTGCCATGACTCGGTGCTTCACTGAGCCGGACGTTGCGAGGTATCACCGTTACAAAAGTCTCCCGCGGATACTGTTTCCTGACTTCCTCCATCACCTGTTTGGAAATATTTGTCCGCGTATCGTGCATGGTAAGTAATATTCCTCCAACCCTCAAGTCAGGGTTGAGATAAACCCTTATCCTTTCAATGGAACGCAACAACAGCACTAACCCCTCTAAGGCGTAGTATTCGCATTGGATCGGGATTATTACCTCATCTGAAGCAGCAAGCGCGTTAACGGTAAGCAAGCCCAGCGAGGGGGGGCAATCGATCAAGATTATGTCATATCTTGCCTTAGGCGCCTCCAGCGCTTTCTTCAGACGGCTTTCCCTGGAAAGAAGCGACACCAATTCCACCTCGGCCCCCGCCAGCCTCAGGGAAGAAGGAGCCAGCTCAAGCCCCTCCGTATCGGTTTGAACAATGATCTCGTCCATACGGACGTCGTTGACCAGGCAATCATATATATCCTTTTCGCTATCTCTCGGCCCTATTCCCAACCCACTGGTCGTATTGCTCTGAGGGTCCAGGTCAATAACAAGGGTTCTTACCCCTTCCATTGCCAGAAAAGCCCCCAGATTGATTGCCGTTGTGCTTTTCCCCACACCCCCTTTTTGATTAGCCACGGCGACCACCTTGGTCGGCCGCGACGCCCATTGCGCACTTGTTTCTAACACAGATCCCACCTCTTCTCCCCAACTCGGCCCTTATAGGGTAGATTCACCTCGCGCTCTCTCAACTGCTTGCAGCCACAATGTCTATTAATTGGCCGATTTCTATGATCATAGCTTGGCCGCAACCGCCAGGAAGTGCTCTTTTCCGACTATGCGTTCGGTTGATTTAATTCCTTCTATTCTCAGCCCGCCTGTTTTTTCGAGGTCAATGCTCGCTTTTCGCAGAGACTCTGCGTCGTTCTTGCCTACAAAGAGTACAATCCGCCCTCCCTGGCTCATTAGCGGTTTCGCCTGTTTGAGAATCTTGAAAGGGTTGCTAACCGCCCTTGCGAAAGCAAGGTCAAATTCATTTAAATTATCCTCCGCCCTTGCCATATCTTCAAATCTTCCCGCATAGATCGTTACTTGCTTTAGATCCAGGCACCTCCTGATATGCCTTAGAAAGGTGATCCTTTTCCTTTGCGATTCAACCAGCCTGAGAGAAAAAGGCCCCGCCAGGAGGTAAAGAGGTATCCCAGGTAGCCCGGCACCGCTCCCTATATCCAAGACCTCCTTCTGATCCGTAAGCAATCCTTTAAAAGAAAGGGGCGTAATGCTGTCAATTATGAGGGATACTATCCCGTCCTCCCCTATTTTGCGACCCACCAAATTGTATGCCCGGTTCCAACGGACCAGCTCCTCTGCATATGCCCCCAGACAATCTATAGCAGCATCGTCAGGACTGATGCCAATTTTTCTTGCTGCCCTCTCTACTGCATCGCTTAGCATTTCAGCAATTCTTTCTTTTTCCATTGTCAGTATGACTGCTCACCCCGCTCTGAAGTTTCCTTCTTTTCCCATTTTCTAAGCTTTTCTCTTTTCTTGCCTATTTCCCTTTATCTTGTTGCACCCGCCTCGCCTCTTTTTATATGTTTCACGTGAAACATTCCCCGAATGAGTCTTTATTGGGCGCTGTTCATAAGCGATTCGTGTCGGATGGGCGATATGCTTTATGGTATTAAGGCGTTTCTAAAATCTGGCGCCTGGGCTGCCCTTCATATAAGAAGCCCTTTTCCTCTTCCCGCGGTGAGCAATCCTGTTCCTTTTGCCGAATTTATGCTTCCCTTCCATAATGGCAACGGTCCTCTACCCTGAAGTAAGGGTTAAGTCTTCCCCTAGATTACCCGCCTTGAGCTGGTCAAATGAAATTTTGCCGGCTGTGTTTCGCGTCGCCCTCACTTCGTTCAGGGCCCTGCTATCCTCCTGCGTCTTTGCGCAGCTTCCTGGGCTTGGAATAGTTAGGCAGGGCGGTGAGGTGGGTTCCGGCCAACGAGGATTATGACGTTAATTTCTTCAGGTTATCTGTTTCACGTGAAACAAGCCCGGTTCTCGATGCTGCTTAAGCTGGGCTTATTACTACGCTGCGCTCGGGATCTTCCCCTTCGCTCTTGCTTTGAACGCCGGCCATGTCTTTTAGGGTATCGTGTACTATTTTTCTCTCGCGGGGGGTCATCGGTTCCAGTTGGATGGGCTTCCTGGTGGCAACTACTTTCTCCGCCATCCGTTCTGCGTAATCCCTCAGTTTCTGCCGGCGCCTTTCCTGATATCTTTCGACATCGATAACGATTCTACGTCCTTCGTAGCCGTTCCTTTTTACGATTGTCGAAACTACGTCCTGAAGAGCTTGCAGGGTCGATCCCGCCCTTCCAATAAGAATTCCCAGGTCATCGCCCCATACGTCTACATGAATCTCCTCTTCGTCTTCCCAGCTCGTCACCCGTGTCCTCAGATTCATGAGGTTAACTATATCTACGACGACGCTCTTCGGTGTAATGATCTTCTCTTCGGTCTCCATGAGGCTCTCCTTTATTTCTTCCTCTTCGCCGTTCCCTTGCCGGGCGTTCCCTTCTGGCTCTTTCTTGCTTGTGGAGGGAGCGACTTAGGCTTTCTGGCTTGCGACTTCGACCCACCTCCCGATGGCGCGGCCTTCGGTTTCGAAGAACCTTTTCCTTGTTGGGAACCGGCCTGAGGCTTCCGACCTGCACCCCCCGATTTTTGCGGCGCCTTTCCCCTAGCCGGGGGCGGCGTTTTCCCCTTCAGGGCCCGTTTCCCCGTGGCAGCTTGAGGTTTTGCTTTTGCCGCAGGTCGTTTCTCTTCGATTATCTTCGGGGTCTCTTTTGCGTGCTTCTTATCGTAGTATTCCATGGCAAACTGCTGAATTATCTGCAGCACATTCGTGGTAATCCAGTACAGCACTACGCCCGCCGGCAGGCTGAGGCCGATAAAGGCGGTGATCAATGGCATTATTATCATCATGTTACGCTGCCGAGGGTCGGTCATTACCTGCTTTTGCGAATACCAGGTAGACGCTGCCAGCAGGATAAGAAGTATGTAGGTCGGGTCTGCCGCCCTGGTTGAATCCGCTAGGCTGTGAATCCAGAGAAAGCTGGCATCTTTTGCCAATATCCCTGCTGGATACCCCTTCAACAAGGTAAAGGTGTTTCCTAGCTGCAGGATGGGCGGAGTCAATAAATACTTGCGGAGCACGGTAAACAAGGCAATGAACACCGGCAATTGCAGGATAAGCGGCAAGCATCCGCCGAACGGGTTTACCTTGTTTTCCTTATAAAACTTCATCATCTCCTGAGACAGCTTCTCTTTTTCATCCTTGTATTTCTCCTGAAGCTTTCGGATCTCAGGCTGTATCTTCTGCATCGCGATCATCGATCGCGTCTGTTTGATCGTAAGGGGGAGTAGGACGATCTTCACAAGCAGGGTTACAAGTATTATGGCAACACCGTAGTTGCCGGTGAATGCAAAAAAGCCTTGCAGCATCCAGTTGAGCGCGGCGACAATCGTCCTCCATATATCGCCCCAAACGCTCATGGTGACAATAATCGTACCCATTAAGGTCTAAGCCTCCGGTAGAGGGTCATATCCTCCGGGATTAAGGGGGTGGCAGCGCGCCAACCTCTTTAGCCCGAGCCATGTTCCCTTGAAGGCGCCATATCGATCGAGGGCCTGAAGCATGTACTGCGAACAGGAAGGGTAAAAGCGACACCTCCGGGGAAGCCAGCTCGAAAGAAGGGTCTGGTATATCCTAACGGCCGCCATCATCGGGCGTGCCAGTGCTTTGTTTGTCTTGGATCTCAACGATTTTCCCCTTGTATATCCTTCTAATGTCTCTTTCTATGTCACCAAATGCCGCAGTTTTACTCGCCAGCCTGGCTACCACCACGATATCTTCCCCCTCCGGCAAAAAAGAGGCGTTTAATCTGATCGCCTCCCTTATCCTTCTCTTTATCCTGTTTCGCTCGACACTGTTGCCGATCCTCTTGGTAACCGAGATGCCGATTCTGGTGGTATCTGAGTGATTGCGGAGCCTGTAGGCGGTGATGGTTTCCACGATTTCCCTGCTGCCGCCATCCACGGTCCTTCGGAAATCGCGGCTGTTCCTCAGGGTTTCCATAGGCTTTCAGGCACTCAACCTCTTTCTGCCTTTTTGCCTCCTCCTTTTTAAAACAGCCCTTCCGGACCTCGTACTCATTCTTTTTCTGAAGCCGTGGATCTTTTTTCTTTTTCTGGTATTTGGTTGATAGGTTCTCTTCATTTTTTCCTCCAAAAAACACGCCGAATTATATAGGCGCCTTGTGGGGGTGTCAAGCAAAAGTCCTGCAAGCGGCCCGCTCCTTCAGTCGCCTGCAGGCCCTACGGCCTCCTCCTTCTTTTGTGTGAGGGCTCGGTCTCGAGGACTGAAGGCCTGCTTTCCGCCCTAGGTGCACTTTTCTAATTCTTCCCCGATTGCGGCGG
>Ga0209745_1000108_pt1 | contig 43712 bp, 35 predicted proteins | sample BarGraNGADG00312_FD_184495 | JGI IMG/M metagenome (GOLD analysis project Ga0209745, IMG submission 184495) | Arctic peat soil microbial communities from Barrow, Alaska - Barrow Graham LP Ref core NGADG0004-312 (SPAdes) (version 2) | ecosystem: Environmental > Terrestrial > Soil > Wetlands > Peat... | reverse complement strand
CGATCGCCGCGGCGCTGACAATTCGGGAGCTCATGCGGTCATTGTCGACCCGAGCAGTGGGCGGGGTGGGTGGAGTCGAGGACCGCACCGCGCGGCTAGAAACTCGTCTCGGTGCGCGCGGGGTAGATGCTCCGGAACGCGCGCACGTGGTTGACGCTCGCGGCGGCGCGGAAGAAGGTGCGCCGCGGGTTGGAGTCCGCGGGGTAGGCGAGCGGGTGGACGGTGCCGTGCGCCTTCTTCACCGCCGCGACGTCGGCGCGCAACTCAGCGTCGGCGACGTAGTGCCGGAAGAGTCCCATCGGGACGATGCGGAAGATGCCCTCCCGGGTGGTGTGCTGCGCAGAGCGCGCCACCCCGCGGCCGTCCTCCATCGCCACCTCCATCGGGTTGGTCCCCCCGATGTTGATGAAGTAGTTCGAGCGGCCGGCCCGCGGGTTGATGTCGAGCAGGTAGGGGCGCCCGGTCCTCGAGTCCACCTTCACGTCGACGGTGGCGAAGCCCCGGTACCCGATCGGCTGGAGCACCGACACCACCTTCTCCGCGACCTCCGGGTACCACCGCACCACCCCGATCGCCATGTTCCCGAGCAGGTTGGGGGTGTGGATCGCCAGCATCATGCGTGCCGTGGCCTGCAGGGTGGGCGTGCCGGTGTGGTCGAAGTACACGGTCGTGACGTAGCCGCAGGTGTCGTCCCCCGGGATGAGTTCCTGGAGCAGCATCTGGCCGCGGTACCCGGCGCCACTGATGGCCTCCAGGATCGGCTCGAGCGCACCCAGGTCCGCCACCACGTAGACCTTCAGCTTCCCGGGGAACTTCAGGGTCTCGTAGTCACCGCTGGTGGCGGGCTTCAGGATGTACGGGGCCTCGATCTCCGCGGCCACGGAGCGCCACGAGTCGAGGGAGGCGAAGTCGATGACGCGCTCGCGGGGGGTTTCGAGGCCGGAGGCCGCCGCGAGCGAGGCGAGGCGCGCCTTGTCCTCCACCGCGCGGACCGACTCGGCGGGGGGGACGAGCACGGTGAACCGTTCCTCGTGCCAGGCCCGGTGGGCGTCCACGTGGTCGACCTGGCTGTCGGAGTTCACGAGCAGCACGGGCTCCTCCCCTCGGGCGCGTGCCTCGGCGGACAGGCGGTCGAGCGCCGCCTCCTGGTCGGCGGCGGTCGCATGCGCGCCGAGGAGCACGGGGGTGAGGATCGCGGAGTCGTTGATGAAGCCACGCGGGAGCTTGCTGACGGTGTGGGAGTGGACGCCGTAGCGCTCGTGGAACGAGCGGGCCATGGAGTAGATGCCGAGGTCGGAGCCGACCAGGATCGGTGCCGGACGGGGGGCGTCAGCCATGGGGAATCCTCCGATCGCGGCCACCCGGCAAGTATACCGGCGCGCCACTCCCGCCTCGGCGGCGCTCCGTCCTAGCCTGATGGGGTGACAGCACCCATCCCCGACGACTTCGTGGAAGCGCTGACGAGCCTTCGTGGGCACCGCTTCCGCGGCGAGGTGCACCTCGAGGAGATCCCGGCGCCCACCCGCATCGCCCCGTTCGCCGTCGCCCTCAATGCCGAGGTGAACCCCACCCGCGATCCCGACGAGCTGCTCGGCCACGGCCGTTTCGTGGTGCTCTACGACCCCGAGGGGCAGGAGGCCTGGCACGGCGTGTTCCGGGTGATCGTGATGGCGAAGGCCGAGGTCGACCCCGAGATGGGGGTGGACCCGATGCTCGGTGAGGCCGGCTGGTCCTGGTTGATCGACTCGCTCGACGACGTCGGGGCGGGCTACCACCACCTCTCCGGCACCGTGACGCGCGTGCTGTCCGAGACGTTCGGCGGCCTGGTGCTGCAGTCGAACGGGACGGAGATGGAGGTGCGCGCGTCCTGGACGCCGAACACCCTGGACCTGGGGCCCCACCTGCAGGCGTGGGTCGGCATGCTGTGTGCCCTCTGCGGGCTGGTGCCGATCGAGGACGGGGTCTCCGCCCTCGGTCGGACGCTGCCGTGAGCGAGGCGGTGGAACCCGTGCCCACCAGCGGGGTGGAGCGGCTGGACGTCCCGCGCGAGGGTACGCCGCCCGTCGTCGGGTCGCGCGACGCCTTCCTGGAGGCGGTGGACCGGCTGGCGGCCGGGAGCGGCCCGTTCGCGATCGACTCGGAGCGCGCGTCCGGCTATCGCTACTCCCAGCGCGCCTACCTCATCCAGATCCGGCGCGAGGGCGCGGGCACGCACCTGATCGACCCGGTTGCGATCGACGACTTCGCCCCCCTCGCCGCCGTGCTACGGAGCGACGAGTGGATCCTGCACGCCGCCACCCAGGACCTCCCCTGCCTGGGCGAGCTCGGCCTGCGCCCCGCCCGGATCTTCGACACCGAACTCGCCGGGCGCCTCCTCGGCCGCCCACGGGTGGGGCTCGCCACGATGGTGGTCGAGGAGTTCGGCCTGGAGCTCGCGAAGGAGCACTCGGCGGCGGACTGGTCGGTGCGGCCGCTGCCCGAGAACTGGCTCACCTACGCCGCGCTGGACGTGGAGCTGCTCATCGAACTTCGCGGCAACCTCGCCGCCGAGCTGCGTGCAAAGGGCAAGGACGAGTGGGCCCGGCAGGAATTCGCGGCCGTGGTCGCCGCCCCGCCCCCGGTGGCGCACGCCGAGCCGTGGCGGCGCACATCGCACATCACCGACATCCACACGGCCCGGGGGCTGGCGGTGGTGCGCGAGTTGTGGACGGCGCGCGACGTCGTCGCCCGGGAGCTGGACATCGCACCCGGCCGCGTGCTGCACGACCGCGTGATCATCGCCGTCGCCGGCCGCCGCCCCCTCGAGTCCCCCCTCCCGGCCTTCCGCGAACTGCGCCGGCACGCACCCGAGGCGTGGGCGCAGGCCTACGAGCGCGCCCTGGACCTCGACGAGCCGGCGCTTCCGGCCAAGCGCGGCCCGGGACGCGGTGGCCTGCCGGACCCCCGCCAGTGGCAGCGGATCAACGCGCCGGCAGCCGTCCGGCTGGAGGCCGTCCGGACGGCCGTCCGTGCCACCGCCGAAACCCTCGAGCTGCCGCAGGAGAACCTCCTCTCGCCCGCCGTCCAGCGGACGCTCGCCTGGAGCATCACCACATCGGACCCCACCGAGGTCGCCGCGATCCTGCGCCATGCCGGCGCGCGACCGTGGCAGATCGAGTTGGTCACGGAGCCGGTGCTCACCCTGCTCCCGGAGGACGCGGAGTCCTGACCGGTGGCAGCGTCCGTGCCAGGCGGATAGTCTGTGGTACCGCCAGTACCAGGTAACCCGGAGGGTCCGATGGAGAAGGTCACGCGCGCCGAGTTGAGCAGGACCACGTGCGGGGCGCACGAAGTCGCGGTGATCACCGTCAGCCGCGAGGACGGCTCGCCGGGCCCCGCCACCCTGGGTCCGCTGGGCCTCCGCAACCTGGCCGACGCCGTCGCCACGGCCAGTGGGTGGGGGGCGGCGGGCGAAGTCAGCGGGATCGTCCTGACGGGAGTGGACCGGACGTTCCTCGCCGGGGCGGACCTCACGTTGGTGCGGGGAACCCGGAATCCGGCGGACGGCCGGGCACTCGGGAACCTCGGTCACGCGGTGGTGTCCGCGCTCCTCGACGCTCCTGTCCCCACGGTCGCGCTGGTCAACGGCACCGCGCTCGGGGGCGGCCTCGAGCTGGCGCTTGCCTGTGACATGCGACTCGCCCACGCGGGGGCCCGGCCGCTCGGCCTGCCGGAGACGTACCTGGGCCTCATTCCCGGCTGGGGCGGTTGCTTCCTGCTCCCCCACCTCATCGGGCCCGGCCCTGCCGCCGAGGTGATCATCACCAACCCCGCGCACAACAACACCACCCTGTCCGCGGCGCAGGCCCTCGAACTGGGCGTCGTCGACCGCCTCTGGGAGGGGGACGACTTCCCCGCGGGCGAGATCGCGGACCTCCTCGACCACCCCGCGCGACCCCACGCGCCCGAGTCGTCCGACCCCGACGCCGAGGAGTGGGCAGCGGCACTCGCGCCCCACAAGGACCGCGTGCGCCGCGCCGCGCTGGGTGGCCGGCCCGCCCCCGAGAGGGCGCTTGAACTGCTGCGCGCCGCCCGGGACGCGGACCGGACCGTGGCCTTCGGCCGCGAGGACGAGGCGCTCGCGGACCTCGTCGCGTCGGACGCGCTGCACGACGGCCTGTACGCCGTCGAACTCCTGCGCCGCGCACGCCCACCGCGGGTGACCTCCCCCATCCGCCGGCTCGGTGTGATCGGCGGCGGTCTCATGGCCTCACAGCTCGCCACCCTGCTCGCGGCGCGGCTCGGCGTCCGTGTGGTGATGAAGGAGGTGGACGACGCCCGCTGCGAGCGCACCCGTGGCCTCCTCGCCCGTGAGCGGGAGTCACTCGGCGGCCGGCTCGCCCCCGCACAGCTGGAGGCCGTGGCCGCGGCCATCACCGTGGGGACGGACTACGAGGACTTCGGGGACGCGGACCTCGTGATCGAGGCCGTCTTCGAGGAGATGGGCGTGAAGCAGGCGGTGTTCGCCGAGGTGGAGCCCCACCTGCGGCCGGACGCGATCCTGGCCACCAACACCTCGGCGTTGTCCGTGACCGAGATGGGTTCGGTGCTGGCCCGGCCCGAGCGCCTGGTGGGGATCCACTTCTTCAACCCGGTGGCGGCGATGCCGCTCGTCGAGGTCGTCCACACCGCCCGCACGGACGACGACGTGCTCGACACCGCCCGTACGCTCGTCCACGCCGCCGGCAAGGTGACGGTGGACGTGGCCGACGCTCCCGGGTTCATCGTGAACCGGCTGCTCGTGCGGCTGCTGGGCGAGGTCCTGGGCGAGCTGGAGTCCGGGACGGACGTGGACGTCGCCGCCCGCGCGTTGGACCCGCTGGGCCTGCCGATGGGCCCGCTGCAGCTGCTCCAGCTGGTCGGGCCCGCCGTTGCCGCCCACGTGCTGCACACCCTGCGGCGTGCCCTCGGCGAGCGGTACCCGGAGAGCCCCGGGCTCGACGCGATCGTTGCGGACGGCGCCTCGTTCCTGCTCGGCCGGCCCTCCGCCGCAACACCACACGACCCCGCGATCGCCCGCTACTTCACGCCGTCCGATCCGGCGCCGTCAACGGCGGAGGTTGTGCTGCGGCGCGTCCAGCTCGCGCTCGCGGAGGAGATCCACCTCATGGTCGACGCGGGGGTGGCCGACGTGGACTCCGTCAACGTCGCGATGCTCGCGGGCGCCGGCTGGCCGGTGCACCGCGGCGGGATCACCCCCTACCTCGACGAGGTGGGGGCGTCCGAGGCGAGCGGCGGGCTGTTCCACCCGGACGGCATCTGAGGCGCCGCGTCGACGTCCGGGGCGAGCAGCGCGCCGGCAACCTGCCGCGCGATGTCGGCCGGGCGCAGGTGGAACTCCTCGACGAGTTCGTCGCGGCGCGCATGGTGGTGGAACGCCTGCGGGATGCCATGGGTCTGGACCGGCACGCGGATGTCGGCCTCGGCCAGCGCGTCGCGCAGCGCCGAACCCACCCCTCCGCTCACGAGCCCGTCCTCGATGTGGACCACGAGTTCGAACCGTGACGCCAGGTCCACGAGGGCGGGCGAGACCGGCAGTGCCCACCGTGGGTCCACCACGAGCGAGCCGATTCCCTGGGCGTCCAGCGCCCGCGAGACCTCGAGGGCGCAGCCGGCCATCGAGCCCACCCCGACCACCAGGACGGTGCGGTCGCCCGGATGGCGGCCGATGACGTCGATCCCCGAGATGGTCTCCAGTGCCGGCATGGGCTCCGGGATCGAGCCCTTGGGGTAGCGCACCACCGTGGGGCCATCGATGGCCACGGCCTCACGCAGTTCCGCGCGCAGCGTCTCCTCGTCGCGCGGGGCGGCGAGGCGCAGGTTGGGGACCGTGCGCATCAGCGCCATGTCCCACATGCCGTTGTGGCTGGCGCCGTCGTCCCCGGTGATCCCGGCCCGGTCCAGCACGAGAGTCACGGCCTGGTTGTGGAGGCCGACGTCCATGAGCACCTGGTCGTACCCGCGGTTCAGGAAGGTGGCGTAGAGCGCCACCACGGGATGCATGCCTGCGAAGGAGAGCCCGGCCGCGGAGGTGATGGCGTGCTGCTCGGCGATGCCGACGTCGAACACGCGGTCCGGGAACTCCTCGCTCAGGGGGCCGAGACCCACCGGCCGCAGCATGGCGGCCGTGATGGCCACGATGTCGTCCCGCTGCCGGGCGAGCTTCAGGATCTCCTGGGAGAACACGGAGGTCCAGCCGAAGCGGGCGGGTACCACCGGCAGGCCGGTCTCGGGATGGATCACGCCGACGGCGTGGAACCGGTCGGCGCTGTCGTCCAGGGCGGGCTGGTAGCCGCGGCCCTTCTCGGTGATGGCGTGCACGATCACGGGCCCGCCGTACGCCCGGGCCCGGGTGAGGGCGAACTCCATGGCCACGATGTCGTGGCCGTCCACCGGACCCATGTACTTGATGCCCAGGTCCTCGAACAGCCCCTGCGGCGCCAGCACGTCCTTCACGCCCTTCTTGACGCCGTGCAGCGCCTCGTAGGTCAGGCGGCCGGGCGCGCCGCTCCGGAGCAGCGTGCGCTTGCCCCAGTCGAGCACCTTCTCGTAGCCATGGTTGGTCCGCAACGCGTCCAGGTGGTGGGCGATGCCTCCCGTGGTGGGCGCATAGGAGCGGCCGTTGTCGTTGACAACGATCACGAGGTTGCGGTCCGGCCCTTCGGCGATGTTGTTGAGCGCCTCCCAGGCCATCCCGCCGGTCAGCGCCCCGTCGCCCACCACCACGACGACGTGCCGGTCCGTGCGGCCGCGCAGCAGGTTCGCACGGGCGATCCCGTCACCCCAGCTCAGCGCCGTGGAGGCGTGGGAGTTCTCGACGACGTCGTGCACCGACTCCGCGCGCGACGGGTAGCCGGAGAGCCCCCCGGACTTCCGCAACTGGCTGAAGTCCTGGCGACCGGTCAGGAGCTTGTGGACGTAGGCCTGGTGGCCGGTGTCGAAGACGATCCGGTCGCGCGGTGAGTCGAAGATCCGGTGGATCGCAATGGTCAGCTCCACCACGCCCAGGTTCGGGCCCAGGTGCCCACCCGTGCGCGCGACGTTCGCCACCAGGAACTCCCGGATCTCCTCCGCGAGTTGCACCAGTTCCTCCGTGACGAGTCCACGCAGGTCCCGCGGACGTGAGATGCGTTCAAGAATCGTCATGGAAACCCCCGTGGTTGGAAGTGCGCTCCCCCAACTTTACGACGCGCGCCCCCGATTGACACGGCCCAGCCACCCGTCCAGCCGATTAGGCTGCTCACATGGCCCCCACTCGAGCCCCCTTCGGATCATGGCTCTCCCCGCTCACCATCCAGGACATGACCGCGTCCGTGGTCCGGCTCTCGCCGCCCCGCGTCGACGGCGACTCGACGTACTGGAAGGAGACGGGGGGTGACGGCCGCGGCGTCGTCATGCGGGCGTGTGACGGGGAGTACGAGGCCGTCACCACGCTCTTCGAGGACGGCACCGCCGTCGACGTCGCCTCGCGGGTACACGAGTACGGCGGTCGCGACTTCGACGTCGCCGACGGCGTGTGCGTCTTCTCGGCGCGCGCGGACGACCGGCTGTGGGTGACGGTCCGCGGCGAGGACGGCTGGTCCGCCCCGCGGCCGGTGACCCCCGCCGACGGCGTCCGCCACGCCGACCTGACGATCGAGGACCACGCGGTCCTCGCCGTCGCCGAGGAACACGGCGCGGAGGTCCGCAACCGGCTGGTGCGGGTGGACATCACCTCACGCGAGGTGTCCGTGCTGCGCGACGCTGCCGACTTCGTCGCGAACCCCCGGGTGAATCCGTCCGGCACGGCGCTGGCCTGGTACGAGTGGAACCATCCCCACATGCCCTGGGACGAGGCCACGCTCATGGTCGCGGAACTGGACGGCGACCGCATCGGCGAGCCGCGCGCGGTCGCCGGTGGTGCGGGCGTGAGTGCGATCTCCCCGCTGTGGGCCGCCGACGACGAACTGCTCTTCGTCTCCGACCCGAGCGGCTGGTGGAACGTCCACCGCTGCTCCGACCCGCTCGGCGAGTGCCGGGTGCGCCCGCTGCACCCCACGGAGGCCGAGTTCGCGGCACCGCCGTGGACGTTCGACCACGCCCTCACCCTGCTCGACGAAGACCACGTGGTGTGCCGCTGGACTCGGTTCGGCCGCTGGTCGCTGGGTACGATGCGCATCTCCAACGGTGAGCTCGAGGAGTGGATCACCGGGCTCGAGGTCGCGAGTGAGGTGGCCGCAGGAGGCGGGCGTGTGGCGTTCATCGGCAACCACGCCGCCCGCCCCGCCGCGCTCGTGGAACTCGTCCTCGCGGAGGGCTCGGTCCGGGTACTGCGGGCCTCCTCGCCCACCACGCTCGCCGAGGCGTACGTCTCCGTGGCGGAGGCCGTGGACTGGGACGTCGACGACGACGCGAACCACGTCGCGGGCGGGGACGGGGTGGCGCACGGCTTCTTCCACCCCCCGGTGAACCCGGACTTCGAGGCACCCGAGGGTGAACTGCCCCCGCTCCTCGTGCTGGTCCACGGCGGTCCCACCTCCGCCACCACCGGCGCCTTCTCCCCCACCGTCCAGTTCTGGACCACCCGCGGTTTCGCGGTGCTGGACGTCAACCACCGCGGCTCCACCGGCTACGGACGTGGGTACCGTGAGGCGCTGAACGGCCGTTGGGGGGTGGTGGACATCGCCGACATCGCCGCGGGCGTCCGCGCCCTGGTGGAGCAGGGTCTGGTGGACGGCGAGCGCGTGGCCATCCGGGGCGGGAGCGCCGGCGGCTACAGCGTGTTGCGGGCACTGACGGCCACCGACGCCTTCACAGCGGGCACCAGCCGATACGGCATCGCGGACCTCGCGCTGCTGGCGCAGGACACCCACAAATTCGAGTCCCACTACACGGACACGCTCGTGGGCCCGTACCCGGAGGCGGCAGCCGTCTACCGGGAGCGCTCACCGCTGTTCCACCTCGACAGCCTCACCGCCCCGGTGCTGTTGCTGCAGGGCGAGGACGACGCCGTCGTCCCCCCGAACCAGGCGCGCGAGATGGCGCGGAGGATCGAGGCGGCGGGTGGCGACGTGGAGCTGGTGTTGTACCCCGGCGAGGGGCACGGCTTCCGCCGCGCGGAGACCACCCGGGACGCATTGGCGCGGGAGCTGGCCTTCTACGGGCGCGTGTTCGGGTTCACGCCGGCCGGGGACTAGTCGAAGGTCCGGACCACCGTCTGGAACAGGTCCCATCCGGTGGTGGCCTCCTCCACCACCATTAGGAAGGGCCGGTCCGCGACGAACACCACGTCGACCACGGGTGCGGCCGTGCCCGCCACGCCGATCTCCGTCACGGCCGCGGCGACGGTGCCCTGCTCACCCACGGTGATGGTGGCCTGCTGCACCGCCTGCCCCACGTGGAGCTCCTGCCCCGGGCCGATGCCCTCGAGCGCACCCGCCCCGGGATCGAAGATCGCCTGCACGCCGAGGGCCTTGAGGACTTCCGTCAGGTTGGTCGTGGAGTCCACCTCGAACCGCGGGAGTGAGAGCTGGACCTGGAGCGTCCCTGCCCGCTGCAGCCCGTCCTCGAGCGCCGCAAGGGTGGTGGCGGGAATGGCCGCCGGGTCCTCGCCCTCCGGGGGGAGGACGAGTCGCGCCACGGCGAAACCGTCACGGTACGGCAGTTCAACCGCTTGCCACCCGTCGGACTCGGCGTAGGCGAGGGGTTGCAGGGTTGTCATGAGGTCAACGGGCTGGACGCCTCGATCAGCCGTGGTGAACTCGCCCTCGCGGGTGGCGCCGGGGTCGAACTCCTGCTGCCACCGTGCGGCCAGGAGCACCGCGTCCTGCAGCACCAGCCGGAGGTCGCCGCTCGGGGTGATCGCGGATTTCTCGATGCGCCCGCCGGTGTGCTCGCGCACCCATACGTCCAGCACCTTCGTGCCGGCGTCGCTGCCCAGGTCGGCGACCTGGACCCCGGCGTCGTAGAACTCGGCCAGCCGCGCAAGATAGGCGGCCGTCACGTCCGCCTGGTCGTCCAGCACCACATTGTTGGCCACGTGGACCAGGGGGCTCTCCGGCAGGTCCTCGTCGTCCACGCTGCCGGGGTCGCCGTCGTATGCGGCCAGCACGCCGGCCAGGGCGTTGACCGCCTCGGTGCGCGCGTCACCCGAACTGCCCAACAACGCGTCCAGCTCCGCCGCCCCCACGTTCGTGGCGCCCTCGCCGAGCATCGCGAGCGCGATGACCGCCGACGCCGGCGAGATCACGAGGTTCTCCGCGGGGTCGGCAGCGGCGAGCAGGTCCAGCCCGAACGCGTCGGAGGCATCCACGACCGCCTGGACGTCCGGGGCGTCCCCCAGCGCCACCTGCCGGAACTCGACGTCGGCCCGCTGGTAGCCGGACGGCTCCCCGTCGCCGCCGTCGCCACCCCCGCACGCGGCGAGGGAGGACGCCAGGAAAGTGGCGGAAACAGCGACCAGGGTTCGCCTCATGGGCCGAGCGTACAACCCACTGTGATCAGTCGTTCACGAGCGAGCGCAGCACATACTGCAGGATGCCGCCGTTGCGGAAGTAGTCCGCCTCGCCGGGGGTGTCGATGCGCAGGCGTGCGTCGAACACCACGTCGGTCCCGTCGGCCCGGGTGGCCCGCACGTTGACGGTACGCGGCGTCACGCCGTCGTTGAGGGCCTCGACACCAGTGATGTCGAACGTCTCAGTGCCGTCCAGCCCGAGGGAGTCGGCGTTCTCGCCGTCCGGGAACTGCAGCGGAAGCACGCCCATCCCGATCAGGTTGGACCGGTGGATGCGCTCGAAGCTCTCGGTGATCACGGCCTTGACCCCGAGCAGCGCGGTGCCCTTCGCGGCCCAGTCGCGCGAGGACCCGGAGCCGTACTCCTTGCCACCGAGCACCACCAGCGGGATGCCGGCGGCTTGGTAGGCCTGCGAGGCGTCGTAGATGGACTCCGTCCCGCCGGTGAGGAGGTTGCGGGTGTAGCCGCCCTCGACGCCGTCGAGCAGCTGGTTCCGCAGCCGGATGTTGGCGAACGTGCCGCGAATCATCACCTCATGGTTCCCGCGGCGCGAGCCGTAGGAGTTGAAGTCGCGACGTTCCACCCCGTGCTCGGCGAGGTACCGGCCGGCCGGCGAATCCGGCTTGATCGACCCGGCCGGCGAGATGTGGTCGGTGGTCACCGAGTCGCCGAGCTTGGCAAGCACCCGCGCCCCGTGGATGTCGGACACCGGGGTGAGCTCCATCGACATGCCGTCGAAGTACGGCGGCTTGCGGACGTAGGTGGACGCGTCGTCCCACGCGAACGTGTCACCCACCGGCGTTGGTAGCGAGCGCCACCGCTCATCGCCCGCGAAGACGTCGGCGTAGTCGGATGTGAACATCGCCCGGTCGATGGTGGCCGTGATCGTCGCCTGGACATCCTGCGGGGACGGCCAGATGTCCTTCAGGAAGACGTCCACGCCATCCCGGTCCCGGCCCAGCGCCTCGGTCTCGAAGTCGAAGTTCATGGTCCCCGCCAGTGCGTAGGCGATGACCAGCGGTGGTGATGCCAAGTAGTTCATCTTGACGTCCGGGTTGATGCGGCCCTCGAAGTTGCGGTTGCCGGAGAGCACCGAGACGACGGCGAGGTCGTTCTCGTTGACGGCGGCGGACACCTCTGCGGGCAGCGGACCCGAGTTGCCGATGCAGGTGGTGCATCCGTAACCCACCAGGTGGTAACCGAGTGCCTCCAGGTAGGGCCACATGCCGGCCTTCTCGTAGTAGTCCGTGACCACCTTCGAGCCCGGCGCCATCGACGTCTTCACCCACGGCTTGACCTGCAGGCCCCGCTCCACCGCGTTCCTGGCCAGCAGGGCCGCCGCGAGCATGACGGAGGGGTTGGAGGTGTTGGTGCAGGACGTGATGGAGGCGATCACCACCGCGCCGTGGTCGATCTCCGTCACGGTGCCGTCGGCCATCGTGACGGCCACCTTCCGGCTGGGGAGCGTGGGTGCCGTGATGTGGTGCACCGCGTGCTCGCCGTCCTCCAGGTCCGAGTCGTGGGAGACGGGGTCGGACGCCGGGAAGCTGTCCGCGATGGCGTCGTCCAGGTGCGAGAACTCCACGTCCGCCACATGCGCGACGTAGTCCGGCAGCACCGTGGCGAACGCCTCCTTCGCGACCGAGAGCTCGATGCGATCCTGCGGGCGCTTGGGCCCGGCGATGGAGGGCACCACCGTGGAGAGGTCCAGCTCGAGGTACTCGGAGTACACGGCCTCGTGGGATGGGTCGTGCCACAGGCCCTGCTCCTTGGCATACGCCTCCACGAGAGCCACCTGGTCCTCGGAGCGCCCGGTGAGCCGCAGGTACTCGATGGTGACGTCGTCGATGGGGAACATGGCCGCGGTGGAGCCGAACTCGGGGCTCATGTTGCCGATGGTTGCGCGGTTCGCGAGCGGCACGGCGCCCACGCCGTCGCCGTAGAACTCGACGAACTTGCCCACCACGCCGTGCTTGCGGAGCATCTGCGTGATGGTGAGCACGACGTCGGTCGCGGTCGCGCCGGCGGGGATCTGGCCGGAGAGCCTGAAGCCCACCACCTTGGGGATCAGCATGGAGACGGGCTGGCCGAGCATGGCGGCTTCCGCCTCGATGCCGCCCACGCCCCACCCGAGCACGCCGAGGCCGTTGACCATGGTGGTGTGGGAGTCCGTGCCCACGCAGGTGTCCGGGTACGCCCTGAGCACGCCGTCGACCTCGCGGGTCATGACCACGTGGGCGAGGTACTCGATGTTCACCTGGTGCACGATTCCGGTGCCGGGCGGCACCACCTTGAAGTCGTTGAAGGCGGTCTGGCCCCAGCGGAGGAACTGGTAGCGCTCGCGGTTGCGCTCGTACTCGAGCTCCACGTTGCGCTCGAACGCGTCGGCGCGCCCGAAGACGTCGATGACCACGGAGTGGTCGATCACCAGTTCGGCGGGCGCCAGCGGGTTGATCCGGTTCGCGTCGCCACCCAACTCCGCAACGGCCTCACGCATGGTGGCGAGGTCCACCACGCAGGGGACGCCGGTGAAGTCCTGCATCACCACGCGGGCGGGGGTGAACTGGATCTCGGTGTCGGGTTCGGCGGCGGGGTCCCAGCTCGCGAGCGCAGCCACGTGGTCGGCGGTGACGTTGGCCCCGTCCTCGGTGCGCAGCAGGTTCTCGGCCAGCACCTTGAGCGAGTACGGCAGCTTCTCCAGTCCGGGCACGGCGTCCAGCCGGTTGATCCGGTAGCTGGTCCCACCCACCGTGAGCTGTGCCGCGGAATTGAAGCTGTCCATGGCTCTCCTTGGATTCGTCGTCGGTTGGTATCTCGACATCAAGATACTTGTCCCGGGGTGGCCTGTCCACCGGACACCCTCAGCCTAGTGAACCCGCCCGGGGCGCGTAGTCTCACGGACGCGGCGATCAACGCCGGGCGAGGCACACGACCGTCTCGACGTGGTGGGTGTGCGGGAACAGGTCGAACGCCTCCACGTGCTCCACCCGGTACTCGCCCAGGCACTCGGCGAGGTCGCGCGCGAGCGCGGCCGGGTCGCACGCCACGTAGACGATCCGTCCCGGGCCGCGCGCGAGGATCGCCCGCATCACGACGGTCCCGGCCCCGGTCCGCGGCGGGTCGAGCACGACGACGTCGACCGGCCCGTCGCCCACGGCCCGCACGTCCACGGTCCCGGCCCATGCCCGCACCTGCGGCCGGCCCGCGAGGTTCACGTTCGCGTTGTCGACCGCGGTCACCGAGCCCTCGACGGACACCACGGCGCCCGTCGGCCCGACGGCGTCGGCCAGCGGTGCCGTTAACAGCCCCGCCCCGGCGTACAGCTCGAGCACCGACTCGCCGCCCGTGAGCGCGGCGTCGCCCAACACCCGCTCCACGAGGACGCGCGGGGCGTCGCGGTGCACCTGCCAGAACCCGGCCGCGTCGACTACATACCGCAGCAGGTGGCCGCCGTGGCGCACCTCCTCGCGCACCCGCCGCAGCGCCGCGCGCCCCGGCGCGGACCGGACGGCGTCGCCGGTCACCACCACGGGGGGCGACGCGCTCGGGACCACCGCCGCGACAGTCTCGCCCGGGGCCCAGAGCCAGGCGTCTTCGAAGAGGCCGAGCCGGGCGAACTCCGGGACGGCGAGCGGCATGTCGTGGACCGCGACCGTCTCGTGGGATCGCGGCCGCCGCATGGCGAGCCGCCCCTTGTCGTCCGCCACGAACGAAACGCGGGTGCGGGTGCCGGTGGCGTACTCGCCGACGGCCCGCACCTCCACCGGCCCGAGCTCCTCGGCCAGCCGCTCCCCGCCGATGCGCCGGACGACGTCGCCGATCACGTTGCCCTTCCAGCGCCGCTGCGCGTCAGGCGCCACGTGCCCGAGGTCGACCCCGCCCACGCCGGCACGCCCGGCCTCGGGCCAGATGTGCGCCACCCTGTCCGGGGACGGGGTGACCACCTCGACGACGTCCGCGATCGAGTGGTGCGCGTTCTCCTGGGTGACGCGCGCCAGCACGCGCTCGCCCGGGATGCCACCGCGCACGAAGACCACCTTGCCCTCGGAGCGGGCCACACAGAAGCCGCCGTGCGCCTCGCGCAGCAGCTCGAGGTCGAGTGCCGCCGCGCTCACCCGGCCCGCGGATCGGGAACGGGAATGAGCGTCTCCGCGGCGCCCTGGTCGAGCTGGAAGGGCACCGACGCCATCACCACGCCCGGCATGAAGAGCAGGCGCCCCTTGAGGCGCAGCGCGCTCTGGTTGTGGAGCACCTGCTCCCACCAGTGCGTCACCACGTACTCGGGGATGAACACCACCACGAGGTCGCGCGGGGAGGAACGACGCAGCCCGCGGACGTATTCCACGATCGGGCGCGTGATCTCACGGAACGGCGAGGAGAGGATCGTCAGGGGCACCGGGACCAGGAACTCGTCCCACTGGGCGCGCAGTTCCACGACGTCGTCGTCGTTGATCGCCACGTGGACCGCCTCCAGGGTGTTCGGCCGGGTTGCGCGGGCATAGGCGATGGCGCGCAGCGCGGGCTGGTGGAGCTTGGAGACCAGGACGACGCCGTGGGTGCGGGACGGGAGCGCCCGCGCCTCCTGTGCGTCCTCCACCCTGAGCTTCCTCGAGAGGCGCTGGTAGTGGGTGTTGATGGCGAGCATCGTGAGGTAGAGGATCGCCATCAGCAGGAGGGTGATCCAGGCGCCCTGCACGGTCTTGGTGATGAGGACGATGACGAGCACGACGCCGGTCATCACGAACCCGACCGCGTTGACAACCCGGGAGCGCTGCATCCGGGCGCGGGCCTCCTTGCTGTACTCCGTCCGCAGGTTGCGGGTCCAGTGCCGGACCATCCCGAACTGCGAGGTCGTGAACGAGATGAAGACCCCGACGATGTAGAGCTGGATCAGCCGGGTGACCTGGGCGTCGAAGGCCACGATCAGCACCACCGCGCCGACTGTCAGCATCACGATGCCGTTGGAGTAGGCAAGCCGGTCGCCGCGTGTGTGCAGCTGACGCGGCAGGAACTCGTCCCGGGCCAGGATCGAACCCAGGACGGGGAAACCGTTGAACGCCGTGTTGGCGGCGAGGACGAGGATGAGCCCCGTCACCACCGTCACGAGGTAGAAGAGGATCGGGACGTCCGCGAAGATGGTCGCGGCGAGTTGGCCGATCACCGGGCTCTGGTGATACTCCTCGCCCACGGGCTGCCCGTCCAGCAGGAGCTGTTCCGCCGGGAACTCCACCAGCTTGACGCCGGTGAGTCGCGCCAGCACGACCACGCACATCATCATGCTCGCCGCGATCACGCCGAGCAGCAGCAGAGATGGAGACCGCCACGGTGAGGATGTAGTCCACCAGCAGTGCACTCGCGACGGCGAGTCCGGCCTTCTTGCCGAGGTTCTCGGATGCCACCTCGTAGTCCCCGCCGCCCGACGGGTAGGCGTGGACGTTCTGGCGGTACGAGGCGACGACCACCCCGAGCACCACCACCACCGTGAGGGCGACCCACGGAGAGATCGCGACGGCCGCGAAACGGCGAACGCGAGCGTCAGGAGGATCTCGTCAGGGGCGTACGCCACGGACGAGAGCGCGTCGGAGGCGAACACCGGCAGTGCGATGCGTTTCGGCAGCAGGGTGTGACCGAGCATGTCCGACCGCATCGGCCGCCCGAGGACCAGCCGTTTGAGTCCATTGCCGATGTCCGTCACGATTACACATGCTAAGCCCGCACCTGCGGCATTGGAGCACCCCTTGGGGCGCGCGAGGGAGTACCGTCAGGCCTGTGCATTTCGTGATCATGGGCTGCGGCCGCGTCGGTGGCCTGCTGGCCGCCCAGCTCGACGAGTCGGGACACTCGGTCGCGGTGATCGACCAGGACCCCGACGCCTTCCGCCGCCTCCCCGCGGAGTTCTCCGGCCGGCGCATCACCGGCATGGGATTCGACCGCGACGCGCTCCTCCAGGCCGGCATCGAGGAGGCCTACGCGCTGGCCGCCGTCTCCAACGGTGACAACTCGAACATCCTCACCGCCCGGGTGGCGCGGGAGACCTTCGGGGTGAAGCACGTGGTGGCGCGCATCTACGACCCGCGCCGTGCCGAGGTGTACCAGCGGCTGGGGATCACCACCGTGGCAACGGTCCCCTGGACCGCCGACCAGTTCTTGCGCCGCCTGCTCCCCAAGGGCGCCCAGGTGGAGTACCGCGACGCGTCGGGCGCGGTGAGCCTGGCCAGCATCGACTACCACCCCCGTTGGATCGGCAGCACAGTGGGGCACCTCGAGGAAAGCGTCGGCGCCCGGATCGCCTATATCACGCGGTTCGGCAAGGGCATGGTCCCCACCGTCTCCACGGTGATCCAGGAGAACGACCTCGTGTACATCATGGCGATGAGCGAGGAGCTGCCCCGGCTGCAGCGCCGCTTCATGGCCGAGCCCGTGAAGGCGGACTGATGCGCATCCTGATCGCCGGGGCCGGGTCCGTGGGTCGCTCGATCGCCCGGGAGCTGCTCTCCCACGGCCACGAGGTCACCCTCGTCGACAAGCTGCCCGCTGCCATGAAGATCGCCTCCGTCGCCGACGCCGACTGGCTGCTGGCCGACGCCTGCGAGCCGTCCGCCCTCGCCGAGGCCGGGGTCGCCGAGTGCGACGTCGTCGTGGCGACGACGGGGGACGACAAGGCCAACCTGGTCATCTCCCTGATCGCCAAGACGGAGTTCGCGGTTCCGCGGGTGGTCGCGCGCGTCAACAACCCGAAGAACGAGTGGATGTTCGACCGCTCGTGGGGCGTCGACGTCCAGGTCTCGACGCCGCGGATCATGACCTCCCTCGTGGAGGAGGCCGTCAGCGTCGGCGACCTCGTGAAGATCTTCACCTTCCACCAGTCGGGCGCGTCGATCCACGAGATCACCCTGCCCGCGGACTCCCCCGCCATCGGGAAGCGGGTCGCCTCGATCAGGTGGCCGGGCTCGATCGTGCTCGCCGCCATCATCCGGGGTGACCGCCCGATCCCGCCCTCACCGGACGACACCCTCGAGGCGGGCGACGAGCTCCTGCTCGTCGTGGACGCTAGTGCCGAGGATTACCTGGGAGAGGTCCAGCAGCTCCTGGCACCCTGACCATCAGCCAGGTCACCCAGACGACGAGCGCGAACAGCGGGACGCCCATGAGCAGCTTCGCCGTTCCCAGCCACGCGACGTCGTCGGCCCGCAGCAGCGGGACCTGCACGAGCAGGCGCGCCGCGAACAGCCCGGCCCAGAGCCACGTCGCCAGGACGTAGCGCCGGGACATCGGCGAGGAGCGCCACCCCTCCCACTCGCCGCGGATGACCGCCACGATCGCACCGACGACCGGCCACCGCAGGACTATCGAGAGCAGGCACCCGAGCAGGTAGGCCCCGTTCACCCACAGGCCCCACTGGAAGAAGTCGGCCGCCTCACCCGACCGCCACGCCCACACCACCGAGATCGCCACACCGAACAGCCCGCTGAACGCCTGCGTGAGCGGCGTGCGCTGGACGAGCCGGGCGAGGACGGCCAGGACCGCGAGGCCACCGGCGGCGACGAGGGCGAGCAGCAGCTCGCCGGAGGCCAGGAACACCACAACGAAGACGAGTCCGGGGGCGATCGACTCCACGAGTCCGCGGGCCCCGCCCACGGCCTCCATGAAGTCGAACTCCTCGGCGGCGAGCTGGCCCACCCCCTTCGAGCCCACGGCGGGGACCTTCGGTCCGGGTGCGGGCCGGCCGGATTCCACGGACTCCTCGTCGGCCGTCACCGGGGCAGCAACCGGTAGACCGGGTTGTAGATGACCGGCAGACCGTTCTCCACGCCCACCACACCTTCGGCGGTGAGGCGACGGCCCGCCTCGATCCCCGGCACCTCCGTGCGACCGAGGAACACGAGGCCGATGGTTGCGCTGCCGTCGTTGAGGCGGGCGGTGAGCGCGGGTGTGGCGCCGCGGGGCTGGAAGGTGAGTGACACGATCTGGCCCGCCACGAGGGCGTGCTGGCGGGCCGCCAGCTCGCCGATCGGCGTAGCACCAAGGTGGGCGACGGCCGCGCGCCTGTCCTCCGCGACGAGGTCGTCGCGGCTGGTGAGGAAGCCCCCGAACAGCCTCATCGCGTCTCCGTGATCTCCGGGCCGCGGCGCAGGATGCCAAGCGGGTCGTCATCGGGTGCGGGCTCGGCCACCTCGGCGGTGCCCGGGAGCGTCAGTGTGAGGACCTCGCGTGGTGGCCGCGCCTGCGAGCCGCGCACCACGACGACGTCGCGCAGCACGCCCTCGAGGGGCGCCGCCTCGTCGGGGTCGAGGGCGGCCTTGCCGGAGAACGCGCCGCGGATCATCCAGCGCGGCCCGTCGACGCCCACGAACCGGACCGCGCGCATGCCCATCCCGCCCTGGGTCGTCACGGGGAGCTTCGCGATGAGCTCGCGGCCGAACTCCCCTGGGACGTCGTCACAGGTGCCACCGCGGTCCGTGACGGACTCGCTCAACTCGGGCCGCACCTCGTCCCAGAGCGATGCCGACCTGGGGGCGGCGAACACCTGCAGCTGCAGGGCCGAGCCGCCCTGGGTCATCGTCAGGGAGACAGGCGCACGGGTGCCACGGTCCAGCTCCACGCGGATCTGCATCCCCGGGCGGGCGGGTACCCGAACCGCGCCGAGGTCGATGCGGCCCTCGAGGTCCGGCTTGTCCTCCACGTCCCAAGGGCCGTGGGCGGACTCCGGCGTGGGCTCGGCCGGGGTCTCCTCCGGCTCGTCGCTCCGGCGCCGCGAGAACAGTCCCATGTGAATCCTCCATTCGTCGGCATAGGCACTGTACCGCGCGGCGCAACCGGCGACCGCAGCCACCGGATGTGCCGCCCGCGGCCCTTTCGTGCCAGAGTGGTGGCGTGCCCTACCGTGAACGAGTGCAGCCGTCCGCGCCCCTCCTCGCGCTGGCGGCGCTCGCCGGAGCGTCGTTCGGGTTGATCCTCGTCCCCTTGTCGGTCCCGGTTGCCGCGGTCGTGTCGACTCTGCTCGCCCTCGCGTGCGTGGCGTTCGCGCTGGTCGCGAGTCCCCTCATCGAGGTGGATGTGGCGGGGTTCCGCGCCGGACCCGCGCGCATCGAGGGCGAGTTCCTCGGCGCGGTCGAGACCCTCGACAAGGAGGCGATCCGCCGCGCGATGGGCGTGGACGCCGACGCGCGTGCCTACCTCTGCCACCGCGGGTATGCCGGTGGAGCGGTGAAGGTCACCAACGACGACCCGCGCGACCCCGCACCCTACTGGCTCGTGAGCTCGAACCGGCCCGACAGCCTCGCGCAGGCGCTGCGCACCCTCACCGCACCGGTGTGAGGCCGGCCAGGTCGAGCAGGAGGCCGGCTAGCTCGCGCACTCCGCGCACACGGGGTGGCCATCCACCTCGTAGGCGAGTTGCGAGCGATGGTGCACGAGGAAGCAGTTCCAGCACGTGAACTCGTCCGCCTGGCGCGGCAACACGCGCACGGAGAACTCCTCACCGGACAGGTCGGCGCCCGGGAGTTCGAACCCCTCGGCGGCCTCGGTCTCGTCCTCGTCCACGACCGCGGCGTTCTTCTCGGCGCGGCGGGCCTTCAGTTCCTCGATCGAGTCCTCGTTGAGGTCCTCTTCGTTCTTTCGAGGTGCGTCGTAATCGGTCGCCATGTCGGCGTCACGCTCCGGCTTCTTCTGCACTTGTCGGGGTCAAAGTGTCTGGAGTATACACAACACGGATGACGGGATTTCATTCCCGGCTCCCCTCCCCCGAGGTGAGCCCGGCCGCCTCCCGTGCTGCAGGATGACCACCGCACTTTACACCGCTGCACGGCCCGCGGGAACACATCCCGAACACCCGGCAAAGCGTTGTCCGTCACAGCCGCCCGGCTACGAGGCAAGGAGGGTGGCAAGCCGCCCCGCGAGTTCCTCGCTCGTCCCCCCATGGCCCGCCACGGTCATGTCGATGGACGCGCGCCGGCCGTCGAGGCCGTGGACGTGCCCGCCGCTCTCGGTGACCACGAGCCACCCCGCCGCCATGTCCCATGGGTTCAGCCCCTGCTCGAAGAACGCGTCGAGGGAACCCTCCGCCACCAGGCACAGGTCGACCGCCGCGGACCCCAGGCGGCGGATGTCCCGCACGTCCGGGAGCAGTCGGCTCACGACGGCGCCCTGTTCCCGGCGCCGCTCGGCGAGGTACGAGAACCCGGTTCCCACGAGGCACTTGGAGAGGGGCGTGCCGGGCCGCGCGGTGAGCCGTGTCCCGTCCCGGTGTGCCCCGCCGCCCCGGAGAGCGTGCCAGGTGTGGCCCAGTGCCGGCGCGCGGACAGCGCCGGCGAGGAGGTCCCACCCCGCGGGGTCCGGCGGCCCGGCGCACACCGCCACCGACACCGCGTAGAACGGCAGTCCGTACAGGTAGTTGACCGTGCCGTCCACCGGGTCGACGACCCACGTGAGTCCCGAGCTGCCGGGGCTGTCCTCGCCCTCCTCGCCCAGCACGGCGTCGTCGGGACGGGCGGCCGCGATGCGTGCCCGCAGCCACTCCTCCACCTCGCGGTCGACGGCGGTGACGATGTCGACGTCGGAGGACTTGGTCGCGGCCACCTCGACCCCCTCGACGCGGCGCACGCGCGCGATCTCGCCCGCCTCGGTCGCGAGGGTGATACACAGGGCATGGAGCTCGTCGAGCAGGAGCGGCGTCACAGGCATGGGATCATTGTCTCGCACCTTCCGCCACACCGGCCCAATTGACCGCCGGGCAGGGGCGGAGGTGGCACGCTCGGTTGGGGATGCATGGGAGGTGTGATGGTCGAGCTGACATTGGTGGGGCTGCATCAGGACGGTGAGCGCCTCACCCTCACGGATTCGAGCGGGGCGACCTACACACTGGCCGTCACCGAGGAGCTGCGCGCCGCCGTGCGGCGGGACAGGCCGCTGATGGAGCAGATCCGCGCCTCGCAGCAGCCGGTCCGGCCCCGGGAGATCCAGGCGATGCTGCGCGCCGGCGCCACGGTCGAAGAGGTTGCCGGTGTGTCCGGTCTCCCCCTCGACCACGTCCAGCGCTATGAGGGACCGGTCCAGGCCGAGCAGGCGTGGGTGATCCAGCAGGCCCAAGGCTTCCCGGTGGGGCACCACTCCGACTCGCCCATCCTCGGTGACCTCGTGGTCAACCGCCTCGCAACCCGCAGGATCGCGGCCGACGACCTGGAGTGGGTGGCCACCCGGTCCGGCTCGTCCCCCTGGGAGGTGGCGGTCACCTTCCCCATCAAGCAGAAGAGGCTCGAGGCCCGCTGGGAGGTGGACCTGTCCGCCCGCACCCTGCGCGCACTCGACGACGAGTCGCGCTGGCTCTCCGAGACCGATTCGGCCTCACCCCGCGCGCGTCGCCACGCCCCGGCCGTCGCACTGCCCGCGGAGCGCGGCGAATTGCGTGTCTACAACGTCGAGGACGACGGGGACCTGGTCGAGGTGGCGACCTCGACACCCACGGACGACCTGCTCGCGACCCTGCAGTCCCACCGGGGCACCCGCCAGCAGGTCGAGGAACTTCCCCTCGAGGGCGACGAGGACCTGCTTGCGTCCCTGCGGGGCCAGGAGGACGTGCCGGGGGCCCACCCCGCGAAGTCCGACCCGACGGCCGCCACGGACGCCCGCATCCTGCCGCTACCGCGCCGTGCGGCGGAGACACCCCCGGATGTGACCGTGGACGAGCCGGCGCCCACCGAGCGGAGACCCCGCAAGCCGGGCAGGCGTTCGGTGCCGAGCTGGGACGAGATCGTCTTCGGCTCCCGCCCCGAGTAGGTGCGAAGGGGGCCCGGACGGGCTTCTCAGCTCCCGTTGGATTCGGGAAACGAGTCCTGCAGCGTCCACGGTGACAGTTCCGCCGCGTGCGCGACGGCGGCGGTCAGGCCCCGCAGGTGGTGGCGGCGGCACAGCACCTCGTAGGCCACCACGTCGGCGTTGACCGCTATGTCCCCCACCACCACCTGGTCGCCCACCGTCACCATCACCCCGCCGACGGTCCGGGCGTTGTGGGTCGCACGCTCGCCGCACCAGCACAGCGCCTCCACCTGCAGCCGTTCGATCCGGTCCGCCATCTCGATGAGACGGGCGGAGCCCGGGAAGAGCCGAGTGCGGAAGTCCGTGGTGATCCCGAAGGCGAACACGTCCACCCCGATCTCGTCCACCACCATGACGAGCTGGTCCACCTGCCCGGCCGAGAAGAACTGGGCCTCGTCGCAGATGAGGTAGTCGACGCGCTCACCCCGCGTGCGGCGCTCGGCGACCTCGACCCAGAAGTTCGTCCGGTCGGTCACCTCGATCGCGGCCACGGCGAGCCCGAGCCGGGACGAGAGCACCTCGGCGCCCGCGCGGTCGTTGCGCGTGTAGATCAGTCCGCGACGCCCCCGCGCGGCGTGGTTGTAGTCCATCTGGAGCGCGAGGGTGGATTTGCCGCAGTCCATGGTCCCGGTGAAGAACACGAGTGCCGCCATCAGGTGACCAACGTCATGATCGGCACCCTCATCTCGGCCGGCGTGAGCGAGCCGTGCACGCCCACCAGCGCCATCGACGCCGGGGTCTGGGTGCGGGAATCGACAACGACGGTGCGGCCGCGCATGAACACCACGACGTCCCCGATGACGGGGACGAAACGGGGGTCGAGGTCGCCGAACACCGCGAGCGCCTCGTCGCGGCCCACCACCCACGCCCGGTCGCCGAGGAAGTCGCGCCAGCGCGCGGCGACGCCGTCGTCACTGGTGTGCAGGTGCATGGCCCGTGGTTCGCCCGAGATGAGCTCCACGCCGCGCGCGAGCTCGGGAGTGCGGGCGGCGTCGAACGTCTCCGCCACGTCCACCATCCCGTGGTCCGCGGTGATCACCAGCAGGGTGCCGGCGGGCAGGGAGCGGGCGAGGCGGCGCAGCTCCCTGTCGGTCCGCGAGGCCTCCTCACCCCATTGCCATGAACCCCACCCGGACACATGGCCCACGTGGTCCACCTCGCCCCAGTAGAGATAGACGAGGTCAGCCCTCCCGGACCGGAGCTCGGCGATGGTGGCGTCCACGCGCGCGGGGAGGTTCTCGGCACTGAGGTCGCGACCACCACGGAACGCGGCGGTGTTCAGGCCCGAACCCACGAACCGCTGCGGGCCCACGATCGCGAGGCGCGCCGGCTCCCGCAGTTGCTCGGCCAGGGTGGGGCGGCGCTGCCACGACTCGACCGGCATGAAGTCCTGGTCCCAGCGGATGAGGTTCATCAGCCGCCCGCTCGCGGGCTCGCGGACCGTGTAGCCGAGCATCCCAGTGCGGCCCGGGCACTCCCCGGTGCCGATCGAGGTGATGGCGGCCGCGGTGGTGGAGGGCACCACGGTGTCCGCGACCAGCGCGTCAGGCCGTAACCCGCGGAGGAAGGGGAAGTGCCCGCTCCGCTCGGTGAGCTGCGCGTCGCCCAGGCCGTCCACCAGCACGACGCAGGTCCGGCGCGCGCGCGGCAACCCGAGCTCCGCGCGCCATTGTTCCCACGGCAGCCCGTCCCGGTTCGGCTCCAGGCCCGTGGCCGCCAGCGCCGCGCCGAGCACGGTCCGGACGGACGCTCGGCCCGGCTGGACGAACTCGGCAGGTGCGTTCATGCACCGAAGCTCTCGGCCACCGCGCGCGAGAGCTCCGAGGCGAACCTGGTCGCCTGCGCGAGGCTCGCCCGGCCGTCCGCTTCCGCGCTCACGCGCAGTACCAGGTCGTCCGCCGTGGTGTAGCCGGTGTACCCGTGGTCGGCTTCGCACTGCGGGTCGCCGCAGGTCGCCGGCTCGAGTTCGATACGGGCGACCGAACCCCAGTGGACCGAGATGGTGATCTCGTCCACGACGGCGTGGTCGATGGTCGCGGCCTCGCGCACGCCGTGGGAGAGTACCACCGAGGTGATCCGCCGCAGGGCGATTGCCTCCGTCGTCGCGATGGCCAGCGGGCGGCCGTCGGGGCCGGGCTCGTCGTCGATGTGCGCGCCGATCAGGCGCGTCGGCGTGAGGACGACGGCGGTGAGGTGGCGCCGGAGTTCGGTGGCGTCGAACGTGGTCTCGGGGTGAACGAGGTAGGAGGTGATCGCCTGGCCGCCGATGGCGATCTCGAGCACCCGCTCGACCAGGTCGGGGTAGTACCCTCCCCGTTGCAGGTCGCGGCGAAGCGCGGTGCGGAGCTTTTCGGACACGCTGCCCATTGTGGCATCACTCGACGCCCAGCGTGGGCAGGGTCCGGCGGGGGCCGTCCGCACGGGGCGCCGGCAGCAGCTCGACCACCACCCCGAGCGGGTGGGCACCCTCGTGCGAGACCACGACCGGATTCAGTTCGATCCGGCGGATCGACGGGAAGTCGTCCTTCAGGAGCGACACACGCCCGACCAGCTCTTCGAGCGCACGCGTGTCGAACGCCCGCAACCCGCGATACCCGCGGAGCCGCACTGACGCCTTCGGCGCATGCACGAGCCCGGTGACGTCGCGCCGCGAGAGCGGGGTGATCCGGTACGCGACATCGTCCAGGATCTCCACCGCGTCCCCTGCCAGCCCGAAACTCACCACGGGACCGTAGAGCGGGTCCTCCTCCGCGGCGAGCACGCAGGCCGGGCCGTTGGCGACCATGCGCTGCAGTTCCACCCCCAGGACGCCGAGGGACTGCACCTGGCGGACGGCGTGCGCGAGGTCCGCCTCGTCGTGCACGTCGAGGTGCACCCCCCCGAGGTCCATGCGGTGGCGCAGGACGGCGTCGGCCGCCTTGACCGCGAGGGGATAGCCCAGCCGGGAGGCCTCCACGAGCGCTTCCGCAAGCGTTGCCACGCGCACCACCGGCACGACCGCCACGCCGTAGTGGCCCAGCAGCTGGGCGGCCGCGTCCGGGTCGAGCCGGCGCCTGCCCGCGAGCGTGGCGATCAGCGCGCTCACCCGGGCCGGGGAGACGTCGTCCTCGGCGACGAGTGGCGAGTCGTCCCGCGGCCCGCGACCCGCCAGCCGGGCGACGACGTCGAGCGCGCGGCCCGCGTCGTCGAGTACCGCCACCCCGGCCAGGGCGCCGCCGCACTCCTCCCGGTCGGTGATCGCCAGCGCCCAGGGGGGACCCACCGCCCCCGGCTGCTCCCACGCCGCAGGCTCCCGCGCGTCCCCCGCGAGCGGGAGGTCGACGGCGATCCCCGTCACGGCGCCGTCGCCCGCGTCGTCGTCGAGCGGGATGAGGCCGCGCTCCAGTGCCGCCCGGCGCACGAACGCGCGCGCCGGGGCCGTGGTCGCGGCGACGGCGATGCGCCGGCCCGCGCCCTCGGGCAGCCGGGCCGCGACCTGGGCGATCGTGATGAGCTCGTCGTGGTCCACGGCCTCGATGACGCCGGCCTGGCGGAGCATGTCGGAGAGCACCGCGCGGGGCAGCGGCGAGGTGCGCACCACGTGGCCGGGGGGCGCGGCCTGACCGGTGGTGGAGCCGATGTGGCACACCACGGTGCAGGTTCGGGCGAGGTGGCGCGCGATCCGGGCAAACTTGCGCGGGTTCCCGATCGAGTCCAGCGCGAGGGCAACCACCCGCGTGGTGCCGTCCGACCCGAACCACTGCATGGCGTCGTTGCCCGAGACGTCGATGCGGTGGCCAGCGGAGATGAGGCTCGACACCGGCACCCCGCGCCGCACGAGGCGGTCGATGAGCGCCGCGCTGGAGCGCTCCCCTTGCGCGAAAACCCCGATGACGCCCCCACCCATCAGTTCGGGGACGAACGTGAGGTTGTCGCCCGCCGGCGTCAGCAGGCCGTATGACCCGGGACCGACGATGCGCATCCCGTCGCCCCGCGCGGCTGCGAGTGCGTCTGCGTGCCAGACCGGATCCGTCGAGTCCCGTCCGCTGATCACAACGGCGGCGCGCACTCCCGCGCACCCGAGGTCCGCGAGCGTCGCCACGAGGGCGGCGTCGTCAACGGCGACCACGGCCAGAACGCGCCGGCCCGTGGCCTCGGGCGGGAGGGCGCCGGCCCAGGCGTGGCGCTCGCCGGGGGCCAGGAGGTCCAGGAGGGCGCCCGACCGGCCGGAGGCGACGGCGACCACTAACTCGGGCGTCATCAGGTCCCGCATGGAGCGGGATTCGGCATGCTGCTCGCGCGCCGTCATCACGCGCCAGGACTCCTCCGTGGTGGTGAGGTCGAAGGACACCTCCACGATCCCGTCCTCCAGACCGGCCGAGATCGAGTAGCCCGCCTCGCGGAACACGGAGAGCATCTTGCGGTTGGTCGGCAGCACCTCGGCGACGAACCGCGTGTAGCCCCGCTCACGGCCGGCGGCGGCGAGATGGTCGAGTAGCACCGAGCCCAGGCCCCGGCCCTGCTGGGAATCCGCGACGTAGAACGCGACCTCGGCGGTGGAGTGGTCGACGGCGTCGTAGCAGCCCATCGCGGAGAGCGGTCCGTCCACGCCCTCGGTCACCACGAGCGCCACCCGCTCATGGTGGTCCACCGAGGTGAAGCGGCCCAGTTCCTGGTCGGAGAGGGCGCCGCGGTACCCGAAGAAGCGGAAGAAGCGGCTCTGCTCGGACTGGCCAAGGTGGAGGGCCTGCAGCCCCTCGGCGTCTCCCGGCACGATCGGGCGGACGTGCATGGTGGCGCCGTCACGGGCCACGATGTCCGCCTCCCAGTGCCGCGGGTAGGCGGGGCTGTCCGGCATGTGCCCAGCGTAACCCGTGGCGCGACTTCGGAATCCCCGGCGGGCCAGCGATAATCGCCGGTATGGCACCCAGGAGAACTCCCCCGGTCGACGAGCACATCGTGGACATCGACGTCTCGACCGAAATGGAGGGATCCTTCCTCGAGTATGCCTACTCGGTCATCTACGCACGTGCCCTGCCTGACGCGCGCGACGGGCTGAAGCCGGTGCAGCGCCGCATCCTGTTCCAGATGGACCAGATGGGGTTGCGGCCCGACCGGGGCCACGTGAAGTGCGCGCGCGTCGTCGGCGACGTCATGGGCAAGCTGCACCCCCACGGCGACGTCGCCATCTACGACGCGCTCGTGCGGATGGCGCAGCCCTTCTCCCTGCGGGTGCCGCTCGTGGACGGGCACGGCAACTTCGGGTCCCTCGACGACGGCCCGGCCGCCCCCCGCTACACCGAGGCCCGCCTGGCCGCGGCGGCGCTCGAGATGACCCGGTCGCTGGATGAGGACGTGGTGGACTTCGTCCCCAACTACGACTCCTCGCTGCAGCAGCCGTCCGTGCTGCCCTCCGCCATCCCGAACCTGCTCGTCAACGGCGCCCAGGGGATCGCGGTGGGGATGGCCACCAACATGCCGCCCCACAACCTGGTCGAGGTGGTGGCGGCCGCTCGGCACCTCATCGCCCACCCGTCCGCGACGCTGGAGGAACTGATCCGCTTCGTGCCCGGGCCGGACCTCCCCTCGGGCGGGAAGATCATCGGGCTGGACGGGATCCGGGACGCCTACGCGACCGGCCGCGGCACCTTCAGGACCCGGGCACGCACCCGCATCGAGAGCATCTCGCCACGGAAACGTGCGATCGTCGTCACCGAACTGCCCTACCAGGTGGGCCCCGAGCGGGTCATCGACAAGATCAAGGACGCCGTCAACGCCAAGAAGGTGCAGGGCATCGCCGCCGTCACCGACCTCTCGGACCGCGAGAACGGCCTGCGCCTCGTCATCGAGGTGAAGAACGCGTTCAACGCCGAGGCGGTGTTGGAGGCCCTCCACCGCTACACGCCGCTCGAGGAGTCCTTCGGGATCAACAACGTCGCGCTCGTCGAGGGCAGGCCGCGCACGCTCGGACTGCGGGAACTGCTCGAGGTCTACGTCAACCACCGCCTCGAGGTTGTCACACGCCGTACGCGCCATCGCCTGGCCACCAGCCAGGAACGCCTCCACCTCGTGGAAGGCCTGCTCCTGGCGATCGCGGACATCGACGAGGTCATCCAGGTGATCCGCACGAGCGACAACGGCGAGCAGGCGCGCGTGCGCCTCATGCAGGTCTTCGAGCTCTCCGAGCGGCAGGCCGAATACATCCTGGAGCTGCGGTTGCGCCGCCTGACCAGGTTCTCCCGCATCGAGCTGGAGGGCGAGCAGGACGAACTCGCGAAGCGGATCGCCTCTTTGAGCGCCATCCTCGAGTCCGACGCCCAGTTGCGCACGGTGGTCAGCGACGAACTCGCGGCCGTGGCCGCCACCTTCGGCACCCCGCGCCGGACGGTCCTGCTGGAGGCATCCGGCACGACGACGTCGGCCGCTGCCCCCGCCGCCACGCGCACCGCGATCCCCCTGGAGGTGGCGGACGTGCCCTGCACCGTGATGCTCTCGGGCACCGACCTGCTGGCGCGCGTGGACGGCTCCATCACGCGAACGGGCCCGCGCCGGGCCCACGACGCCCTGCGCGCCGTCGTCACCACGACCACCCACGGCCACGTGGGGCTCGTGACCTCCTCCGGCCGCGTGGTTCGCGAGTCCGTGCTCGACATCCCCGCGCTCGCGCCCGTCGACGGGCCCCCCGGGCTGAGCGGCGGCAGCCCCGTCACCGAGATGGTGGCCCTCGCGGCCGGGGAGGACATCGTCGGCCTGGTGAACCTGGACCCGCAGGCTCCGCCGGTGGCGCTGGCGACCGCGGGGGGCGTGGTCAAGCGCCTCACCGTCGCGGACTTCCCCCAGAACAAGGACGCCTTCGAGCTGGTCTCCCTGAAGGAGGGCGACCGGGTCATCGGGTTGGCCGCGACCGCGGGCGAGGACGACCGCATCGTCCTCGTGACCTCGGCCGGCCAGGTGCTCCACTTCGCCGCATCCGCCGTCCGCCCCCAGGGCCGCGCCGCGGGAGGCATGGCCGGCGTGCGTCTCGACGACGCCGAACAGGTGGTCCACCTCGGCGTCGTCACACCCGCGGCGTCCGCAACGGCGGTGCTCGTCACCGTCGCGGGCACGTCCACCGCGCTGCCGGGGACGGTGCCCGGTTCGGCCAAGGTCACGCCGTTCCCGCTCTACCCCGGCAAGGGACGTGGGACCGGCGGTGTGCGGGCACACCGGTTCACGCGCGGGGAGGACTGCCTGCAGCTCGCGTGGGTGGGCGAGGCGCCGCGCGCCGTCGGGAGTGCGGGACAGGCCATCGAGCTGCCGCCGCCTGACGAGCGCCGGGACGGCTCGGGCCGACCGCTCCCGAGCCCGATCACCGCGATCGGCTAGAGGTCTATCGCGTACATCACCGTGCGGTGCGTGGGCTCGAAACCGAGTTGTGTGTAGAGGTGCTGCGCCCCGGTGGGGTCGTCGATGTCCACGTCGATGCCCGCGTAGTCCATCCCGGACTCCTGGAAGGCCTTCATCGTCCTCGTCAGCAGTGACCGGGCCACGCCGCGGCGGCGCCACGGCGCGAGCACGCCGAGCGCCTCGACATAGCCCTCCCGCCAGCCAAGGGCCGGCCAGTCCTCCTCCCACCGGGAGGCCATGATGTAGCCGGCAACGCGTGCCCTGTCGCTGGAGCGGTCGAGGGCCACGAACGACCACTCGCGCACCACGTTCTCGAGGGTACGTTCCCACTGCTGGACCGTGAGTTCTGAGGATTCCCCGTAGTCCGCGAAGGCCTGGTTGTGCGCCCGGCGCACGGCGTCGTTCCAGAGTTCCCCCCACGGCTCGATCGCGAGATAGGGGCCGAGTGTGACGACCGGGATCTCCTCGGTGAGGTCGCGGCGCATCTGCGTGAACCAGCGGCGGGCCGTGAAGCCACTGCGCTCCAGGAGGTCGACCATGCCCACCACCGTCTCGTCCGCGAACTGTGCGATCTGCGCCTTCCCCTCGAGCCCGGACCTGGCCAGCAGGTGGCGGGCGATGTCCGACTGCCACGCCACGATGCTGGTTCCGAGGCTCTTGTCCCGCCACTCCGGGTGGACGGCGCCGGAACAGGTGGCGCGCACGATCGAGAGCTCTGTGAGCTGCACCCGCACGTACCCGTACGCCACCAGTGTCCCGGCGAGGTCGAAGGCGCCGTAGGCGCTGTGGGGGATGTCAGGTTCGAAGAGGTCGATGATCTCGGCCTCGGTGGTCCGGTACGGCGTCCGGTCGAAGTCCTCCGCCACCCGCTGGAGCTGGATGATCGACCCGGCGTCGGTCTCGTGGAGGGGCCGCCACCGCGCCTGTCCGGCGGGGATCCGGAGGTGGGCGGGTGGCGCCACCCGCGTGGCGAGGGGCTCGGTGTCCCCGGAGGGGCGTTGCCCGCCGTCCTGGGGATCCCCGGAGGCGCGCGAGAGGTCGAGGAAGTTCATGGCAGCTCGATGCTGTAGAGGAGGTCCACGCCCGCCGGCTCGCACCCCGTGTCCTGGAGGCTCCGCCGCCAGCGGGCGGCGGTGGCGGGGGTGGTGCGGATCATCGCACGGTGCAGGCCCGCGGCGCCCATCGCGTCGAACGTGGACGTGAGCAGGTACGAGGCGACGACGTCGTCGTGCGGCTCGAGGAGCAGCGTGTGCACCCATCCCACGGGTTCACCGGTGAGGTCTCGTGACGTGTGGGCGAGGATCGCACCGCCGAGGGTCGCGCCGTGCAGCGCCATCCGGGAGACCGCCGGGTCGCACGTCCGCGCCAGCTCCTCGACCGCCAGGGCGCCGGCGAGGAACCCGAGGGGGTCGGAGGTGTCCAGCGCCCCGAGCGCGGCGATCGCCGCGGCGTCGGCGGCGAGGATCGGGCGGGTCACCCAGCCCGAGGGGCGCGGTGCCGCCTCACCCGCCGAAGCAGGAGTCAGCGCACGGGAGTGCAGCTCGATGCGGGCGTGGCAGCTGAAGCCGGCGGCTGTGTAGAGGCGGCGGCGGTCCACGAGGTGCGCCGAGATCGGCACGCCGATGGTGGCCGGACGCTCCTCCTGCCCGGCGAGGAACGCCATCCCCCACCGGTCCTGCCACCCGAGGACGGCGCGCCCGACGCCGCGCCCCCGCCACGCCGGGTCGATGGCGCCACGCAGCGCGACGTCGTTGCGCCCGGGTCCGCGCACCATCCGCACGCTCGCGCAGGCGCGCAACTCGCCCCGGGAGTCCCGGCCGACCATCGCGACGTGTTCGCGGGCGGCCGGGAGGTAGGTGCGCTCGATGAGGGACCGGGGCAGTCGCACGGGGACGCCGTCGACATCCTCACAGCGCCGGCTGAGGGCCTCCAGTTCGTCGAGCAGGTCGCCCTGGACGGGCGACCACGAGAGACCCAGGTGCGCTCCGGGGACGCCGCCGAGGGCGTCGTTGGGGCGAACGTCCGAAGGGATCACACCCCCGATCCTACGGTCACCCTCCCCCGGGTGCCGAAACCGCTCAGGCGTCTATGTTGTCGCGGTCCACCCGCTGCGCGCCCGCCACGATGAAGTCCTTGCGGGGCGCGACGTCGTTGCCCATCAGGAGCTCGAAGATCGACTCGGCCTGCACCATCGCCCGCTCGTCCGCTGCCGTGATGCGCCGCAGGGTCCGGTGAGCCGGGTCCATCGTGGTCTCGGCGAGCTGCTGGGCGTCCATCTCCCCGAGGCCCTTGTAGCGCTGGATGGGGTCCTTGTGGCGCCGGCCCTGCTTCTCAAGCTGTGCGAGCACCCGGTGCAGCTCCGCCTCGGAGTAGGTGTAGATGACGTCGCCGGCCCTCCGCCCGGCGGCGGAGACCTCAACCCGGTGCAGCGGCGGCACGGCCGCGAACACGCGTCCGGTCTCAATGAGGGGGCGCATGTACCGGAAGAAGAACGTCAGGAGCAGTGTGCGGATGTGCGCGCCGTCCACGTCGGCGTCCGTCATCAGGACGACCTTGCCGTACCGGACCTGGTCGATGTCGAAGGTGCGCCCCGATCCGGCGCCGATCACCTGGATGATCGAGGCGCACTCCATGTTCTTCAGCATGTCCGTGGGAGAGGTCTTCTGGACGTTCAGGATCTTGCCGCGGATCGGCAGCAGCGCCTGGAACTCGGAGTTGCGGGCGTCCTTGGCGGTGCCGAGCGCGCTCTGGCCCTCGACGATGAACAGCTCCGACCGCTCCACGTCGTCGCTGCGGCAGTCGGAGAGCTTCGCGGGGAGCGAGGATGTCTCAAGCGCGTTCTTGCGCCGCGAGATCTCCTTGTGCATGCGGGCGGAGACGCGGGCGCGCATCTCCCCCACGACCTTCTCGAGCAGCAGCGCCGCCTGGGCCTTCTCCTGCCGGCGCGTTGAGTTGAGCAACTCCTCGAGCTCCTGCTCCACCACCCGCGCGACCACACCGCGGACGGGCGCCGTCCCCAGCACCTCCTTGGTCTGGCCCTCGAACTGCGGTTCGGGGAAGCGGACGGTCACCACGGCCGTCAGTCCCGCGAGCACGTCGTCCTTCTCGATGCGGGGATCCTTCGCCGTCACCTTCAGGCGCCGCGCGCTCGCCTCCACGTTGCGGCGCAGCGTCTTCAGCAGCGCCTGCTCGAAGCCGGCAAGGTGCGATCCGCCCTTGGGCGTGGCGATGATGTTGGCGAACGTGCGCACCGTGGTGTCGAAGCCGGTCCCCCAGCGCACCGCGATGTCGACGTGGCACTCCCGCTCCACCTCCTTGGGCCGCAGGTGCCCCTGGGCATCGAGTTGCTGCACCGACTCCATGAACGTCCCGCTGCCGGCGAGCCGCCAGATGTCGGTCACCGGCGGGTCGGGAGCGAGGAAGTCGGCGAAGTCCACCACCCCGCCGTCGTGGCGGAACTCCTCGGTCCGGGGTTCGGCGCCGTCGATCCCGCGGCTGTCCGTGATGCGCAGCAGCAGGCCGGGCACGAGGAAGGAGGTCTGGCGCGCCCGCTCGACGACGTCGTCGTACGCGAATCCCGCCGAGGTGGGGAAGATCTGGCGGTCGGCCCAGTAGCGCACCCGCGATCCGGTCCGTCCCCGGGGCACCCGGCCCACCACCTCGAGCCGGGAGGAATTCGTGAACGGGCTGAACGGGGAGGTTGGCGAGATCCCGGCGGCGTCGTCGTACGTGCCGGGCTCGCCCCGGTGGAAGGTCATCCGATGGGTCTTGCCGCCGCGGTCCACCTCGACGTCCAGCCGCTCGGAGAGCGCGTTGACCACGGAGGCACCGACGCCGTGCAACCCACCCGACGCCGCGTACGACCCCCCGCCGAACTTGCCCCCGGCGTGCAGCTTGGTGAACACCACCTCGACGCCCGACAGCCCGGCGGACTCGACGGTGTCGACCGGGATCCCACGGCCGTCGTCGCGGACCTCGACGGAAGAGTCCGGGTGGAGGATCACCTCGATCGTCTTCGCGTGGCCTTCCAGTGCCTCGTCGACGGCGTTGTCGATGATCTCCCAGAGGCAGTGCATGAGGCCCCGGGAATCGGTGGACCCGATGTACATCCCCGGGCGTTTGCGCACGGCCTCGAGGCCTTCGAGGACCGAGAGGTGGCGGGCCGTGTAATCCGACGGGCTGGAAGCTGACACGACCCAAATCCTACGTTCTGGCGCTGACAGCATCCCGCAGGCGGCGCGGAGCTGTGAGACTGCGGACATACGCCACCAGCGAAAGTGGGACCCCGGGGGAAATGGATGTCAGTGGGGCGTGGTTACATGCTGGTGTGAGCACATCAATCGAAGTCCCCGTCCTCACCGCACAGGACCGCTGCGACGCCTGTGGGGCGCAAGCCTACGTCCGCGTGGAACTGGATGCCGGTGAGCTCCTGTTCTGCGCCCACCACGCCCGCAAGCACGCCGACGCCCTCGCTCGCGTCGCCACGACGATCCACGACGAGACCGCACGCCTGGCTGCTGCCAACTGACTGGGGCCATCCGGTTCCCCGCCGACAACAGACCGACAGCATACCAAGGACCCCGCCGGCCACGCCGGCGGGGTCCTTCATCGTCACGTGGGGCGCGAGCCGCGATCACCCGTCAGTCGAGGTAGTCCCTCAGGACCTGCGACCGCGACGGGTGGCGCAGCTTGGACATCGTCTTCGACTCGATCTGGCGGATCCGCTCGCGCGTGACCCCATACACCTTGCCGATCTCGTCAAGGGTCTTGGGCTGGCCGTCGGTGAGCCCGAACCGCATGGACACGACCCCGGCCTCACGCTCCGAGAGCGTGTCCAGCACCTGGTGGAGCTGCTCCTGCAGGAGCGTGAAGCTCACGGCGTCGGCCGGCACGATCGCCTCGGAGTCCTCGATCAGGTCACCGAACTCGCTGTCGCCGTCCTCGCCCAGCGGGGTGTGCAGCGAGATGGGTTCGCGCCCGTACTTCTGGACCTCGACCACCTTCTCCGGGGTCATGTCCAGCTCGCGCGCGAGCTCCTCGGGGGTGGGTTCACGGCCGAGGTCCTGCAGCATCTGGCGCTGCACCCGGGCCAGCTTGTTGATGACCTCCACCATGTGCACCGGGATGCGGATGGTGCGCGCCTGGTCCGCCATCGCCCGGGTGATCGCCTGCCGGATCCACCACGTCGCATAGGTGGAGAACTTGTACCCCTTGGTGTAGTCGAACTTCTCCACCGCGCGGATCAGGCCCAGGTTGCCCTCCTGGATCAGGTCCAGGAACAACATCCCCCGCCCGGTGTACCGCTTCGCCAGCGACACCACCAGCCGCAGGTTCGCCTCCAGCAGGTGGTCCTTCGCATTGCGCCCGTCCTGCGCGATCCACTGCAGTTCCCGCATCGCCTTGCGGTCCATGGACTCGCCCTCCTTGGCGAGCATCTCCTCCGCGAACAGGCCGGCCTCGATCCGCTTGGCCAGGTCCACCTCCTGCTCAGCGTTCAGCAGGGCCACCTTGCCGATCTGCTTCAGGTAGTCCTTCACCGGGTCGGCCGTGGCGCCCGCTGTCACCACCTGCTGCACCGGGGCGTCGTCGTCGTCCGAGAACGACACCACGAACCCCGACTCCGGGCTCGCGTCGGCGTCCTCCTTCGCCTGTGCCCGCGAGGACCGTCGCGCCGTCCGGCGGCGCGCGGACACCGCGGTCTCGTCGTCGGCGGACTCCTCCTCCGTTTCGTCCTCCTCGTCGTCCTCCTCGACGACCGCGGCCCCGTGCTCCACCTCCACGATCGTCTCGACCTCGACGCCCTCCACGACGACGAGCACCTCCACGTCCTCGACCAGCACTTCCTCGTCCACCAGCAGTTCGGCGTCCGGTTCGGCGGCGCTGTGCGACTCGAGGTCCTCGTCCGCGACGAGGGGAGTCGCCTCGACAACCGCGGGGACCTTCGCCCGGGAGCGGGAGGTCCGCGGCGCCGTGGTCCGCGCGGCGGGATCCTTCACGGCCGTCGCGCGCGTCCGTCGCGTGGCCGGCGGCGTGGTCACGGCGACGGCCGGCGCGGGCTCGACGACGGCCGGCACCTCGACGGCGCCCACCGCCGACTGCCCGGGGGCTTCCATCCCGGCCTCCAGGACTGCGACGTCACCGGGCACGGCGACATCCTTGGTCTTGCGGCGTGATGTGGTCTTCCCGGTCGGGGTAGAGGACACGGAGCACCCTTCGGATGGAGGATATGGAGCTGGCTACGGCTGCGCCGATGCCCAACAATTATAAGCCGACCGGGCGAACGATCGATAACGCCGCCCCGGGGCGGGGCGAGGGTTCACCCTCTCTCAACCCCCGCACCGGGCCGCTCTATTCCCCGTTTGCCGAATCCGCCTGTTGCGCGAACGCCGCGGGATCGGGGCAGGTGCACACGAGGTGGCGATCCCCCCACGCGCCGTCGATGCGGCGGACCGGGGGCCAGTACTTGCCGTCCGCACCGGCGGGGAACACGGCCCGGTGCCGCGAGTAGGGGTGCTCCCACTCCCCCGCGATCGACTCCGCGGTGTGCGGCGCGCCGACGAGAGGGTTGTCGGTGGCCGGCCACAGGCCGTCGGCCACGGCCTGCATCTCGTGGAAGATCGCGTTCATGGCGTCGCAGAAGCGGTCGAGTTCTCCCTGGTCCTCCGACTCGGTGGGCTCCACCATCAGGGTGCCGGACACCGGGAAGGACATCGTCGGGGCGTGGAAACCGTAGTCGATCAGCCGCTTTGCGACGTCGTCCACCGTGACCCCGGTCTTCGCCCGCAACTCGCGCAGGTCCACGATGCACTCGTGGGCCACGAGCCCTCCGCGGCCCCGGTAGAGGATCGGGAAGTTGTCCGACAGCCGGACGGCAACGTAGTTGGCGGCGAGCACCGCGCCGGCGGTCGCCTCCCGCAGGCCGGTGGCACCGAGGAGGCGGATGTAGGCCCACGAGATCGGCAGGATGGAGGCGGAGCCGTGCGGCGCCGCGCTGACCGCCCCGTCGGCGCGGCCGCCGAACGGGTCGAGGGGGTGCCCGGGCAGGAACGGGGCGAGGTGCGCCCGCGCCACCACCGGCCCGACTCCGGGTCCGCCGCCCCCGTGCGGGATCGCGAACGTCTTGTGCAGGTTGAGGTGGGAGACGTCGCCGCCGAACACCCCTGGGCGCGCCACCCCCACGAGGGCATTGAGGTTGGCGCCGTCGATGTAGACCTGCCCGCCGGCGTCGTGGACGATCGCGCAGATCTCGGTGACGGCCTCCTCGTATACGCCGTGGGTGGACGGGTAGGTGATCATGATTGCGGCGAGGTCGTGCCGGTGTTCGTCCGCGAGGCGGCGCAGGTCTCCCACGTCCACGTTCCCGTCCGTGTCACACGCCACGACGACAACCCTCAGCCCGGCCAGGACGGCCGAGGCGGCGTTGGTGCCGTGGGCGGACGACGGGATCAGGCAGACGTTTCGCCCCTCCTCACCGATGGAATGGTGGTACTCGCGGATTGCGAGCAGTCCCGAGAGCTCGCCCTGCGAGCCGGCGTTCGGCTGGAGACTCGCGGCGTCGTACCCGGTCGCGGCGAGGAGCCAGGCTTCGAGCTGGCCGATCAGGTCACCGTAGCCCGCCACGTCGCCGGCCGGCGCGAACGGGTGGATCCGCGCGAATCCGGGCGAGGTTATCGCCGCCATCTCCACCGCGGAGTTGAGTTTCATGGTGCACGAGCCGAGTGGGATCATCCCGCGGTCGAGCGCGAAGTCCTTGTCGGAGAGCCGGCGCAGATACCGCATCATCGCCGTCTCGGAGCGGTGGGAGTGGAAGGTGGGGTGCGTGAGGTAGGAACTCGCCCGCGCCATGTCCGCCGGGATCCCGACCGGGTCGGGGCGGGCGCCGCCCCCGGTACCGTGGCCGGCGAGGGAGTCGGCGACGGCGTCGAGGACAGCCGGGGTGGTGCACTCGTCCACACTGAGCCGGATCGTCCGGGCGTCCTCGCGCCAGGCGGTGACGTTCCGCTCCAGCAGGGCGGCGACGGCGGCGTCGGCGTCGTCGACCTCGACGGTCAGGGTGTCGAAGAAGGTCGCGTTGGTGACGGTGACACCGGCATCGGCGAGTCGGCGGTGGAGTGCCGCCGTGAGGTCGTGGACGCGGCGCGCGATGGCGCGCAAGCCCTCGGGTCCGTGCCACACGGCGTACATGGAGGCCATGACCGCGAGGAGCACCTGCGCGGTGCAGATGTTGGAGGTGGCCTTCTCGCGGCGGATGTGCTGCTCGCGGGTCTGCAGCGCGAGCCGGAAGGCGGGCGCGCCGTCGGCGTCACGCGAGACGCCCACGAGCCGGCCGGGCAGCTGACGGGTCAGCCCGTCCGTGACCGACAGGTATCCGGCGTGCGGTCCGCCGAAACCCATGGGAACGCCGAACCGCTGGGTGGTCCCCGCGGCGATGTCCGCCCCGAGCTCCCCGGCGGACGCGACGAGGGCAGTGGCGAGAAGGTCGCCCACCACCGTCACGAGGGCGCCCGCTTCGTGGGCCGCCACCACAAGCCCGGTCACCGAGCCCCGGTCGAGAACGCGACCACTGGCCCCGGGCACCTGGATGGCGACGCCGAAGACGCCGGACAGGTCCGGGATCCCGGCGGCCGGGTCGAAGGCCACGAGTTCGATTCCCACGGCGGCGGCCCTCGTTCGCAGCACGGCGAGGGTCTGCGCGAAGGTGTCCCTGTCCACGAGGAACCGTGACCCCCGGATCCGGCTCGCCCGGCGCGAGAGCAGCATCGCCTCCGCAACCGCGGTCGCCTCGTCCAGCATGGACGCCCCCGCGACAGGGAGCCCGGTCAGGTCTCCGACCATCGTCTGGAAGTTCAGCAGGGCCTCAAGCCGCCCCTGGGAGATTTCCGGCTGATATGGCGTGTAGGCGGTGTACCAGGCGGGGTTCTCGAGGACGTTCCGCGAGATCACAGCCGGTGTGACAGTGTCGTAGTAGCCCTGCCCGATCATCGAGGTGCGCACCGTGTTGCGTGCCGCAATCCCCGCCAGTTCGGCGAGGACCTCTTCCTCCGCCGCGCCCGCCGGCAGTCCCGCCGGTGGGGCGTCCTCTCGGATGGCGTCGGGCACGGCCCGCCGGAGCAGGTCTTCATGGCTGGACGCGCCGACTGCCGCGAGCATCACCGCCGCCCGCGCGCCGGGGGTCCCGACGTGCCGTTCGGTGAAGCTCACGCGTCCTGGCTTTCGAGGAGGTCGCGGTACTCCTCAGGGGACAGGAGGTCACCCTCGGCCTTGACCTCGACCTCGTAGAGCCACCCGTCGCCGTACGGGTCGGCGTTCACGCGCTCCGGTGCGTCGATGACGTCGGCGTTGGTCCCGGACACGCGGCCGCTCGCCGGAGCGACGAGGTCCGAGACGGACTTCGTGGACTCGATCTCGCCGCACTGCATCCCGGCGGTGATCTCGGCGCCCACGTCGGGCAGGTCGACGTACACGACGTCGCCGAGGGCCTGCGCCGCGTAGTCGGTGAGTCCGACACGGCCGGTGGCGCCGTCGATCTTGAGCCACTCGTGGTCACGGGTGTACTTGCGATCGGTGGGGATGGACATGGTTCCTCCTTCAGGGTTTGCGCGAGTAGAACGGCAGGGACACGACCGCCATGGGCTGCGTCCTCCCCCGCACGTCCACCAGCACCTCGGTGCCGACCTCCGCGACAGTGGGATTGACCAGCGCCAGGGCGATCGGCACGCCGAGGGTCGGCGAGAGGACCCCGGAGGTGACCTCACCGACCGTCTCCCCCGCGGCGAGCACGGCCGAGCCGGCGCGTGCGGCACGGCGCCCCTCGCCCACCAGACCCACCAGGAGGCGGGCGGGCGGGCGTTCCGCCGCCGCGGCGAGGGAGTCCCGGCCGACGAAATCGTGGTCGAGGTTCACCACCCGGCCGAGTCCGGCCTCGTACGGGGTGATCGCCTCGCTGAGCTCGTGGCCGTACAGCGGCATCCCTGCCTCAAGGCGCAGGGTGTCGCGCGCGGCCAGCCCGCACGGGATGAGCCCGCGCTCCGCCCCGGCCGCACCGAGGGCGGCCCAGACGTTCGCTGCCGCGGCGGCCGCGACGATGACCTCGAAGCCGTCCTCTCCGGTGTACCCGGTCCGCGCCACGAGGGCAGGGGTGCCGGCGACCGTGGCGGAAACGATCGCGTAGTACCCCAACCCCGTGAGGTCGGCATCGCACACCGCTGCGAGGATCTCCGCCGCGCGGGGTCCCTGAAGGGCGATCATCGCGCGAGAGGTGGTGTGGTCGATCACCTGCGCGCCGAAGCCCTTGGTCCGCAGTGTGAGGGCGTCGACGACGCGCTCGCGGTTGGCCGCATTCGCGATGACCAGGTACTCCTGCGGAGCGATCCGGTAGACGATCAGGTCGTCCAGCACCCGGCCCTGGGAGTCGGTGATCATCGAGTACTTCGCCTTGCCGACACGCATCACGCTGTACACGCCGACCAGGGCGTGGTCGAGGAATGCGGAGCTGTCCGGACCGGAAACCTCGACCTGCGCCATGTGCGAGAGGTCGAACAACCCGGCGGCGTTCCGCACGGCCTGGTGTTCGGCGATGTCCGAGGTGTACCGGAGCGGCATCAGCCATCCGGCGAACGGGACGAGGGTTGCCCCGAGTGCCTCGTGGACTGTCCTGAGCGCTGTGGTGTGGAGGTTCACGGTCGTGCTCCCGTTGAGCGAATGGCTGCCCTGTCACCGGGTCGGGGAATACCTCAAACTACCAGTCCGCCGCGATCACCCCGTCCGGATTCGGGAGCCGCCTACGCCGCGTCCGTCCTGAACCAGGGCGGGGGGCACGCGGCTTCGAGGGCGTCCCTGACCAGTGTCGCGAGCGAGTAGGTGCGGTCCTCCTCGAGAGCCTGCAGGCAGAGCATGCGCGCCCGCGTGCCGTCCCCCGCGTACCACGCGAGGTACGCCGCCACCCCGAGGGGTGCGCGCGCCCTCCCGGCCGGTGCGAACCGTGCGAGTCGGCCGAGGGTCTCGTAGACGGCTGCGAGCACCGCGTGGTCGGGTGGGCGCGGCTGGACCAGCGCCCGGGCAGGGTCCAGATGCGTGAAGTCCTCGACGTCGTCGCCCCCGCCGCCGAGCGCCCAAGCCATGAAGCCGTCGCGGAACGGCACGGACTCGAGCGCGTGGAGCAGGCGGGCGCGCACGTCGGGCTGGGTCGGACCGCCCCGGGCCACCTCCTGGACGAGGGTCCGGGTCAGGTCCCCCGTTTCCGCCGCGGAGGGCGGTCCACCGCGGGCCAGATCCCGGAGTGCGCCGGCCACGCGGTCCACCGTGGCGCCCCGGCGCGTGCGCGTGAACCGGAAGCCCTCCGGCCGCTCGACGAACGAGCATGCCGGCTGGGCCATCGCCACCCGGGTCGTCAGCAGTTCGAGCTCGTCGCACACGCCGGTGGGCTCGCCCCCACGCGTGAAGCCGTGGATCCGTTGCCCGGACACGACATAGCAGCCGCCGTGCTCCGGGAACGGCCAGTCGTCATCGAGGGCGTCGACGAGGTCGAACACCCAGACCCCGACCTCCCTGTCGGTGAAGACCGTGACGATCGCGGCTTCGTCGTCCGTCCGGGACAGCGCGTCGAGGATGTGGGCCAACGCCATCCCCGCGTTGGGCCCGTCCACCGCCTCGAGGTCGAGGCGGGCGGAGGCCCCGATCCGCAGGGTGCCGGGATCCACCCGACAGGTTGTCAACACGATGGATTCCTGCGGGTGATAGCCGAAGGTGAAGGGAATCGAGGCGATCACCTCGTGGGCCACGAACCAGGATGCATAGTCGATCATGTCCTGATCCCACCGTGCCGGCGACCTGCCGGGGTGGTGAGGGAGGCCAGCCTGTGGATGGCGCGGCGCCAGTGGCGCGGAGTGCGATCTGGGGAAGGACGCCGCACCTAGGCTGGGGCCATGGATGGATTGCTGGACTTCGTGGAGGCCGTCTCGGCCCGGTGCACCGCGGTGTTGCGGGAGCCGGTCACGGATCTCCCCGATCTGGGTGAGGCCCTTGAGCAGTTGCTCGTCCCCGCCGCCATCCTCCTGGGCGGAGGCAAGCGCATACGCGCCCAGTTGTGCGCCGTCGGGTGGAAAGCGGCCGGCGGGGAGGTGTCGGACACGGCCGTGGTGCGCGCCGGCAGCGCCCTCGAGCTCTTCCAGGCGGCGGCCCTCGTGCACGACGACGTGATCGACGACGCCGACACCCGGCGCGGCCAGCCCGCGAGCCACATCCTGTTCGCAGGGCTCCACCCGGGCGCGGCCGGCGTGGGTGACGCGGCCACCTTCGGGATGCACGCGGCGATCCTTCTCGGCGACCTGATCCTTGTGCTCGCGCACCGGGAGATGCGCCGGGCCGGAGAGATCGCGCCGGGCGGCCGCGCTGCCGCGCGCATCTGGGACCTCATGACGGCCGAAGTGGCGGTGGGCCAGTACCTCGACGTCCGCGCAAGCGTCCAACCGCTCGTCCGGGAGAGCCTCGAGTCCGCGCTCGCGGGGGCACTGCTCGTGGTGCGGCACAAGTCGGCTCGCTACTCGGTGCAACACCCGCTCGTGCTCGGGGCCGCGCTCGCGGGCGGGGACCCCACCCTGCTCTCCGCCCTCGGGCGGATCGGACTGCCACTGGGTGAGGCCTTCCAGCTTCGTGACGACGAGCTGGGGGTCTTCGGGGACCCGCGACGCACCGGCAAGCCCGCCGGCGACGACATCCTGGAGGGGAAGCGCACCCCGCTCGTGCTCCTCGGCCTCGAGATGTGCCCACCGGACGACTCGGCGTTCCTCCGTGCCAGCCTCGGCAACCGGTCCCTCGGCGTGGACGCGATCGCGCGCATCCGGACCGTGCTGCGGACGTCGGGTGCCGTGGAGCGCCACGAGGCGCTGATGGCGGAACGCTACGACGAGGCGATGGCGGCGCTCGAAGGGGCGCCACTGACGGCGGGGATCCGCGAGCACCTGCGCGCGATGGCGGTCGCGCTCACGCGGCGTGTTTCCTGATCAGACCGTGATGGCCGCGCGTCGCACCGCGTGCTTCCGTCCCGCGGCGAGCGCCTCGGCCGGCGTCTCGCCGAGCTCGACGTGCGGCGTGAGCATCCACTCCACGATCGCCGTCTCGTCCATTCCGGCGTCGTGCAGTTGCATGATGCTGCCGCGCAGGCCATCGACGATGTGCCCGTCGCTCACGAAGGCCGACGGCACCCGGTAGCCTTCCAGCCCCTCGACCCGGCACCCGACCACGCGGAGGTCCCGGATCATCCCCCGCAGGTCCCGCTGCTGGACACCGAGGAGTTCGGCGAGATCAGGGAGCGGGAGCCATTGGTCCTCGAGTTGGCGCAGATCCACGTGCGGAACTTACCACCACGAGGTTCGCGAAGTGAGTCGCGACGCGCGGACACACCCGGTAGTGTTCACTGGAATCACTTTTGTAACACTGACAACACTCGTTACAACGTCCGCGCCTGACAATGGAGCCAGCCATGCCTCACATCTCCTCCCGCCTGACGCTCAGCGCGGCCCTTGCGGCCGGTACCGTCGTCGCCGGGGCCATGCCCGTGACGGCCGCCACCACCGCCGCACCGGCTGCCCCAGCCTTCGCCCCGGCCGCCGCCCCGGCCGCCGCGCCCGCCACCGTGGGGACGTCCGCCCTCGCGCCCCGGCTCCGCCCGGTGTCCCACCACGCACCGCAGGCGGCGTCCCAGCAGCCCAGCGCGGTTGTCTCCCTCAGCTACCAGGTGCAGGCCGGGGACACGGTGTGGGCGATCGCGCGGCGCACCGGCTCGACGATCACGCAGATCGTCGAGGCCAACTCCCTCGGCTCCAACGCGCTCATCCGCGTGGGTCAGATGCTCGTGATCCCCAGCCCGGCCGTGACCACAGCCCCGGCGCCGGCGGCACCCCAGACCGCGGCCCCCGCGGCCGCCTCCACCGGCGGCACCGTGACGATCGTGCGCGGGGACACACTCTCCGGACTCGCCGCCCGCCACGGCACCACCGTCGCC
>Ga0209745_1000105_pt1 | contig 44061 bp, 38 predicted proteins | sample BarGraNGADG00312_FD_184495 | JGI IMG/M metagenome (GOLD analysis project Ga0209745, IMG submission 184495) | Arctic peat soil microbial communities from Barrow, Alaska - Barrow Graham LP Ref core NGADG0004-312 (SPAdes) (version 2) | ecosystem: Environmental > Terrestrial > Soil > Wetlands > Peat... | reverse complement strand
TCGCGTCAGGTGGCTCTGGTCGGCGAAGCCGACGTCGGCGCCACCCGCGAGGTCGTCAGGTCGGTCGAGGCGAGGATCGATGCGGCGGCCTCGACGCGCGTCCGGCGCACGGTCCCTCATCAGCCGCCGAATCTGGCGGTAGTCGCCCGCGGCCGCGAGGCGCCTGCATGGACGACGGACAACCTCGCGTGACCAGCCCGGCGACCAACCACGGTGTTACGACTACTTGGATTCCACGGGTCGGGCTTGCTCCCGGACCCGGGCTTTGCGTCCGTTCTCGACCAGCCGCCAGATGAGGGGCGTGAAGATGAGCTGCATCGCCAGTTCCATCTTTCCGCCGGGTACGACGATGCTGTTGGCTCGCGACATGAACGATCCGTCGATCATCGAGCGGAGGTAGGGGAAGTCGATCCCACGCGGGTCGGCGAAGCGGATGACGACCATCGATTCGTCCGCGGTTGGGATCCAGGCGGCGATGAACGGGTTGGAGGTGTCGACCACCGGTACACGCTGGAAGTTGATGTGGGTGTTGGCGAACTGGGGACAGATGTAGTTGACGTAGTCGGGCATGCGCCGAAGGATCGTGTCGGTGACGGCCTCGGTGGAGTAGCCGCGCTTGGTGTGGTCGCGGTGGATCTTCTGAATCCATTCGAGGTTGATGATCGGCACCACTCCGATGCGCAGGTCCACATGCTGCGCCACGTCGACGGTGTCGGTCTGAACCGCGCCGTGCAGCCCTTCGTAGTAGAGCAGGTCGGTGTTCTGGGGCAGGGAATGCCACGGCGTGAAGGTCCCCGGGTCATGGCCGGACTCGGCCGCCTCCTTGGCGTCGTGGATGTAGTTGCGGACCCGGCCGGCGCCAGACTCGCCGTACTGTCGGAAGAGCGCCTCAAGGTCATCGAAGAGGTTCGCCGCCGGCCCGAAGTGGCTGAGCTCGGTGCGTAGTGCGGCCGCCTCGTCATAGGCCCGTTTCATGCCCTCCCGGTCGTACCGGTGGAAGGAATCGCCGTGCACGATGGCAGCGGTGACTCCCTCACGGGCGAAGATCTGCTGGAACGTATCGGTGACGGTGCTCGTACCTGCACCGGAGGAACCGGTGATCGCTACCACCGGGTGTGTGCGCGACATGGTTCTCCCCTTGGCTCAGTCGGCGAACAGAGTGCGGTTGTGGAACAGGGGGTGGGTGAACTCCTGGTCGTAGCCCTGAGCGTGTTCGGTGAAATATGACTCGATCCGGGCCACCTCATCGGCGCTGCCGAAGAAGAAGGGCACCCGGGTCGTCAAGGCGGCCGGCAGGACCTCGAGCACCCGTTGCGTGCCGGTGGTCGCTCCTCCGCCGGCCTGTTCGGCAAGGTAGGCGAGCGGAGCAGCGTTGTACAGCAGTGGCGCCAGCCAGCCCGTCGACTTTTCGATCTGCGGCACCAGGAAGAGCCCGCCGCTGTTCAGCACTCGGTAGGCGCCGACCAGTGCGGAAGCGTTCCAGCGCATCGTGAAGTCGTGGCCGCGCGGCCCGTCGACGCCCAGGACGCACTCCTCCACGTACCGCTTCACCGGCGCGGGCCAGTAAGGCGCCTCCGTGGCATTGACTGCAAAGACATGGGCTTCGGACGGAATCACGATCTGCGGGTGGGTCAGGACGAAGTTCCCGACGTCGCGGTCCAGGGTGAACCCGTCCACGCCTTCGCCAGCGGTCACCACCATCACCGTCCGGGGCCCGAAAAGTGCAGCCCCAGCGCAAACCAGCCGGGTGCCTGGCTGAAGGAAGTCCTCGACCGTGCACGGGCCAGAAGCCGGATCCCGCTCAAGCACCGAGAACGCGGATCCGACCGGCAGGTTGTCGATCAGGTTGCTCATGCCATGCATGGCCTCGAACAGCAACAGGTAGCGACCTGTCGGCGAAACCTGGTGGATGGCTGCACTGCCGGAGATCGAGATGCCCGCGAGTTGCGCGATCGATTCCGTCTGGGTGAGCAGGTTGCTGGTCGCCAGGCGCCGCAGCCCGCGGTTTACTTCGCGGTCCGTGAGCGGAGCCTCGCGGCGTGCCGGATCGAGGATGAGGGGTCCCCTGCTCACCCCTGCCGCGGTCAGCTTCACCGACACCGACACCGCGCTGAGGATGTGCGCGAAGTCGGCACGACGCCCACCAGAGCCGACATCCAGCAGGTACTGGGTGAGCGTCCGGGCAGCCACCGGTAGGACTCCTTCGTAGGTCGTTGCGGAATTTCAGCATCAGCCTAATCGCTCACGTCGCCATCAATCGGCGCAGCCGCCAGTTCGGCCATTCACGCAGTCCCGGGCGAATGCAGTGCGCAATTGTGCAGTCTCGACAGAGGAGTCGCCCTAAACCACGACAGGTCACTAGGATCGTGACCACGAGCCGGAGCTGATCCAACTTCGCACCACCTCGCCTAGCCGGGCATGCACCGTCTCCCGTGGACGTGCCATCTGCTCGAAGAGGCGCATCACTACTTGTCAGGCGATGCTTGACGCGAAGGAGAGTCGTCGTGGACCAGTCCTCCCGGTACGCCGATCTGAGCCTCAGGGAAGATGAGCTCATCGCCGGCGGAAGGCATATTCTTTGCGCATACAAGATGAAGCCGAAAGCTGGCCAATCCTACCTCGAGGCGGCTGCGCATTTCGCCGCGGAATCCTCCACCGGCACGAATGTCGAAGTTTCCACAACTGATGACTTCACCAAGGGTCTGGACGCGCTGGTGTACCTGGTGGATGAGGCGACTGAGGAGATGCGGATCGCCTACCCACTGGAGTTGTTCGACCGCAACATGATCGACGGCCGGATGATGATGGTGTCGTTCCTGACATTGACCATCGGCAACAACCAGGGCATGGGCGACATCCAGCACGCCAAGATGTACGACTTCTACATGCCGCGCCGGGCGATCGAGCTGTTCGACGGACCCTCGGTCGGGATCAAGGAGCTGTGGCGGATCCTTGGCCGCCCGGTGATCGACGGTGGGTACATCGCCGGCACGATCGTCAAGCCGAAGCTCGGCCTGCGGCCCGAGCCGTTCGCGCAGGCGGCCTATGAGTTCTGGCTGGGAGGCGACTTCATCAAGAACGACGAGCCCCAGGGCAACCAGGTGTTCGCACCGCTGAAGAAGACCATCCCGCTCGTCTATGACGCGATGAAGCGGGCCATGGATGAAACCGGTGAGGCCAAGCTGTTCAGCGCGAACATCACGGCGGACGACCATTCCGAGATGATCGCCCGCGGGGAGTTCATCCTGCAGACCTTCGGTCCGGACGCCGACAAGGTCGCTTTCCTGGTGGACGGCTTCGTCGGCGGCCCGGGCGCGGTCACCACTGCGCGGCGCTACTTCTCCCGCCAGTACTTGCACTTCCACCGGGCGGGGCACGGGATGATCACATCGCCCAACTCCAAGCGCGGCTACACCTCCTATGTGTTGGCCAAGATGGCGCGGCTCCAGGGCGCTTCAGGAATGCATGTCGGCACGATGGGCTACGGAAAGATGGAAGGCGCCCGCGACGACCGGGCGATCGCCTACATCTGCGAGCGTGCGGAATACCAGGGGCCGGCCTTCTACCAGGACTGGTACGGGATGCTGCCCACCACACCGATCGTCTCCGGGGGCATGAACGCGTTGCGGTTGCCCGGCTTCTTCTCCAACCTCGGCCACGCCAACGTGATCAACACCGCCGGCGGCGGAGCCTACGGCCACGTCGACGGACCGGCTGCGGGAGGTAGGTCCCTGCGTCAGGCGCACGAATGCTGGGCGGCTGGGGCCGACCCGGTGGAGTGGGCAAAGGATCACCACGAGTTCGCGCGCGCCTTCGAATCCTTCCCAGGCGACGCTGACCGGTTGTACCCCGGATGGCGCGAACACTCGGGTAGCTAGTGCGGGCGATCTTGCCGATCCGCGGATACTGACTGAACCTGGGACGTCCCATCGGGCCGGGCTCGCCCGTGCGTGCGAGCGCCTCGGCCGGCACGCGCTTAACTGTGGATCTGTCCACTGTCTATGGTGCGCAGATTCACACCCAAGGCCAACGTCCTGGAGAGTGGGATGCCGAGCCCGGGTGGGTGCTCATCGCTCTGCTCTCCGTCGCGGTGGGATTCACGTGACCCATGCAACCAGTCACCGACCGACTGAGGGAGTCCGGCTGGATGGGTGTACTGGCAGGGTGTGTCTTTGCGCAGGACGCGGCCCTACCGTGGAGGGCATGGATAACCGAGCGGAGATGCGCGAGTTCCTCATCTCCCGGCGGGCCAAGCTGTCACCGGGCGACGTCGGCCTGCCTGACGCCAGCCGGCGCCGCGTCCCGGGCCTGCGCCGCAGTGGGTGCTTGACACGATCACGGGTGGGCCGGCGATCGTCCGCAACGGCCGGATGGACCTGCTCGCTGCCAATCAGCTGGGCCGGGCGATGCACTCCTCGCTGTACGAGCGGACGCCGGCCGGGGTGCCGAACTTCGCCCGCTACACCTTTCTGGACGACGACTCTCACGGCTTCTACCCCGACTGGGATACCGCCGCCGACATCTGCGTCGCCATCCTGCGCACCGAGGCCGGCCGGGACCCGCACGACCGGCAGCTGCAGGATCTGGTCGGCGAGCTGTCGACCCTCAGTGACGAGTTCCGCCGCCGGTGGAGCAATCACGAGGTGCGTCTGCACGGGGCCGGCAGCAAGCTCTTCCACCACACTGTGGTCGGCAACCTCGACCTGGCCTACGAGAGCGTCGACATGATCTCCGACCCCGGGCTCACGCTCACGATCTACGCCGCCGAGCCGGCGTCCCGCACTGCCGAAGCCCTCCGCCTGCTCGCCGCCTGGACGACAGTGCCGGTCTCGCACCGAAAGGACTGAACGATCATGAAATACACCCAACTAGGACGCAGCGGCGCGAAGGTCTCGCGGCTGGTACTTGGAACGATGAACTTCGGCCCGCACACCGAGGAGGCGGACGCTCACGCGATCATGGACCGGGCGCTCGCCGAGGGCATCAACTTCTTCGACACCGCCAACGTCTACGGCTCCGAGGACCACGCGGGCTGGACCGAGGAGATCGTCGGCCGCTGGCTGTCGAAGTCCGACCATCGCGACCGGGTCGTGCTGGCCACAAAGGTGTACGGAACGATGTCGCCGCGGCCGAACGACCGTGGACTTTCCGCGCTGCACATCCGCCGCGCCGTCGACGAGTCGTTGCGCCGTCTGCAGACCGACCACATCGACCTGTACCAGATGCACCACGTCGACCGGGCGACGCCGTGGGACGAGGTATGGCAGGCCATGGACACACTGGTCGCCCAGGGGAAGATCATCTACGTCGGCTCCTCGAACTTCGCTGGCTGGCACATCGCCGCGGCGTCCGAGGCTGCGAAGGCCCGGCATTCACTCGGGCTGGTTTCTGAGCAGTCGCTCTACAACCTGGCTACCCGCGACTTGGAGCTCGAGGTTCTGCCGGCAGCCGAGAACTATGGGCTCGGCGTCATCGCGTGGTCGCCTCTCGCGGGCGGGCTGCTGGGCGCGATGCCGGAGGGCGGTGGTTCACGCAGGCTCTCAGAGCACGCACAGAAGAACGCCGCTCGCATCCGCGACCGCCTGGATCGCTGGCACGCCTACTGCAGGGACAACGGTCTCGATCCTGCGGAGACGGCTTTGGCCTGGATCCTGCACCAGCGAGGGGTGCTCGGTCCGATCATCGGGCCCCGGACCATGCAGCAGTTGGAAGCCGCCCTGCGCGCGGTGGACGTCGAACTCGGCTCGGAGCCGCTGGCGGCGATCGATCTCATGTTCCCGGGGCCGGGCGGACCCGCCCCCGAGGCATACGCGTGGTAGTCAGCTCCTGCAGGGATGAGGCTGCTCGAGGGTGCCCCCGCTGATGGGTGGGCGGGTCAGGCCGCAGCCGTGGCGTTGGTTGCGAGCCGTTCGGCAAGTGCGCGGCCAGTGGCCGTTGCCGCTTCCTCGGCAGCCATCTTCATTACCGCGGCCAGGTCGGTGAGCGCGTCGAGGGCGGGGTTGACGCCGACCAGAGTGAGTTCGCGCTCGACCACGGTGAGATCAGCTCCCCACACGTCGACGAGGATGCGCACCAGGTACGCCGTTGCGTAGTCCCAGCCTTCCTTCGGCGCGCCAGAGCGAACCGCGAGCCAGCTGACCGGCTGCCGCACCGAGGCGCACCTGACTGACCTGGGATGGCGGAAGATGCAGGAGTCCGCCCCAGCCCACGTCCGGGAAGCCCGCCGCCTCGTTGTCGACGTCCTCAGCCCCGACGAACTCCGCGCCCTCGGGGTAGCCGCCCGCAAGATCATCCAGCTCGCCGACCCCAGAGTGGTTGCGATCACCACGTCGGACTCCTTGACCGCTTCGGTGGTGAGGATCTTCGGCTGTTCCGCGGCGATGTCGAGGCCTTCCTCGGCCACCTCGCTCACCTTGCAGGAAGCTCATGCTTCGACCGCCGATGGCCAGCCAACCCCAGAGAAACGGGCCAGTATGAAGGGGGAGAATGCTTGGTAGCGCTGCGGAGCGCGCTTCTCGGTGGCAGGGGGGACCATGGGAGCTGAACCCCAGGTGAACGGGTCGCTAGCTGGGCGGGTTGACGACGCAGTCGGGCGGCTGATCGAATCGCTCCTCCGAGGTCATCATCGCCGTCGGCTGGCCCGCAACGGGTGGACGGCCATCCTCGATGAGAACCCCGACGCCGCGGTCGACGCGGCAAGCTCGCCGATGCGTGGCGGGAACAGGGTCGAGGTCCTCATCGACGGCAAGGACGCGTTCGCGGCGATGCTGCTGGCGATTGAGGGTGCCGAGCGCAGCGTTCATGTGGCCGGCTGGCACGCCACACCCGACTTCGAGCTGACCAGAGGAGAATCCGCGTCGACCCTGGGCCAGGCCCTCGCAGTGGCTGCTGGACGAGCCCGGGTGCGGGTCCTCCTGTGGGGTGGGCCCCAGTTGCCCGTGATTCGACCGACCAGGTCAGACGCCCGCGAGGCAAGGGACGCCTTCGCGCGCATCCCCGGTGTCAGCGTGGCGCTTGACACGCACGAATACCTGCAGCACTGCCACCACGAGAAGCTGCTGGTCGTCGACGACGAGGCGGCGTTCGTGGGCGGACTCGACATGACCCACCTGACTGCTGACAGGTGGGACACACCCGGCCACGAGCCGCGGGACGGTCTCGGCTGGCACGATGCCGCCGTGCGCCTCGGCGGACCGGTCGTCGCGGACGTCGCCACCCATTTCAACGCCCGCTGGGCAGAGGTGGCCGGCGAACGCCTGCCAACACCGAAAGTGCCGGAGCGTGCCGGCCCGCACGAGGCGCAGTTCCTGCGGACGGTGCCGGAGAGGGTCTATCGCTTCCTGCCCGAGGGCGAGTTCTCGATCCTTGCCGAATACCGCCGAGCCCTCGCAAGCGCGCAGCACCTGGTCTATCTGGAGAACCAGTTCCTGTGGGCTCCAGAGATCGTGGACATCCTCGAAGACAAGCTCCGCCGGCCGCCTGGCCCGGACTTCCGGATGATCCTCGTGCTGCCCAGCAAGCCCACGAGCGGGCGCGACACCACACTCGGACAGTTGGCGCGGCTCGTCCAGGCCGACCTTCATCAGCGACTGCTGGCGGCCACGCTGCAGCCGATGGCGGTCGACAGCCCCGGCACGTACGTCCATGCGAAGGTCGGGATCGTGGATGACAGCTGGCTCACCGTCGGCTCTGCCAACCTGAACGCCCACTCCCTCTTCAACGACACCGAGGCGAACGTGGTGTTCACCGACCCCGACCTGGTGCGCAGCACCCGGCTGCGGCTGTGGGCCGAACACCTCGGCACTGAAGACGTGACCGGGGACCCGGCTCGGCTCTTCGACCAGCAATGGGAGCCCGTTGCACGCGAACAACTCACCCGACGACGCAGCGGGCTCCCACCCACCCATCGACTGTGTCGGCTGGAAGGCGTATCGGCCCGAAGAGACCTCGTGCTCGGCGGCCTGGTCGGCCTCCTGGTCGACGGCTGAGGGTCCAGCCCTTTGCCCAGGCTGGGTTCCCGAAATCGAGCACGCCATCCGGAACCCTGTGCCGGCGCTCGGCGGTTCCCCTTCCGCGCGCCTTTGGGGCGGGGTTGTTGGATGGGGATCGTGAACATGACCGTGGTGGGTGGCAACGCCGGTACCGGCGCTCAGGTCGTACGACTCGCAGCGGAGGCTGGTCACTCGGTGACGTGCCTTTCCCGCACGGGCCGCATGGCGGCGTCGAGCCAGGTTCGGGACGTGGTTGGTGATGCAACCGATGCCGCAGTGGTGGCCTCGGCCATCGACGGTGCCGACGCGGTTGTTGTCGCCGTCGGGGGCTCTGCGGGGGCGGATCGAAACCGCACCGCCGTGACCCGGAGCGTCATCGCAGCCATGGAGGCCGCGGGAGTGCGTCGGCTGGTCGTTCACTCCTCCCTTGGGGTTGGGGACTCGATGAGCCTGATGCCTGCCCCGGTCCGCGTGTTCGCACGGGCCGTGTTGGGAAAGGCGCTGGCCGACCATGCCGAGCAGGAAGCCGCTGTCCAGGCCTCCGGGCTGGACTGGACGATCGTCCGTCCGGGTGGGCTCACCGACGATCCGGCGACCGGCAACTACGTCGCCCAGACCACCAGCGAGGGCCGCCCGATGAAGAACCGGATCAGCCGCGTCGACGTCGCAGGCCACATCCTGCAGATCCTCAACGACCCGGCGTCCTACGGCCAGGCGTTGGCCATGGGGACGCACTGAAAGCAACCCGGGGGTCACGGGGCAGCTAGACCACCACGACGTCGACGCCGAGGCTGCGCAGCCGGTCGAGTTCGGCGGCGTCGGCGGACTCGTCGGTGATCAGGACGTCGATGGCCTCGATGGGTGCCATCTGGGCCAGAGCGGCCCGACCGATCTTCGACCCGTCGGCAACGACGATGGTCTGCTTCGCCCTTGCGACCATGGCGTGGTTGGTGCGGGCCTCGGTCTCGTCGTGAGTGGTGACCCCGGCCTCGGCAGAGACGCCGTCGGCTCCGAGGATGGCGGTGGTGATGTTGACCGCGCTGAACGTGCCTTCGGCGAGGACGCCGACCAGTTCGAGCGACTGGGGTCGGAGAATCCCGCCGGTCATCACGATCTTCAGCCTCGGATGTGCTGAGACCAGCGAGGCGATCGACAGCGAATTGGTCACGATGGTCAGGTCGGCATGTGTCGCGAGTTCGCGGGCAACGCCAGCGGTGGTGGAGCCGCCACTGAGGGCGACGGCGTGACGCTCACGGGGTATGCGGGCAGCCGCGGCTCGGGCGATCCGGCGCTTGGCCTCGGCGAACCGGTTGTCCCGCAACGCCACGGGAACCTCGCCAGACATGCCATTGGTCTTCGCGCCCCCGTGGGTGCGAACGATCAGGCCCTGGTCGGCGAGCACCGTCAGGTCGCGGCGCATGGTTGCCGCAGAAGTCGAGAACCGATGGGCCAGATCGGGCAGCCTGATCTCGCCGGTCTCTGCGATCGCGTCGAGCACGTTGGCAAGCCTCCTGGACCGTTTCTGCGATCCGCCAAGCTCCGCGACCGATGAGGTGCTGAAGGCGGTGGGCATGGAATGAGCATTTCAGATGAGCATTTGGTCGTCAATACGAGCAGTTGCTTGCAAGATACGCGCAGTTGAGCGAAGAATCGGGACATGCCGACGATCGCGTTCCTTGGTGCCGGCAGCGTCGTGTTCACCCGACAGCTGCTGACCGACCTGCTCCGCTTCACCGACCTGCCAGAGTTGCACATCGCCCTGCACGACATCGACGGCGAACGGCTCGAGGTCGCCCGGCTGACTGCAGCGAGCGTTTCCCGGCAACTCGGCCGCCCGGTGAGCGTGACGGCAACCCTCGACCGTCGCGAGGCGCTGCGCGGTGCCGACTTCGTGATCAACTCGATCCAGGTCGGCGGCATCGAAGCCACGCGCGTCGACCTTGAGATCCCGGCCCGTTACGGCCTGCGCCAGACCATCGGCGACACCACCGGGGTCGGCGGGGTCTTCCGCGGTCTGCGCACCTTTCCGGTCCTCACCGGCATCGCACGCGACATGCTCGAACTCTGCCCGCAGGCCTGGTTGCTGAACTACACCAACCCGATGGCGATGAACGTGTGGTGGCTGTCGGTGGTCGCACCTGAACTGAAGGTGGTCGGGCTCTGCCACAGCGTTTACTGGACGGTCCACGACCTCTGCGAGCTCATCGGCGTCCCGCTGGAGGGAACCGACTACCGCGCCGCCGGCGTGAACCACCAGGCCTGGCTGGTCGAATGGAGTCGCGAAGGCCGTGACCTCTACCCGCTGCTGCGCGAGCGGATCGCCGCAGACCCTGAACTCGAGCGGCGGGTGCGTGTGGAGATCTTCAAGCGGATCGGGTGGTACCCGACCGAAACCAGCGAGCACTCCGCGGAGTACCTGGGCTGGTTCCTCCGCTCCGACGACCAGGTGGCGCGTTACCGGCTGCAGCCACTGGAGTACCTCGGGATCTCGGCCGACAACGTGCGCGAATTCGAGGACGCGCAGCGGGTGCTCACGGCTGGCGGCGATGTGGAACTCCACGACGAGGGGGACGCGGCGGAGTACGCCCCGCAGGTGATCCACTCGATGCTCACCGGGACGCGCCGGGTCATCCACGGCAACGTGATCAACCGCGGGCTGATCGACAACCTGCCCGAGGGTGCGGCCGTTGAGGTGCCGTGCGTCGTGGACGCCACGGGCGTCGTCCCGCAGCCGTTCGGGGACGTGCCGCCCGCCGGGGCTGCGCTGAACCGCACCTACCTTTCGGTCGCCGACCTGACCATAAGGGCGGCCATCGCGGGTGACCCCGAACTCGTGCGCCGGGCGGTCCTGATGGACGCCAATGCCAGTTCCTCGCTGACGCCGGAACAGATCTGGGCGTTGTGCGACGAACTCACCGAGGCCCACGCAAGGTACCTGCCCACGGCCCTTGGCGGCAGCCTGCCGAACGGCTGAGCCGCGTTGGGCTCAGCCGAGGTTGAGGACGCGGCGCGCGTTGTCCCGGTAGAGCCCGGCCAGCAGGGCCGGGTCGAGGGCGAGCGCGGAGACAGTCCAGCGTCCCTGCGGCGGGATCGGCTCACCGGGGTCGTACTCGAAGCTCTCGTCGGCGGACTCGAGGAAACGGAAGTGCAACCGGTACTGCTCGTCGGTGATCGGGAAGATGTCGGTGCCGAACAGCACCCGGTCCGCATGTTCGGCGACAAACCGGGCGAAACGGCGGGGCTGGCGCCCCAGCTCCGCGATCCTGCCGGCGATGTCGATGTGGTAGTTCGGTGCCTCGTGGACCAGACGCTCGACCCGGTCCAGGTCCTCGGCGCAGCAGCCGGCGTGCACGCCGACGAAGGTCGTGCCCGGGCAGGCCAGTACGAGGGCGGCGTGGGCATCCAGCAGCTCGTCGAAGGTCGGGTGGATGTCGCGGTCGCCGAACCACCAGTCGGACGCACCGCGCAGTTCGTCGAGCCGCTCGTTGGAGGCGTCCAGCGGCTCGAAGAAGGCGATCGGGTCCGCGGTGTGGATGACCACCGGCAGGCCCAGCTCCCCAGCACGGGTGAGCACGGCAACGACCCTTGCGTCATCCGGCCGCACCAGGCGTCGGGTCTCGTCCCGGATCGAGAGGCCGAGGTCCTTCCAGACCTTGATGCCGCCGGCGCCGCGGCGAGCACAGTCCTCCAGCGTTGCGACCAGTGACTTCTCCCCGGACGGCTCGGCGAGCCTTCCCCAGTCGAGCTGGCAGAAGGTGCGGAACCGACCGGGATGCGCCCGGTCGTAGCGGTCGAGGTTCGCTTCGAGCTCTTCGCCGGCGAATCCGTCGAGGTTCACGATCAGCTCGACATGCCGGTCATCCATGATGCGCAACAGCTCGGCGACGTCGGGGATGATCCAGTCGCCGTCCTCGCTGAGCCATCGGCCCAGGTGGTTGTGGGCGTCGATGCAGGGCACCGCCGGATGGTCCACCGGCGTCGCTGTCGTGCGCAGCTGGCTGCGCGGTGTCCAGTCCCGTAGCCGCAGGTCATCGATGGCAGTCATTCCTTGTGCCTTCCTCGCGAATCCACTGACCCTAGAACACAAGTGACGGTTTAGTAACGAATCGCGCAGTGATAGTGCGCGTTTCGCGCACTTCTCTTTACAGATCGCTCATTACAGCCACATGATGGCCGCAACCGGTTTCTCCTGTGTCGAGAGGCAAGTAATGACAACCACACGCCGCCTCCGGGCCACCATTGCGATCGCCGCCGCTACGACCCTCGGGTTGGCCGCCTGCAGCGGGCCCGCGGACACGCCAAAGGCGACGATCACGCCGGACGCCCCGGTCAGCCTCACGTGGTGGACCGGCCAGAGTGACGAGGCTGAGAAGATCCTGGAAGGCCTGGCCGCCGACTTCCACACACTGCACCCGAACGTGACCATCGAAGTGAGTTCTGGCGCCTCCTCGACGGAGGAACTGCTGCAGAAGCTGTCCGCCGGGTTCGCCAGCGACACGTTCCCCAACATCTCCTACTCGTTCGGTTCGTGGGCCAGCGAGCTGGAGTCCTCCGGCAAGACCCAGGACATCACCTCGCTGGTGGCCGACCCTGCGATCAAGTGGGACGAGTTCCCCTCGGCCGCGCGCACCACCGTCCGTCCGACCGGGGCCAAGACGATCGGCTTCCCTGCGCTTGTCGACAACATCTCGCTGATCTACAACAAGTCGGTCTTCGACGCCGCCGGGGTCGCTTACCCCACCGAGAACTGGACGTGGGACGACTTCCGGGCGGCGGCCAAGAAGCTCACCGACCCGGCCAGGCAGACGTATGGCTACGCCTACTCGGTGTCGGGCTCGGAGGAGACCACCTGGCAGTTCTGGCCGCACCTGTGGCAGAACGGCGGCAAGATCCTCAGCGACGACCAGACGAAGTCGGCGTTCGCTTCACCCGAGGGTGAGAAGTCCCTTGAGTTCCTCCGGGCCATGGCCGTGGATGACAAGAGCATCTACATCGACCAGACCGACACGAAGTTCGCCCAGCTGTTCGCGAACAACCGGGTCGCGATGATGACCTCGGGCCCCTGGCAGCTGTACGACCTGAACACCGCAAAGACCAGGTACGGCGTGACCGTGCTGCCGGGCACCAACGGCGACCACCAGACCGTCTCCGGTCCGGATATCTGGGCACTGATGGACACCGGAGACGCCAATGAGAACCACTGGTCGTTCGAGCTGCTGAAGTGGCTCACCGACCCGGCGCAGGATGTGAACTGGAACGTGAAGTACGGCAACCTTCCGCTGCGCAACACCGAGCTCGATTCGCCGGAGTTCAAGGCCCAGGTCAAGGCACTGCCCGGGCTCGACATCATGGCCAACAACAGCGCCAACGCCAAGCAGGCCCGACCCACCGTCCCCGGCTACGTGGGGTTGTCGGAGGCCATCGGGAGCGCGATCTCCCACGTGCTCCAGGGGGACGGCACACCGGCCAAAGCCCTTGCCGACGCGGCCAAGAAGGCCGACGAGACGCTCGCCGAACGCTGATCGCTCCAGTACAGCCCACCCAGATCGAGTCCAGGAGAGACATGACCATAACCACCGCTGAGATCGAGAGCCAGCCGGCCACCTGGGCCGCGGCCCTGCGGCTGGTGCCGGAGGCCACCCGGCTCCTGGCCCGACCGGGAGAGCGGGTGCTGGCGATCGGGTGCGGTACCTCGGTGTTCGTCGCCGAGTCGTTCGCGTACCTGCGCGAGGCTGCCGGCCTTGGTGAAACGGACGCTGCGTACGCTTCCGAGCCCAGGCCGGCGCGCAACTACACCACCGTGATCGGGATCACCCGCTCCGGGACGACAACAGAGGTGATCGAAGCCCTTCAGGCGCTGCCTGCAGGCGTGCATCGGGTCGTCGTCACCGGCGTCGCCGACTCCCCGTGCGCCGCACTGGCCGACGAGGTCCTGCTGCTGGATTTCGCGGACGAGCAGTCGGTGGTGCAGACCCGGTTCCCGACAACTTTCCTGCTGCTGGCAAGGGCAGCGTTCGGCGAGGACGTCTCCGACCTTCCGGCGCAGGCTGCTGAGGCGCTGGCAACGGATGCGCCCTTCGTGCCCGACGACCTCGACCACTTCGTCTACCTCGGCAGGGGCTGGACCTACGGGCTGGCGCAGGAGGCTGCGCTGAAGGTGCGCGAGGCTGCCCAGGCCTGGTCGGAGTCCTACCCGCTGCTCGACTACCGGCACGGCCCGTTGGCCGTCGCCCACGCCGGTTCGCTGGTCTGGATGATCGGGGCAAGGGACGACGACCTCGCCGACGACATCGCCGCCACCGGCGCCTGCGTCCTCGCCCAGGCAGCGCAGGACCCGCTGATCGAGCTCGCCCTCGCCCAGCGACTCGCCGTGCGGATCGCGGGTATTCGCGGGCTGAACCCCGACCGTCCACGCCACCTGACCCGCTCGATCGTGCTTTCCTGAGACCAGAGCCGCCACACCGACGGGCAGGAACGACATGGCGACCACGACGGAACCGGCCTCACCGCCGCGCACACCCCGACCCGGGTCCCGGCAGGGGCGGATCGAACCACGTCCGCGGGGCCGGTCCCGGTGGGTGCGCGACATGCTCGAGGGGTGGAGCTTCGTCGGCCCGGCGATGCTGATCATCCTCGGGCTGTCGGTCTTCCCTGCACTCTGGGCCTTCGTGCTCTCGCTGCAGAAATGGAACGGGTTCGCCACCCCGAAGTTCATCGGAGGGGCCAATTACGCCCGGCTGGTAACCGACTCCGAGTTCATCGACGCGGTGGTGCACACCGCCGTCTACGTGATCCTGTTCGTGCCGGCGTCAGTCCTGACCGGGCTCTTCCTCGCGGTCGCACTGAACCGCAATATCCGGTTCATCGGGGTCTACCGGACGGCGATCTTCGTCCCGTTCGTCGCGTCCGCAGCGGCCACAGGCATCCTCTCGACCTACCTCTTCAGCCCGCAGTACGGCCTGGTCAACAACGTGCTGCGGGTACTGGGCCTGCCGACCCAGGGGTGGCTGGAGGATCCCAACCAGGCGATGATCGTGATCGCGATCATGTCGCTGTGGGGGCAGGCGGCGTTCACCACCGTCATCTACCTCGCCGCGCTGCAGGACATCCCGAGCGAGCTGGTCGAATCCGCCCGCATCGACGGTGCCAGCCGGTGGAAGGCGTTCTGGTACGTCATCTGGCCGCAACTCGGCCCCGTGACCGTCTTCGTCACGATCTGGCAGGTGATCGGTGCGATCCAGCTGTTCGATCTCGTCTACACAACGACGCGGGGCGGGCCGCTCGACGCGACCAAGACGATCGTCTACTTCCTCTGGGAGAAGGCGTTCAAGAACCTGCAATTCGGCTACGGCTCCGCCGCGGCCTACCTCCTGTTCCTCGTCACCCTGCTGATCACCATCGGCATGGTCATCTACGCACGGCGCAAGAACCTGGAGGCCTTCTGATGGGCACTACCGTCCGGGAGTTGTCGGCGTCCACTCGCCTGGCAGAGCCCCCGTCCCCCCGGCGGCGCCGGCGGATCAGCGGGTGGCACTTCGTCCTCGCACCGCTGGCACTGCTGTTCATGACGCCGTTCGTCCAGATGCTGCTGGCGGCGCTCGCCCCGGCGGAGGAACTGGTCCGCTTCCCGCCCCCGTTCATTCCGTCCCGGCTGTCGCTGGATGGAATCGCCAGCCTGTTCAGGGACACCGGTATCCTGCGCTGGCTGGTGAACAGCACGATCGTCTCCGTCATCGCCATCGGCGCCCACCTCGTGCTGTGCTCCCTTGCCGGCTACGGGTTCGCGCGGCTGCACTTCCGTGGCCGCGACTTCGGGTTCATCGCGATCGTTGCGACGATCATGATCCCCACCCAGCTGTTGATGATCCCGACCTACATCATGTTCTCCCGGCTGGGCCTGATCGACACCCTCGCCGCTGCGTTCGTGCCCTGGCTCGCTTCCGCCTTCGGCATCTTCCTGATGCGCCAGTTCTTCCTCTCGATCCCGGTTGAGCTGGAGGAGGCAGCTGCGCTGGACGGGGCCAACAAGTGGCAGACCTTCCTGCGCGTGGTGCTGCCGCTGGCCAAACCGGCGCTGGCGACCCTGGCGATCTTCACGCTGCTGGGCGCATGGAACGACCTGATCTGGCCGCTGGTGGCGATCAACAAGGAGAACCTGTTCACCATCCAGCTGGGCATCGCGGACTTCCAGAGCACGCGAAGGACGCAGTGGTCGCTGCTCATGGCGGGCAATGTCGTGGCGACAGCACCGCTGATCCTGTTCTTCCTGTTCGCGCAGAAACACTTCATCGCGACCATGACGATGACGGGGCTGAAGGGATGAGGGTGCTCGTCGCGGGCGACGCGAACCTCGACCTGGTGCTGCGCGGCGACGTGGTGCCCCGATTCGGCCAGGCCGAGCAACTCCTCGACTCCGCCGACCTCGTGCTCGGCTCCAGCGCCGGTATCTGTGCGTCCGGCCTGGCCAGGCTGGGCATCGACGTCGCGCTCGTCGCGAGGGTCGGTGCGGACGTCTTCGGCGACCAGACGCTGCGGCTGCTCGCAGCCAACGGCGTGGAGACCGCCGCCATCCTGCAGGGCGACGGGCCGACCGGGGTGTCGGTGGTCCTCTCCGGTGCCGAGGACCGGGCCATCCTCACCCTCACCGGGGCGATGGCCGGGCTCACCGCTGCCGACGTCCGCGAAAGGCTGTTTCCGGGCGGTGCGTCCCAGCCCGCGGCCCGGCACCTGCACGTCGCGTCCTACTTCCTGCTGCCCGGCCTCACGGACGAACTACCCGCACTTCTGGCAGAGGCCCGCTCCCGCGGGGTCACCACCAGCCTTGACACCAACTGGGATCCGGCCGGGGCCTGGGCCGGGGTGGGGGACTGCCTGCCGCACCTTGACCTGTTCCTGCCCAACGCCGCCGAAGCCATGGCCATCGCCGGCGCGCTCGGTGGCGAACCGGAGGACGCGGAGTCCGCCGCCCGGCTGCTGGCCGGGCACGGTCCGGTGGTTGCGGTGAAGGACGGCGCGGCCGGCGGCTTCGCTGTTGCCGGCGACCGTCTGGAGCGCGCCCCAGGGCTCACGGTCGACGTGGTGGACACCACGGGCGCAGGGGACAGCTTCGACGCCGGCTTCCTCGCAGCCTGGTTGCAGGGACGTGGCCTCGCCGACGCGGTGCGCTGGGGCACCGCCGCCGGCTCACTGTCCACCCGCGGTTCCGGGGGTACCGGAGGGCAGGCGACCCGGGCCGAGCTGGAGGCCGCCCTGGTGGGGGCGTGATGTCGTCGGCTCGGCCTGATGTCGTGCCGGCGGCGCCGCGTGGCCGCCTGGGCTCAGCCGGCGCTGGGCGCGAGCGCCTCGACGACGTGGTCGAGCGCGACATGGAACCCCACCTCGGTGAGGACCTCCCTGCGCACCACTTCCGCCCGCCGCACCACCAGGCCCAGGTCGGCCAGCAGCCCCGCGACCACCTCGGGCGTGGTGAGCAGGTTGGGGTCACGCGGCCCGCCCCAACCCCGGTCGAGGTTGCTGGCGTCGTGCGCGATGACGAGTATCCGGCCGCCGGGCGCCAGCCCGGGCACAACGTGCTGGAACGCCAGCCGCAACGGGGGCACGGGCAACTGCAGGTAGCTGAGCAGGATGAGGTCGAAGCTGGCCGGGTGCGGCCGATAGCCGACCGCGTCCCCGACGATCGCATCGACCGGATGATTCAGCAGGGCCGAATGGCTCTGGATGCGTCCCACCTCGACGGTGCCGGAGTCGATGGCAGTCACCTGCCAGCCGCGTCCCGCCAGCCACACCGAGTTGGCGCCCTCGCCGGCGCCGAGGTCGAGGGCGCGGCCCGGGCGCAGCTTTCGGCACGCCGCGACCACGAACGGGTTGGGGGTCGTGTCCCAGGCCATCGCGGCTGCGGCGTGACGTTCGGCCCAGCTGGCCGTATCCGACATCGCCTCACCTCTCGCTGGCGAGGCTAGGCGCAATCGCTGGACGGCACGCCCGCTGCAACAAGCCCGTCCCTAACCTGTAACCATGGTGTCCCTTTTCGATCCGCTGACGTTGCGCGGCGTGACCATCCCGAACCGCATCTTCCTTGCGCCGATGTGCCAGTACCAGTGCGAGGCGCGCGACGGCGTGCCCCGCGACTGGCACCTTGTGCACCTTGGTGCCCGCGCTGCCGGGGGGTTCGGGCTGATCATTGCCGAAGCCACCGGGGTGGTGCCGGAGGGACGCATCACGCCCCAGTGCCCGGGGCTGTGGAGCGAGGAGCAGCAGGAGGCCTGGAGCCACATCGTCGACTTCTGCCACTCCCAGGGCGCGAAGATGGCGATCCAGCTCCAGCACGCCGGCCGGAAGGGCTCGACCTATCGGGAGTTCCGTGAGCATGGCAGGTCGGGCTCAATCGCGCCCGATGACGGCGGCTGGGAGACCATCGGCCCCTCGGCTGTGCCGTTCCCTGGCCTTGCAACGCCCCGTGAGGCAACCCTTGACGACCTCGCCGGAGTGGTCGCCGGGTTCGCCGCCGCCGCCGTGCGCGCCGACGCAGCCGGCTTCGACGCCGTGGAGCTGCACGCCGCCCATGGGTACCTGCTGTTCCAGTTCCTCTCGCCGCTGTCCAACCACCGCACCGACTCCTACGGCGGCGACCTGGCTGGACGTAGCCGTCTGCTGCTGGAGGTGACCGACGCGGTGCGGGCCGTCTGGCCGCAGGACAAGCCGCTGCTGGTGCGGATCTCTGCGACGGAATGGACGGAGGGTGGTTTCACCGTCGAGGAGGCCGAGACGGTCTCGGCGATGCTGGCCGAGCATGGGGTTGACCTGATCGATGTCTCCAGCGGCGGCAACGTTGTTGCGAGGATTCCTGCCGGCCCCGGCTACCAGGTGAAGCTGGCTCGCGACGTCCGCAAGGCGGGGTTGCCGGTGAGCGCCGTCGGCCTGATCACCGAGCCTGCCCAGGCGCAGGCGATCCTCGATGAGGGCAGCGCCGACGCGATCTCGCTGGCCAGGGTTGCGCTCCGCGAACCTTCCTGGCCATTACGTGCCGCAGCCGAGCTGGACGCCGACGCGATGGCCCGCTACCCCGACTCCTACCTGCGCGGACGCTGGCCGGCGATCGAGCCCGTCCACTGACGGTCGAATATCGCTGCTGGCGGGAAATGGGGACGGTTCTCTTTTCCCGCCACCGAGGTGGGTTGCCACAAAGCCCACGCGTTGGTGGGTGGCGGAAAAAGAGAACCGTCCCCGGTTAGCCGAGGACGAGTTCGCCGTCGACCAGCGAGACCGGGCGGGGGTCGGTGATCGTGCCACCGAAGGTGCCATCGGGCAGCTTGTTGTTGAAGGCGAGGAATGTCCATTCCCCGGTGTCCCGCAACCGGAGCAGCCTTCCGACGTAGACGCTGGAATCGGCAAGGAGCTGTGCGTTGGAGAGGTCGTACGGGCCGAGCACGGTCTCGGCCTTCGCCGCCCAGGTGCCGCCCGGAGTGCCGGTCGCCTGCATCGCAGCGGAGGTGTCACTGCCGAGGCAGCTGAAGATCAGGAACGTCTGGCCCTCGACCTCGACGGTGTGCATGACCTCGAGGTGGCCGAAGCCCAGCCCTACCTCCGAGAGCGGCGGTCGGACCTCCCAGGTGCGCAGGTCGGATGACCAGCAGTGCCCGACGACGCCGCGATCGTCGGCGGGGCCGGTGCGCCCGCGGGCTGTGATCAGCAAGTGCCAGCCGTCGCCGTCCGGGTCGGGCAGCACCCAGGGGTCACGGAACGCCTCGTCGCGCCAGCCCCTGTCGGCGAGCCTCTCGTACCACCGGTCGTCGGCGGAGGCCACCTGTCCCTGCTTCTCCCAGGCGTACAGGTCGGGCGAGGTGGCGTAGCCGATGGACTGCACATTCTTGCCGTCCACCAGCCGGGCGCCGGTGTAGTAGAGGAACCAGGTGCCGTCCGGGTCCCGCGTCACCGAACCGGTCCACGTGGCCAGTTCGTCGAATTCCTCCGGCTGGCCGTGGCCCACGGCATCGGCGACCCGCGTCCAGGTGGTGAGGTCGGTGGAAATCGCGTGCCCGATCGAGGCCCGATAGTGCCGGGCGTCGGGGTCCTTCAGCGCCTTCGGCGCGTGCAGGAAGAACAGGTGGTAGTGCTCCCCGTCGTCGGCGAACCAGAAGTCCCAGACCCACGACTCGGGCAGTGTGAACATGGGCGGCTCCGTCCTTGGCCAGGACGTCAATCGAACCACCCAGCGGCTAGTCTGCGCAGCAGTCGACGCGGGGGAGGGCTTCTGTGACCGGTCAGATTGTGCTGCTCGCGCTCGTGCTCGGTGTGGTGGCGGGTGCTGTGATCCCCTTCCAGACGGCCATCAACTCCCGGCTGGCTGGGCTGCTTGGCGCCGTGTTCCCGGCGTCGCTGATCTCCTTCGCGATCGGCTCCGCCGGACTGGGCGTGCTGGTGCTGGTGACCGGAACCCCGATGCCCTGGGTGGCCACCGCCTCCGGCCAGCCGTGGTGGATCTGGATCGGCGGCGTCTGCGGGTTGGTGTTCCTGACCATGAACATCGTGCTCATGCCGCGGATCGGTGCGTCGGCGACCGTCGTGCTTCCTCTGGTCGGGCAGGTGTTCGGCGGCCTGGTGATCGACATGACCGGAGCGTTCGACACCGCCGTGCGTGCGCTCAGCCTCTTCCGGGCACTGGGTGCCGTGCTCGTCGTCGTCGGCGCGGCGATGGTGAACCTCGCCGGGCGCCCTGCCGCAGCCACATCACCCGAGGACGCCCACCGCCCGCACCCGATGCTGTGGGTGGTGGCGGTGCTGGCGGGGACGCTCGGCGCGATCCAGACCGCCGTCAACGGCCGGCTCGGGCAGGCCATGGGCTCTGCGCTGGCTGCGGCACTGGTGTCCTTCCTGATCGGGACGGCCGGCTTGATCGTCGTCAACCTGGTGAGTCGCCCGCGACTGCAGCGCACCGGGCCGATCCCCTGGTGGCTGCTCAGCGGCGGCCTGCTGGGTGCGGCGTTCGTGCTCGTCAACGCGTTCAACGCGCCCGTGCTCGGCACGTCGCTGGCGGTGAGCATCGTCCTGCTCGGCCAGGTGGCTGCCGGGCTCGTGCTCGACCACCGTGGCTGGCTGGGCGTACGCCCGCGTCCGATCACCCTCTGGCGGCTCCTGGGCGCTGCCCTCGTGCTGGTCGGTGTTGCCCTGGTGCGCTTCGCCGCCTGACTCCGTCCCACAAACACGCAAGCTGTGAGTTGGGCGGTGATGACACCGGCTAACTCACAGCTTGCGGGTGACGAGGTGTTGCGGGTTACTCCGCGGCGTCCTGGGCCTTGGCGATGCGTTCGCGCAGGGACCAGAGCTGCTGGTGCAGGGCCTCAGGCACCTTGTCGCCGAACTGGGCGAAGTACTCCTCGGTGAGGGCTGCCTCGCGATCCCAGGCTTCGGGGTCGAGCTCGAACAACGCCGCGAGCTGGGTCTCGGAGATGTCCAGGCCCTCGAGGTTCAGGTCACCGGGTGCCGGGATGTGCCCGGAAAGCCCGTCCAGTGCACTGATCTCGCCGTTGACGCGGCGCAGCGCCCACTCGATCGGACGCGAGTTGTCGCCGAAACCCGGCCACAGCCACTTGCCGTCCGCGTCCTTGCGGAACCAGTTCACCTGGAAGATCCGCGGCGCCTTGTCCCCGAGCACCTTGCCCATGTCGAGCCAGTGCGACCAGTAGTCGGCCATGTTGTAGCCGCAGAACGGCAGCATGGCGAACGGGTCGCGCCGCAACGAGCCGACGGTGCCTTCCGCGGCTGCGGTCTGCTCGGAGGAGACGGTTGCACCGATGAAGACGCCGTGCTCCCAGTCGTAGGACTCGCTGATCAGCGGGATGTTGTGGGCCCTGCGGCCACCGAAGAGGATGACGTCGATTGGCACGCCTCCCGGGTCCTCCCAGTCGGGCGAGATCGACTCGGCCTGGGACGCGTGCACGGTGAACCGGCTGTTCGGGTGGGCAGCGGGACGCCCCGAGCCGGGCGCCCAGTCTTTGCCCTGCCAGTCGATCAGGTGGTCCGGCGGGACCTCGGTGAGGCCCTCCCACCAGACGTCGCCGTCATCGGTGAGGGCGACGTTGGTGAAGATCACGTCGCGACTGAGGGCGTGCAGGCAGGTGGGGTTGGTCTCCTCCGACGTGCCCGGCGCGACGCCGAAGAAACCGGCCTCCGGGTTGATCGCGTACAGCCGTCCGTCTGCCCCGGGACGCATCCAGGCGATGTCGTCGCCGACCGTCTCGACCTTCCAGCCCGGGATGGTGGGACGCAGCATCGCAAGGTTCGTCTTGCCGCAGGCGGACGGGAACGCCGCCGACAGGTGGTAGACCCGGCCGTCGGGACCGGTGATCCGCAGGATCAGCATGTGCTCGGCGAGCCAGCCCTCCTCGCGGGCCAGCACCGAAGCGATGCGCAGGGCGTAGCACTTCTTGCCCAGCAGGGCGTTGCCGCCGTAACCGGAGCCGCACGACCAGATCTCGTGGGTCTCGGGGAAGTGGGTGATGTACTTCTCGTCGCTGCACGGCCACGGCACGTCCGGATGGGCGTTGCCGTCGGGATCGACCAGCGGGTAGCCCACGCTGTGCACCGCGGGCACCCACGTGCCGCCGGCGGCGATCGCGTCCAGCGCTGCGGTGCCGATACGGGTCATGATCCGCATGTTCACCACGACGTAGGGGGAGTCGGTGATCTCGATGCCCAGCTTGCTGATCTCGCCGCCGAGCGGGCCCATCGAGAACGGGATCACGTACATCGTCCGACCGCGCATGCAGCCGGCGAACGCGGCGGCGAGAGTGACCTTCATCTGGGCGGGATCGGCCCAATTGTTGGTCGGACCGGCGTCCTCGGGCTTCTCCGAGCAGATGAACGTCCGCGACTCCACCCGCGCAACGTCGGACGGCTCCGAGCGGGCGAGGTAGCAGCCGGGACGCAGATCCTGGTTCAGCTTGATGAAGGTGCCGCTGGCAACCATCTCGTCGTACAGGCGATCGCGCTCCCCTGCCGTCCCGTCGCACCAGTAAACGGCATCGGGCTGCGTGAGCGCCGCGACCCCGGCAACCCAGGTCACCAGGTCCTCAGGGGCGTCGTCAGGGGCATTCACGGGGGTCGTTGTCACTTCCAGGACCATTGGGGATTCTCCTAGGCGTTCTCGCAGCGATGCGTCCGGGCTATGGCTCATAGTGCACCTAATCCCGCTTCGCGGGGCAGGAATTCGGGCATCCGCGCAATATATACCGGGGGCTTGCGTATACCGCCCCGGGTATCTGGAGTCTGAGGAGGTTGAGCCTGTTCCAGACGTGCTCTTCCCGCCATGTTCGACCGCCTTGGACCCCGCGTCAAGCCTGTCCAGCCCCATGCCACACCCCCTGCTGGGGCCCGGTTGGACGCTGCCGGACCGGGTCGAGTAGTCTAAAACACGCTTTCCAGCGCCTGTGGCTCAACGGATAGAGCATCTGACTACGGATCAGAAGGTTGAGGGTTCGAATCCCCCCAGGCGCGCACGATCGAGCGGCCACCGCCCCGTCCCAGGACTCCTGGTGTCGGGGCGGTTCTGCGTCCCGGCAACGCCGGCGTCGCCTGCTCCGGGCAAACACCGGTAACATCGGTGACAGCCCTCTCCCGTCAGAACGGAGAACGGTCAGCCCCCGGAGAGTGCTCGCTACACAATCCGGGGGCGTCTTCAATTCCTGCCCGTGCACTGCGTCAGAGGGCCTTGGCCATGTGGACCACCGGTCGTCCCTCGTGGGTGTCGCGGGTGGTGACGGCGTAGCCCAGGCGCTCGTACAGCGCGATGTTGGTGGCCATCAGGCGGTGGGTGTACAGCCTGACCGACCGCAGGCCCGCCCTCCTGGCCGCCTCCTCAGCATGAGCGAGGAGGGTTCGCCCGAAACCGCGACCCTGGAAAACAGGATCGACGGCGACATTCTCGATGAGCAGGGCCTCCTCCTCCGGTACGAGGACGATGAGGCCGGCGATCCGATCTTCATCCGGCGGGACGAGCACGGTCACGCGGCGGTCCGCGATCAGCTGGTCGTAGTCGGCCTCCAGTGGGAGAGGCCGCATGCCGATCACCGGGATCCACGGTTCGTACGCAGCGTTCACCACGGCGCGGACGCCGTCCGCGTCGCTGCTGACGGCGATGCGAAGGACAGGGCTCTCTGGAGGCGGCATGGTTCAAGGCATAGCATGCAACAGACAGGTCTGGACAGGTTGGCACGGGAGGTGCGGAATGACCGACAGCACAAAGCAGGGACGCAGCGCTCTGCAGGTGGAGATGCAGGGCATCGACGTCATCGCTGACGTGGATCGCAAGGGCAGGCCCCGTGACCTCTTCTGGCCGTGGTTCGCAGCCAACGTGTCCGTGCTGGGCATCAGCTACGGCTCCTGGGTACTCGGCTTCGGCATCTCCTTCGGCCAGGCCACCCTCGCCAGCGTGATCGGCATCATCGTGTCGTTCCTGCTCTGCGGGTTCGTCTCGCTCGCGGGCAAGCGCGGTTCTGCGCCCACTATGGTGCTCAGCCGGGCGGCCCTCGGCGTCCGCGGTAACCGGGTGGCGTCCGTCCTTTCGTGGATCCTCACCGTCGGCTGGGAGACCGTCCTCACCGCGCTGGCCACCCTCGCTACCGCGACGGTCTTCGACCGGCTCGGCTGGGGCGGCGGCTCGACGACGAAGATCGTTGCCCTCATCGTCGTCGCCCTCCTGATCATCGGCGGCGGCGTCATCGGCTTCGACCTGATCATGCGCATGCAGACCGTGATCACCATCGTCACCGGGGTGCTCACCATCGGCTACGTCGCGCTCGTGTACCCGCACATCAGCTGGGCCGCGGTCAGCGCCATCCCCGACGGCTCCAACGAAGCCCTCATCGGAGCGCTGGTGTTCATGATGACCGGCTTCGGCCTCGGCTGGGTGAACATGGCGGCCGACTACTCCCGGTACCTGCCGCGGCACACCTCCAGCGGCGGCGTGATCGGCTGGACGACGTTCGGCGCCTCCCTCGCACCGTTGCTGCTCGTGGTCTTCGGCCTGCTGCTGGCCGGCTCGGACGCAGAACTCAGCAAGGCAATCTCTGCCGACCCGATCGGCGCCCTGACCACCCTGCTGCCCACCTGGTACCTGGTGCCGTTCGCGATCGTCGCCGTTGCCGGCCTGATCGGCGGCGCCGTGCTCGACATCTACTCCTCCGGCCTGGCGCTGACATCAACCGGATTGCCGATCATGCGTCCGGTTGCGGCCGGGATCGACGGCGTGATCATGGTGCTCGGCACCATCTACATCGTGTTCGGCAGCGACAGCTTCTTCGGCGTCTTCCAGGGCTTCCTGATCACGCTCGGCGTCCCGATCGCGGCCTGGTGCGGCATCATGCTGGCCGACATCCTCCTGCGTCGCCAGAACTACGACGAGGGCGACCTCTACCGTCCGTCCGGCCGCTACGGCGACGTGCCGGCGGTGCCGATGGTCATCCTGCTGGTGGGCACGGTCGTCGGGTGGGGCCTGGTCACCAACACCTACGCCGACTGGCTGGGCTGGCAGGGCTACCTGCTCGACCTCGGCCTGGGCGGACGCGAGGGCGCCTGGGCGTTCTCCAACCTGGGCGTGCTGGTGGCCCTGTTGATCGGGTTCGTTGCGACGCTCATCTTCCGGGCCGGCACTGTCCGCAGGCAGGAGGCGTTGCCGCCGTCCGCACCGATCAGCTCCGACCTCGCCGTGACCCCTGTCTCCCCGCCCGTGAAGGCGCCGGAGGCGATCTGATGCCCGCGGCGACCCTGCTCGCGGCGATCGACATGCAGAACGTCTTCGCCGACGCCGACAGCCCTTGGCGGACGCCGCGGTTCCCCGACGTCGTCGGCCCGATTCGGGGCCTGGCTACGGCTTTCGGTGCGGACACCGTGTTCACCCGGTTCGTCGCGCCTGCCGAACCGGCGGGCTCGTGGCGTCCCTACTACCAGCAGTGGCCGTTCGCCCTGCAGCCACCCGACGCGCCCTTGTGGAACGTCGTCGACGAGCTTGCCGACCTTGCCGGACGGACGGTGAGCGCGCCCACGTTCAGCAAGTGGCGGCAGCTCTCCGCTGAGCTCGCTCCCGGCGGACGCCTGGTGCTGTGCGGGGTGAGCACCGATTGCTGTGTGCTCTCCACGGCCCTCGAGGCGGCCGACGCCGGTGCGGAAGTGGTCGTGGTCGAGGATGCCTGCGCCGGACTGGACGACAACACCCACGCCAAGGCGCTGGAGATCATGGACCTCTACGCCCCGCTCGTGCGGGTGGTGGACCTCGCCGAGGCTCTCGCCCTCGCCCCAGGATCATGAGTCGGACGGCGTCGGCCGTCCGAACGGTCCCTGAGGAGCCCGTGAGCGCAGCGAGTGGGCGTCACGACGCGATCCCTGAGGAGGCCGGGAGCGCAGCGAGTGGGCGTCACGACGCGATCCCTGAGGAGGCCGGGAGCGCAGCGAGTGGGCGTCACGAAGGGGCGTCCGGTGGCGTCCCGCTCAAGCACGAGCGGATCTCGGCGACGCTTGCAGAAGAGATCGCCGCCGGCTGCTTCGCGCCTGGCGCTCAACTGCCCGGCGAGGTCGCCCTCGCCCGCCGATTCGGGGTCAGCCGCACCACCGTCCGTGCAGCCCTTGCCGCGCTCACCCAGGGTGGCCTGATCGCCACACGCACCGGCAAGGGCTCCTTCGTGCAGCGCCGGGGCGTCCCGCGGGCGGTTGCGCCCGGCAGCGCCAGCACGATCAGGGACCGGGCGCTCGGCGCCCTGCTGGGCCTCGCCATCGGCGACGCCCTCGGCATGCCCACCCAGCTGCAGTCCCGTCAGCAGATCGTTGACGCCTACGGCCCACTGCTGCCCGGGTTCGAGCCTGCCCCGGCCGGGCACCCGATCGCCGCCGGCATGGCCGCCGGCCAGGTGACCGACGACACCGAGCAGGCCGTCATCCTCGCCCAGGTGCTGATCCATGGCGGCGGGCTTGTCGACCCCCAGGAACTGGCCGCCCGCCTGGTGGCCTGGGAGGCCGACATGCGGGCGCGCGGTTCGCTCGACCTGCTGGGCCCGTCCACCCGGCGCGCGCTCGCCGACCTGCTGGCTGGCGGCGACATCGAGACCACCGGACGCAACGGCGACACCAACGGCGCGGCGATGCGGATCACGCCGGTCGGCATCGCCACTGCGCCGGAGACGGCTGCACTGGTGGCGGCGGTCGAAGCGGCGAGCCTGGTCACCCACAACACGGGCATCGCCCTCGCCGGTGCGAGCGCCGTGGCCGCAGCGGTGAGCGCGGGGGTGGCCGGGCTGGGCTTTGAGGCCGCGATCGGTGCGGCGCTCTCCGCGGCAAGCGCCGGGGCCCACAGGGGACGCTGGGTGGCTGGCGCCGACGTCGCGTCGCGGATCCGGTGGGCGATCGGACTGGTTGCTGGCCTCGCCGACCCGGACGCCTGCGACCTCGTCCAACGGCTGGTCGGAACGAGCCTTGCCACGCAGGAGTCGGTGCCGGCAGCTTTCGCGCTGTGGTCGCTGCACCCCCACGACCCGTGGCTCACCTGCCGGTTGGGCGCGTCCGTCGGTGGTGACTGCGACACGATCGCAGCCATGGCCGGCGCGATGAGCGGGGCGCTGGTAGGACCGGCGGGATTCCCCGCCGACGCTGTCGCCCAGCTTGAGAGTGCCAATCCCGGGCTCGACCTGACAGGTCTTGCGACCAGCCTGCTCGCCCTGCGAACGGGTGCCCGATGAGCCGGCTGGTGCACCTGGGCAACGCCGTCGTCGACCTTGTGCTGCAGGTGCCGGCGGCGCCCGACCGTGGTGGGGATGTGCTGGCCCGTGCGGCGTCCGCCCTTGTCGGCGGCGGGTTCAACGTGATGGCCGCTGCCTCCCGGCAAGGGCTGCCGGTCGTCTACGCCGGTATGCACGGTGCAGGCCCAAGGGGTGACCAGGTGCGGGCGGCACTCGTGGGCGAGGGCATCGAGGTGCTGCAGCCCGTGCTGCCCGGGTGCGACACCGGCCTGGTCGTGGCGATCGTCGAGGACGACGGGGAACGGTCATTCATCACGGCTCCGGGGGCGGAGGCCCAGCTGGACGCGGATGCCCTGGCGCGGGTGGCGCTGTTGCCGGGTGACTACGCCTACCTGACTGGCTACAGCCTGGCCCACGCCTGCAACAGGGCCGCCCTTGTCGAGTGGCTCCCCAGCGTCGGGGAGGGCGTGGTGGTGTTCTTCGACCCGGGTCCGCTGGTCGCCTCCCTGCCCGCGGACGCACTCGCCGTCGCGCTGGGTCGTGCCGACTGGGTGAGCGCCAATGCCGCCGAGGCCACGGCCCTCACTGGTCTGGACGATGCCGTGGACGCTGCGCGGGCGCTCCGTGATCGCGCGGGCGGCGCAGGAGTCGGCGCAGGAGTCGTGGTGCGCTGCGGTTCGGCCGGCTGCGTGGTGGCACTGCCCGAAGCCGACCCTGTCATGGTGCCCGGGGTGGCTGCCGCGGCGGTCGACCTCACCGGCGCAGGGGACGCCCACGCCGGTGCCTTCATCGCCCAGCTGGCTCGAGGCGTGGACCCGATCGCAGCAGCGCGCTGGGCCAACGCGGCCGCCGCACTGGCCGTCGAACACGTCGGCCCGGCCACGGCACCGACCTACGCTGAGGTCGCCGCGCGGCTGGCGTGAACAGTCGAAGCCTCATCCACCCGCACCTCGACCAGCGGCATGAACAGCTGCACGATCGGCCCGATGGCGAGGGCGTAGACCACCGTCCCGATGCCGACCACGCCGCCGAGCAGCCAGCCGATGGCAACGATGGTGACCTCAAGGACGGTCCGCACGAGCCGGATGCTGTGGCCGGTGCGCTTCGTCAGCGCGACCCAGAGCCCGTCGCGTGGGCCGGGGCCGAGCCGGGCGCCGACATACAGCGCTCCGGCGAGGCCGTTGGCCACCACCCCGCCGAGCAGCATTGCGATCTGGCCGGGCAGGCCGGTGATCGCGGGCATCGCGGCCAGGCCGGCGTCCGCTGCGAGGCCGATCACGAACACGTTCAGCACGGTGCCGATACCCGGACGCTGCCGTAGCGGGACCCACAGCAGCAGGACCAGCGCGCCGACCACGATCGTCACCTGGCCGAAGGTGATCGGCAGGTGGTTGGCGAGCCCCTGGTGGAAGACGTCCCACGGGTCGAGGCCCAGCCCACTGCGCACGAGCATCGCCATCGACCAGCCGAACAGCACCAGTCCCACGAGCAGTTGGGGCAGCCGGCGACCGATTCGAGCGGGGAGGCGGAAACGCATGGAGTCCATCCTCACCCAGATCGTCCCGGACGGACGCCGCCGCCGGGGGGCGTCTCAGCGGACGGCCCAGCGGGCACCTCAGTAGGGCGGCGTACCGTGCCCGAAGGGTCGCCCGCCCAGGCGCTCGCGTCCGTGGGGAGTGAGCCAGCCCGAGAGGTCCGGACCTTTCGGCACCACCCCGGTGGGGTTGATGTCGTGGTGGACGACGTAGTAGTGCCGTTTGATCTGCTCGAAATCCACGGTGTCGCCGAATCCGGGGGTCTGGAACAGGTCTCTGGCATAGGCCCACAGCGCCGGCAGCTCGATGAGCGTGTTGCGGTTGCACTTGAAGTGCCCGTGGTACACCGGGTCGAACCGCACAAGGGTGGTAAACAGTCGCACGTCCGCCTCGGTGATCGTGTCGCCCACGAGGTAGCGCTGGCCCGTCAGGCGCGTCTCCAGCCGGTCGAGCGCTGCGAACAGCCGGTCGTAGGCGGCGTCGTAGGAGTCCTGCCGGGCGGCGAACCCGCAGCGGTACACGCCGTTGTTCACCTCGCTGTAGACCCAGGCGTTCACCTCGTCGATCTCTCGGCGTTGGTCTTCGGGGTAGAGCTGCGGGGCGCCGGGACGGTGGAAGTCGGACCACTCCAGCTCGAAGTCGATCGTCATCGAACCGAAGTCGTTGGTAACCACCTGGCCGCTCGGGATGTCGACGATGGCCGGGACGGTGATGCCCTTCGGGTAATCCGGGATACGGGCGAAGTAGGCCTGCTGCAGCCGCTCGATGCCGAGCACCGGGTCGACGCCGCCGGGGTCGAGGTCGAAGGTCCAGGACCGCTCGTCGTGGGTGGGCCCACACAGGCCGAGGCTGATCGCGTCCTCCAGTCCCAGCAGTCGGCGGACGATGATGGTCCGGCTCGCCCACGGGCACGCCCGCGCAGCCACAAGGCGGTAGCGACCCGACTCCACAGGCCAGCCGTCACGGCCGTCCCGGGCAATCCGGTCAGGGATGTAGTTGGTGTCGCGCTGGAACTCCGGTTCGGTGTAGCCCTTTCCCACGCGCCCAATCTAGGCGGGGAGGGAAGGAAGGTGTTGCCCTCCGGGCTCTGGCCGAAGATCTCGGCGTACACCACGCAGCCGGCCAGGTACGTTCCCTGGGGCGTGGGGTGGCCGTCCGGCTGGGTGAGCACGATGCCGGGATGTGATTCGAGCGAGGACGCGAACGCCATTCCCGCGGGAACGACCGCAGCCTTCACCGCTGTGCCGGCCGCGCGCACGGCTCCGCTGATCGATTTCGTCGAGATGCGCGGGTCATCCGGACGCGCCCATGTCATCAGCAGCAGCGGTATCGCCCCGACGGCCCGCACTTCCGCCACGAGCTTCCGCACGGCGGACGTGTACAGGTTGGACGCGATCACCGGGTACTGGCTCTGCTCCTGGATCACAACGAAGGTCCAGTTGCCCTGCCGCACCTTGCCCATGGTGTCCGCGCTGGCGAGGTGGTCCTGCAGGGTGAAGCCTCCCGGTGCGGCCAGTTCCACCGTCGTTCGTGGCGCGAGGCCGCGCACGACCTGGTCGATGCCGAGGTTGAAGGCGGTGAAGCTGTTCCCGATGAACAGCACCCGGGTCTCGGGCAGGTCGCTGTTGCCTGTGGTGCTTGCGAAGGTGCAACCGCTGGTCAGCAGGGTGGCGACGATGGCGAGGCACAGCATCCGCCACCACCTCGAAACCCGCATGGCGGCACCCTAACCGGCCAGCGAGCGCACCGTGGCCAGAGTGTCGGCGTCGGCCGCGGACTTGTCCTCGCGGTAGCGCAGGACGCGGGCGAACCGCAGGGCAACCCCGCCCGGATAGCGAGTGGAACGCTGCAGTCCGTCGAAGGCGATCTCGACAACCAGCTCGGGACGGACGAACACCACGTGAGGTTCCCGGTGGGTCTCGAGCTCGAGGAACCGCTCGGTCTGCCAGGCCAGCATCTGGTCGGTCAGGCCCTTGAAGGTCTTGCCGAGCATCACGAAGCCGCCGTCGTCGGTGCGCGCACCGAGGTGGATGTTCGACAGCCAGCCGCGGCGCCGCCCGCTGCCCCACTCGACGGCGAGCACGACGAGATCGAGGGTATGTACCGGCTTCACCTTCACCCAGGACGCACCGCGCCGGCCGGCGGCGTAGCCGGCGTCCAGCGCCTTGATCACGACACCTTCGTGGCCACTGGCCAGCACCTTCTGCAAGAACTCGGACCCCTGTTCGGCGTCTGCGGTCACCAGCCGGTCGACCAGGAGTGCGGGCGGCACCAGCCGGGCGAGCCGGGCGTACCGGACGGAGGTGGGCTCGTCCACCAGGTCGAGGTCGTCGACGTGCAGCAGGTCGAAGAAGAACGGGGTGAGCCCAAACCCTGCGGACGCAGTGTCCTGGAAGAGCATCGGACGCCCGTCCGGGCGCAGGGCCAACGCCTCCCCGTCGAGCACGAGACGCCGGGCGGGCAGGGCTGCGGTGGCGGCCACCACCGCAGGCAGTCGGGCGGTGATGTCGTCGAGGCTGCGGCTGTAGACCGAGATCTGGTCGTCCTCGCGGTGCACCTGGATGCGGATGCCGTCGAGCTTGGCCTCCACAGCCACCCGCGCCCCGCCGCCGAACCGCTCGAAGGCTGACGCGATGTCGGGCGCGCTGGAGGCCAGCATCGGCAGCACCGGACGCCCGACCTGCAGCGTGATCTCCGCCAGCGCCGGTTCGCCACCGGCCGCCGCGGCGACGGCGACAACCGGGATCGAACCGGCGAACATGGCCGCCCGCCGCACCGCGTCCACACCGACGGCGAACGCCTGGGCGATAGCGGGCAGCAGCACCCCTTCGAGCGCGCCCTGGCGGGTCTCGCCGGTGACAAGTCCGGCGAGGAACTCCTGCTCGGACAAGGTGGCGCTGCCCATCAGCTCAGCCAGCAACCCCTGCCGGGCGCCCTGGGACCCGGTTCCGGCGAGCAGGCTCAGCTCTGCGAACGCCGCGTCCACGTCGGTCAGGGTGAGCTGTGGCTCTGCTGCTGGCTCGGGACGGGTGACCAGCGAACGCCAACCGACCCCGGTTCGTCGCTGGCGCAGCGAGCCCGAGAGGTAGTGGGCGAGGATCTCCAGCTCCGCGCCATCGGCGTGCGCCAGCGTCTCGGCGAGCGCGGCCACCTTCGCCGTCCGCGACCCGGTTGCGGCCACGCGGGCCGAGGTCTGCACCACCTCGTTCAGCAGCATGCGTCTACTCTCGCCGACGGTGGGAAATGGGGACGGTTCTCTTTTCCCGCCACCCGCGTGAGGTTCCCGCGTGAGGTTGGCGGGAAAAGAGAACCGTCCCCTTTCCCCGCCACCCATTGCTACGGGCCGGTGACCCGCCCCTCCACCACAGGATGCACCGGAGAGTGGGCGGTGACGTAGTCGATGGCCACCTGGAGCAGGTCGTCGCCGGGCTGGGCCACGTTCGTGCCGCCGGCCAGGACGGTGTAGCCGTCACCACCGGTGTACATGAAGTCCAGGGTCACCACGCGCACCGTGTCGGTGTCGGTGATCGCGGTCTCGCCACCGCCGACGCCGTTGGGTGTCTTCCACATCCCCGTCACCTCTGGCGTGTTGCCGTTGCACCGGAAGGTGGCGCGCAATCCGGAGACCTGCGGGAACCGACCGGTGGCGATGTTCACGTCGCAGACCGGGGAGAACCCGTTCAGGAACGCCTGCCTGAGCTGGGCGCCGGTGAGGGTGAGGATCACCGTCCGGTTGCCGAACGGCAGCACGGAGAACATCTCGCCCCACGTGATCTCGCACGGCTGTTCCCCGGCGGACGGCGGGGTGCAGTTCAGGTCCTGCCTCAGGCCGCCGGAGTTCGTGTACGACGCGTCGACCCCCGGGTACTTCGTCCTCATGGCGTCGGCCACCATGTTGCCCATCGCCGACTCGTGCAACCGTGTGAGGTCGCGCTTGATGTCGGCTGCCTGGGTGCCGATCACCTGGTTGCGCAGCACCGCTGTCCGGGCGTTGGCGTCGTCGATGATGGCCTTCACGTCGGCACGGGAAGCCACGCCGACGTCCTTGGCCTGCCGGGTGGCGCCGCCCGCCCAGGAGACGTCACCGTGGCGCACCATCAGCTGCAGCACCGAGTAGCTGGCACCCGCATTGATGCCCTCCGTGACCAGGATCTTGCCGCGCATCAGGTTCGAGACCCGGTGCGTGTGGCCCACGATCATCGCGTCAACCGTCGTGCCCTGCAGCGCGTCCGCGATGGTGAGGATCGGACCGTCCCAGGCGGTCGCGGGGGTGTTGCCGGCGGCGTTGGTGCCGAGGGCCGTGCCCTGATGGATCACGACGATCTGCACCTTCACTCCGTGCTTGCGCAGCCTCTCGGACTCGGCCTTGATGCGTGGCGCCTCACTGAGGAAGGTCAGCCCCGCGGTGGCTCCGGCCGAGACCAGCTCCGGGGTCTCCTTCAGCTCTGCACCGATCACGCCGACCTTGACGCCGTTGACGCTGAAGACCCTGGACGGGGTCACCCAGCTCGGCGCCTTACCCGTGGCTGTCTCGACGATGTTGGTGGCAAGGAACGGGAAGTGCGCCCGCGCCTGCTGGGCCTGCAGCCGGGCTACGCCGTAGTCGAACTCATGGTTGCCATAGGACGTCGCGTCCAGGCCCCAGGCGTTCTCGACGTCGATCGCCGGCATGTCCTGCAGCAGCGAGGAGTTCGCCGGCGAGGCTCCGACGTTGTCACCGCCGGCGAGGAGCAGATCCTGGCCAGGCAGGTTGGCCGCCTCCTCGTCGAACATCGTCGCCAGCTGCGCTCCGCCGCCCACCGGGGTGTTGATCTTGTCGTAGGCGATGGTGGTGGGGTCGAGCTGCCCGTGGAAGTCGTTCAGCGCGACCACGTTCACCGGCGTGTACCGGTGCCCGCGGACCACAACGCTGCGCAGGACGGTGCCCTGGCTGTACTGCGGCTCGGGGATGCCGAGCAGGAACGACAGCGTCGGGGCAAGGTCGATCGAGCGGGCCTTCACCGAGCCGCGTCCCACGCCCTTGCCGCCGGCGAGGAAGGTGGCCCGCATGTTGGTGTTGCCGGCTAGGTCCTTCACGTCCGGCACGTAGCCGTGCTGCCCGAAGAAGTGGGACGGGGCGACGAGCGTGCCCGGTGTCGCGGCGTCGAACTGGTACGGCACAGCAGCGAATACCACCAGGTCACCGGTGCGGGTCGGGTGCGCCATGTCAGCGGTCGAGTTCGGCCCGTTCGGGATGTAGCGGGACTCCGCCTTGGTGAAGGCGCGGTCGATCGGCTTCCAGTGCTTGCCGTCCCCGTTCCAGTCCTTCGTGTCGCTGAGGGCGAGGAAGGCGGCCTTGATCTTTGCGACCGTGGACGCCTCGTCTGCGGCGGCTACCTGTGTCAGGTCGTTGCTGGCCGGGTCGCGCCCGGCGAGGTTCAGGTAGATCTGGACGGTGCCGCCCGCCCAGCACGCCTTCGCCATGCCGATGGTCTCGCCCGTAGCCAGGCGGCAGTTCGAGGTCTGCGGCTTGCTCAGCAGGCCGAGGTCGACCAGCACCTTGCTGGCGTCCACCGCAAGGAATTGCGGCGCGAAGCCGTGGTCGGACGCGACGAAGGTGGTCGGGTCGTGGCCAACCAGCGACCGGGCCAGCTTCAGCGTGGCGTCGGCGCCGGCGTAGGCCGCACGCAGGTAGTTCTCGCGGGCAGCCACCCGTCCGTCCTTCGTGCCGTCGAGGTTCGCGTCGTCATAGGCCGGGTTGGTGATGTTGTTCGGCAGCTTCCTCGTGACCAGCCCGAGGAACTGGTGGGAGAACTCATCGGTCGTCGGGAAGCCGGCCAGCAGCAGGTCGGGCCGGTAGTGCGTGCCGATGTAGCGAAGGATCGGCCTGTGCGCGTTCGTCCAGGCAAGGCCCTGCTGCGCGTAGGTGTCCTCGGAGACGATGCCGGCCTCGCCAATGGCGAAGTCTGCAGCGGTTGCCGTCGGGAACTTCGCGGCGAGGAACTCGGCGAAGTCGGTGTAGCCGGCGTCGCCGGCCCAGTTCGGCCAGGTCGCGATCGCGCGGGTCACGGACGTATGGAACAGCCGCACCTTCGACAGGTCGGGGCTGAGGGTCTCGACCTTCACCAGCATGCCCGCGGTCGAGCCAGCGAGGCTTCCGCCGCTGATCTTCACCTTCACGTCCGCCCACTGGCCCTGCTTCAGGTTGCCGACCGCGTTCGCGCCGTTCTTGGCGTTGGCCAACAGGACGCGGTTGTAGTTGGTCGCGTTGTCGTTGGTGCTGTCGTAGACGTAGGCGTTGAGGCCGTACTTGTCGGTGCCGGCGTCCAGCACGCGCATGCGCAGCTGCTGCGCCGGGCTGTAGGACGTGGGGACGTTGGTCCAGCCGCTGGCCGGGGTGGGTGCGGCGCCGGCGAACGGGTCCTGCCCGGCGTAGCCGTCCGGATGGTCGAACTGGAGGCCCAGCGACTTGATCAGGGTCGCGTCGTCGAACAGCTGCGAGCCGGCCGAGCCGACGAAGTTCGTGGTGACGCCCCTGCCGGAGTGGAAGGTCTGGTAGTCGACGGTGGGGCCATTGATGGTGGCGTTCGCGCCGCCGGCCCACTCCACCTGGGCGACCTTCAGGCCGCCGCGCTCTGCGGACTGGGCGATGGTTTCCACCTGCAAGGTGCCGGGGTCGAACGCGGCGTTGCGGGACGAGGCGAAGGGCGCGCCGTTGGTGTGGAACGTGTTGTTGGTCGAGCCGGCAACCCCCGGCCATGCGCCGGTTGCGAGGGTGTACCAGCCGGCGCCGGTGTTCGGGGGCGCCTGGGTGAGCAGGCCGTTACCGCTGGCCTTCACGCCGCTGCGCAGCAGGCTGCGCATGGTCGGCATCTTCCCTTGCGAGGCGAAGCGTTCGACGAGGTCCTGGCGCATGCCGTCGGCGGCGAAGAAGACCGCCTTGTCGGTGTTGCCGTTCCGCTCCTTCGGTGTGGCTGCCGGAGCCACCTGTGGTGCCGGGGCCTGGGGCGCGGCCGCGGCCGGGCTCGGGACGGTCCCGATCAGCCCCCCGATGGTGAGCAGTGCGACGGCGAGTGCGGCTGGACGATGAGCTGACACGTGACCTCCTGGGGGGCGAGGGGCGAGGGGCGACGGCCCCGGTGCCGAACGTAACCCAACTTGGTACTCGGCTCACACGGCGGGCAATGCTTACCTTCACTTAGGACCTCCCCTTCCCGCCTCCGCGCTCCCGAAACGCGCCCTCGCTCCCGGGATTTCGGGAGCGAGCGGCGATTCCGGGAGCGAACGTGCGGGACGGAGCGTCCGCGCGGAGCTTCGTGAGGGTTGTGGACGAAGGGCGGGTGTCGGCGTCCGGCGTTACCGTTGCCCGGTGGACGAACCTCGCACCCGCACCTGGCGGCCGGACTGGCCGTGCCCGGTGGAGCAGGTGTGGGGGTCGTTCAAGCGCGGGGTCGCCGACCCCACCTACCGCGTCCATGACGGGTTCCACTGGCGGGCCCTGAACAGCACAGCCGGCGCGGCCACCCTCGCCGTGCGACCGCTGGACGCCGCCGGTGTGGTCGAGGCACATGCCTGGGGACCGGGTGCCGAGGCCGTGCTTGACCTGCTTCCCGACCTGCTCGGCGCCGCCGACGATCCGTCCGGCTTCCAGCCCTCGGACCCGCTGCTGGCTGAGCTGCACCGGCTCCGTCCGCACTTGCGGCTGGGGCGCACGGCGGCGATCTGGGACGCCCTCGTGCCGGTCGTGATCGAGCAGAAGGTCACCGGGCAGGAGGCGACCATCGGGATCCGGTCACTCCTGGCCCGCCATGGGCAGCCGGCCCCCGGCCCGGGCGCAGGGCTCGGGCTGCGCACCTTCCCCACGCCCGAGGACATCCGCGTGATCCCGTCCTGGGAGTGGCTGGCGCTGCACATCGACCCGGCCCGCAGCCGTACCCTCGTCACCGCTGCCAGGGTCGCCGACACCCTGGAACGCGTGCTGCCTGCCGCGCCCTCTCTGGCCGACGAGCGGTTGCGCAGCCTTCCCGGCATCGGCATCTGGACCAGCGCTGAGATCCGGGCGCGGGCGCTCGGCGACGCGGACGCGGTCAGCTTCGGCGACTACCACGTGGCCAGGGACATCGGCTGGGCGCTCACCGGCGTCGAAGTGGACGACGACGGACTGGCTGAGCTGCTCGAGCCCTACCGTCCCCACCGGCTGCGGGTGCAGCGGCTGGTGATGTACGCCGGGCTGCACCGTCCACGGCACGGCCCCCGGCTGGCGCCCCGCACGCACCTTCCGGCGAGGCGATCCCGCACCTAGGCTGAACACAAACGCTGACTTCATCCGAGGCGGCGTGGGGGAGATGGCGATGTCAGCAATGGTGCCGGCGGACGCCCGCGACCGGGCTTCGGTGGACGCGTTGGCCGGGGTGGCCAACGACCTTGCCGGGGAGTTCCGGTTGCAGCCGCTCCTCGAGCGCATCCTCCGTAGCGCCGTTGACCTGCTGGGGTGCCGCAGTGGCTCGTTGTGCCTTGTCGACCAGGTCAGCCACACCTACCGCAAGGAGATCGACCTCGACGCGGGCTGCCAGGCCGGCATGGTGTTCTCCTTGGAGGAGGGTGCAACTGGCGCCGTGGCCCGGGCGGGCAAGCCGGTGATCTTCGAGCGGTACTCGCAGGTGCCCAACGGCCACATCCGTCCGGTGGAGGACCGCTACCAGCGGGCCGTCATCGGCGTCCCGATCATGCTGCGCACCGACCTGATCGGCGCCTGCATCGTCTTCGCAGCTTCCGACACGCAGCGGTTCGACGCCGCAGACGCGCAGCTGCTGCAGCGGTTCGCCACACACGCAGCGATCGCGATCGCCAACTCCCGCCTGCACCAGGAGTCCAGTGAGCGCGCCAAGGCAGCAGCGGTCGCCGCCGAACGCGAGCGGGCCATGCTCGAGGTGCACGACAGCGTCGGACGCGGCCTCGCGACCATCGCCCTGCGCATCGCCGACGCCCACACCATCGCGAGCCACGGGGGTGACCCGCTGCCTGCGCTGACCCTCGCCCAGCAGGCAGCGCAGGAAGCCATGAACGAGGGCCGCCGCGCCATCTGGGGGCTCGGTCCTGCAGGGCTGGGCGCCCGTCCGCTCGACCAGAGCATCGGGCTCGAGCTGGAGTGGGTGCAGGCGACCTCCGAGCTCGTCCCGACCTTTCGGGTGTTCGGCGAGCAGCAGCCGCTGGCGCGCAACGTCGAGACCCAGGTGCTGCGGATCGTCCAGGAGTCACTGACCAACGTCGTCCAGCACGCCCGTGCGTCGATGGTGCGCGTGGGGCTTGTCTACGGATCAGAGGGCATCGCCGTGATCGTCGAGGACGACGGGTGCGGCTTCGACCCCGAAGCCGGCGGACGGCAGGGCGTCGGCCTCTCCGGCCTGGTGGCCCGTGCCGCGCAGGTGGGCGGGCGGGTCCGCATCGACTCCACGCCCGGCTGGGGCACCCGCATCCGGGCCGACCTGCCCTACCGGGCGGCGCTGAACGGCAACACGGAAGGCCCCCGGCTGCGTGTCGTCGTGGTGCACCAGGTGCCGGCCATGCGCACCGGGCTGGTGCGCCTGCTCGACCAGAGCGAGCCGGGGGTGCAGGTCGTGGCGGAGGTCGCCGAGTTCGGGCCGGCCGTCGAAGCCGTCCGACTGCTGCGGCCCGACGTTGTGCTGGCCGGCACCCGCGTCCATGACGCCACCGGCGCAGAACTCGTCGCCGGGCTCCGCGCCGCGTCGGCAGCAACCGGGGTGATCGGGGTGATCGACGCCGGGACGCCGGAGGCAGACCTGCGCGACTGGGCCGCCGCCGGCGTCCGTGGTTTCGTGCAGGCCGACGTGGACGCCACAACGCTCGGGCGCGTGGTGGTCGGGGTCGCCCGGGGCGACGTGCTGGTCTTCGGCGGGGTGCTGGCCCAGCTCGGCGGCATGCCGGCCGTGGGCGGCGACGGGCTCACCGGACGCGAGCATGAGGTGCGCCAACTGCTCGACCAGGGCTTGGCCGACAAGCAGATCGCCAGCCGGCTTGGCATCTCGGTGAAGACCGTGGAGAAGCACGTCAGCGCGATCCTGCGCAAGGGCGGTGTGCACTCCCGCACGGAGCTCCTCGCCCGCGTCTGACCCGGCGGAAAACGGGGACGGTTCTCATTCCCCGCCACGAACGGGAGAGCGCCGTCGTCCGAGCCTGGACGGGGCGCCGGGCCCGTTCCGTTTGGGGTGGCGGGTATTGAGAACCGTCCCCGTTTTTGGGCCACCCCCACGCAAGGGTGGCGGGGAATGAGAACCGTCCCCGATTTGCGCCACCCCCACGGGCGGCCCCCAGAGGGTGTGGGGGGATTACCCCATACCCCGGGCCGGTGGCCGTTCCTAGGGTGAGGCTCAATCTCAGACCAGAGGGGAGCAGCGGTGGCCGTCCGGACTCTTTCCGACATCCTCGCGCCCGCGTTCGAGCAGCGCTACGGAGTGCCAGCGATCAACATCGTCAACGACCTCACCATGGAGAACGTCCTCGCCGGCGCGGTGGAGGCCCGCTCGCCGGTGATCCTGCAGACGTCGGTGAAGACTGTCCGCTCTGTGGGCGTGAAGACCCTGTACGTGATGTGGCACGCCATGACCGCCGGCATCGAGGTGCCCTGCGCCCTCCACCTCGACCACTGCCCCGACCGCCAGGTGATCAGCGACTGCCTTGCCGCCGGCTGGAACTCGGTGCTCTTCGACGCGTCCCAGCTCGACGTGGCGGAGAACCAGCGCCAGACCGTCGAGGTCGTCGCAGAGGCCCGCCGCTACGGCGCGCACGTCGAGGGCGAGATCGAGTCCATCACCGGCCAGGAGGACGGCATCGGCTCCGACGAGGAGTCCAAGCGCCAGGCCCTCGACGTCACGCTGCGCTACCTCGAGGCGACCAACGTGGACGTCTTCGCCCCGGCCATCGGCAACGCGCACGGCACCTACAGGCGGGCCCCGGTGCTCGACTTCCAACGGGTCTCCGACATCGTCGCCGCCCACCCGGTGCCGATCGCGCTGCACGGCGGCAGCGGCCTCAGCGACGACCAGTTCCGCGACTGCATCGGACGCGGCTGCGCCAAGGTGAACATCTCGACGGCGCTGAAGGAGACCTTCATGCAGTCGAGCCTCGCGTTCCTGAAGCACGCCGAGAGCAAGGGCAAGTGGGACCCGCCGTCGCTGTTCACCGCCGTCGGGGACGCCGTCCGTGACATGACCAGGCACTACGCCGACGTGTTCGGCAGCTCCGGCAAGGCCTGACATGCGGGCGCTCATCTTCGACTGCGACGGGGTGCTGGCGGACACCGAGAAGGACGGCCACCTGCCGGCCTTCAACGAGGCCTTCGCCGAGTTCGACCTGCCGATCCGCTGGGACGAGGCCACTTATGCGGAGAAGCTGAAGATCGGCGGCGGCAAGGAACGCATCGCCAGCGAGTTCAACGACGGCGCCGAACGCACCGACCTGATCAGGCAGCTGCACGCCCGCAAGACCCAGCTCTTCACCGAACGGGTGGACGCGGGCCTGTTGCCCGGTCGTCCGGGCATCCACCGCCTGATCGGCGACGTCCTCTCCGCCGGCTGGACGGTCGCCGTCGCGTCCACCTCTGCCGAGCGGTCGGTGCGCGCCGTGCTGGAGCACGCGGTGGGGACGGACGTCGCCGGCCGCTGCCACGTGTTCGCCGGCGACATCGTCGCGAAGAAGAAGCCCGCACCCGACATCTACCTGAAGGTCCTCGACGACCTCGGCCTCGACCCGGTCGGGTGCGTTGTCGTGGAGGACTCCGGCATCGGCGTGGCCGCTGCCCGGGCCGCCGGCCTCACCACCATCGTCACCGTCAGCGCGTTCACCGCCGACGACGACTTCACCGGCGCAGCCCTGGTGCTCAGCCACCTCGGCGATCCCGGCAACCCCCTCACCGTGATCTCCGCCCCGGCCGGCGTCCACCCCGACGGCATGGTCACAGAAGACCACCTCGAACAACTGCTCCCAACCAACCAGGAGGAAACCAGATGAGTGGCTCCATCACCGACGTCGAGTTCGTCATGCGGAATCTCGCGGACAACATCGTCGCCAACGAGACGTACTTCGGGGAGCTCGACGCCGTGGTGGGTGACGGCGATTTCGGCTACTCGCTCGCTCGCGGGTTCGAGATCGTCATCGAGAACTGGGACAGCTACGACCGCAGCGATCCCGGGGTGTTCATCACCAAGATCGCCGCGGCCGTGTCGGCGCGCATCGGCGGCACGTCCGGCCCGATCTGGGGCACCGCCATGCTCCGGGCCGGCGTGCAGCTGAAGGAGCACCCGCAGATCGAGGGCACCGACGTGGTCCGCGCGCTGCGGGCGTCCATCGAGGGCATCAAGGCCCGCGGCCAGGCGGACCTGGGCGACAAGACCCTGCTGGACGCGCTGGTGCCGGCCACCGACACGCTCGAGGCCGAAGTCAACGCCGGCCACAGCGGTGCAGAAGCGCTCGCAGCGATGGCCGTCACTGCCCGCAGTGCGGCCGACGCGACCAAGCCGATGCAGGCCATGCGTGGCCGCGCGGCTTACACCGGCGAACGCAGCATCGGGTCGGTCGACGCCGGCGCGATGGCGATCGCCGTCCTGCTCGAAGGCCTGGCCGTTGCCTGGCCCACCAACTAACTCCAACGACCAAGAAGACCCAAGGAAGGGAAGCCATGAAGAAGTTCCTCAACGATCCCAAGCAGTTCGTACCCGAAATGCTCAAGGGCATCGCCCTGGCCAACCCGGAGACCATCAAGTACGTCCCCGAGTACAACCTGATCATGCGCGCCGATGCGCCGAGCCACGACAAGGTCAGCATCGTGCAGGGTTCGGGTTCGGGCCACGAGCCGGCCCACGTGATGGTGGTCGGCCCCGGCATGCTCGACGCTGCCTGCCCCGGTGACGTGTTCGCCGCGCCGCCGAGCGACTACGTCTACCAGACCGCGAAGCTCGTCGCGTCCGACAAGGGCGTCCTGCTGCTGGTGAACAACTACACCGGTGACCGGATGGCGTTCGAGATGGCGCAGGAACTGGCAGAGGCAGACGGCCTCAAGGTGACCACCCTGTTCATCAACGACGACGTCGCCGTGCAGGACTCCACCTGGACCGTCGGACGCCGCGGCGTGGCCGGCAACTTCTTCGTGATCAAGGCTGTCGGCGCCAAGGCCGAGCAGGGCGCCTCACTCGAAGAGGTCAAGGCCGTCGGCGAGAAGGTGAATTCGGTCACCCGCACCATGGGCATCGCGCTCACCGCCTGCACCCCGCCGGCCAAGGGCAGCCCGCTGTTCGAACTGGGCGATGACGAGATCGAGGTCGGCGTGGGCATCCACGGCGAGCCGGGACGCCGTCGCGCGAAGATGGTCAGCGCCAACGAGATCGTCGACGAACTGCTCGGCGCTGTCGTGCCCGACCTGCCGTACAGCTCCGGTGACCGGGTCGCCTTGATGATCAACGGCCTCGGCGGCACCCCGATCAGCGAGCTCTACCTGCTCTACGGCATCGCTGCAGAGAAGCTGGCCGCCCAGGGCATCACGGTGGCGAAGAGCTACGTCGGGGAGTACTGCACGAGCCTCGAGATGGCCGGCGCATCGCTGACCCTTGTGAAGCTGGACGACGAGATCGAGGCCCTCCTCGAAGCCCCGGCGTCCATCGTGAACCGCATCTTCTAGACCCACACGCAAACAAGCTGTGACTCTTTCGCCGATGTCGGCGAAAAAGTCACAGCTTGTGCGTTGGTGAGGGGCGTCAGGCCGAGAGACCCAGGGCCTGCGGCAGCACCGACAGCGGGACGGAGCCCAGGTTCAGCGCCCGGGAGTGGAAGTCCTTCAGGCTGAAGTCGGCCCCCTCCTTGGATTCGGCCTGGGCGCGGTAGGTCTCCCACAGCCGCTGTCCGATCTTGTAGGACGGCGCCTGCCCGGGCCAGCCGAGGTAGCGGTTCAGCTCGAACCGCAGGAACGCCTCGTCCATGTTCACGTTGGCCCTGAAGCACTCCCAGGCCTTCGCCGCGTCCCAGGTGCCACCACCCCACTGTGCCGGCGCCGGCTTGCGGCAATGGACGCCGATGTCGAGCACCACCCGCGCAGCCCGCATCCGCTGTCCGTCGACGAGGCCGAGCCGGTCGCCCAGCTCGTCCATGTAGCCGAACTCCTCCATCAAGCGCTCTGCGTACAGGGCCCAGCCCTCGCCGTGGCCGGAGCTCCAGCTCACCAGCCGACGCCACGAGTTGAGCTGCTGGCGGTTGAGCACGGCCTGCGCGATCTGCAGGTGATGGCCCGGGACGCCCTCGTGGTAGACGGTGGTCTTCTCCCGCCAGGTGCTGAACTCCGTGACGCCCGGCGGCACAGACCACCACATCCGTCCGGGCCGGGTGAAGTCGTCCGACGGTCCGGTGTAGTAGATGCCGCCGTTCTCCGAGGGCGCGATCAAGCACTCGATGGTGCGCATCTGCTCGGGGATGTCGAAGTGCACGCCGTCCACGGCGGCGATCGCCTCGTCAGCGGTCACCTGCATCCACTCCCGCAACGCCTCCTTGCCGTGCAGGACGCGGGACGGGTCGCTCTCCAGCTTGGCGATCGCTTCGGCGATGGTCGCTCCCGGGCCGGCGATCTCCTTCACGATCCGGTCCTGCTCGGCTGCCATTCTGGCCAGCTCGTCCAGGCCCCACTCGTAGGTCTCGTCGAGGTCGACGGCTGCACCGACGAACTCGCGCGACCACAGCGCGTAACGGTCGCGGCCGACGGCGTCGTCGGCAGGCGCCTTGGCCGCGAGCTCGTCGGTGAGGAACTCCACCAGCTGCCCGTAGGCGCCGGCGGCC
>Ga0209745_1000104_pt1 | contig 44069 bp, 41 predicted proteins | sample BarGraNGADG00312_FD_184495 | JGI IMG/M metagenome (GOLD analysis project Ga0209745, IMG submission 184495) | Arctic peat soil microbial communities from Barrow, Alaska - Barrow Graham LP Ref core NGADG0004-312 (SPAdes) (version 2) | ecosystem: Environmental > Terrestrial > Soil > Wetlands > Peat... | reverse complement strand
GGTCAAGACGCTCTTCCTCAATCTGCGATTTACGGGATGGGAGACATTGCGACGCACCTGGTCAGCTTTCTCCTGCCGCCAGGGACGGTCGTTCACGGCAAGCTGGCGAACGGCCTGGCCCTGGAGAGCCGGATCACGCCGTGGTTCGTCGGACGCGGCTTCGGCAACTACGCCGATCGAACGACCCGCCGTGACATCCGGTACCTCCTCACCTACGTGCACCCTGCGATCGGCTACGAAGGACCTGTCATCAAGGACATCCTCGCCGCCTGCCCCGGTTGGAAGATCGTCCGGGAGTTCGATGTGGCGGAGAGCCCGGGCGGGCGGGATCGGGCGGCGTTGATCGACAAGTACCCCGACGGGAAGTGACCGGGACCTCGCGCCTCGACGCCCACGCGAGACTTCCGGTGGGCTACAATGATCCTTTCGGAGCAGTAGATTTCCCTTGCGACAGATCGACGATTCGGCCCTCAAACGCCATTCCGACCTCCGGTTCCGGTCGGAGTACGACTACGCGCTGTTCGAGTACTACCGCAGCGCGAAGGTCATCGCGTACCTCGAGCAAGCCGGCGTGTCGATGACCGGGCGGATTCTCGACGCGGGCTGCGGCGGCGGGGGCATGCCGGTGTCGTTCGCGGAAGAGGCGGAATCGCTGACCGCGATCGACCTGACGCCGAGGTTCAGGGACGCGGGCACGAGGCTGGCCGCCGAGCGCGGCGTCCGCAACGTGTCGTTCGCCGTCGCCAACGGCATGTGGCTGCCGTTTCCCGACAGGGCGTTCGACCTCGTGCTGTCTCATGCGGTCATCGAGCACGTGGCCAACGCCGCCCGGTATTTGCGCGAGTGCCGCCGCGTGCTGAAGTCGGGCGGCCGCATGTACCTCTCGACGTCGCCCTACCTGTCGTTCGCCGGCGCTCACTTGCCGCGGCTGAAAGTGCCCGTGCCGCTGCACCTGCTGCTCGGACGACGCGCCGCGTTTGCCACGTTCTGCGCGCTCGCGCGCCACGCGCCATGGGCGCTGCGGGAACCGGAGCACGAGAACACGTTCATCAAGGCCGCCAGGCAGGGCACGGTGAAGCACGACGACCTGCTCGAGAGGGTGAGAATCCACCGGATGCGGACGCTGATTCTCGACGCGGGATTCGAGATTCTCCGCGAGAACCTGCACCAGACGCGCACCTTTCGCCGGCTACCCGGCCCGATCGCCAGGTGGCTGCGCGACAGCCGGCTGACGCAGGACGTGGTGGTCGGAGCGGTGGAATACGTTCTCCGGATCGACGACGCGGCACCGAACCGGGCCCGGTAGTATCATGGCCGACATCGTTCGCTTTCGCCTCGAGGACCGCCACGCCATCGACACCCTGTATCGCCGGGTGTTCGGACACGACGCGGCCAACGCCAGCCAGTTGCGTTGGAATTGGCAGTACCTCCAGAACCCGAACAACCCTCCGGGCGGACCGCAAATCTGGCTCGCCAGGGAAGGGCCGACGATCATCGGCCAGTACGCCACGATGCCGGTGCGGCTCACGCTGACGGGCCAGGACATCGCGGGATCGTGGGGCATGGACGTCATGGTGGCGCCAGAGCGTCAGCGGCAGGGGATCGGCGAGGTGCTGTTCCGCACCTGGGATCAGCACGTCGGCGCATCGCTCGGCCTTGGCCTCTCGGCCTCCTCGCTCCGCCTGTTCAAGAAGCTGAAGTGGCCCGAGGTGGGGCCGGTCCCCTGCCTCGTGAAGCCGCTCACGCGGCGCGCCATCCGACGCGCGAACTGGCCGATGTCGCTCAACCGGCTCGTGTCGGCCCTGACCTATCCGTATGTCAGCTTCATCTCGAGGAACAAGCCTCTCCACGCGCAGATCGAGCCGGTCCGCCATTTCGACGACCGCTTCACCAAGCTCTGGGAACGGGTCGGACCGTCGTTCGGACTTGCGGTCAGGCGGGACGCGGCGTACCTCAACTGGAAGTACGTCGAGCCTCCGCACGTGCGCTACTCGATCGTGGCGCTCAAGCGTGACGAGACCATCGGTGGCTACGCCGTCTACCGTCACGTGCAGGAGGCGCGGGGCCGCGTCACGATCCTTGTCGACTTTCTGGTCGATCCCTCCGATCACGTCGGCTTCCAGACGCTGCTCCGGTGGGTCGACCGCGAGGCTCGCGCGGCGGACTCGGACAAGATCCGGCTGTTCTCGATGCATGCCGGGTTTCGCAGGCTCCTCCGGCACTCCGGCTACTTCAACGTCAAATCGACGCTGGAGTTCACGATCAAGGTGAACGCCGTGCCCGTGCCGTCCGGCTTCTACGACCACACGGACGACTGGCACTTCACGCTTGGCGATTCCGACCAGGACCGGTAGATGCCTTATCTCCTCGTCGGCATCGACACCGAGGGCGACAACCAGTGGGACCGGGCGTCGCGCGCGAACCAGACGTTCGAGAGCATCTACGCGCTGCCCGCGCTGCACGCGGTGTTCGCGAGACGGAAGGTCCGGCCGACCTACCTGGTCACACACCCGGTGGTGTCCGACGCGCGGTCGGCCGAGATCCTGCGGGCCCTCCGCGAGCAGGGTGGGTGCGAAATCGGCGCCCACCACCACGCGTGGGAGACGCCGCCCTTCGAGCCCGACGACGTCAGCCGGCACACCTACGCGCTGGCGCTCCCCCCGGAACGCTTCGCGCGTCAACTCGCGTCGCTGACCGACGCGATCGACGCCGCCGTCGGCGCCCGTCCGACGTCCTATCGCTCCGGCCGCTTCGGGTTCTCGACCTCGCACGTGTCGGCGCTCGAGCGCGCCGGCTACCTGGTCGAGTCGAGCATCGCCCCGCTGTTCTACGAGACTCACAAGGGCGGCCCGGAGTTCGTCGAGGCCCCGCTCCAGCCGTATTTCCTGTCGTACGACGATGCCTGCAGGCCGGGCACGAGCCAACTGCTGGAACTGCCGGTGTCCGCCGCGCTCCATCGACGCTACCCGGCGTGGCTCCAGTACCGGTATGCGCGGGCACCCTGGAACTACACGACCAAGCGCATCCTGAGGAAGCTGGGGCTCGCCCGGATGCTCTGGCTGCGACCGTCGTATTCATCGCTCGAGGACATGAAGCAGCTGGCGCGTCGGCTGGCGGCCGACCGGGTGCCGCTGCTCAACCTGCTCTTCCACTCGAGCGAAGCGATCGTTGGGGGTAGCCCTTATAATCGGACCGAACGCGAGCTCGAGGCGTTTCTCGATCGCCTGGATCGGTTCCTCGCGTTTGCCGTGTCGGAGCTTGGCGCGACGCCTGTGACGTTCGCGGAGTTCCGCGCAAGGTTCCTGAGCGCCTGAGGCACTCGTGCGTATCTGTCACGTCACACCGCACCTGCCACCCGACCAGGCGGCCAACGCCCTGCTGCCGTTCCACCTGGGGTGCTGGGCGCGCGAGGCCGGCGACGATCCGGTCTTCATCGCGCATCCGCCGCGTCTGGCGCCCACCGGCGCGGCTGCGCCCGCCTTGCCGGGGCCCGTCACGTTCGTGCCGTCCTACCGGGCGGAAAACCGGGTGGTGCGCGCGCTGAAGATCGGCAGCGCCGCGGCAGCCTGGCGGATCGGCAGAATCGCGGCCCCGCTCATTGCCAGCGCCGACCTGGTACACGTGCACAGCAACGGGCTGCTCGCCGAGTACTGCACGAAGCTCGCGGTTCGCGCCGGAAAACCGGTCGTGCTGACGCTCTACGGCACCGAGATCTGGCACTACCGGCCCCGGCGATTCGGCCCCGACCTCTTCACTGCCGCCTATCGGTCGGCGTCCGCCGTCACGTTCTACAGCCGCGGCCTCCTCGACTTTGCCGTCGAACTTGGCCTCGATCGTCCCGGCCTTCACGTCGTCTATCCTCCGATCGCCAACGAATTCCTGGCTGCGGATCGCGACAGTCAGCGGGCGGCAAGGGCGCAGCTGGGGATCACGGCCCGCCACCTGCTGCTGAACGTCAAACGGCTTCACCCACTGGCGGGACAACGATTCCTGATCGAGGCCATGCCGGCAATCGTCGCGGCGCATCCCGACACGACGCTGGTGGTGTGCGGGACGGGAACGCTGGCCGAGGAGTTGGCGGCGAAGGCCCGCCGCCTCGGCGTCGAGCGGCACGTCCGGTTGGCCGGCCTCGTGGACAACGCGACCGTGGCGGTGTACAACCGTGCCGCCGATCTGTTCGTGCTTCCGTCGCTGCTCGAGGCGTGCCCGACCGTGGCGCTCGAGGCGCTGGCCTGCGGCACGAGGGTCATTTCCAGCGACAATCCCGGTGGTGTCGAACTTCACGGGCTGTTCGGAGACGACGTCGAGGTGGTGCCTCGCGAGAGCCCAGGTGCCCTGGCGGATACGGTGATCGCCGCGCTCACAAAGCCGCGACGCACGCGTAGCGCCACCAGCGACACGCTGGAACGCGAGTTCAGGCCGAAAGCCGTGGCGTCAAACTACTACAGGATCTACCATTCCGCTCAGGGCGAGGTGCGGCGTGTCCCGCCCAATCGGACGAGCGCGATCACGCCCCAATGAGGATCGCATGCCCTTGATCGAACAGCTCAACAAGACGTTGGCCGAGGCCATGAAGGCACGGGATCAGGCTCGCCTCTCCCCGCTGCGCATGCTCAAGGCCGCCTTGATGAACCGCGAAGTCGAACGCCGCAGGTCGTTGACCGAGGCCGAGGAACTCCAGGTGGTGGCGACGCTGGTCAAGCAGCACAAGGAGTCGATCGAGCAGTTCGGCAAAGGGGGACGGCAGGACCTCGTGGACAAGGAGATGGCGGAGCTGGCCGTCCTCGAGACGTACCTCCCGCCGGAGGCCGCCATCGACGACCTCGAGCGCATCGTGTCGGAGGTCATCGCCGAAACCGGCGCCACCACGGCCAGGGATATGGGGAAGGTGATGAAAGGGGTCATGGCGCGGCTTGCGGGGGCCCGGGTGGACGGCAAGGCCATCAACGAACTGGTTCGGAAACGGCTCGCCGACTAGCAGCGAACCTTTTGTCGACTCCTGCGTCTAACAGAGTGAGCAGAGTCGAAAGCCTCTCTTCTATCCTCCAGGGGGCCCCTTCTGAGCCGAGGGGGCCCCCTCCTTCTTCCAGCCCGTCGCCACCGCGTTCACCGCGTTCAGCGGTGTCCGTTCTTCGCGGTTCGCTGTGTTACCCTGAGCAGCAGATGGAAGCGTCCCGCGAGGCCGGGTCTCCACCCGCGCCCACTCCTCTGGCCACGACCAACCGCGACCCTCTTGCCGTCACCGGCGACGGGCCGTCCGACGCCCCGGTCCGACCCGCGGGCGCCGCCCGACTGGCACGTTCGGCCGGCCTGATCGGGCTGGCGACGATGTCCAGTCGGATTCTCGGGTTGGCGCGCGACATCGCCATGGCTCACGTGTTCGCCGCCAGCCACGACATGGACGCCTACACGGTGGCATTCCGGATTCCGAACCTTCTTCGCGATTTATTCGCCGAGGGCGCCATGAGTTCCGCCTTCGTGCCGACATTCACGCGTCTCCTCACGCTCGACGGAAAAGCCGCGGCCTGGCGCCTCGGCAACCTGGTCATCACGGCGCTGCTGCTCGTCACCGCGGTCCTCGTCGTTCTCGGCATGGTGTTCACCTGGCCGCTGGTGACCTTCGCCGCCGAAGATTACTCCGCGGTTCCAGGCAAGCTGGAACTGGCCGGATCGCTCGCCCGGACGATGTTCCCGTTCCTGACCCTGATCGCGGTCGCCGTTTGTTTCATGGGCATGTTGAACTCCCTGGGGAGATTCTTCGTCCCCGCACTGTCGCCCGCGATGTTCAACGTCGGCACGCTGGCGACGATGGCCCTGCTGATCCCCCTGTTCCGGGGTCATGGGATTCGCCCTATCTTCGCCGTGGCGATCGGCACCCTGGTCGGTGGCGTCGGACAGGTGCTCGTGCAGTGGCCGTTCCTCAGGCGCGAGGGATTCCGGTATCGGCCAACCGTCGATTTCCGCGACCCCGGCTTGCGAGAAGTCCTGACGCTGATGGGGCCAGGCACCATGGGACTGGCGGCGGTCCAGCTCAACGTGCTCATCAACACGATGCTCGCCACGAGCCAGGGAGAAGGGGCGGTTTCCTACCTGAACTACGCGTTCCGGGTGATGTACCTGCCGATTGGGCTGTTCGGCCTCTCGATCGCCACGGCCGCGATCCCGTCGCTCGCGCGGGACGCGGCGAAAGACGACCGCGAGGGGATGCGGGCCACCCACTCCAGCGCCCTTCGGATGATGCTGATGCTGAACGTGCCCGCGACACTCGGTCTGGTAGCCTTGGCCACGCCGATCGTGGCGCTGCTGTTCGAGCACGGCTCGTTCACGCCCGAGGCGACCGCGGCCACCTCGGCGGCGCTCATGTGCTACGCGCCAGGGCTGATAGGCTACTCGGCGGTGAAGCTGGCGGTGCCCACGTTCTACTCGCTCCGCGACAGCCGGACGCCGGTCATCGTCGGTGCCGTGTCGGTGGTGTTCAACATCGGCGTCAACCTGATGCTCGTCCGCGCGCTCGGGTTCCGCGGGCTGGCCCTCGGCACATCGGCGTCCGCGCTGTTCAACGCCTTGATGCTCATGTGGCTACTGCGGCGAAAACTTGGCGGAATCGATGGGCGGCGTGTCAGCCTGGCGTTCGGGAAGGTGCTGGTCGCCTCGATCTTCATGGCGGCGGTGGCGTGGGGTGGCGAGCGCTGGCTGGAGGGAGTCGTGCCAGGCAGTTCGCTCCTGGTGAAACTGTTCCGTGTCGGCGCAGGCATCGGTCTCGGGATGGGCGCCCTGGCGCTTGCCGCCCGCGTGCTGCGGATTGCCGAGTTCGACGAAGCGCTTCGCGCCGTCACGGCGCGTGTCTTCCCGTTGAAGACCAGGCCGTAGGGGGCCGTCCCGGTCGTCGCTGGCGTGGAAGTGCCTGCCCGATGAGCAGCGTCAGGACTGTGGTACGATTCTGAGAAAGGGTCCATGCCCCGCTATCCATCTTCTTCGCCGCGCACGCTGGCGTCCCAGTTCGGTCCCGGCCCAATCACGCCGGTCATCAAGCTGTTGATCTGGACCAACGTCGCATGCTTCGTGGTCTCGCGGCTCGTGCCGGGCGTCGTGGACTATCTGGGCCTGCAGCCGAAGGCGGTGTTGTCGCAGTGGTTCGTCTGGCAGCCCGTCACCTACATGTTCCTGCACGCCGGCGTCTTCCACATCCTGTTCAATATGCTCGCGTTGTGGATGTTCGGCGTTGAGCTGGAGCGGTTGTGGGGCCGGACGTTCTTCCTGAAGTACTACTTCATCACCGGGATCGGCGCGGCAGTCACGACGATGCTGCTCTCGCTGTTTCCGGGTGAGTTCGGCGGCGCGATGTGGGACTCGGTCACCGTGGGTGCATCGGGCGCCATCTACGGTCTGCTGCTCGCCTACGCGCTCTACTTCCCGGACCGCCCGATTTACATGTGGGCGCTGTTTCCCATTCCGGCGAAGTACTTCGTCCTGATCATGGGCGCGATTGCGTTCATGTCATCGATCGGCGGAAACCAGGGCGGCGTGGCGAACAGCGCGCACCTCGGCGGCCTGGTGTTCGGATACCTCTACCTGAAAGTGTGGAGGACTCGTCCGCTGGCGGAGGTCAAGTACCGCTACGTCAGGTGGAGGATGAACCGCCTTCGCCGCAAGTTCGACGTTCACACGGGCGGCCGCAACGACTGGGACCGGCACGTGCATTAGACGTCTTCCAGGGCTGAGATCGTGACGGTTGAAGCAAGTTTCTGTGGGTTCCCTGGAATCTGTCTTGGGCGGAGCTTCGCTGGTGAGGGCGCTCCACAATCAGCGCAGTTCCTGGCAGGAACGGACCGCCGCATGGATGCATCGACGACTGTCAGCGGTGTGGAAGGCGCGCGGCTGACGCGCGAAGCGCTGCTCGGGGCCTATCGCTGGATGATCCTGTCGAGGAGACTGGACGACAAGGAAATCCAGATGAAGAACCAGAGCCAGATCTTCTTCCAGATCAGCGGCGCAGGGCACGAAGCGGTGCTCGTGGCCGCCGCCCTGGCGCTCCGCCCAGGCTACGACTGGTTCTTCCCCTACTACCGTGACCGCGCCCTGTGCCTGGCGTTGGGCGTCACTCCCTACGAGATGCTGCTCGAGGCCGTGGGCGCCAAGGACGATCCCGCGTCAGGCGGGCGGCAGATGCCGTCGCACTGGGGACACCAGCGCCTGAACATCGTCTCGCAGGGCAGCCCCACCGGCACGCAGTGCTTGCAGGCTGTCGGCTGTGCGGAGGCGGGACGGCTGTTCCAGCGGCTGGTGGACATCCCGGACCGCGAGTCGCGGCATCAGCCGGACGAGGTCGCCTACGTGTCGCTTGGGGAGGGAGCGACCGCGGGAGGCGAGTTCTGGGAATCGCTGAACACGGCCTGCGGCAAGCGCCTGCCCGTCGTCTATCTCGTGCAGGACAACGGCTACGCCATCTCGACTCCGAAGGAAGTCCAGACACCCGGCGGAGACATCTCCCGGATTGTCACGTCATTCCCAAGCCTGCAGGTGCTGACGGTAGACGGGACCGACTTCGTGGAGAGTTCCCGCGTCCTCCACCAGGCGGTCTCCTACGCGCGCGAGCGTCGGGGCCCATCGCTGGTTCACGCCCACGTCATTCGACCCTATTCTCACTCGTTGTCCGACGATGAGCGGTTGTACAAGACGCCGGCGGAACGCGAGGCGGAGGCCGCACGCGATCCGATCGGCATCCTGCGGCGCCTGCTGCTGAAGGACGGGCTCGCGACAGACGTGGACCTCCAGCAGGTTCTCTCAGACGCCGACCGCGAGATCAACGAGGCGGCGGATCTGGCGCTTCGCGCGGCCAAGCCGGCGAAAGACACCGCGCGTCTCTGGGTATTCTCGCCGGACGTGGACCCGACGTCGGCGGTGTTCGACACGCCCGCGCAGCCGTCGGGCAAACCGGACACCATGGTCGCCGCCATCAACCGGACGCTGCGCGACGAGATGGCGCGCAATCCGGCGATCGTCATATTCGGCGAAGACGTTGCCGACGCGACCCGTGAAGACGCGCTGTCGGCCGTGCCCGGCAAGGGCGGAGTGTTCAAGGTCACGCACGGCCTGCAGCGCACGTTCGGAGCCACCCGCGTGTTCAACTCGCCGCTCGCCGAGGCGAACATCATCGGGCGGGCAGTGGGCATGGCCGTTCGCGGGATCAAGCCGGTCGTCGAGATCCAGTTCTTCGACTACATCTGGCCGGCCATGATGCAGATCCGCGACGAGATGGCGATGCTCCGCTATCGGTCCGGCAACAACTTCTCGTGCCCGATGGTCATCCGCGTCCCCATCGGCGGCTACCTGCGCGGCGGCGCTCCGTATCACAGCCAGTCGGGCGAGAGCATCTTTGCGCATTGCCCTGGCATCCAGATCGTGTACCCGTCGAACGGGGTGGATGCGGCGGGGCTCCTGCGGACCGCCATCCGGTGCGACGACCCGGTGATGTTCCTCGAACACAAGCACCTCTACCGCCAGACGTACAACAAGGGGGAGTACCAGGGCCCCGACTTCATGATCCCGTTCGCCAAGGGCTCGCTGGTGAAGGACGGCGAGGACGTGGTGGTGCTCACGTGGGGCGCGCTCGTCCAGCGAACACTGCTGGCCGCGCAGCAGGCCGAGAAGGACGGGATCAGTGCGGCGGTGTTCGACCTCCGGACGATCATCCCGTACGACTGGCAGGGAATCGCCAGGCTCGTCACGCGCACCAGCCGGGTGATCATTGCTCACGAAGATCAGTTGACGTGCGGCTTCGGCGCGGAGCTGGCCGCGCGGATTGCCGGGGAACTGTTCGAACACCTCGATGCTCCCGTGCGGCGGGTGGCTGCGCTCGACACGCCGGTGGCCTACTGCCCCGACCTCGAGGAAGTCATTCTCCCGCAGAGCGCAGACGTGCTGCAGGCCATCAAGGACATCGCGCGCTACTGACACACGCCATGACACGCCGGACGCTTCTTCGCCCCGGACGGCCACCTGCTGGACAGTTGAAGCAAGTTTCCCCACCGGATTGCATCCAGCCAATCTGGGCCCTACACTGCAGCCGCCGTTCACGTATCGGGCTACCGAGTTGAGCCGACTATTCGTCAGACAGATTTCGGAAATGACAATTGAATCTTAACAAATCGGATTGATCTCTTTATGAGACAACGATCAAAGATGTTCTATCATCGTGCCCTAACGGATGAAACCAGGTGAAAAAGGAGGAGAGTCATGACACAAGTTACTGAAGTTAGCCCAAGTTTGTACCGTATCTCGACCTATATACCAGAAATCAATCTTCAGTTTAATCAGTTCCTCGTCTTGGACGATGAGCCGCTGCTTTACCACACGGGTCCAAAGAAACTCTTTCCATTGGTTCGCGACGCTGTTGCCACTTTGATCGACGCATCGAAAATCCGCTGGATCGGTTTTAGTCATTTGGAGGCGGACGAGTGTGGGGCGCTTGGTCAATGGCAGGAATTGGCCCCGAACTCAACAGCAGTCTGCAGCCTCGTCGGAAAGAATGTCAGCATCGATGATTTCGCGGCAATAAGACCCGCACGGGCACTGGCGGATGGTGAAGTTCTGGCAACGGGACAATATCGCTTCCGCTTCCTTCAGACGCCGCACGTACCACACTGTTGGGAGGCGGGACACCTGTTCGAAGAGACGAATGGGACGCTTCTATGCTCAGACCTCTTTCACCAGAATGGCAACGTGGAACCGCAGACAACCTCAGATGTCGTTGGGCGATTCAGGAAAATGCTCATTGATTACCAAAATGGGCCATTTGCCTACTATCTGCCCTTTACACCGCAGACAGAACGATTCTTGCAAAAGCTCGCTGCCCTCAAGCCGAGAACCCTCGCAACCATGCACGGCTCGACATTTGTCGGAGACGGCGAGCGTGCAATCGGTGATCTCGCCCTTGTGATGAAAGAAGTCTTGGCGGCACCATAGACGTCAATAGGTCAGAACATCCGGGTGAAACTCCGGATCACGGATTTCAATGAACGGTCTAGCGTTTGCAGCCGACGGCGGCCGGTACGATATCGGGTGTGCTTTCGTTGGGAGAATGGCCATGCCGACGAGGTCGAAATTGCAGACTACCACTAAGCCTACTCGGCAGACGAAGCGACTGGTTGTCCGGAAGCTGCCTACCCATCTGCCCCCGACGCATCCGGGTGAGATGCTTTTCGAGGAATTTCTCGAACCGCTGGGCATGTCGCAATCGGCATTTGCGGTTCGTCTGGGTGTGTCGTTTCCCCGTCTCAACGAGATCATTCGGGGCAAGCGGGCTGTGACACCTGATACGGCGCTGCGGTTGGCCCGCGTGACCGGTATGAGTGCGGATTTCTGGCTGGGATTGCAGCAAGACTGGGATCTGTGGCATGCGTTGCGGTCGACGAAAGCGGCAGTCATCGAGGCCTTGGAACCCCTGCGTCGTGTGGGTTAGCCGATCAGTGGGGCGTGGCTGTCAACCACGCGCTGGAGCCGTCGGCGCCGCTGATTGGAGAGCGCCGCGGCTCAGCGCTGGTCGCTAGACGTACTTCCGGACGGATCAGCTGGGGACCCAGCTTATCCCGGCGCATTGCGGCCCGTGCGACGTGTTCGGCGGTCGAAAGGTAGTCGGGCTCGCGAGGCCGCCGGGTTCAAGACCGTCTGTCCGCGCCTGGTCGCCGATGCCGCCGGAATCGTCGCCTCCATCCTGGAAAGAACATGGCGGACCACTTGAGGTCCGCGGCGAGAGGGCGCGTCCCAATAGCGGACAGCGCGATGCCGCATCCGGGACGGCGGCGCACCTGACAATCAGGCGTTTTCCGCGGCAACTTGCGCACTCGGTGTTCGGCCCATCGAGATCTCGCCTGGCACCGTTCATGCTCTGTTCGCAGCCATGTCGAGCTTCGTGTCGGACATCACGCTTGCCTCCAGGACCGCCGGTCGCCGTCCCGGCGCCACCGCGCTGATCGTCGTCTCGCTCGCGATGACGCTTGGCGTATCGGCTGGCGCCTTCAGCGTGCTCGATGCCGTTGTCTGGCGCGCTCTTCCGGTTCGCGAGCCGGCGCAGTTGGTTGCGATCTGGGCACGGGACCGGCAGCAACGGCCAGACCAGTTAACGTGGATCGAGTTCGAAGCGATTGCCGCGCGCGTCGCAGGGCTGTCGCACGTCTTCGCCCAGACCCGGCATTCGGCTGCGGTGAAACTGGCTGATCGGACCGAATATCCCCTGATCGCCGGCGTCTCGGACAACTACTTCGACGCGCTGGGCATCGACGCGAGGCTCGGGATGGTGTTCCATGCCGGCGCCGGGCGCGACGGCGAGATTGTCGTCAGCCATCGCTACTGGCTGGGAGCGCTTGGCGGCGACCCGACGGTCGTCGGGCGCATGCTCCGAGTGAACGACGTGGATCTGCGCGTCCTCGGGGTCCTGCCACCGAGATTCTCTGGCGCCAACCGCGGCCTGGCCGTTGACCTCTTCGTGCCGATGCAGACGGCTTACGGCGTGCTCCGCTATGGTTCGCTGATCGACAAGCGTAATAACGACTTCGAAGTGCTCGGGCGATTGAAGCCCGGCGTCACGACCGAACGCGTCCGGGTGGACACCGAAGCGACCCTCGCGCAAGTGGATCGGGACGGCGCCTCACCGGGGCCAGGCCGTACGGCGCTGGTCAAGAGGCTCGACGGGTCGGATGAGCCCCGGAGCGCGGCGACGTCCGTGCTCTTCGCTGGAATCGTCCTGCTGGTCCTCCTGGTGGCCGCTGCCAATGTCGCGAACATGCGGCTGGCGCAGAACGAAGAGCGACGCGGCGAAACGGCTGTCCGCGTGGCGCTCGGCGCCAGCCGTTTCGCGCTGCTGCGCCAGCATCTCGCCGAGATGCTGCTTCTCGCCGGCATGAGCACCGTGGTGGCGTGGCTGGTGGCCTCCTGGCTGATCGACCTTGCCCCGGCCATGCTGTTTGCGGGTGAGCGTTTCGTCGAGTTCTACATCCGCTTCGATGCCAGGACGTTCGCCTTCTGCATCGGCGCCATGCTGCTCGTGGTCGTGGTCGGCGGCCTGCTGCCCTTCCGCGACGCCTCGTCTGTCGCCGTCCTGCCGAATCTCGCGGGCAGGGGCGCCACGCGCACGTCGCGCTGGCTGCCGGTGCTGGTCGTTGTCCAGATCGCGTTCGTGACCGGCATCATCTGCGTGGCCGGCCTCCTCTGGCAGAGCCTGCAGAACGTCAGCACCATCAGGCCCGCGATGGACCCGGATCGGCGCCTGGTTCTCGTGGACGGTTGGTGGAACTCCGGTGATCTGTCTTTGGCAAAGGCTGGCTCGCTCGCGGACCGGATTGCGGAGTTGCCCGGCGTGAAGCGCGTGGCTTTCGCACGGCGGGCGTTGCTCAGCGGCTCGGGCGGTGGAGCGGTAGTCCCGGTCGAGATGCCCGGGCAGCCCGCGCTATCGTTCGGCTTCAACCAGGTGAGCCCGAGCTACTTCGCCACCACCGGCTCGCGCGTCGTTCGCGGTCACGCGTTCACGCCCGCGGATGGGGCCCAGTCGACGCGGGTGGTCATGGTGAACGAGTCGTTTGCGCAGCGGTTCTATCGCGGCGGTCAGGATCCGATTGGCACTTGGGTGCGATCGGCCGGCGCGGATCGCCAGGTCGTCGGCATCGTCGAAGATGGGCCGACGAATGACCTGAAGGAAGGCCACGAGCCGTATCTCTACTTCCCCTTCGCGCAGCGGCCAAGCGGCAGCGTCACCTTCTTCGTGGAAACCGCCGGCGATCCCGCCGACTCTGTCGCGGCGGTGCGCAAGCAGCTTGCGGTCGACTCGTCCTACGTGGTGTTCACCATTCAGACGATGGGAGAGCACATGCACGCGGCACGGAGCGAAGAGACGCTGACGGCGTCGATTGCCGGCGGCCTGGCGGTTCTCGGGCTGGTGCTCGCCGCGGCAGGGCTGTTCGGCGTCACGCTGTTCGCGGTCGGCCGACGGACCCGCGAGTTCGGCGTCCGGGTCGCGCTCGGGGCCACGAGCTCGACGCTCGGTCGCCAGGTGTTGAAGGAATCGTCGAGGCTCGTCGCGATCGGCCTTGTTCTCGGTGCCGGGTTCGCCTATGGCGGCCAGCGCCTGATCCAGCAGCAACTCTACGGCGTGTCGTCCTGGGACGTGACGAGCGCCCTCGCCGCAATAGGCATCGTCATCCTGGTGTCGCTCGTCGCGACGCTGCAGCCCGCGCTCCGCGCATCACGGGTCGATCCCATCGTGGCGTTGCGGCAGCAGTGAATCGCCGGCGGGCGGTGCCGGAGTTTCCGCTGGTCGGCATTGCCCTGGAGCCGTGCGGACACCTCCGGCGCGGCACGCTTGGGCGACGTGGATCAGGGTGGCGCTCAGAACTGAGCCGCCAGGGAAGGCAGCGCAGGGGCGCGACGGGGCGCGCCCCTGGCGATCGGCCGCCGTTCGGCCGGGCTTATACGGGGAACGGCTTGACGAAGAACAGGATCAACGCGACGAGCAGCACGTAGATCACGAGCGACTCGATCAGCACGAGCCCGAGGATCAGCGCGAACCGGATGTCGGGGGTTGCGCTGGGGTTGCGCGCGATCGCCTCGACCGCCGAGCTCAGGCCCTTCGACTGGCCGAGGGCGCCGAACGCCGCCGCGATGGCCAGGGCGAATCCGGCCGTGATGATCGACCACTTCGCTACCTCGCTGCCCCCACCCGCCGGAGCCGCACCCTGGGCGAAGAGCGGCGCAACCATGCCCGCGGCCACGAACAACAACGTCAGCGACAGCACCAGCGATTTACGCACGATACACGCCTCCTCCGAAATTCAGCAAGGCCGCGGCCTTGCGCTGCCAAACCGATGTGCAGGGCCCGCGCCCCGCCTTGTCCCTCTTCCCCGCTCAGGCCGTGCCGAGTTCTGCCGCCCCGTGACCATCCCCGTGCGAATCGTGGCCCTCCGGCCCGTGGTCTACCACCACCGCGCCCGCCAGATAGATCGTCGTGAGCATCGCGAAAATGAACGCCTGGAGCGCCGCGGTGACCAGCCCGAGGAACATCATCGGCAACGGCACGACGAACGGGACGATGCTGAAGAGGATCAGGATGACCAGGTCCTCACCGAAAATGTTGCCGAACAACCGGACCGACAGCGACAGCACGCGCGACAGGTGGCTGATGATCTCGATCGGCAGGTAGATCGGCGCGATCCAGATCGGCGCACCGGCCGGCACCAGGAAGTGCTTCAGGTACCCGACCACGCCCTGCTCCTTGAACCCGTGGAACTGGTAGTAGACGAACACGGTCAGGGCGCAGCCGAGCGTCACGTTGAAGTTGCTGGTGGGCGACATCAGGCCAGGGATCAGCCCCATCAGGTTGCCGCTCAGGATGAAGATGAACATCGTCCCGACCAGCGTCACGTAGCTGCGTCCCTTGGGACCGATGTAGTCGTCCACCATCCCGTAGATGAACGAGACCGCTTCCTCGAGCGCGATCTGCAGCGTCCCGGGATTCTCCACGCTCAGGCGCGACCTGATGATCAGGCACAGGATTGAAATGGCGACCAGGATCAGCAGCGACATTACGATGAAGTCGGGGATGACGTCGTGCCCTGGCTGGAACTCGATGCCGAGCGGGCGCAGCGCAGCGGCCACCAGCGGGCCGAACAGCGCGTTGACCACGTGCACGATCCAGAGCGGGTGCTCGAGTTTCTCCATGATGTCACGGATGTTCCCGGTGGGAGGACGCCCGGGACGAGCGCACCGCCAGCACTGCCGCCGCCACGAATGGCGTCATCGCGCCGGCCAGCAGGCCGACGGGATGCAGACGGAAACACGTCAGCATAACGTACGCCCCAACAGCCAGTAAAGCGTACCTTGTGAAGAACTTCACTGCGAGCCCGACCCGGCGGCGGGCGGGCAGCGCCGGAACCCCCTCACGCTCTGTCGACGCCTCCGGCGCTTTGTCACGATCGCGCCTGCCGACGAGGTCCACCACGACGTCCACGCCGCCCTTGATCGCCCAGTAGGACAGGGCCATCAGGCCGCCGCCCGCCAGAACGCTGACGGCTCCGGCCGGCCGGCCGCGACCGAGGGCCAGCGCCAGGGCCGCCATCGCGCCGCAGGCCACAGCCGCATCCCATTCGAATTGTCGCAAGGCCTGATCGCGGTCGCCGAGCCTCACCGGTTCTCTTCCCGGGTCACGGCGTTCGCCGTCCGGACGACGTTGACGATCCCGGCGGCGACGCCGAGGAAGAAGAACACGATGATGAACAGCGGAGTGGTCCCGAGCCAGCGGTCGAGGAAATAGCCGATCATGAAACCGAAGACCACGGCGAGGACGAAGGCGATTCCGACGGCGCTGAGCGCGCCGAGGGAACCCATGGAGGGTGCCGATTTCCGGGGAACAGGTGCCATGTAGCAGGGGCGACCGGCTGATCGCCCGTTCGTGGCACTGGAGGGGCGCAACACAAGGCGCCCCTGCCAGGCCTGGTTACCGCAGCGTCGCCGCTATCCCTCCCGCCCCGAGGGTGCGCGCCGAGATATCGGCGAGGTCGAACAGCGGCCGCGGGTAGACGCCGATCGCGATCGTCCCGGCAATCGTGATCGCCAGCAGGATGGCCATCCCCGGCGACATCACCAACTCGGACCCGGTCGGGTCTCCCTTGAACCACATGAAGACGACGACGCGGAGGTAGTAGTACAGGGAGACCGCACTGTTGAGGACACCAATGACGGCCAGCCAGTAGTAGCCACCGTCAATGGCCGCGCTGAACAACCAGAGCTTCCCCATGAAGCCCGCGGTTGGCGGGATGCCGCCGAGCGACAGCATGAAGAGCAGCATCGCCGTGCCGACCAACGGGCTCCGCTGGAACAGGCCGGACATGTCCTTGAGTTCCTCGCCGATCACGTCGTGGCGCCGCAGGAGCGTGACCACGCCGAACGCGCCAAACTGCATGAAGGCGTAGACGACGAGGTAGATGAGGGCGGCCTTCACGCCGGTCTGCGGCACGCGCGTGGCGGCCACGATCGCGATCAGCAGGTACCCGGCGTGGGCGATCGACGAATACGCCAGCATCCGCTTGATGTTGCTCTGCGTCAGCGCCGCAATGTTGCCGACGGTCATCGTCAGGACCGCGAGCGCGTAGAAGAGCATGCCCCAGTCGCCGTTCGCCGACGGCAGCCCCTCGAAGAAGATCCGGAGGAGCATGGCGAACGAGGCGGCCTTGGAGCCCACCGACAGGAAGGCGGTAATCGGCGTGGGCGCGCCTTCGTACACATCGGGCGCCCACATGTGGAAGGGCACCGCCGCGATCTTGAAGCCGACGCCGGCCACGACCAGGATCACCGCCAGCGGCAGCCAGGGATGGTGCTCCTGGCCCGCCAGGATCGTCGCGATCGCGCGGAGGTTGGTGGTCGCCGTCAACCCGTACAGGATCGACATCCCGTAGAGCAGCAGGCCGAGCGAGAAGGTGCCGAGGAGGAAATACTTGACCGCAGCCTCGTTCGACCGGCGGTTCGGCTTGATGAAGCCCACCAGGATATAGAACGAGACCGCCATCGTCTCCAGGCCGATGAAGATCGTCACCAGGTCGATGCCGCTCGCCATGAACATCATGCCGAGCGTGGCGCACAGGACCAGGAAGTAGTAGGTTCCCGGCCGCGCGCCCTCCACCTGCAGGTAGCGCGGCGACATCAGAATCGTTAGGCCAGCCGCCAGGAGGAAGAGAAACTTGAAGAACGCCCCGAACCCGTCCACGGCCACCATGCCCCGAGCAGCCGTGGCGTGCTCACCCGCGTACGGGACGAGGACGGCGGCCGTCAGCACGAGGCCGGCGAGCGAGAACCAGGCGATTGCCCCGTGCCTGGCTCTCGGGAGGAAGGCATCCGCGAGCAGGACGAGGAGCGCGACGCCGGTGAGGACGAACTCCGGCATCAGCGCGGTGAAATCGCTGGGCGAAAGACCCCCTGGCATTACCGTCCTCCCACCGGCTTGGCCGGGGCCGCTGCCGCCGTGGTGGGCGGCGTGGCCTTGCCGGGTTCATGCGACGGCGCGGTCCCGCCGGCCGGAATCGCTTTGGGCTCGACCTTCTTCGGCTGGGCCGCCGGCACGGTGCCGGCCGGGGCGGTCGCCGGGGACGCGGCCTGGTCGGGACCGCACGGGGCCACCTGCCACTTCGACGCAGCCGGCTTCTGCCCGCAATCGGCGGGCGTGCCGGACGCGTTCTGCTGCAGGTACTGCGGGCTGACTCGCGCGATCACCCTGTCCACCGATGTGTTCAGCCGGTTGAGGAACGGCGTCGGGTAGATGCCGATCCAGACGGCCAGGATGATGAGCGGCACGAACGTCATGACCTCGCGGAAATTGAGGTCGGGCAGATTCTCGTTCTTCGGGTTCTCGATCTTGCCGAACATCGTGCGCTGGTAGAGCCACAGCATGTAGGCCGCCCCGAGGACGATGCCCGTCGCCGCGAAGGCCGCCCAGATCTTGCTCACCGTGAAGATGCCCTGGAGGATCAGGAACTCGCCGATGAACCCGTTGAGGGCCGGCAGGCCGATCGACGAGAGCATCATCACGCAGAAGATGGCCGCGTAGACCGGCATCACCTTGGACAGGCCGCCGTACTCGGAGATCTCCCGGGTGTGCCGCCGCTCGTACACGACGCCGACGAGCAGGAAGAGCGCGCCAGTCGAGATGCCGTGGTTGATCTGCTGGATGATGCTGCCCTTGATGCCCACCGGGTTGAGGGCAAACATCCCGAGCATCACCAGCGCCATGTGGCTGACCGAAGAGTAGGCAACGAGCCGCTTCCAGTCGCGCTGCGCCATCGCCACCAGCGCGCCGTAGACGATGCCGATGATCGACAACGTCGCGATCATCGGGACGAACGCGCGCGTGGCGTCGGGCAGGATCGGCAGGCTGAAGCGGATGAACCCATACGTCCCCATCTTCAGGAGGACGGCGGCCAGGATGACCGATCCGGCCGTCGGCGCGTCCGTGTGCGCGTCGGGCAGCCAGGTGTGGAACGGGAACATCGGCACCTTGATCGCGAAGCCCAGGAAGAAGGCCAGGAAGACCCACCACTGCAGGCTGGTGTCGAAGCCGTGCTGCTGGAACTGGACAATGTCGAAGGTGTGCAGGCCGGTCTGCGGGTCCGTGTAGTTGAAGTAGAGGGCCAGGATCCCGAGCAGCATGACGACGCTGCCCGCCAGGGTGTAGAGGAAGAACTTGATGGCCGAGTAGAGCCGCCGGTCGCTACCCCAGATGCCGATCAGGAAGTACATCGGGACCAGCATCACCTCCCAGAACAGGAAGAACAGCAGGAAGTCGAGCGACACGAAGGCGCCGATCATCCCGGTCTGGAGGATGAGCAGGAAGATGTAGTACTCCTTCACCCGCTCCTTGATCGCGGTCCATGACGACAGGATGGCGATCGCGCCCATCATCGTCGTCAGCAGGAGCAGCAGCACGGCGAACCCGTCCACGCCGAGGTGGTACTCGGCGCCGATCGACGGGATCCACTCTGCCCGCTCCACGAACTGCCACGACGGGTTCGTGTAGTCGTAGGCGAACCAGAGCGGCACCGACACCAGGAAGCCGGCCATCGCGAAGAGGTTCGCGATCCAGCGGATGGCGTTCTCGCTGCGCTTGTTCACGAACATCAGCACGGCGGCGCCGACCAGCGGCGTGAACAGGATCAACGATAGCAAATGATTCATAGCGACCGTACCAGGAGGAGATAGATGCTCACGAAGGCAAATACGCCGAACAACATCAGCAGCGCGTAGTTCTGGATCAACCCGGTCTGCAGGCGGCGGAACACGAAGCTCGATTCCTGCAGCACTGAGCCGACCAGGTTCACCAGGCCGTCCACGATGTACTTGTCGATGATGCCCGAGAACCACGACGAGAAAATCGTCATCCAGCCCGAGCCGTTGACCGCGCCGTCCACGACGCGACGGTCGAACGTCCAGAGGCCGTTGGCGCTCGCCATCGCGCCCTTGATCACCGTCGCGTCGTAGAGCTCGTCCACGTAGTACTTGTTCGTCAGGACGCGGTGCGGGCCCGACAGCCGCTGCTTCAGACGCGCCGCGATCTCGGGGCTGCGCACGTAGAAGCGATAGGCCACGGCAATGCCGAGTAGGCCAATCAGCACCGAGAACGCCATCAGGCCCAGCTCGCCCGCCCTGGACAGGCCGCCCTCAGGACCGGCCGGCGCGCCCTCGTGCGCAGGCGCCGCCGCGGCCACCCCGGGCCGAGCCTGAGCCTCGCCAGGCGCCGCCGCCGGCGCCGCGTGGGTCCCCTGTGCCGCGTCCGTGCCCGTCGCCACCGCTCCCGCGTGGCTCGCTCCGACACCCGGGGCCAGCCCATCGGCACGGGCGACCGAACCGCCAGGCTCGAAGCTCGGGGCCAGCCCCTCGGCACGAGCCACCGCCGGGCCAGCCTCAAAGCTCGGGGCGAGGAAGTGCTCGATGGCGTTGCCGCCCCCGAGCGCCGCCGGGATGCCGACCAGGCCGGCCAGCACCGCGCCGACCGCGAGTACCACCAGCGCGAACGTCATCGACTTCGGCGCCTCGTGCGGCCCGTGCCACGCGGCGTGGCCGCCGTGCCCGGCGTCGTCGCCGTGGCCGCCGCCCTGCCCGTGCCCCGCCGTCTCCCACGCCGGCCCCCGGTACGGCCCGAAGAAGGTGAGGGACATCAAGCGGTACATGTAGAACGCGGTCATCAGCGCCGCGAACGCCGCCAGGCCCCAGACCGCCTTGTTCGAGAGGAACGCCCTGTAGAGGATCTCGTCCTTGCTGAAGAACCCGGACAACGGCGGCATGCCGGCAATCGCGAGCGTGCCGATCATCATCGTCCAGAAGGTGATCGGCATGTGCTTGCGCAGGCCGCCCATCTTCAGCATGTTCTGCTCGCCGGCCATGCCGTGGATGACCGCGCCGCTGCAGAGGAAGAGGAGCGCCTTGAAGAAGGCGTGGGTCATCAGGTGGAACGCGCCCGCCGCGAACGCGCCGACGCCCATCGCCACGAACATGTAGCCGAGCTGCGAGACGGTCGAGTACGCCAGCACGCGCTTGATGTCGGTCTGCACCAGGCCGATCGAGGCCGCCATGACCGCCGTGAGCACGCCGACGATCGCCACGATCTCCATCGTCATCGGGGCGTGGGTGAAGAGCACCGCGTTGCGCCCGACCATGTAGACGCCAGCCGTCACCATCGTGGCCGCGTGGATCAGGGCGGACACCGGCGTGGGGCCCTCCATGGCGTCAGGCAGCCACACGTAGAGCGGGATCTGCGCGCTCTTGCCCGTGGCGCCGACGAACAGCAGGAGGGTGATGAGCGACAGGGTGCCGAACTGCGCGGTCTCGACCGGCAGCGTGGCGGCGGCGTTGGCCACCTCGCGGAAGTCGAACGACCCGAAGGTGAAGTAGATCAGGAAGACGCCGAGCAGGAATCCCCAGTCGCCTACGCGGTTGAAGATGAACGCCTTCTTGCCCGCGTCCGCCGCGCTCTTCTTCTCGTACCAGTAGCCGATCAGCAGGTACGAACAGAGGCCCACGCCCTCCCAGCCCACGAACATGACCAGGTAGTTGGCGCCGAGCACCAGCGTGAGCATGAAGAAGCAGAACAGATTCAGGTAGGCGAAGTAGCGTGCCACGCCGCCGCGCGGCTCGTCGTGCATGTAGCCGATCGAATAGACGTGGATCAGAAAGCCGATCCCCGTCACGATCAGGATCATCATCGACGAGAGCGGATCGAGACGGAACGCCCACGGGATGTGCAGCGACCCGATGCGGCCGCCCGCCATCTCGAGCGCCGTGCGCGGGATCCAGTCGAACAGCACCACGTCGTGCACCCGCGCCTCGGGCGACAGCCCGAGCAGCTGGACGAATGCCGTCAGCGACACACCGAGCGCGATCGCCATGGTGGTGCACGCGAGCACCCCGGCCGTCCGCTTGCTGAAGTAGCGAATGCCGAAGATGCCGTTCACGGCCGCGCCCAGGCCGGGCAGGAGCGGAATGAGCCAGATCAAATCCATGTGACGCCTATGCCGTTCAACGAGTGCGCTATCTCAGAGGCCGCAGGAGCCGTCGTCGTCGCTTACCACCGCATCAGGCTCATCTCGTCGATGTTCACCGTTTCCTTGTTGCGGTAGAACGCGAGGATGATGCCCAGCCCGACGGCCGCCTCCGCCGCGGCGACGCAGATGACGAAAATCACGAACACCTGGCCGGCGGCGTTCTGCCAGAGGTTCGAGAACGCCGCGAGGTTGATGTTCACCGCGTTCAACATCAGCTCGATCGACATCAGGATCACGATGATGTTGCGGCGGGTCATCACGCCGATGACGCCGATGATGAACAGCGCCGCCGACAAGACCATGTAGTGAACCGGGGTAATCGGAGTCATACGGTCAGCACCCTAGAGGTCCCGCTTGGCCAGCACGATCGCCCCGACCATCGCGACGAGCAGCAGCATCGACGCGAGCTCGAACGGGATCAGGTAGTCGGTGTAGAGCAGCATCCCGACCTGCGCCACGTTGTCCGGGCCCATCGGCAGCGCCGGCGGCAGGCCGGCGGCCGGCGACACGTACTTGTAGGCGGCGATCGCCACCAGTTCGGCCAGCACCACCAGCGCGCACGTCACCCCCAGCCGGCCGCGCCGCCGGCGGTCCTGGTGCGCCTCGGGAGGACGCTTCAGGTTCACCAGCATGACGACGAACAGGTAGAGGACGACGATGCCGCCGGCGTAGACCACGACCTGGATCACCGCCAGGAACTGCGCGCCCAGGAGCACGTAGAGCCCGGCGACGAACAGGAAGTTGACCACCAGGAACATGATGCTGTGCACCGTGTTCTTGGCCGTGATCACGAGCACGCCGAACCCGAGAATGCATGCGGCGAGCGTGTAGAACGCGATTGCTTGACCCATAGCTTCACAGGAGCTGCTAGTCGCTCAACGCCACCTTCACCGCAGCCGTCACGATGATGTTCGCGATGGCCAGCGGAATCAGGACCTTCCATCCAAGCCGCATCAACTGGTCGTAGCGGTAGCGCGGCAGCGTCGCACGGATCCAGAGGAACAGGTAGAGCACCAGGAACGTTTTGACGACGAACCAGATCCAGGTCGGCACGAAATCGAGGAAATGGAGGAACGCCACGCTCGGGAACGGCCGCAGCCAGCCGCCGAAGAACAGCGTCGTGGCGACGGCCGACACCACGATCATGTTGGCGTACTCGGCCAGGAAGAACAGGGCGAACCGCATGCCGCTGTACTCGGTGTGGAAACCGGCCACCAGCTCCTGCTCGGCCTCGGGCAGGTCGAACGGCGAGCGGTTGGTCTCGGCCAGCGCCCCGACGAAGTAGATGAACAGCGCCAGCGGCTGGACGAACGCGAACCAGACGCCGTTGGCCTTCTGCGCGGTGACGATGTCCACCATGCTCAGGCTGCCGGACGCCAGGATCACGCTCACGAAGGTCAGCGTCACCGCCACCTCGTAGCTGATGAGCTGCGCCGACGCCCGGAGCCCGCCGAGCAGCGGGTACTTCGAGTTCGACGACCAGCCGCCGAGGATGATCCCGTAGATGCCGATCGACGCCACCGCCACGATGTACAGGAGGCCGATATTCAGGTCGGCGATGTGGAGCGGAACCGGCTTGCCGAAGATGCTGACCTGATCGCCGAACGGGATCACGGCGAAGGCGATGATCGCCGGCACGAGCACGATGATCGGCGCCAGCGTGAACACGACCTTGTCGGCCCTGACCGGCGTGATGTCTTCCTTGACGAACAGCTTCAGCACGTCGGCAATCGGCTGCAGGACGCCGTGCGGCCCGACCCGCATCGGCCCCAGGCGCACCTGCACCCACGCCTGCACCTTGCGCTCGAGGAGCACCAGGTACATGACGGTAATGAGCACGCCGGTGAGGACGATGACAATCTTGATGAGCGGAATGACGAGCAGATCAATCATGCGATTCCCGATCGTAGGGGCGGGGTTGAAACCCGCCCCTACCTACCTGTCCACTTCCCCCAGGACGATGTCGATCGTGCCGATCAGCGCAATCACGTCGGCCACCAGGTGCCCGCGCACCAACTGCGGCAGCGCCTGGAGGTTACAGAACGACGGCGGCCGCACGCGCAGCCGATAGGGGCTGGTGGACTTTCCATCACTCGCGATGAAATAGCCGATCTCGCCCTTCGGAGACTCGTTGGCGTGATACGTCTCTCCGGCCGGCGGCTTGATCAGGCGGGGCACCTTGCCCATCACCGGCCCCTCGGGCAGCCCGCCCAGCGCCTGCCGGATAATCCGCACCGACTGCCGGATTTCCTCGAGCCGCACCAGGTACCGGTCGTAGGTGTCGCCGTTCGTACCGACCGGGACGTCGAACTCCATCTCGGCGTAGGCGGCGTAGGGTTCATCCTTCCGCACGTCGCGCACGACGCCCGACCCGCGCAGCGGCGGACCGCACAACCCGACGGCAATCGCATCGGCCGCGGAGATCACGCCGATGCCCTTGGTCCGCTCCAGCCAAATCCGGTTGTGGGTGAGCAGCGTCTCGTACTCGACGAGCTTCTCCAGCTGGATGTCGCAGAACTGGAGAACCTTCTTGTCCCAGTTCGGTGGCAGGTCCTGGGGAAGCCCGCCAATCCGCATGGAGTTGTAGGTGAGGCGCGCCCCGCAATACTCCTCGAACAGGTCGAGGATCAACTCCCGCTCGCGCAGGCAGTAGAGGAAGACGGTGACGGCGCCGATGTCCATCGCGTGGCTGCCGAGCCAGACCAGGTGGCTCGCCAGCCGCTGGAGTTCCGCGAGGATCGTGCGGATGTAGCGCGCGCGCCGCGGCACCTCGAGCGAGAGGAGTTTCTCCACCGTCTCGACGTACGCGAGGTTCGCCGCCGCCGAAGCCACGTAGTCCAGGCGGTCGGTCAGCAGGACAATCTGCGTCCAGTCGCGGTTTTCGCTCAGTTTCTCGACACCCCGGTGGAGGTAGCCGATGACCACGTCCGCATCGACGACCCTCTCGCCATCGAGCTTCAACACGACCCGCAGCACGCCGTGCGTGGCAGGATGCTGCGGCCCCATGTTGATGACGAGTTCGTCGGTGTCGAACATCGGGCGGGCGACGTCCCGTTCCATTACTCGATCTCCGCTTCGTTGAACGACTGGCGCAGCTTCAACCACTCCTGCGGGCCTTCCAGGATCAGCTCCCCCGGCCCCTCGAGCGGGTAGTCCTTGCGCTGCGGATGCCCCTGCCACTCGTCGGGCATCAGGATCCGACGCAGGTCCGGATGGCCCGCGAACCGAATCCCGAACATGTCCCAGACCTCGCGCTCGAGCCAGTTGGCCGCGGCCCAGACGCCGGACGCCGACGCCACGCTGTCGCCGTCGGCCACCCGCGTCTTCACGCGCAGCCGGTGCCGCAGGCTGGTCGAATACAGGCAGTAGACGACGTCGAACCGCTCGCCGGCCCGGGTCGGCCAGTCCACCGCGGTGAGGTCGGAGCAGTAGTCGAACTTCGCGCCCGCGGCGTCGCGCAGGTAGTGCGCGACATCGAGCAACCGGGGCGTGGCCACGATGACCGTCCAGTCCCCGACCCAGTAGCTCACCTGCGTGACCGCCCCTGGCAACGCGGCCTGCAACGCCTGGATGCAATCAGGGACGGACACGTCGGCGGGCGCCGCCTGGTCAGGTGGACCGGGCGGCGGCGGCGGAGCCTTCTCGACCTTGGCTGCCGCCGCGGCGGCAGGCGTCTTGGCCGGCGGCTTCGGCGCAGGGGCCTGCGACGGGACGGCCGCGGGTTTCTCGCCCGCGGGGTCGGTGTTCTCGGTATCAGCCATGGAAATCGCTTCGAACGTCGGCGGCCTGCACGCTGCCCGTGACGACCAGAGGGTCTACGCCCACTCGAGCGCTCCCTGCTTCCAGGCGTACGCGAAGCCGACGAGGAGGATGAAGAGGAAGACGATCATCTCGATCAGGCCGAACAGCTTCAGCTTGTGCATGATGACCGCCCACGGAAACATGAACACCGTTTCCACGTCGAAGACCACGAACAGCATCGCGATGATGTAGTACCGAATGCTGTAGCGGTCGCGGGCATCGCCCCGCGTCTCGATGCCGCACTCGTACGGCTCGAGCTTGACCTTGTTGTAACGCTCGGGCCGCACCAGCCACGCCATCAGGAGCGCCACAATGGCGAATCCAATCGCCACGATGATGAACAGAACAACGGGGATGTAGGCTTCGAGCATGGTCCAGTGCCGCCGGCAGACTGTGGGACCGGGGCGGCCCCCCGGGGGGGACACCGCACCGGCAGCCCGTTCTCTCTGCGTTGTAACCGGAATGTGGCCCCCGAGGTTCGGGGCGGGGCCCTCACCCTTCCACGGCACCGCCCAGGTGCCGCGTCGAAGGCGGCAGCACACACAAGGGCAGCAGCGTGATCGAGCGACGATCTCGGGTGTTTATAGCATGCCCCCCGGGGGGTGTCAAGAAACGCGACGTGCCTGATCGAGCGGCAATCACAACTGCAAATGTTTGAATATGAAAGGGTTTTTGTCCTCCGCCGTCTTGACGGCCCCTCTGGCAGAACCCTATACTGACTTGAGCCAGCGTCCAATTCACCGGAGAAGCCAATGCCAAGCGTCACGCCCTCTCGGCGGACCGTGCGCGCGCTCGGGGTTCTTGCGCTTGCGTCGTTGTTCGGCTTTGCCGTTGCCGCCGCCGGACCCGATGGTCCCGGACAGGCACAGACATCCCGGCCGGCCGACCGGGCGATGTTCGTGAGCGTGCTCAACAAGGACGGCGCGCCGGTGACTGACCTGACCCCCACCGACTTCAGGGTGCGCGAAGACGGCATGGCCCGCGAAGTGCTCCGGGTCGAGAAGGCCACCGAACCGATCACGCTGGCCCTGCTCGTGGACACGTCCCAGTCGGCCACGCCCTACATCGCCGACATGCGCCGGTCCCTCAAGACCTTCGTCAAACGGCTGGGCGGCAAGAACCCGATCGCCCTCACCGTCTTTGGCGAACGGCCGTCGATCTTGATCGACTACACGCTCGACGTGCCCGCCCTCGAGAAGGGCGTCGACCGTCTCTTCCCGGCGTCAGGCAGCGGATCATACATGCTGCAGGCCGTCGAGGAAATCTACAGGGGGCTGTCGAAGCGGGACTTCGATCGTGCGGTAATTCTCGCCATCACTGCGGGCGGCCCTGAGTTCAGCGACCGCAGCTACGACGAGCTCGTCCCGAAACTGAGCGAGAGCGGAGCGACGTTCGACGCGATGGTTTTCACTGCCAACCCGCCCAACCTCTCGGACTTCGGACAGCGCAACCGGGAGCTGTTTCTCGACGCCGCGACCCGGGCCACGGGCGGCGACCGCTTCTCGCTGCTGAGCAGCATGGCGCTCGACGGCGCGCTGACCAGGCTGGCCGATGAGCTGACGAATCAGTACCTGGTCACCTATTCCCGCCCGGACACGCTGATTCCGCCGCAGAAGATCGAGGTCAGCGTGCGGCGTCCTGGCCTCACCGCGCGCGGCACACCCGTCAAAGCCAAACGGCGATGAAGGTGCGTGGCCTGACATCGTGGCCGACCGCCTGCCTGGCGGTGCTCGCGCTGATGCTGATCGCGCCGCCAGGCGGAAGCGGGGGCCTGCGCGCACAGGGACAGGCGTCGTCCAGGCCACCCGGGGGGGCGTCCCAGCAGCCCTCGTTCCGGGCCAACATCGACATCGTCTCGATGAGCGTGACGGTCACCGATCCGCCCGGGCGCTACGTCACCGACCTGGCGCGGGAACAGTTCAGCGTGTTCGAGGACGGCACGAAGCAGGATATCGCGTTCTTCAATCGGACGAACCAGCCGATCGCGCTGTCGCTGCTGATCGACACGAGCGCGAGCATGGAAGACCGGATGGCGACGGCGCAGGAAGCCGCGGTCGGCTTCGCGCGCCACCTCCGGCCCCAGGATCTTGGCGAGGTGATCGACTTCGACCGGCAGGTCCGGGTGATCCAGGCGTTCACCAACGATCCGGTCGCCCTCGAGAGCGCGATTCGCAGGACCACGGCCGGCGGGTCCACTTCGCTCTACAACGCGGTCTACGTCTCGCTGAAGGAACTGAAGAAGGTTCGCGCGAAGACGGAGCAGGACGTCCGCCGGCAGGCTATCGTCGTGGTCTCGGACGGCGAGGACACGTCGAGCCTCGTCAGCTACGACCAGGTGCTCGACCTCGCCAAGCGATCGGAGACGGTCATCTACACGATTGGACTGCGGTCGAAAGACGAGATCGCGGCCAAGGCCTTCAAGGAAGCGGATTTCGTCCTGCGGCAGCTTGCGCAGGAAACCGGCGGACGGGCGTTCTTCCCGGCGCGCATCGAAGACCTGGCCGGGGTCTACACCCAGATTGCCGACGAACTGGCGAGCCAGTACATCCTCGGCTACGTCTCGACCAACAGCAATCGCGACGGCGGGTGGCGCCGCCTGGCGCTTCGCGTGGACCGCGACGGCGCGACCGCGCGGACCAAGCGCGGGTACTTCGGGCCCACAGGGAAGTAGTGGTCAGTGGTCAGTGGTCAGTGGCCACTACCTGAGCTGGCGATGAGGAAGACGTGAACACGATCCCGCTTCTGCTGTATCTGGCAGCCGGCATCCTGTATGCCGTGTACTTCTCCACGCGCAGCGCGACGATCGGCCGGGCCGGCACGGCGGTGCTGGCGAGCGGCAGCCTGGCGCACACGTTCGTCATCGGCATGCAGACGATGGCCGCGGGGCACGTGCCGATCGCCGGGACCACGCAGGCGATTTCAACGTTCGTCTGGCTGCTGGCGCTCGCGTACCTCTGCATGGAGATGACGACCGAGGAGCGTGCGCTCGGCGTCTTCATCGTCCCGCTGCTCGTCGCGCTCCAGTTGATTCGCGCGCTCAACCCGGTCGTGGAGCGACGCGTGCCAATTCTCGAGAGCGCGTGGTTCGGCGTTCACGTCGCCTCGCTGCTGTTCGCGTACGCCAGCTTCGCGCTCGCGTGCGTCATCGGGATTACGTACGTGTTGCTCTTCAAGGAAATCAAGGCGAAGCATCTCGGCTTCTTCTACAAGCGCCTGCCCTCGCTCGACTCGCTCGATCTGATGAACGCCCGCACGGTGACGCTCGGGTGGGTGTTCCTGACCGTGGGCGTGGTGGTCGGCGCGGTCTGGGCGGCCGAGGCGAAGAGCGGACCGATCTACGACCCGCGCGTCCAGGCGATGTCGCTGGCCGATCCGAAGATTCTCGGCGCGGTCGTCTCCTGGGCGATCTACACCTTTGCCCTCTACACGAGACGCCTGGGGTGGGGCGGAAAACGCGCGGCCTACCTCTCCGCGCTGGGATTCGCGATCGTGCTCTTCAACTTCGTGCCCATCGGCTACTTCCTGACCCGCAGTCACAATTTCGGAGGGTGAGGAAGCGGGCATGCACTTGTTCCTTCTGGGCGTGAGCCACAAGACGACGCCGGTTGACATCCGCGAGCACCTCGATTTCGCGGCGCGGGGTCTCGACGCGGCGCTGGCCGCGCTGGCGGTGCGCCCGAGCACCAGCGAAGCGGTTGTCCTCTCCACGTGCAACCGCGCGGAGCTCTACGTCGCCTGCGACGAGGTGGCCTCCGCGCGCGCGGATCTCCTTGGGTTCCTCGGCGAGTACCACGGCCTCGACACGTCGGCGGTGTTCCCCCACCTATACGAGCAGGTGGACGGCGCCGCCGCGCGCCACCTGTTTCGCGTGGCCGGCGGTCTCGACTCGCTCGTCGTCGGCGAGCCCCAGATCCTGGGGCAGGTCAAGGACGCCTACGCCGCGGCCACCGAGGGACGAACGGTGGGACCGGTCCTGAACAAGGTGTTCCCGTGGTCGTTCACGGTGGGCAAGCGCGTGCGGACGGAGACGGCGCTCTCGGAAGGCGCGGTGTCGGTCAGCTTCGCGGCCACCGCGCTGGCGCGGAAGATCTTCGGCGACCTGAAGGAACGCACGGTGCTCGTCATCGGCGCGGGCGAGATGGGCAAGCTGACGGCGCGGCATCTCAAGGCCCAGGGCGTGAGCCGGATGCTGATCACCAGCCGGACGCTGGCGCACGCAGTGGCGCTGGCGGAGACGATCGACGCCAGCCCCGTCCCGTGGCGGGACCTGCTGGTGACGCTGAACCAGGCGGACATCGTGATTACCGCGACCGGTGCGCTTCTGCCGATCCTGACCCGGTCACAGGTCGAGGGCGCCATGCGCGGACGTCGGAACCGCCCGTTGTTCCTCATCGACATCGCCCTTCCTCGCGATGTCGACCCCGCCGTGGGCGATCTCGACTCGGTGTTCCTCTACAACATCGATGACCTCCAGGCAATCGTGGAGGCGAATCTGACGCGGCGGGCGTCCGAGGTCAGCAAGGCCGAGGGGATCGTCGCCGACGAGGTGAAGAAGTTCGAGGCGTGGCTGTCCGCGCGGGTCGCGATTCCTACTGTGGTCGCCCTGCGTCAGCGCTTCGAGGCGATCCGGCGGCAGGAACTCGATCGCCTCCAGCCGAAACTCGCCGGGCTGCCGCCGGAGGCGAAGACGCGCGTGGACGAAATCACGCGCCTGCTCGTCGAGAAACTCCTGATCACGCCGACCGAGCAGCTCAAGTCCACTCCCGACCCGGAGCGACTGCGGAGCGATGCCGACGCGCTGACGCGGCTGTTCGCGCTCGACGCCGAAGACCCGGCCCGAGACGAGCCGGATCGCAGTTCCGCCGCGCGACGCGCGGACGATGCCGGCAAGTTGGTGACACCGTGAAGGCGTTGCGTCTTGGTACCCGGGGCAGCCAGTTGGCGCGGTGGCAGGCGCGCGCGGCGGCGGCGCTCGTCGAGCGGGCCGGCGGCCCGCCGTGCGAGGTCGTGGTCATCAAGACCAGCGGGGACAGGCTCGCCGAAGCGCCGCTCTCGGAAGTGGGCGGCAAGCGGCTGTTCGTGAAGGAGATCGAGGACGCGCTGATCCGGCGCGATGTCGACTTCGCGGTGCACAGCTGCAAGGACATGCCGGCCGTGCTGCCGGACGGCCTGGTCATCGGCGCGGTGCTGCCTCGCGAGGATCCGCGCGACGTGCTGGTCCTGCCGGCGTCGTCGGTCAGGCCCGCGACGGTTGAGGAGTGGTTCGCAGCCCAGTGCCCGGGCGCCAGGATCGGGACGAGCAGCGTCCGGCGTGTCGCCCAGCTCACGCGCATGCTGCCGGGCGCGTCGTTCCTCCCGATCCGTGGGAACCTCGACACGCGGCTGAAGAAGCTCGATGCCGCGGGTTTCGACGCCCTGGCGCTCGCCGCAGCCGGGATGCGGCGGCTGGGGTTCACCGAACGGATCTCGTTCACGCTGCCCGTGGACGCGTGCGTCCCGGCACCCGGGCAGGGCGCGATCGCGATCGAGATGCGCGTGGACGATCGGCGGACGCGTGAGGCGCTGGCGGCCATCGACCACCCGGAGACGGCGAGCGCCGTCACGGCGGAGAGGGCGCTGGTCGCGACGCTCGGTGGAGGCTGCCAGACACCGGTCGGAGCGGTGGCGGTCGCCGATGGCGGCGACCTCGACTTGCACGCGGTGGTAGTCTCGTTGGATGGACTCCGAGTGGTGCGCGGTCGGGATCGCGCGCCTCGGGGTGAAGCCGCCGCGCTGGGTGCGCGCCTCGGACGACAACTTATCGCCGACGGCGCCGGGGCGATTCTCGAAGACGTGCGCCGCGCCCAGCAGGAATTCCACTGAGCACGTCGCGGACGCCGCTATGAAGAAACCGATCGTGTACCTCATCGGAGCCGGGCCCGGAGATCCCGGGTTGATCACCATCCGCGGCCTGCGCTGCCTCGGCCAGGCCGATGTCGTCATCTACGACCATCTCGTGCACCAGCGTCTGGTGCGGCATGCCCGGCCGGAAGCCGAGCGGATCGACGTAGGGCCGGCCGCGCCGGAACCGCTGGAACAGGAAGCGATCTGCTATCTGCTCGCCGAGAAGGCCCTCGAAGGGAAGGTCGTCGCCAGGTTGAAGTGGGGCGACCCGTTCGTCTTCGACCGCGGGGGTGAAGAGGCGCTGTTCCTGCACGAGCACGCGGTGCCGTTCGAGGTGGTGCCCGGCATCCCAGCCGCGATTGGCGTCCCGGCCTATGCCGGCATCCCTATCACCTATCCCGGCGGCGGCGACACGGTCACCTTCGTGCGCGGGCACGAGGCGGAGCACGCGAAGAAACCGCACGTGGACTGGAGCAGCCTCTGCAAGCTCGGTGGCACAGTCGTCTGCTACTCGGGCCCGAAACAACTTCCCGGGATCCTCGACTCGATGCTGTCGCACGGGTGGTCGAAGGGGGAGAAGGCCGCGCTGGTCTTCAACGGGACGCTGCCCAGCCAGGAAACGATCCAGGCGACGATCGGCGAACTGGCCGAGCTGGCGCGCCAGCCGAAGTTCAAGAACAGGGCTATGCTGATCGTCGGGCGCGTGACCGGGCTGCGCGAGCACCTGCGGTGGTTCGACGTCAGACCGCTGTTCGGCAAGCGCATCGTCGTCACCCGGCCTCGGGAGCAGGCGGCGGAGCTGGTGGAGGCGCTGGAGCAACTGGGTGCAACCGTAGTCGAGGCCCCGACGATTCGCATCGTTCCACCCGAAGACTACGTCCCATTGGACGAGGCGTCCGCGACGGTGGGCCAGTACGACTGGGTCATCTTCACGAGCACGAACGGCGTGGACTACTTCTTCCAGCGGATGCAGGCGGGACCGACCGACATGCGGTCGCTGGCCGGGGTACGCTTGTGCGCCATCGGCCCGGGGACGGCCGAGCGCCTCACGCGCCACGGCCTGAAGGTGGACCTGGTTCCGGCCGAGTACTGCGCGGAGACAGTGGTTGAGGCGCTGCGCGCGACCGGTGACCTGACGGGCAAGAAGTTCCTGCTGCCGCGAGCCGACATCGCGCGCGAGTGGCTCGCCGACGAACTGCGGAAGTCGGGCGCGAGCGTGACTGAGGTCACCGCCTACCGGACCGTGCCGGTCGATACCGAGCGCGACAGCGAGCCGGACATCTTCCGGATGCTGCTCGACAAGCAGGTGGACGTCCTGACCTTCACGAGCGCCTCGACCGTGCGCAACTTCGTGAGGCTCTATGGCGTTGATCCGGTTGCAGACCTCCTGCACCTCGTCGCCATCGCGTCGATCGGCCCCGTGACCGCCGAGGCGGCGCAGCAATGCGGAATCCGGACGACGATCATGCCCGCTGAGTACACGATTCCCGGCCTCGTCCGGGCGATCGTGGATCACTTCGAGAAGCTCGAGGCTCCGTCGTAGAGGCGACAGGTCGGTCGTCCGGACAGACAGACAGAGGATCCACGTATGTCACCAACCGAGGTCGGTACCCGTTTGAACCTTGTCCGCCGCGGCCGCCGCCTGCGACGGTCACCGGCGATCAGGGCGATGGTGCGCGAAACCCGCCTCTCGCCCGACATGTTGATCTACCCGTTGTTTGTGTGCGAAGGCTCGGGCGTGCGCAGAGAGGTGACGTCGATGCCCGGCGTCTTCAACCTCTCGGTGGACGAGGCGGTGAAGGAAGCGGTGGCGGCGAAGGCTGACGGCGTCCCCGGGGTGCTGCTGTTCGGCCTGCCGGCGTACAAGGACGAAGTGGGATCGGCGGCGTACGACGCCCAGGCGCCGGTGCAGGCCGCGGTCCGGGCCATCAAGCAGGCCAACCCCGAGATCCTGGTGATCACCGACGTGTGCCTGTGTGAATACACGTCGCACGGGCATTGCGGCGTCGTGGTGAATGGCGAGATCACCAACGACGAGAGCGTGGGGCTCCTCGTCCGCGTTGCCGTCTCCCATGCCGAGGCGGGCGCCGACATCGTGGCGCCGTCCGACATGATGGACGGCCGGATCGGCGCGATTCGGGGCGCGCTCGACGAGCGCGGGTTCCAGGACGTCGCGATCATGTCGTACGCGGCCAAGTATTGCTCGGCCTTCTACGGCCCGTTCCGCGACGCGGCTGACTCGGCGCCGAAGTTCGGTGACCGGCGCTCTCACCAGATGGATCCGGGCAACTCGGAAGAAGCGTTGCGCGAGGTGGCGGAGGACATCGAGGAGGGGGCGGACATCGTCATGGTGAAGCCCGCGCTGCCGTACCTCGACGTCATCGCCCGCGTGAAGGCGGAGTTCGGCTATCCAACGGCCGCGTACAACGTGAGCGGCGAGTACTCGATGCTGAAGGCCGCCGCCGAACGAGGCTGGATCGACGGCCACCGTGCCATGATGGAGATGCTGATCGGCATTCGCCGGGCCGGCGCCGACATCATCATCACCTACTTCGCGCGCGAAGCCGCGCGGTCGCTCAGATAAGACATGAAGATACTCCGTTGGCCCACGTCCGCCAGACTCTTCGCCCGCGCGCAGAAAGTGCTGCCGGGCGGCGTTGACAGCCCCGTCCGCGCCTTCAAAGCGGTCGGCGGCGATCCCTTGTTCGTGAAGGCCGCCAGGGGCGCGCGCCTGGAAGATGTGGACGGCCACACCTACATCGATTACGTGATGTCGTGGGGTCCGCTGATCCACGGCCACGCGCCACGCGGCCTGGTGAAGGTCATCGGCGACACCGCGCGCCTGGGCACCAGTTACGGCGCCCCGACCGAGTCCGAGGTGACGCTCGGCGAGAAAGTGCGCTCGCTGATGCCGTCGATCGAGCGCGTGCGATTCGTCAACTCCGGGACCGAGGCGGCGATGAGCGCCGTGCGGCTCGCGAGGGCCGCTACGGGACGCGACCGCATCATCAAGTTCGAAGGGTGCTATCACGGCCACGCCGACCAGTTCCTCGTCAAGGCGGGCTCTGGCGCCACGACGCTCGGCGTGCCCACGAGCCCCGGCGTGCCCCGCAAGACCGCGCAGCACACGCTGATCGCGACCTACAACGACCTGTCGTCCTGCGAGCGGCTGTGCGATAGCTATCGCCACCAGATCGCGGCGCTCGTGGTGGAGCCGCTGGCCGGCAACATGGGAGTCGTGCTCCCGTCGGACGGGTTTCTCGCGGGGTTGCGAGACCTGTGTGACCGCTACGGCATGCTGCTCATCTTCGACGAGGTCATCTCCGGCTTCCGCGTGGCCGCGGGCGGCGCGCAGCACGTCTGGAAGGTCAAGCCTGATCTGACGTGCCTCGGGAAGATCATCGGCGGCGGGTTGCCGGTCGGCGCGTACGGCGGCCGGGCTGACCTGATGGAATACATCTCGCCCGCTGGCCCGGTCTATCAGGCAGGAACGCTGTCTGGGAACCCGCTGGCGATGGCGGCGGGCCTGTGGTCGCTCAACGCGCTGTCGAAGGATCTCTACAAACGGTTGTCCCGGCTCGGCGCGATGCTGGCGCTGGGCCTCACCGAGGCGGCGAGAGATGCCGGGGTCCCGCTGCAGGTGAATGCGCTCGGGTCGCTGCTCACGCCGTTCTTCACCAGCTCGCCAGTGCGCGACTACCGGTCGGCGCTCCAGTCGAACTGCATGCAGTACGCGGCGTTCTTCAGGGGCATGCTGACGCGGGGCGTGTATTTGCCGCCGTCGCAGTTCGAAGCCTGGTTCCTCTCGGCGGCCCACACCGAGGCGGACGTCAGGAAGACGGTCCGCGCGGCGAAGGCGGCGATGAAAGAAGCCGGCGCTGTCGCGTAGGGTTGTATGAAGCGCCATCACACCGTCGGCGTGCGCGTGGGCAAGGTCCAGGTTGGAGGCGGCGCGCCCGTTGTCGTCCAGTCGATGTGCAACACGGACACGGCTGACGTGGACTCGACCGTCCGCCAATGCGTCGAGCTGGCGCGCGCGGGGTCGGAGATGCTGCGCGTCACCGTGAACCTGCCGGAAGCGGCCGCAGCGGTGCCAGCGATCAAGCGCCGCCTGCTCGACTCCGGGTGCGACGCGCCGCTCATCGGTGACTTCCATTACAACGGCCATCTGCTCCTGACGCGCCATCCCGACTGCGCCCGCGCGCTCGACAAGTACCGGATCAACCCCGGGAACGTGGGGTCAGGCCGCCGGCGGGACGAACAGTTCGCGACGATCTGCAAAGTCGCCGTGGACGAGGGAAAGCCGGTGCGGATTGGCGTGAACGGCGGCTCGCTGAACCAGGACCTGGTGATGCGGCGCATGCAGGAGAATTCCGACCGGAACCTCGGGCTCACCTCGGAGGAGATCGTCAGCGAGTGCATGGTCCTCTCGGCGCTCGAATCCGCCGGCCTGGCGCTCGAGTCCGGCCTCCGCGAGGACCAGGTCATCATCTCCTGCAAGGTGTCACGACCGGCTCACCTCATCGCGGTGTATCGCGATCTCGCGACGAAGACCGATCAGCCGCTGCACCTCGGGCTGACCGAGGCCGGGATGGGAATCAAGGGCCTGGTGTGGTCGGCGTCGGCGATGGGCGTGCTGCTGAACGAGGGCATCGGTGACACGATTCGCGTGTCGCTCACGCCGCGGCCCGGCGGCGACCGTCGGGAAGAGGTGTACGCCGCGTGCGAGCTGTTGCAGGCGCTCGGGCTCCGGGCCTTTGCTCCGAGCATCACCGCCTGCCCTGGCTGCGGCCGGACGACGAGCACGACCTTCCAGGCGCTGGCCGAGCGGATCCAGGCCTATGTGCGCGAGCAGATGCCGGCGTGGAAGGAGCGCTACGACGGCGTCGAGCAGATGACGCTGGCGGTGATGGGATGCGTGGTGAACGGCCCCGGCGAATCGAAGGCCGCCAATATCGGCATCAGCCTGCCGGGCACCGGCGAAGCGCCGCACTGTCCCGTGTTCATCGATGGACGGCACGTCACGACGCTCAAGGGCACCTACGAAGAGCTGGCCGACGCGTTCCTGCGTCTGGTAGACGACTACGTCGAGACGACATACGCGAGGCGGTAGAACGAGCAACGATTCTGTGACCGCTCCCGCCGTTCATTCTTCGTGTCGCCCGGAGATGCGAAGTCCTTGCACACGCTCGAAGTGCTTCGTGTTTCGCGTCAACAGCACCCCCTGATTCGCAAGGACGATGCCGGCGATCAGACTGTCGCCCATGCCGATGGGCGTCCCCTGTTTCTCGAGGGCGCGACGCACCTCGGCGGCGCGGTCCGCGGCTTCGGCGTCCAGGGGCAGCGCGGGCACCGCGTCCAGGAGGGCCCGCACGAGCTTCTGGGGCCGGGCGCTGTTGGCTCCGGCCAGAAGCTCGAATCGCGTGATGGCTGTCGTTGAGAGCGTCCCATGCTCGAGTTCCAGGGCAATGCGGGACGCCGACGGTTCGCGTCCGTTGAGGAAGTCGATCAGCACATCGGTGTCGGCGATGATGCTCATCTCCAGGACTCCCGCAGCGCCGTCGTCGCCGCGCGCAACTCGCCCGCCGCGTCGTTCCCCAGGCGGCCGCGCAACGACAGGGCCGCGTGCCGCCGTTCTCCATCGGCGGCGGCGGTCGCGAGGTACAGGACCACGGCCTCATTGATGAGTCTCGAGAACCCCTTTTCGCCGCGCTTGGCCGCGATCTCCAGGAGTCGGGCTCTGAATTCACTCTTCAGTTCGATGGTGGTGCGCACGCGCAATGTCCTCCCTCCATGAAGATACATGCATGTGCATGCATGCGCAAGCCACCCGGGACCGTGTTCGCGGCAAGCACCGCGCCGCGTACCGGGAGGGGACCAACGTCATCCTTCTTGACGCGGGCATCGCGAAGGCCTTTCCGGACTCAGCGTCTGTGAATCGTGCCCTGCGCCTGTTGCTTGACCTAGCCAGGCACGAAGTAGCCACAAAGCGATCGGCCTAGGCACTGGGATGGCCGGTATCACACGTGGCCGCGCGGCGTTCCTGCTACCGCCAGAACATCAGCTTCTGGATCCACTGGATGCGCGTCAGGTCGTTGTAGATCACCGTCACCATCAGCATCATCAGGACCGCGAAGCCGGCCATCAGCATGGCCTCCTTCACCTTAGTGCTGAAGTCCCGCCGCGCGAGCCCTTCGAGCGCCATGATGAAGATGTGGCCGCCGTCGAGCACCGGGATCGGCAGCAGGTTCAGGATGCCAAGGTTCAAGCTGATCGACGCCATCAGGCTGAAGAGCGCGATCCAGCCGAGCGCGGCAGACTCACCCGACAACTGCGCGATGGCCACGGGGCCCATCAACTGCCTGGGCGACGTTTCCCGCGTCAACAGCCCTACCAGCGTCTGGAAGATCAGCCCGCCGAACTCGTAGTTCCGCTGCAGGCTCATCCTCGCCGCCGCCACCGGCCCGAGTTGGACCGTCTTGAACTCGTCCAGGATGCTGATCCCGACCCTCCCTTTCTTGCCCTGCAGAATCGGCCTCACCCGGACGTCCTGGTGAACGCCGCCCCGCTGCACGCCGAATACGACGGTCTCATTCGGGTGCTTCGAGATGGCGTCGGTCAGCTGCGCCCCGTAGTTGATGGTCTGCCCGTTGAAGCTCACCACCATGTCGCCGGCCTTGAGGCCGCCCTTCTCCGCGGCCTCTCCGGCGATGACCTGTCCGATCGACGGGTGCACATCCGGGAAGACCCCGATGTCGCCGATCTCATACTTGGTCTGCGCGTCGGGTGTCACGCTCAGCGTGATCGCCTGGTCGTTCCGCGCGACCTCGATCGGCACCTCGCGCCGGGCCTTCGTGCCAATCGCCATGGACAGCTGTTCCCAGGTGCTGACCGTCCGTCCCGCCACGCGCACGATTCGGTCGCCCGGGCGGACGCCTCCGCGCTCGGCGGGTGATCCAGCGGCCACGGCGCCGACCACGGGCGGCCGGTCGAGGAACGCAGGAACCCTGGCGCCCTGCATCAGGACCACCCACATCAGGACGATCGCCAGCAGGATGTTCATCACGGGACCCATGATGAGCACCTGGAACCGCTCCCACTTGCTTTTCGACAGGAACTCGTCCGGCTGGCCCGTGCGCGGGTCGTCCGGCGTCTCGCCCGCCATCTTGACGTAGCCGCCCAGCGGCACCGCGCTGATGCAGTACTCGGTGTCGCCCCTCCGGAAGCCGACGATCTTCGGCCCGAACCCGAGCGAGAACGTGATCACACGGACGCCGATCCGCCGGGCCATCAGGAAGTGGCCCAGCTCGTGGACGAAGATCAGCACGCCCAACACGAAGACAAACGCAAGAATGGTCAGCAGCAAGGAAAGCCCTCAGATCTCCAATTCTAACGCCCGCGACAGTTCCTGGGAATACGACCGGGCCCAGGAGTCGAGACGGCGGACCTCGGCCAGCGTGTGCACCGGGGCCGGGGTGTGCGCGTCCATCGCCCGTTCGATGAGCACCGGGATCGCGGTGAACGACAGATGCCCGGCGAGGAACGCCTCGACCGCCACCTCGTTGGCCGCGTTCAGCACGACCGGCAATCCTCCGCCGACCTCGAGCGCCCGGTACGCCAGCCGCAACCCGGGGAAGCTGTCGTGGTCGGGCAGGTGGAAATCCAGGCGCCCGCATCGCGCCAGGTCGAGCGGCGGCAGCGGAGACGCCCATCGTTCCGGGTACGAAAACGCATACTGAATAGGCAGACGCATGTCGGTGACGCCAAGCTGCGCCAGGATCGACCCGTCCACCATCTCGACCATCGAGTGCACAACCGACTGCGGGTGAACCACCACGTCGATACGACTTGGCGGCACGCCGAAGAGCCACCGGGCCTCGATCACCTCGAGAGCCTTGTTCATCAGCGTGGCCGAGTCGATCGTGATCTTCCGACCCATCCGCCACGTCGGGTGCTTCAGCGCGTCGGTCGGCCCGACCGCCTCGAGTTCCTTGCGCGAGTGGCCGCGAAACGGGCCGCCGGACGCGGTCAGGATCAAGCGCCTGATCTCGTGCGCCGGGCGGCCGTGCACGCACTGGTGGATGGCGTTGTGCTCGCTGTCGACCGGGAGAATCTCCACCCCGTACCGGTGCGCCGCGTCAGTCATGAGGGCGCCGGCCATCACCAGCACTTCCTTGTTGGCCAGCGCGATCGTTTTCCCCGCCTCGATCGCCGCGAGGACCGCTTCGAGCGCGACTGTCCCGGACGAGGCGCACAACACCATGTCCACGTCGGGATGAGTGGCCAGCGCGACCAGCCCTTCCGATCCGTGGCCGGAGATTTCCGCGCGCCCGACACCGCCGTCCTTTCGCAACCGATCCAGCGCGTCGGCCGTGGCCATCGCCACCGCCCGCGGCCGGAACGCGCGCACCTGCTCGGCGAACAGGGACACGTTGTCACCGGCGGCCATCGCCACCACCTCGAGGCGGTCGGCGTGCGCGCCAACGACCGACAGCGCACTGCGCCCGATCGACCCGGTGGATCCGAGGATGGCAAGACGTCTCACGGCCGGCACTCACCCCCCATACTTGAGGAAGACGTAAAACATCGGCGCGGCGAACAACATCGCGTCGATACGGTCCAGTACGCCTCCGTGCCCGGGGATCAACGCCGAGCTGTCCTTCACGCCCGCGCTGCGCTTCAGCAGTGACTCGAACAAGTCGCCCACAATACCAAGGCCGACGATGGCAAGCCCCATGAGCAGCACCCACCCGACCGACCGGCCCGGGAGCCACCAGTGGGCGACGACCGCCATGACCACGGGGGCCAGCACGAATCCGCCGAGCGCCCCTTCCACGGTCTTCTTCGGGCTGATCACCGGCGACAGCTTGTGGCGGCCCAGCCATCGGCCGGTGAAGTACTGCGCGCTGTCGCTCACGATGACCGTCAGCACCAGCAGGACCACGCTCTCGCGCCCTGCCAGCGCGTGCAGCGCGACGAACGTGCCGAGCGGCAGGCCGAGATAGACAACCGGAAACACCGCCGCCCCGATGTCGGCGAGCACGCTCGCAGCCGGCCCACGGGACCCGACGACGAGTGCGCCGAGGCCGACGAAGGCGGCAACCAGCGGCAGTTCCAGGGGGAGCCCGACACCCACCGCGGCGCACATCGCCATCGCCGCCGCGCCGGAGGCCGCCCGCGGCACGCGGGCGCCGAGCGCATCCGCAAGCCCCGCGTACTCGACGAACGCCAGCACGAGGACCGCCTCCGCGACCACCAGCAGCCACAGCGGCGGGAGGAACCAGATGCAGCTGAAGAAAACCGGGATGAGAAAGAGCGCGCTCAGGATGCGGATCATGTCGTCGCTATTTGGCGCCGATGGCCTGTCGGGGCGGCTCGATGCCGCCGTACCGGCGGTCCCGCTTCTGGTAGGCCACGATCCCCTCCAGCAGGTGCCGGCACCGGAAATCGGGCCACAGGGTGTCGGTGACCCAGATCTCGGCGTAGGCGATCTGCCAGAGGAGGAAATTGCTGACCCGCATCTCGCCGCTCGTCCGGATGAGGAGGTCGGGATCGGGCTGTCCCGCCGTGTAGAGAAAATCGGCCAGTCGCTTCTCGTCCACCTCGGCCGCAGGGACACCGGCTTCGATCAGGCGACGCGCCGCGTCCACGATCTCCGCCCGGCCGCCGTAGTTCAACGCGATGTTGAACTGCATGCCCGCGTTGCCCGAGGTACGGGCCTCGGCGCGCGTCAACTCTTCGCGCACGTCCGGCGGCACTTCATCGGGCCGGCCGATCACCTTGAAGCGGATGTCGTTCCTCAACAGCGTATCCAGCTCCAGGCGGAGGTAGCGCTTGAGGAGCGTCATCAGCGTGGAGACCTCCGAGCGCGGACGTTTCCAGTTCTCGACAGAGAACGCATACAGCGTCAGGACGCCGATGCCGAGCCGGGCGGACGCCTCGACGGCATCGCGGACGGCATCGATGCCCGCCCGGTGTCCCTCGACCCGCGGAAGGCGGCGATTGGCCGCCCAGCGCCCGTTGCCATCCATGATGATGGCCACGTGCGTCGGCAGCCGGTCGAAATCGACCTGCCGAGCCAGCGTTTCTTCCGGAGAGCCGGGCGAAACCCACTCCAGAAACTGTTCGAGAGACATACGGCTGCCTGCAGTACCGAATTCTGATCTTACAGGCTGCCCACGAGCGGGGCAAGGGAACTCGGGGCCTCGTATTCGACGCTCACGAGGGACAGGCCGCTGGCGGGGGCTGTCGCGCCGGCCCGCGTGCGGTCGCGCGAGGCGAGCACACCGGCCAGCCACTGGGGCTCGCGCCTGCCGGCGCCGATGTCCACCAGGCTCCCGACGGCATTCCGCACCATGTGGCGGAGGAACCCGTTGCCGGTCATCTCGAACACGATGAGCCGCCCGCCGTCCGGCCGGTCGGCGGGCGAGAGAAAAAGCCCGACCGTCTCGACCGGCGCGGACTCCCGGATGGTCACGGCCGCCATCGTCCGCACCGTGGTCTTCACGGCGCCGCCCGCGCCCTGGAGTGCGGCGAAATCGTGTTCTCCGACAAGGAGCCGGGCGGCCTCGGTCATTGCCGAGACGTCGATCGCGTGCGGGAGGTGCCAGACGTAGCGCCTCTCGAACGGGCTGACGAAATCGGCGTTGAGGAGCAGGTAGCGGTAAGTCTTGCCGCGCGCGGAACAGCGGGCGTGAAACGACTCGGGCGCTTCATCGACGCGCTGCACCCGGATATCGCCTGGCAGCATCGCGTTGAGCGCCCGGGCCAGCGTGGCGACCGGCATGGGATGGTCGATGCGGCAGCTGGCGACCTGTCCTAGCGCGTGCACGCCCGCGTCGGTCCGGCCGGCGCCGGCAACCGTGACCGGCCGCCCTTCGATGGCGGCCAGCGCGTCCTCCAACTGTCCCTGAACAGACCGTCCGGCACGCTGACGCTGCCAGCCCACGAGGTCCGACCCGTCGTAGGCGAGCACGATCTTCAGTCTGCGCATCTGCCCTTTGACTCGCTTCGCTCGCCCAGAGTTCTGACCCTACTGGTCGTGCGGGACCGCGACCTGCCGGGAGCCCGGCTTGGAGATCGGCACGCCCTCGGCGCACAGAGGGCACGTGTTCGGATCGTAGGTCGGAAGCGACAGCTCGAGGAGCGCGTGCAGCGGCGCGTCGAGTTTCGCGACGCCTCCGCTCCGGTTGACGATGGCGGTCGCCGCGACGACCTGGGCCCCGGCTGCCGTCGCAACCTGGATCGTCTCGCGGGTGGAGCCTCCTGTCGTGACGACGTCCTCGACGACCAGGACCCGTTCCGCTTCACTGACGCTGAACCCTCGGCGCAGCCGCAGCGTGCCGTCCTCGCGCTCGGCGAAGATCGCCCTGGCGCCGAGGGCGCGGGCCACCTCGTGGCCGATGATCAACCCGCCCAGGGCGGGCGACAGCACGGTGGTCGGCCGCAGGTCCCGAACGCGGTCGGCCAGCGCGGCGCCGAGGACGGCGGCGTGCTGGGGATGCTGGAGCACGAGGGCGCACTGCAGGTATCCGGGGCTGTGCAGCCCGGACGAAAGGCGGAAATGCCCCTCGATCAGCGCCGAACACCGGCGGAACAGGTCGAGCAACTCGTCACGGTTCATGGTGCACTCCCCCTGCGAACTGCCTGCGTACTGCCAACTGGCCACTGACAACTGGCCGCTGCCCATGCGATTCCCCGCCCTGGGCCGGGTTCGTCAATCGTTTGTTGAGAGGCGGTCGGTTGTCAAGGACGCACGCGTCCGCCCCGTCCGCCGTTGACGTTCTCCCCGGACTTGCACAGAATGGCCGCATGTTTCGAATGCCTGCAGGCGGGGTCTTCCGGCGGGAAGCCCGTTGGATGCTGGTCACGGGCGTCCTGCTTCCTCTGGCCGCCTTCGTGATCATGGTGGTCGTACCTTGGCTGGCCCGCGCCCTCCGTTAGCCTGCCGGTCGCGTGGAAGGGGCCCGTTCTTCCGCCCTCCGACCCGTGGCCCGGGCGTATTTCCCAGGCCGCCCAAGAACCCGGGACGCCCGCTGATCGTCTATGACTAGCAGGCCGTGTGGGCTTTTGCCATGGCCTGCCAGGACCAGGATTGGAGCCACTCTCATGTTTCATGCCGTTCGACACTGCGCGCTTGGTTTCGTGCTCGTCGCGTCCCTCGTCCCGGCGTCCGCATTCGGACAGTCCGCGCAGGGGCAGCCGGCAGGCGGGGCGGGCGCTTCCCAGGCCGGCCCGGTGCGCAGGCTCTCGGTTGAGGAAGCGGTCAGGCTGGCGCTCGAGCAGAACCTGTCACTCCAGGTCCAGCGGCTC
>Ga0209745_1000103_pt1 | contig 44110 bp, 42 predicted proteins | sample BarGraNGADG00312_FD_184495 | JGI IMG/M metagenome (GOLD analysis project Ga0209745, IMG submission 184495) | Arctic peat soil microbial communities from Barrow, Alaska - Barrow Graham LP Ref core NGADG0004-312 (SPAdes) (version 2) | ecosystem: Environmental > Terrestrial > Soil > Wetlands > Peat... | reverse complement strand
CGGACCACCATCAAATTCTTCTCCGTAGCAAGTGGTATAGCCTGCCATGACGATGCCGGTCGGCTCGAAGTCGGAAAGGGGCGGTTGTTGGGCGATGCGATCGAGGACTTTGCCCGCGGTTGGCACTTTCCAATCCGCGGGCGGGTTTTGATTTCCACCGCTGTTTTTGCTGTTCCCACTGTTCTTGCTTTGCGCCCGCAGCTCGTTGTTCACCTCGCTCAGCCTTGTTTCCAGTTGATTTATCTGTGCATCTAGCGCATCTACATCAAGAGTTTCAACCACCCTCGACCTCCGTTCCCTGGTTTCCTTCAAATCCCGCTTCCCGGCGTCAAGTTCGTCCAGACTGGCCCTGAGTTCCTCCATCTTGTCACCATCCTGGGCGATCAACCGTTCATAGACGGCGTGTTCTTGCCATGCATCGTTTAATTCTTGAACATCAAGTAATATCTCCAACTCGGTCAGGTTTCCCATTTTATAAAGAGTTCGCATGGACAAACCGTAGGAGTCTTGAAGAGCCTTCAGATCCCTTTCCAGATCGCTTATTGATGTCTCCGCTGCCCCTATCCTTGCGTCCAGATTATGCAGCTCGTCGCGGAGATAGGCCCCCTCGTTTTCGGCCGCGTTGCGCCTGCTCCTCAACTGCAGGAGCTCATAGCTTAACTTGTTCGATTCATCCTGGAGGGCATTCCCCTCGCCGCTGGCCATTGCCCTCAAATTAAAGGGTAAAAGTGCTGCTAGCAGCATCAAAAGCAATATCACTGTTGTCAATTTCCCGAAGTATCTCATTCGCCTAAAATTCCTCCGATTATCTTCCCTTACTCTTTTTTTAATAATCATAGCAAGCCTTTAAGTTTTAAGCATGGGTTTACTGATTAGAATTAGACGTCAAGTTCAGGGGAAGAGGACAGGCCTAAGCGTATCGGCCACCTTGAGACCATGACTTGGAAGTAGCGATATCTTCCAGTTTTGCCAGCTGTTCAACGGTACCGATTGCTATTATATAATCGCCCGGATCCAACCTGATATCCTTGGACGGCTTGGTGTTGAAGCTCATACCCCGTTTTTTCACAGCCAGAACAAGGGCGCCGGAAATTGCATATATCTTTGCCTCTTCTATCGATTTGCCGTCCAGTGAGGAGTTGGGCTGGATTTCGACATCATCTATCCGCCATTCCAGATTCTCGATATTGAATTCAATATATTGCCCCCGTGTAACCAGATCCAAATAGTCCCAGACCATAGGCTTGAGCAGCATTGCCGCCATTCTCCTGCCTCCAATGGAATGTGGTGAAATTGCCCGATCCGCCCCAGCCCGGCGAAGCTTGTACGCTGATTCTTCCGAATCGCAGCGGCTTACGATAAAGAGGTGCGGACATAATTCCCGCGCCGTCAGCGTAATATACAGATTTTCTGCGTCGCTCGAAAGTGCACTCACCAAACCCCGAGCCTTTTCGATACCGGCCGCCTTCAAGGTTTCATCACTTGTCGCGTCCGCCTTTATCACGGCAAATCCGGCTGCTTCCGCCTTATCTGCGCTTGTCGGATCCTTTTCGATCACCACGAAATTGGTGCCTGCGTCCTCCAGGTCATCCGCTATATGCTGCCCCACCCTGCCGTAACCGCAGAGGATATAGTGCCCGACCATGGTCTCAATATCTTTACGCATTTTTCTCCTTCCCATCATGCCGGTCAGGCTGTTCTCTATCATGAATTCTACCGCACTGACCAGTGTGTAGCCCACCGTGCCTACACCGGCAATTATCAAGAAAAGGGTAAATACTTCTCCTCCCGTGCCCAGCTTGAAGGTTTCACCATATCCGATGGTGGTAATGGTTATTACCACCATGTAGAGGGCGTCTAAGAAGTTTTGCTTCTCGATCACCATGTAGCCCACAGTACCTATGAAGAGGATTATGACCAGCAGGATGGCTGCTTTTTGCAGTGCCTTCAATCGGTCCAAAGTCTTGATCGGCCTCTCCTTTACTCTCAGCTACAGATTCATTCCCTTGAATAGTACCGTACTTAATACGCGGTAGCCATAATATCGGGACCAAGAGTTGACAACAAGAGAGGCGAAAAATCAATCCCCCATGCGGTTTACATGAAATCCTCGGGTTTGACGTCCTTGAGGAAATCGCGGAAGCGCTCTATCTCGTCCTCTTCCTCGGTTTCAATAAAGACGCTGGCTTCATTCAGGACATGTTCATCCGAGAAGATAGAGACCCCGGCCCTTACGGCCAAGGCTATGGCGTCGCTCGGCCGGGCATCTATTTGAAAGGGCTTGCCATCATACATCATCGTAATATCCGCGTAGAAAGTCCCTTCCTTTAGATCGGAAATCAGAACTTGCTGCATGCTGATACCCAACTGGTCCATGATGTTTTTCATGAGATCGTGTGTCATCGGCCTGGCCGTTTCGATTCCCTGTAGGGCAAAGGCGATGGCGGTAGCCTCGAAGGCGCCTATCCAGATGGGAAGAAAGCGCTCTCCACCCTTCTCTTTTAAGAGGACGATCGGTTGGTTCGCGGGAAGCTCAACCCGCACTCCTACCAGGGTCAATTCGACCATTTGTCATCACATCCTTACGACTCAAGGTATAGTACCCGATTTTGCCTGTCAAATCACCTTCGCCGATTCGCCGCAGCTTCTCCCCATGCAGTTTTATAGCGTCTCAAAACAATGCAAGCTCACTTTCGCCGTTCCCCGTCTCAAGACCTCCCAGCATGCAGATATATTTCAGATTGCGCCATTTTTGTAGATAATCCAGCCCATATCCGACGAGATATTCGTGGCCTATCTCAAAACCTTTGAAATCTATTTCAATCGGTGCGATGCGAGCGACGGCTCTGTCGAGCAGTGTGCAAATCTTGATTTCAGCGGGACCACGCGATTTCAGGTTGCGCAGAATATAGCTCAAGGTAAGGCCGGTGTCCACGATGTCTTCGACTATGAGAATATTACGGCCATAAATACTCTCCGAGAGATCTTTTTCAATACGCACACCACTTTTTACCTGCGATGACCCGTAACTCGAAATCGCCATAAAATCGACACTCAGGTTGATCTCCATTTCGCGTACGAGGTCGGCGAGAAAGATAAAGGCGCCTTTTAACATTGATACTATAACCAGGCTCGTCTCCGGGCCGTGCCTAATTTCGTGGTCGCTTGCTATTTCCAGCCCGAGTTCGTGTACCCTGTCGGCGATCACATCTTCGGGGAATACCATACGATGCGCAAAAGGTATATTCATGGCCCCAACCCCCTGCCAGCCAGCTGCACTCAAATGCCGGGGATAATCCATTTCAACCCCTTCCACCACGAAGCAAATACTGATCCGGTGAATGCGAAGAAGCGAATAAAAATATTTGGGGCGTTCTGCCTGGAATCGCTGGTCAGCGGTACTTGCTTCTCGGCAGGAGTGCCCTCGCCCACCACCATATAACCCACTTCCTGGCCCTGCTGCACGGGATATGGCAGGTGCTCGTGATAATAAATGCTTGCTTCTTCGAAGTCTGGCAGGTAGTCCTCTCGCACCGTAAAGACCAAGTCGTAGCCGGAAACCACGTTCACCTCCCGGCTGGGCCAGTTTCCCACACTGATTTTGCCCAGGGCCTCACCCGAATAGGCGAACTCGACTCGGATAAAAGCATTAAAGCCATATTCCATCAGCTGAACCGATTGATCCCAGTAGCTGTCGCCTCCGTTGAGAACGACGGATATGAGTTGACGTCCGTTCTGTTCGGCCGCCGCCACCAGGCATTTGCCTGCATCCACTGTGTATCCGGTCTTTATTCCGATAGCGTAGGGATAGGTCTTGAGCAATTTGTTATGATTTTCCAATACACGGGGATAGGGATGGCCGGGCCAGGGAATCTCATAAGTCTTAGTGCTGACTATCTGCCTGAAAAGCGGGTTTTTCATCGCATAGGCCGCGATCTGTGCAAGGTCATGAGCACTGGTGTAATGACCTTGCTGATCTAGACCATGAGGATTGCTGAAATGAGTGTGGTCAAGCCCCAACTCGGCGGCCTTTTCATTCATCATCGTCACGAATTGCTCCTCCGATCCGCCCGCGCTTTCGGCCAAGGCCACCGCAGCATCATTTGCGGATTGCAGCAACAGTGCGTAAAGGAGTTGTTCGGTTGTAAGGGTCTCCCCCTTGCTCAGCCAGGCGGAAGATTCTCCCACCGTCGATGCGTGTTCGCTTATGACCACCGGATCCTGGAGTGCGGCGTTCTCGATGGTAAGGATCGCAGTCATGATCTTGGTAGTAGAGGCCATTGCATATTCATGGTCAGCATTTTTTGAATACAGTACGTCTCCCGTCTCTGGATCCATCAGATAGGCGGCCCGGGCCGGAATGGAGGGTTGCGATATGGTTCCCGCATTCTTGGCCACAGTTTCGAGCTCGGCTCCGTTAGAAGGAGGTAGCGTGGCGGAAAGGTAATTGCTGCTGCCGCTCCTGCCAGTAATGGCAAGCAACGACGACACCAGGCAGAGCAGGAAAAAGCCTATCAGCAGGACCGGGGGCAGCACTCGCACGAGGGGATGAACCGACCTGCGCCGTTCCCGTCTCTTACGCCGACGAAGCTCATCAATCCTCCGCTGTACGTTCTGGCGGCGTTCTTTTTCGCTGAGCGGCGGGCGCGTCACGGGCACATGTGGGTTTTCGATATCCTGCAAATCGTCCATGCCATGGAGTGTAGCAGAAGAGCCTTGTAGCGGTCGATGGAAGCCGGTCTTCGCAGGGTTCTAAACCTGCGTAGCTGTGAGTAGAAGCGTAGCCAGGCCAAGGTAGATAGTGAGCGTGGCCAGGCTGATGAAAAGTGAGGAAAAGCGGGCCTGCGTGTAGCGAAGCTCGCCCTTCAGGCGACGGGAAAAGATGGGCAGCAATATGCCCACAAGACTGCCCAGGAGCACCGTCGCGAAAAGGGCAATCCCAACCGTCAGGCCCAAGGCGGCATAGCGCTGCCAGAGTGCGGCGATAAGGCCCCCCGCGGCGGCGATTATAACAGATAGCAGAAAGACAACTTTCAGCTCCTTCCAGGCCAACGCCAACGTTTCCCCCCAACTCGGTTCTTTTCCGCCTATTTCCTCCAACACGACCGCCTGAGAAAACATGCCGATGCTCTGTCCTGCCCTGAGAACCAGCGGCAGGAAAAATATCAGGGCGATAAACTGGGCGATCTTATTCTGGAAGACGGACAGGATAAGGGCGGCTGCAATGCCGCCAATAAGGGTTATGGCGATGGGCAGAAGTCTCCGCACAAAGGACGGCGCCGCCGCTTCGGTAAGCTCGATCCCCGCCAAATGGGATAGGTCTTCTATCGCCTCTTCCCTGATGACATCGATCATGTCGTCGACGGTTATGATGCCTTTTATAAAATTCTCTTCATCGACAACGGGGAGGGCGAGAAAATTATAGCGGCTCATGATGTCCGCGACCAACTCCTGATCGTCGTAAATACTTACCGATATGACGTCGCGGTGCATGAAATCCTCGACCTTTTGATCTGCTCGAGACCTCAGCAGGTCGCGCAGAGAGAGGACTCCCTTCAATCTCCCCTCATTGTCCATAACATAGAGGTAGTACAACGTTTCAGCATCCGGCGCCTCGCGCCTGAGAAAATTCATGCATTCCTCGGCGGTAAAGGAACTGGAAACTGCCAGGAACTCCGGTGTCATGCGACCTCCGGCAGTGTCTTCCGGATAACCGAGAAGTTCTCTTATGATCTCGGCCCCCTTCATTCCCATTATATTAAGCAACCTCTCCGCTTTATCCCGCGGCAACAGGGCAAGGATATCGGCGGCTTCGTCCGGCGGCATGATTTCCAGGAGATTAGAGGCCTTGGTTTCGGACAGATCTCCGATGACATCGGCCTGCTTCGCTCGCTCTACCTCGGAAAGCGATTCGGCGGCCGCGAAGCTCCCCAAGACATCCAGAACGCGCTCTCTGTGCTCGGGATCCAGCTGTTCGAGGATATCGGCTATATCGGTGGGATGCATGTCGATGAGCTGCGAGCGGGTTAGTGTAAGCCTGAGATCCAGTTCCTCGACCTCGAGGGGCGTAACGTAATTCCATGGAATGGTGCTGTCGGCTAAATCCTTACCGATCAGGTGCAAGAGCCCGCCTGCCATTTTCTCGAGTCCAAGCCGCCTGAGCAGCGCCCTCGGGCTGACATCAACCCCCATCAATCTTAATTTGGAGTCGAATTCGCCAAGACGAAGGTCGTTGGCTCTCACCACCTTATTACCGTGCAGATCTACAATTTGGCGGTCAAGCAGGTTTCGGCCGAGCAAAAGGCCGCCAGGCTCGCAGCGGCTCTGCCAGATTTCTTCCAAGGGGTGGTTTATCAACACCTCCTGCAGATTGATCGAAGCTACCCATTCCCAGGGTACACATACCGTTTCCCTGCGGCCCCTTCGGAAGCGGGATATTATAAGCGACTGGCTCTGCGGAAAGCTGCCAGTCAATTGCACCGCGATATCGTGTAGCTTTCCGGCTGTGCGGCCCGATGCGTCTACAACCTTATTTTCCTGAAGCTGTGAAAAGAAAAGCATGTTTCCCTCCCGGGCAATCCCGGATGAAATTCTAATTCCCGTCTGAAAGGGGTGTCAAACAGTCCCTTGGATTTTGGAAACCATTTTCCGGAAATGCTTCCAGTGGCTGCCTTGCCAAAGCAGTATGTTGCATGAAATTCAGTAGAGCAAAGAGGTCTGGGTTACAGCGGTAAATGCGTGCAGCAGGTGGGGCCCTGCTCGATCGGCATTTCCTTAAGAATGGCGTTGCAGTTTGGACACCTTGGCCTTTCCGCTGGGCCGCCCGGCCAGCCGTCAGATGACAATTGGCGCAATTGGTCCATCACCTGTAAGGATCTTATTTCGATCAACCTTGGGCTTCCTTTCCGGGCGCTTTCGCAGATGCTCAGGTCCCTCGTTAAAAGAATTCGTCCCTCCCTGCGTGCGTATGCAATCAGGTTGGAATCCGAAGACGGCGGCGGATATGCTACATCATAACCAGTCATACGAAGATAGCTAGCGAGTTTTCCCAACATGCGATCGGCTGCGAAGCGATTGCGCGGGGCGGCCTCGCACACGATCAGAAAGGAACCGGCTGATTTGATTTTATGAAATGTTCTTTGACGCGGTTCTTGAGAAGCAGGTCTTTGAGCTCTCTTGACAAGTTTACCAGCTGAAGCAGATTGTCCAAGGCCCGTCTTTTCGCCTCCTGGTCCTTAGACAAAAGGGCTGGCGTAATTATCTGCTCGAAGGCGATAGCCTCACGGTCGGTGAGCGTCTCATACATTCGCATGTGGCGCGGCTCCAGCCCGTAGCGTCCGAATTCTTTCGCTATTCGAAGGATCTTTACATCCTCCTTGTCATAGTAGGTGCCTTCGTCGCCCTCGTGCTTGCATATGAGACCGTAGCCCTCGAGGGTGTCAACAAGCGAAGCTGCTATGTCCAGGGCTTGCGGAACGTTTTCCTTGAGCAGGACGGTGTCGTCGTAGGCCGCCAACTCCTCACCGACTTCTATGGAGCCCATCATTCCGGGGACCAGGTCTCCCGCTTTTACCCGCCCGCTTTCAAGCTCATCTATCTTCTCGCGGATTACCTTTAATGGCAGGTACTTCTCGCGCTGCAACTTGAGAATAAAGCGGAGGCGCTGCGCATCGGATGGGCTGAACTTTCGGTAGCCGGAAGCCGTCCTCTCAGGATTTATCAGCCCCTCGCTTTCCAGAAACCTGATCTTGCTTATGGTAAGTTCTGGAAATTCCTCTTTCAAGGACTTCAGGAGGTCGCCTATGCTCATCTTTTCTTTCGTACTTTCCATTGCCAGCTCCAAATCTTATCCGTTATCGGCAAAGAATAGCAGGTGGAATTTTCCTATCTGTATCTCGTCGCCGCCATTCAACTCGGCGCTTTCTATACGCTCGTGGTCAAGGTATGTTCCATTTAGCGATCCTGTATCCTTTAGGCTGAATTCATCTTCCTGGCGATGAATCTCTGCGTGACGGCGTGATACCGTAATATCGTCGAGGAAAATATCGCTTTCTGGATGCCTGCCTATACTGATAACATCCCTGCTTATAGTGAAGCTCATTCCAGCGTCTGGACCTTTCTTGATAACCAGCATGGCGCTGCCCTTTTCCAAGGGCTCCGGCGGCGTGGTGAATTCAATGCCTTCTTCGTTCTCCTCCTCAAGCACCGGCAAGCTCACGGTAGTTTCACCCTGAGGTTCGGACTTATCGAGGCGTTCGCCACAGCGGGCGCAAAAAATGCCGCTCTCAGGATTGCTATGTCCGCATTTGATGCAAAACACAGGTCCCCACCTCCTTTAAAGCGGCCTCGTCGTAAAGCTGCAGACAATCTCTCATCTCGTACTCTCATGAACCGCTATCCAACAAATATAATGTTGCTCCCTCAAATTTTAAAGAAGAGCCTCACATTTAGGGTTGAAATAGATCAATCCCCGGTCGGGTCGTTGCTTTGCGGACCAAAAGCTTCTCCGGCCAGGATCGCGCTCAATTTGCTGATATCGGCATCACTGATTATTGATTCACCTTTGGCCAGGCTGCTCTTTTTACGTTGTACCAGCTCCGCGCGCAACAAATCAATCTTGCCGTGAAGAACCCGCCGTTGATAGGAGACCTTGGCCTCCTCCTTCAGCAAGTCCTCGAGAATCTTCCTCAGTTCCTCATCAGTCTCGCCACTGAAATCAATATAAACCTCATGTGGAGGAACCGTTTTCGGCGTTTTCTTCTCCTCATTCATCGAGCAGCCTCCTTATATGAAAATCAAGGTAATCCATATTCTATCAAAATAGAGGGAAGGCTATAAGGCCTTTTCCCTAATTATCGCGATGGTCTCGACGTTCAATCAACCCTTATGATCAAGCCTTTCCCCTATATTAAGAGCTTCCAGCGATGCAAGCCCACCCCGCTTAATATCATCAATTTGGCCCAAAATATCGTCTGCGGATGCGGGGGCCTGACCCCATTGGATATTGAAGGCCTCGGAGAACCCTTGTTGAAATGCGAGGGCGATATCCTGCCATGAAACATCAAGGCCGCTTGCGTTCAGCGGCAGATATGCGCTTTCGTATCTTTCGCGAGCTAGCTCCCGAGACATGGAATCTTGAAAACGCAGCAGCTTGAATAGCAGTTGAGAATGATCCTTGAGAAGGATCGACCCATGCTGGAGCAACGCCCCGTGCCTGCGCAACTGCGCGCTGCCGCATATCTTGCGTCCCTCGTACTTTAGATCCGCACCGGTAGTCGCCGCAAAGCAGGCTCCCCCGGCCTCCTTATAGCCGCGATTTCCATCTATCGTAATGGCTGCATTAAGACCAAGGGATTGCAAGGCCAGGATAATTCCCCGGGATAATATCGCATAGGCTTCAAGGGTATTTTCCGGCAGTCCGGCTTGCGCCGGCAGCACCATGCTGTAGGTGAAATCATCCAGGTGCAGGATGGCTTTCCCTCCCGTCGGTCGTCGCGCCACTTCTATACCATGTTCGCGGCAGGCATGGAGATCTATTTCCGCCAAGTCCTGAAAGCGTCCAATGGTCAGTGCCGCCGGCCGAAAGTGAAAAAAGCGCATGGTGGTGATGAAACCATCATCAGAGGCGGATTCCAGCAAAGCTCGGTCGAACTCCATGTTGGCTGCGCCGCCGGCTTCAATTGTGGGAAGCAGCCTCCAGTTCTCGTAGCGGCTTTTGAGATGCATTGTCTTGACGATATTAGCCGGCAGGCTCGATGGTTCGGCCCTCGAGCTCATCCAGCAGATGCTGCCGTATCTCCTGTGGGCTGGGCAGCTCCCGCACGATCTTTCCCTTCTCTATATACGGAACGAGCAAGGGCTGGGCTATTCCCCCACAGGGACAGGTGATGGCAATATCGTTAAAGGGAGCGAGTATCCGCCGGCTGCAGCCAGGACAACTATAGGTTTGTTTCTTGCCGGACATCTTCCCCCGCTTGGCGCGCGGCTTTCCCTCCACCTCGACTATATCGAACGAAAAATCGACGACAGGCGCGTTTGATATGGAAGTGCCAACGCCGTAGGCGTCCGCGTAGAGATTGTAGCGCAGGATGTCGTATTCATCCAGACCTCCGGACAAAAAGATTTTTACATTGCCGTAACCCCTGGTGTCCAGCTCCCACCTTACTTCGCGCATGATCTTGAGGAAATCACCCCGACGTGAACCCGGTGTGTCCAGTCTGACCGCATAAAGCCTGTCGCCAAGGGCTTCCGCTGCCGTCAGAGCCCCGAATTTCTCGTCTTGAAAAGTATCAACCAGTGCCACCCTCCGCACTTCGGGTTCAACGGCTGCATCAAATGCTTGAAAAGCCTTTTTTTCATCGCCCACACAAATCATAAGGGAATGTGCCATGGTCCCCAGCGCCCTCTCCCCAATCAATTCCGCGCTGATAACCGCCGACACCCCGTCACAGCCCCCTATATAGGCGTTCCTTTCGATCATCGGACTGATAGCCGGGTGCATTCGCCGGGCACCGAAGCTCAGGACGGTACGATCGCCGGCGGCGATTCGACAACGAGCGGCCTTGGTCGCAACCCCGGAGGCTTCACAGAGGAAGCCGAGCAGGGCGGTCTCGAACACCGCGAATTCCAGGTAGTTACCTTCGAGGATGAGCACGGTATCCTCGGCATCGAAAGCAGTTCCTTCCGGCAGGGCATATAGGTCAATATTACGGCCCTCGAGCAGCTTAACCGACTCCTCAAGCCCGGCGAATACAGCCCAGAGCCAATTCTCTGGAAGGTTTCCGGCCCTTACTTCCGCAGCGACATAAGGATTCAGGCCGAGGTGGCGAAGGGCCTTCTCAACATTGGTAAAGTAGACGTCGGTTACTTTCCCCTGGAGTATCTCATCGGTTGAAGAGGTGTGAAATATCTTTTGAGTCTCCGTGGTCATAATAACTCCGCCCGTATGACTTCTTCCAATTGCTGGAATATGAAGCGATCGGTCTCTTCACTCATGGAAGCGACTGCATCCTTGAAAACAGCAACCTCGTAGTTGTGCATTACAGCATCCACCGCGGTGAAATATATGCATATGTTAGTAAAGACCCCGGTGAAATAGATCTTATCCAAGCCCAACTCTCTAAGGTAGGTGTCGAGGTCGGTTCCATAAAAAGCGCTGTACCTCCTCTTCGGAATTATGCAGTCCCCCGGCAGGGGCTTTAGTTCCTCTATGACCTCGGCGCCCCAGGTGTCCGCAACAGCGTGTGGCGGCCAATATCTGAACTCCTGATCGTCCCGCCGATGCCTATCGGTAAGGTAGGCAACCGGGACCTCCTGATGCCGCGCTGCTTCCAGGAGCTGCCTTATTCGTGGTACGATCCTTCTCGCCCCCGGTAAGAAGAGCGATCCTCTCTCATCGATAAAATCGTTCAGCATATCGATTATTACAAACGTGCTCCGGGAATCGAACTGGAATTCCATCGCTCATCACCTTTTAGAAATGTCAGGGGCCTTTTGGTTCCAAATGATATCGGCAACTTCTACATATGCCAAGGAGGCTAGCCGGACACGATATCCATGATCTTTTTGCTAAACTCGCCTATAATGCGAGCTGCCGCGTTATCCTCCTCGGCCTCACAGATAAGGTGGAGCGCGGGTTCGTCGGGATCGGGCAGTATTAATATCCAGGCCGAATCGTCGAGGAAGACTTTGATACCGTCGATGAGCTGCACCTTGGCGCCGTTGACTTCCTCCAGTAGACGCCTCATTATAGTGCCCTTCTGTTCCCACGAAGTCGGTATCTCCTCGGACAGCAGGTGGATCTCGGGAAGCTCGTCCATATATTGGGAGAGAGTCTTGTCGGTGGCGCTCAAGGCATCGAGCAACATGGCGGTACTGGCCATAGCGTCGTAAGTCGGCAGGAAGGCCGGGAAGATGAACCCTCCGCTTCCCGCCCCGGCGAAAATTACGTTATCCGCCAGCGAGGTCTTCATAAGATCGCTGCGGCTTACCTTGGTTCGAATAACGCGATTGCCGCAACCTTCCGCAATGCGTTCCACTTGTGAAGACATACTTACAGGCACGGCAATACTTCCCCGGCGGCCGATTTCACATAGCAGCTTGACGAAGATGACCAGAGTCATCTGTGCCGGAATCTGCCTGCCCAAATTATCCAGGAGATAAAGCCTCTCCGCCGCGTTATCGATGAGCACCCCCAATTCGGCTTCCGAGGAGTTCACCAGATTGGAAAGGTTTCTCAGGGATTGGTTCAACTCATCCTGGTTGAGCGTTACCCTGGTTTCATCGGTGAAGCTGTTTAGGCTAAGCACCTCGCATCCCATACGGCCAAAAATGGCAGGCATAATTATGCTTGCGCCACCGAAGGCGTAATCCGCGACAACCCTGAACCGTCTCTTCCTCAACCGCTCCAGGTCGAGCTGATCTATGAGAGAATGGCTGTACATTTCCAGTAAGCGGGGCGGGAAGACGATAGCTCCTATCTCCTCCGCGAAGGCCCGCCGAAAATTGGCCTGGTAGAAGATCTTTTCGATATCCCTCTGCTTGGTCTCCGAAATGTCAATGCCTTCAGAATCGAAAAAATGTATTTCAATGGACTGTGGATCGAAAGCCGATATCCGGATGTCTATACCGCCGACGGCCCTTTCGGCGCCGATGGCGAAACGATTTACGGGAGAGGGACTCAACTCGAGGTCGGCGACATTCACGCCGGCCGCGTTGAGCCCGGTCATCACCGCCCTTTTTATGGTCCGTGCCGGCCTAGAGGCGTCGCGTGAGGTTATTACCGTGGACCCCATTGGAAGGGTCGAAGCATACGCCATTGCCACGCGAAGAGCACGCTCCGGAGTGATATCTATATTCATAATTCCGGAAATGGCGCGCTTCCCGAAGAGGGTACGAAGGCCTTTCGATTCCCAGATGATGCTGGTGTTGACGGTGGCGCCAGTCTCGACCGTCTTGAAGGGGTAGATCTTCACATCGTGATTGACCAAAACGTTTTCGCCGATCAGACACTCATCCCCCACAACCACGCCCTCTTCCAATCGTACGTTGCCCTTGAGGTCGCAGTTTTTTCCGACCACACAGCCGCGCAAGTGACAGCCGGTGCCTATATAGGAGTTGTCATAGATGATCGCGCGGTGGATAAAGGAATCTCGCTTGGCGACAACGCTATTGCCCATGACCGTATACTCCCTGAGAATGCTCCCCTTCTCGATACGGCAGTGGTCCCCCAAGAGCACCGGCCCCCTGATTTCCACTCCCTCCTCTATGTCCACGCCTTCCCCGACCCAGACGTTTTCGGCCAGGCGAAAGCCCGTCGGATCGAGCTGGACCTTGCGATCGAGGATATCCTTATGAGCGGACATATACTGTTCAAAATTCCCGATATCACACCAATAACCGTCCGCTACGTAGCCATAGAGAGGATAGCCTTCCTTCAAGAGGAACGGGAACAAGTCCTTCGAGAAGTCGAAGGCCTGCCCCTGGGGTATATAATCGAGCACCTCCGGTTCCAGAACATAGATGCCGGTGTTGATCGTGTCCGAAAACACCTGGCCCCAGTTAGGCTTTTCCAGAAAGCGTTCGATATGACCATCGCTGTCCGTCACCACTATCCCAAACTCCAGCGGATTATCGACCCTGATCAGGGTAATGGTGGCCATTGCTTTGTTAAGGCGGTGAAAATCCACGACCTTTGATAAATCGATATCAGTCAGGCAATCTCCGCTGATTACCAGAAAGGTATCGTCGAGCAAGTGCGCGCTGTTCTTGACACTTCCCGCCGTACCCATGGGAAGGTATTCGGTCGAATATTCCATTTTGACGCCCCACTCGCTGCCGTCGCCGAAGTAATTACTTATCAGGGTCGGAAGGAACTGCAAGGTGATGACCAGATCCTCAAATCCATAGCGGTCAAGGAGCTTTATAATATGTTCCATCATCGGCTGGTTTACCACCGGGAGCATCGGCTTAGGCTGGTTACTGGTGAGAGGCCTGAGGCGGGTTCCCTGCCCGCCCGCCATTATCACTGCTTTCATTAGGGCTGCCTTCCTTTTTGCAGTTAACTAACGTAACTCATTACGAGGACAAGCGTAGGCTCCGGAATCTCTTCCTTGCTTAAATAGATGGGCCCTTCATTAATTCTCTCGACATTTTTGAAGTTCTTGATGAAGGGCTCTTCCGTCCCCAGCGGTATTTTCCCGGCCGGCGTGCCGTAATGCATCGGTATCACTATGCGGGGGCGAAGTACTCGGACCACCTCCACCGCCATATCGGCATCAATAGTAAATACTCCACCAACCGGGATGAAGAGGACGTCCGTATCGTGCAACCCCTTTGCCAGCTCTGCGCTTGGGATATGGCCGAGATCTCCGAGGTGCACAAAGGTCACCTCTTTCATTTCAACCCGGAAAATTATGTTAAGACCCCGTTGTGATCCTCCACTCTGGTCGTGGAAGGCCTGCAAGCCGGTTATCCGGACGTTGTCCGGACTGTAGCTGCCCGGCTTGTTCAGTATTGCCGGATTGCCCCTTACGATATCGCTATTGTTATGATCGCCGTGACCGTGGCTCACCATTACCACGTCCGCTTCAACGTCCGGGCGGCCGTATCCCACCATGTCGTTATCAAAGGGATCGAAGAGTAATTTTACTTCGGAATCCTCAAGGAGAAACATCGAGTGCCCGAACCAGGTAATTCTTACAGAATTTGTCAGATCTTTCTTATCGACAAAATTATGACTCGTCGGCGAGACCATCTGCCACCTCTTCCCGCTTTCTTAACAACTTTATTCCCCGGCTAACATAGATGTAACCACTGAGGTAGGAGAAGACAATTCCCGCGATGAAGATTATAAAGCCGACGATATTTACGTTGCTTGCCGTGTTCCAGAGGATAAAGACGCATATCGCCGTGAATAAGAGTGCGGTCGCCAGTTTTCCCGTCCAGTGTACGGCCAGTTTCTCCCTCACCGCCTTGTCGGTTATACCGACAACGGGCGCGCCTATGAGCATTAGTACGTCTCTGCCAACGATGAGGACTCCCATCCATAATGGCATGAATTGGCGCACCATGAGGGCAATTAGTACGGATATCACCAAAAGGCGATCGGCCAGCGGATCGACCAGCTTGCCGAACTCGGAAATGGTGTCGGTACGGCGCGCAATCTGACCATCGATAAAGTCGGTTGAGGCCGCGAAAAGGAACACACCGAGGGCCCAGGCATGGGCGGCATCCATTCTGTCGGGCGCTGCGATTGCAATCAGCCAGAGGATTACCGGGATCAAGATGATGCGCATGCAGGTGAAAAAGTTGGCGATGTTCCTCTTGATCATTTTACCTCCGAATCTGATTTTAGCCGGCTCCTCAGCGACAGCTCTCGGTTATTCACGCGCCAATATTAAAGGGCGGAAGTCATCCCGCCCGCATCTCGCTGGTCGGGATGGCCGGATTTGAACCGGCGACCTCTTGACCCCCAGTCAAGCGCGCTAACCAAGCTGCGCTACATCCCGAGCTTTGTTTTCACGGATTTATTCTATAGTGGGCAAAATGCATTTGCAAAGATGCCGCGACGGCGGCTGTGTCGATTTAAGCCTTATCCGCGGCCTTCTTTTCGGCTCCCCCATCATGCGAAGCGGCATGATCGCTCCCGTCGTCCCCGCCATCTCTCAGGTTGCCGCCTTCGTCCAGATTGCCCACCGGCGAAGGACCCCAGACATGGCTGGCATCGGTATCGTATTCGGCAGTATAGAGGCAGGCCATATTGCGGCCCATTTGCTTGGCCCGGTAAAGAGCTCTGTCCGCTTTTTCGATAAGATCCGCACTGTCGAGGGCATCCTGCGGCAGATTGGCCACACCCAACGAAACCGTCAGATTGCCTCCCGGTTGGCCTTCCTCAAATGAGAAGGCATAATCTTGTATAACGCGGCGGATACGTTCTGCCATCGAGAAGGCTTCCTGCTTGCCGACTTCCGGAATTATCACAGAAAATTCCTCTCCCCCATAACGGAATACGGTATCGACATCCCTGGTATTCTGCCGGAGCAGTCCGGCCAGGATGCGTAGTAGCTCATCTCCCCTGGGGTGTCCGTTGTGATCGTTGTAGTCTTTGAAAAAATCGATATCAAGCATGATGAAGGAAAGCGGTCTCGAGTAACGCACGGAACGCCTGACCTCTTCGCCAAGGACCCTCTTCAAGTACCTGACGTTATATAGACCCGTAAGGCCGTCGGTTATGGCGAGCCGGTTAATTTCTTCAAACAGCAGCGCGCTTTCCACAGCCATCCCTATCTGCTCACCGATGGCATTCGCCAGGGTAGAGTCGTCATCGTCGAAGGCATCGCGGGCATCGCTGGCCATATGAAGGATGCCATAGGTATTTTTTGCCGAACGGATAGGCACGCATAAGACGGACCTCGTATCCTCATCTATCGACATGTTAGGGCATCTTCCCTCATCCGCCACGTCGCGACACAGGAAGGCGGTATCGTATTTCATGACGTAGCACTTTTCGATTTTCTCGAAAGGCTGGCTGAGATGGCGTTCGATGTACTCTTCGCTGTACCCTAAGCTCCTGACCGTCTCCAGCAGCCCGGTCTGGTTGTTCACAATATTTATCAGCGCCTTGTCGACCCGGAAAAGTCCCTTGATAACATCGAGTGCCAGATTATACAACTTCTCCATGCTGGATACGGTATTGATGGCATCGACGACCCTTATCAGGCTGGTCAACTGGGCCACTTTCTCCTCACTTTTCCGGAAAAGGAGCGCATTGTCGAGAAAAACGGATATCTGTGGAGCAAGCAATTCCAAGAAATTCAAGTCTCTACGAGAGAAGCCTTTTCGATTCATCTTATTCGCAAGCACTATAAGGCCGATATCCTTTCCCCGAGTTGATAGAGGGTAGGAGATGAGGTCAAAGACTTTATAGTCGGGAAGTATCGCAGCATCGATACTCTTTGAGGCGCGACGTGAAATAAAAACGGGTTTCGAATCCCGAAAGCTGTCGGATAGAAGCCCCGGGAGGGCTATATCCAATTTGAGGCCCGCTGCCACATCAGGATTGAACCCTCTTGCCGGCTCTTGTGCCGCCAGATATCCGCCTTCGTCGTTGTAAAGCAAGACGACCACGACTTGAGCCTGCAGGGTCTCCCCCACCCGCTCCGTCATCTCGTTCAGCACAGTGGAAAGGGCGGGGCCCTTGCTCGGACTCTGCGAAACATCGTGAAACATCTTGAGCTTTTTGTTGCCGCTCAATAATGCCATACCCTGAAACCTCCAGATTCAATATTAACACCGGCCGGCGGCTTTGTTGATGTTCAATAGGGAAGTCAGCCTTGCCCGGCTTTGCCACTTCCTTGCGCCGCATTTTCGTCTTGTCGATAATCACGATAAGCATGCCTTAAAGCGGGGGGAAGCGCGGCCACAATCCGATAACCGTTGTCCTCTTGATGAAAGCTCATGACGTTGCCTTTGCGATAAATCGTGGAAAGGAGGTCGCCTCGCTCGTAAGGAATGAAGAGGGTAACCAAACCGGCATTTTCCAGGTTAGAATACATTTTTTCTCTCAGCGATTCGAGCCCTTCTCCGCTCCAGGCCGAAGCAAGCAGTCCATATGGCATCTTCTTGGGCACCTCAGCTCTTTCCTCCTCGCCGAGCAAGTCAACTTTGTTGAGGACGTAGATAGTCGGCATTTCGGTCGCATCGATTTCGTTGAGCACCTTTTCCACCGCTTCAATCTTGCCTTCGATGTTTTGTGAAGAGGCATCGACGACATGCAGCAGGACATCGGCCTCCTTGACTTCCTCGAGAGTCGACTTAAAGGCCTCGACGAGTTGATGCGGGAGGTGACTGATAAAACCGACCGTATCGGTCAAGACCGCATGGCGATTGCCGGGCAGCACGACCCGCCTGGTGGTCGGATCGAGGGTTGAGAAGAGTTGGTCCTCGACCACGGCGGCCGCACCGGTAAGAGCATTGAGTATCGAGGACTTGCCGGCGTTGGTGTAGCCTACGAGGGCAAAGGTGGGCACGGCCTGCTTCTCGCGCCGCTTGCGTTTGATGCGCCGGACGCGCGAGAAGTCGTTTAGCTCTCTGTCCAGCGTCTTGATGCGGGTGCTGATTCTCCTGCGATCCACCTCGAGCTTGGTCTCACCCGGGCCTCTGGTCCCGATGCCACCTCCCAGCCGGCTCAGTTCGGCTCCCCTTCCTATGAGGCGGGTGAGCTGATAGCGAAGCTGTGCCATTTCAACTTGCGCCTTGCCTTCCTTGGAATGGGCATGCAGCGCGAAAATATCCAATATAAGTGCAGTACGATCGATCACCTTCACGTTGAGTTCATTCTCGAGGTTGCGCTGTTGCGAGGGTGACAGCTCCTGATCGAAGACCACCAGATCGGCGCCTTTTTCCTTGATCTCGACTGCAAGTTCCGCCAATTTGCCCTTTCCGAGAAGAGTGGCGGCATCCGGCCTCGACCGGGTCTGGATTAGCGAGCCTGTGACCTGAGCGCCGGCCGTTTCGGCCAGGGATTCCAACTCGGACAGGCTCTCTTCTGCCTCCTCCATACTGGTTTCGCCCCATCGAACGCTGACGAGGATCGCCCCCTCTTTCTCCTCATCCTCGGTTATATGCCCCTTTAATGCCATTATTTACCAGCATTCATCCCTTAAGTGAATTAATTCCATCCGCCCTTATCATGCGAAGGCCAGTTTGAGTCGTTCTATGCCTTCCTCCAGACGTTCATCCGGTAAGGTCAACGAGAAACGGATATATCCCTCGCCATGATCTCCGTAGGCCGACCCCGGCGCCACTACAATCGCCGTTCTATCCAGCAGTTCTCGGGTAAACCCCTGCGAATCGAAGCCATCGGGCACCTTCATCCATACATAGAGCGTCGCCTTGGGGAGATCCGGCTGCCAGCCGATATCCCGCAGCGCTCCTACCAGTCTATCTCTCCTACGCTTATAGACTTCACGATTATGCCGAACACAATCTTGCGGCCCCTCGAGGGCTTCGACTCCCGCGAGCTGTACGGCGCTGAATACTCCCGAGTCAATATTGGTCTTCACCCTGCCGAAAGCCTCGATGATATTCTTGCCGCCAATCGCGAAACCAATCCTCCAACCTGTCATATTGTAAGTCTTCGAAAGCGAATGAAATTCGACGCTTACCTCTTTCGACCCGGGCACCTGGAGAAGCGAGGGAGCTTCATAACCGTCATAGGTTATCTCCGAGTATGCATTGTCGTGGGCCAGAAGCACTTCGTACTTCTTTGCATAATATACGAGTTCCTCGAAGAAACCGAGATCGGCTACCGCAGAGGTTGGATTATTTGGATAATTCAGGAAACATATTCGCGCTCGCCGCCAAATCTCTTCGGCGACTGCCGTCAGATCGGGCAAAAAGCTATTTTCCTCCAAAAGGGGGATCTCCACGGGAACGCCGCCACAAAATAGGGTGGCTGTGCGGTAAACGGGATAGGCCGGGTCGGGAACTAAGACGATATCACCTTCGTCCACGAAAGCGATTGGCAGGTTGGCTATTCCCTCCTTTGAACCGATGAGCGCCAGCGTCTCATCCTCGGGATCGAGGGTTACGCCGAAGCGTCTTTCGATCCAATCGGCAGCCGCCTTGCGGAAGCGGGGCATCCCCCGATAAGAGGGGTAGCGCTGGTTTTCGACCTTACTCGCCTCGCCACACAAGGTATCTACAATATGGGGCGGCGTGGGGAGGTCGGGATCACCGATTCCAAAATCGATTATATCGACCCCCTGGGCCCTCTTCTCGGCGATCTGCCGGTCGATTTCGGCGAAAAGGTAGGGAGGAAGTTCCTTCACTCTTTTTGACAGCCGCACTTCACGCCTCGCTCCAGCCTCTGCAATTGACACTCAATTCTCCCGTAAATATCTCAACTGCCGGCCCTTCCATGTGCAGGTGGCCGTAATCATCGACGCTGATATTCAGTTCACCGCCCCTTAGACCAACTACCATTGCCTTGCCTGCCCATCCCTTGTTGACCGCCGCGGCGAAGGCGGCGCAGGCTCCTGTTCCGCAGGCGGCGGTCTCCCCGACTCCCCGCTCCCAAACGCGCAAGAGAAGACGCCCGGCGTTCACTGTTTGGGCGAATTCAACATTGGTGCGCGATGGAAAGAATGGATGTCTCTCGATGATCGGACCCAGACGCTCGACATCGGCCTCATCGACGTCCCCTACAAACAGGACGCAATGCGGGTTCCCCAGCGATAGACAAATGACCGCGAGCTCTTCGCCGGAATCGAGTTTAATGGCTTTCTCCGCTGCGGTCCTGGTAAAATCAGGTATTCCCATGTCGACATCGATACCGGTTACCAGACCTTCCGCGATCTTGAGGCGGATGGCCTTGGCGCCGGCCCTGGTGTCTATATACATCTCCTCCTTGCGTGTTCCCTGCCGTTCGTAGAGATGCTTGGCGAGACATCTTATACCGTTGCCGCACATTTCAGCTTCACTTCCATCGGCATTGAAGATACGCATTTCGCAATCAGCGCCCGTAGCCGAATCGCAAAAAAATATCACTCCGTCAGCCCCTATGCCCGTATTTCTGCGGCAAAGGGCTTCGATCTGCGGCGGTGAGAGAAAAATTCCCTTCTCCCTGCCGTCCACGATGATAAAATCGTTTCCGGTTCCATGGTACTTATAGAACTTCATTTTCACTCCTATAGGCTCATATTATAAAAATCCCGGTGCTATTGCCTTGGCAACAATCCTCCCGGTATTTCTATCATGCACCGTAACCGGCCCGATCGCCAAGCCTTTTTATTTCGCGTAAGAAGTATTCTCGAATCATTTCGCTTATGGCGCTTGGGTTGGATATATCTTCCTCTCGCAAATCAAACCAATGTAAATCAGGGATATGACGAAACCACGTAATCTGTCGCTTCGCATAGCGGCGCGATCTCTGCTTTATCTCCGCAATGCTTTCTTCAAGCGTCTTGCGTCCTTCCAGGTGCTCGAGAATCTCCTTGTAACCCAGCGCCTGTGCCGCCGTCCTTGATAAGGATCCATGCCTTTTGAGCCCGGCAATCTCGTCCAGCAATCCCGCCTGCATCATTTCATCGACCCGCTGCTCTATCGCCTCATAAAGTAGAGGCCGTGGCATGTCGATTACCGCTCCGGCATAGGGATAGCAGGCCCGGCAACCGCTCTGTTTGAAGCTGGAAAAGGGCCGGCCGGTCGACTTATTTACTTCCATGGCGCGAATCGCCCGGCGCATGTTGTTTAGGCTCTCTCCGGCAGCGAATTCGGGATCAACTTCGGCCAACTTCTTGCGCAAACCATCCGGGTCTCGAGCGGCCCATGCCTCAATACGCCTTCTTAAAGCGCCGTCTGCCGAATCGGGCGGAAAACGCATGTCTAAGATGGCGGCCTCGAAGTAGAGGCCGGTGCCTCCGACTAGAAATGGTACTTTCTTCCTGGCATCTATGTCCTCGATTGCATGCCTGGCGGCCTTCTGAAAATCGGCAACCGAAAAGGACTGCGAGGGATCAACAATGTCCAGGAGGTGATGTGGGACCCGACGCCGGTTCTCGGAATCGATCTTGGCGGTACCAATATCCATTCCCCGGTAGATCTGCATGGAATCCACAGACACTATCTCGGCCTCGAGCAAGGGGGCCAACATTGCAGCAAGGCGGCTCTTTCCGACTCCAGTCGGGCCGAGCAGCGCTATCACTATGGGGTGATCGCTGGGGCGGGTCATTCGTGCCTTTGAACGATGAAGCGATATAGCTTGACCGGCTCGCCCGGCCTTATGCCTGCCTTGTTGCGGGCAACCTCGAGCTGATATTCCACGCTGTCAACTCCCTCAATATCGGGTAGGAGAAGTCCGATCTTACCTCCCGATTCCACGATGACACCATAGGTCTTTGGATCGAGGTGGGAAACATCAGGTATCGGTTCCGGATCGCTGAGGACATCCACGCTTATTTCCAGATCCTGTAATTCATCTTTACTAACCGGGAAAAAGCGCGGGTCGCGGCAGGCGGCGCTTATAGCGTTGTTCGCGATCTCATCCGCAAGGCTCTCCCTCGTTGGTTTGAAAGTGCCGATGCAGCCCCTCAGGTTACCTTCCTTCTTGAGGCAAACGAAGGCTGCCGCCTTTTGTTTAAGGAGTTCACCCTCTCTTTCCATCTCCCGCCTGGACAGTGTCCGCCTCTCGGTTATCCAGGCTTCGATAGCCGATCGGGCCAACTCGACTTCCGGGCTCTCATGACCGCGATCACCCGGTCCGCCCATCAGTCTTGGCCCCCTGGTTTTTTGAGGTGCCGGGATACCAGGTAACCTACGCCGAAAGGCCCTTCGTAGGAGAGCACCTTATTCTCCAGCCCTCCGTCCTTGAGGGCTCCCCACAAGGCATGAATGGAGCGAAATCCGCATTCTCCGGCGGCTTCCACAAGGTCTTCCGGGATGTCATGTAGGGTATCAAAATTTCCGCTGGAAGCGATTTCCACTATGCGCTGATCGAACTCGGCCGCCCTGGGATTGTAGCCCGCCGGAGCACCCTGTATCAGCCGGTGAGAAAGATCGCCACTCGCCACTAAGAACGCCTTGCGACCCGATTGCCTGCATGCCTCCAGCGCTGTCCTCCCCAATGTGAAATGATCCCGATAGGAGAGACCGGAAATCGACAGGCAGACTATAGGCGTCTCAATATACTTATCCAAATAGTACAGAGGTACCAGCAGACCATGATCCAATTCCTCCCCGGAAGAAGTCCACCTTGACGTGACGGCGCTTACCGCTTCCAGACGAAGGCCGCTGCGCGAGGCTAATTGCAGCATAGCCTGCACTATTTCCATGTCGTTGTTTTTTGCAATGCGAATCTGAGGCCGTCCGAAGACGGCAAAACTTCCCTCCAGCAGCGGTACGCTCTTTATTGCAAAGACGTCGCGATAGATTGGCGAATGCGGCGAGATCATTATGAAGACGTCCGGCTGAAGATCGGCAACCGTTCTACCAAGTTCTTCCATGGCCCTTTGGGTCGAGCGCACCTTTTCTATATCGTGTCCGCCTATTACGGGGACGAGAAGCGGAGGGTGGGGAACTATGCATCCTCCCAATATTCCTGCATTTTCGGTCAAACCTATGCCCCCTTCTGTTCAGGCTTTCCATCTATAGGATACCCGACGGGCCCACTCCTAGAAACCTCTATCAAGGGCTTCAGCCTTAAGGCTCCAGCTGCCCGCTCCGGTTATGGCCACCTTCACAAGCCTTCCGGTCAGGTCCTCACCCCGCCTCTTGAAATGCACGATCTTGTTATTGCGGCTGCGGGCAGACCATTTGCCGGGGTCCTTGCGGCTCGGGCCGGTTACCATGACCGTAATGTCCCTGCCCACATTCCTTCTCAGGCTCTCAGTAGTGAGACTGCGGGTCAGAAGCATCAAGCGCTGCAAACGCTCCTGCTTTACGCCTGCCGGGACATCGTCCTCCAGGCTCGCCGCCGCCGTTCCCTCACGAGGATTGAATATAAAGGTGAAGCTGGCATCAAAAAGACAGGCTTCAACCACCTCCAAGGTCCTGGTAAAATCTTCCTCGGTTTCTCCCGGAAAACCCACTATCAGATCCGTTGTCAGAGCCACGTCCTGTATCGCGCGCCGCAGATTATTCGCCTTTTCTACATACTCTCCGGCCGTGTAGCCGCGGTTCATCGCGGCAAGAATGCGGTCGGAGCCGGCTTGCAGCGGAAGGTGAACGTGCTCACAGGCATTATGGCTCTCAGCGATAGCGGCAATTATATCGCTGCTAAAATCGCGGGGGTGCGAGGTTGTAAATCGCACCCAGGTATCGGGGAAGCGCTCCGCGAGGAGCCCTAGCAGCTGGGAAAATTTGCTTTCGCCATCCTCCCGTAATCGATAGGAGTTGACGTTCTGGCCCAAGAGGTTTATTTCCCGGGCGCCCCCGTCAACGTGCCGTCCCACCTCCTGCAATACATCTTCGATGCCGCGACTGGCCTCGGGACCCCTTACAAAGGGCACGATGCAGTAGCTGCAGAAGTTCTGACAGCCGTGGGTTATGGTGACCCAGGCCCGGAAGGGCACGCTGCGATAAGCGGCGGTTGTTGCGAACTCCAGACCATCAAAATCTATTGCACTTATTTGAATATTCGCAGCCTGATCGAGTAGCATCGCTATGTTGGGATATTGCTGGGTGCCGAATACCAGGTCGACGTGGGGCATCTCAGCCAGCATTCTGCCGCCTTCCTTCTGGGCAAGACAGCCTCCTACGGCGATGGTAACCGGCCGGCCTCCTTTCAATGATTTCAGGGAGGCCAGGCGCCCGTACAACCTTTGCTCGGCACTTTTCCGCACGCAACAAGTCAGGAGTATGATTGCGTCGGCTTCATCCTCGCGCTCAGCCCGACTCCAACCCGCCTGTTCGAGCGCTGCCGCGATCTGTTCTGAATCGTGGATGTTCATTTGACAGCCAAAGACGATCAAATGGTAGGTGCGCTTCATGTAATCATTTTAAATGAGCCGGCCCTGCCGCGGGTAGATATACGACATGGAGATGACAGCACTTAAAACCGGCAGCACCGGCTTTTCGGCCTCTCAGGCGCCATAACATTCCCGGCAATAATCGAGACTCCGCTTCAGGTTGTGCAGAATTTTCTCCTCCCCCAGGCGGGCTTCGAGTGGCCCCGGCCCCAGTTCGAGCACGACCTTGCCCTCGAAATTATCCCGCTTGAGGGCGGCCAGAAAACGATCTAGTGGCAGATGGCCTTCGAAGGGCAGCGCATGATCATCGAAGCCTTTCATGTAATTATTGGAAAGGTGGATGTGTTTGACCCGGTCTTTCAAGATTTCCCAGGCTTCCAGGATATCCAGGCCGGCTATGGCATAGTGGGAGGTGTCGAATACCAGGTGGTCGAAATGCTGTAATTCGCGAATAGAATTAAAAAGACTGAAGTTAAGGGGTTTAAAGATATTTACCATCATCGCATTCTCAACTGCGATCATCACACCGCTCTCGGCGGAATACGAGTTGAGGTTGCTGCGCGCCCAGCTCGCATATCCCCATTGCCAAAAATATGGAAGGTGCACGACTACCAAGTCAGAGTTGAGGGCTTTGGCCATGTCAACCGACTTTTCTATTTTGGAAAGTGGTTTTCCCCAGACGTTCTTGGCCGCCATCAGGAAAGGGGCATGTATGCTCCTTACCGGCAAGTTGTAAATATTCACCAGTTCCGCCAGGCGAGGGACTGACTGGGTTTCTTCCCGCCTCGCAACCATGACCTCGAGACCCTCGAAGCCAACCTCGGAGGCAAGCCGGAAGATGTCGCTGAGCTCGAAACTGTAAAGCGAGGCGGTCGAGATGATGAACTCAACGATGGTGCATCATCCTCTTAGCCTTCGACCGGCGCGATCGTTCTTTTTCAAAATGCGGCGTACCAGGGCGGAGGTGGTGTAGTAACCCGCCAGCATGCCTCCGTATCGTGCAGTCCGGGATCCAAGAGCCTTTTCAACCGAACTGAGACTGTTATCGGTTCGCTCCAACATACCTTGTGCCTGTTCGGTCAGGCGACCCACCTTGTCCAATTCACCGTTTATGTCTTCAACGGTGTGATTGAGATTCGAAAGCAGGAGGTTCAACTGCGGGCGGGCGTCATCAAGAGTCCGGTTGATGTGCGAAAAGCCACGGTTCATCTTTAAGAGCAGCCTGACCAGGGCGAAACTTACGATAGGTACTGCAATTATGGCAATTACCAGGAAAGTAATCTTCAGGGCTTGCAAGATATCTCCTTTTGGCGGGATTCAAAATGATAGTCGATCCTTTGAAAGAGGTTTACCGTCGCATAAATGCTGCGATATGCATGGCTACCGGCTACCTCGATTCTACGGAGAGCTTTATGGCCGTCCTCTCTTCGCCGTCGATAATGATGTCGGTGAAGGCGGGGATACATACAAGGTCGATCCCGCTGGGGGCGACAAACCCGCGAGCTATGGCAACCGCCTTAACGGCTTGATTCAAAGCGCCCGCCCCGATTACCTGAATTTCAGCGCTCCCCGTTTCTCGCAGAACCCCTGCCAGTGCCCCGGCGACCGAATTGGGATTTGATTTTGAGGAAACCTTGAGTACTTCCATTTCCACAATGCGCCTCCTGCTTCTGTTCCTGTTACAAACCTCCGAATCCCAAGGTGGTGTCTAATCATATCACTACTTTTTGCATTTTTTAAGCTTCCGGTTTGATAACCTACGGGGGCATTTTTAGCCGAAAAGAGGCCGAGGTGCGGCTATAAGGTGGTTCTTAGTCATCGTCCTTTTCATGCAGACCGAGAGTTATTATCAAACGATTCTTTCGCCTCTTCACCACCGGCGCCTCGGCCCCGAGATAGCAGCGCTCGCCTATTTCCTCAAAGGCCCGGATGAGACTGGAACATAGCGACGAAAGGTCATCCTGATTGATGCGGCGGGCAAGGTGATCTCCCCAACTCGCCTTCGGCCGGCTATGGAGATCGGCCCTTCTCGGCGGCAGGTTAAAGGAATCTTGCTTGAATAAATCATTAATGCTGATGAGTGGCTGGATTTCGTATTCCAGAATTCGAAAAGCATTGCGCTCGGAAACGCTCAACCCGAGGCTGTCCCTGGCAAATTGATGCAGCGCCTTGCCCTCCTTGATCCCGCCCAGCTCAAACCATATGGGTTTTCGGAAATTATTCTTTCTCGACGCCCATTGCTTCCGTAGCTCGACTGAGTGGTAATAAAGGGTTGCCAGGATTTCGGAGTTGGAACCGAGAAAGAGTTCGGCCGGTCGAGGCCCAAGGGAGAATTCCGCCAAAACCCTGGGCACATTATGGGCACCCCCGGCGATAATCATACCTCCGTCATCATCCTTCTCGAGCCTGGGCATGCTCGATTGGTCTTTTTTCTCGGGAAGCTTCTCGGTGTCAATGCGCACCTGTACTATGGTGCCTCGCTCTTCGATTGAATCGATGAGGTTTATTTCCTCCGCCACGTGACGTATTGAATAGAGAGCCATTCCCCTGCCGTGGACCCCGAATGGGTCTTCAACGACGCCCTTTACCTTTGATGTGACCCTTGCCTCAAATATTTTGCGATGAAGAGCCCGGGGGATTCCGCCTCCGTCATCGAGTACGGTTACATGACGCCATCGCCCTTTTTCCTTTTGAAAAGTCACATATATCTTTTCGGCTTGCGCGTCCCGCGAATTTCTAACCAGCTCTTTGACTACATCTTCTACGCAGCGAATATCTTGTAGAGCTTGTCGGCGTTCAGCTTCGGTGACTTTTAATCGCACGTAACCGTGCCCGAGTTCCTCCTCGATTGCAAGGGTTTCGGCATCGGCGAACTTGTGAACGAAGTTGAGAAGAGCTTTTCGGTCCTTCCCCTTTTCAGTCATCGCATCTAACCTCGTTTTCGCCTCGATGGGGTCCTTCTTATCACCATCTCGGCAGCGTCGGCCCTTGACCTGAAGCACAGGCCGCTTTGAAAATTATATCAAAGCCTCCGGTTGCATAAGAGTACGGGAAGCTTGGCATGGCCTCGAGGGCCTCGTCGCAGGCAAGCAACAACTTCCGCAAAATACCTTTATTCGATTCAACTTCGTTTTGAATATGAGCTTTCGCTTTATGGAAAGGTTATCAAGGATATCCATATTATTCCAAATAAAAAACGGGATAGGCATCTGCCCGTCCCGTCGGGTGGCAGTGTTCGGCTGGATTACTTTGCGTATTCCACAGTCCTTTTTTCCCGTACCACCGTTATTTTTATCTGGCCCGGATACTCCAGCTCGTCCTCGATTTGACGGGCAATCTCTCGGGACAAGGTCACACAACCAATGTCATCAATGACTTCGGATTTTACCATGACCCTGATTTCCCTTCCCGCCTGCAAGGCATACGAGCTATCTACGCCCTCAAACGAATCGGCGATTTTCTCCAGCTTCTCCAGCCGCTTGATGTAACTCTCCAGGGTCTCGCGGCGTGCACCCGGCCTCGCCGCGCTTATGGCATCGGCCGCTTGAACCAGGACGGCTTCGATTGTCTTCGCGTCAACCTCTTCGTGATGCGCTTCAATGGCATGAATCACCGAGTCGTTTTCCTTCAAGCGCTTGGCCAGCTCCGCCCCTATTACGGCGTGCGACCCTTCGACTTCGTGGTCGATGGCTTTTCCTATGTCATGAAGAAGACCGGCCCGCTTGGCCAGTTTTATATCAGTCCCCAATTCAGCAGCCATCATCCCGGCAAGATGCGCTACTTCGAGGGAGTGTCGCAGTACATTCTGCCCATAGCTGGTGCGATATTTCAGGCGTCCCAGGACCCTCATCAATTCGTGATGTACGCCGTTGAGCCCTGTATCGAAGACCGCCTGCTCGCCTACTTCCTTGATCTCGGCATCAACTTCAGCTTTAGCCTTCTCGTACATCTCCTCGATTCTCGCCGGCTGTATTCGCCCATCGGTTATCAAACGGTCGAGGGTAATTCGTGCGACTTCTCTACGAACCGGATCGAAGCTCGAGAGTATGACCGCTTCCGGGGTATCGTCGATTATGAGGTTGATACCGGTCAGGGTTTCAAAAGTACGGATGTTACGCCCTTCCCGCCCGATAATCCTTCCCTTCATCTCATCGTTTGGCAGGGGAACAACCGATACGGTTGTTTCGGCGACGTGATCGGATGCGCATCTCTGTATTGCACTGGCAATGATCTGCTTGGCCCTTTTATCGGATTCATCGCGCAGGCGGCTTTCTACCTTCTTGATTACCAGTGCCGCTTCGCGCTTGGTTTCTTCCTCAACCTGTTCGAGAAGAATTTGCTTCGCGTCATCCCTGGAAAGCCCTGCTATCCTTTCCAGCCTGGCCTTCTCCTCGGCAAGTATTTTCTCTGCCTCTTCTCTGCGAGCCTGGATATCGCTTTCTTTAGAATTGAGCTGCCTCTCCTTTTTTTCGATGTTTCCCGAACGGTTATCGATCTGTTCTTCTCGCTGCAAAAGCCTGCGCTCGAACCTCTGCAACTCATTACGGCGATTCTTTGTCTCCTTCTCGGCCTCACTTCGCATGGAAAATATTTCATCCTTGGCCTCAAGTAGAGCTTCATGCTTCTTGGCATCCGAAGCTTTGTCCGCATTTTGCACGATGCGATTTGCTTCTTCCTCGGCGGATGAGATTTTAGCCTCCGCCATGAATTTTCTGGCCAGGAAACCGACGACTAAACCGCACGCCACAGCAATTATTCCAACGATTATGGCGACTAGCATCGCTTTCTCCCTTCATCTATGTCAACTCAGGCTTATCGCTTGAGAACGCAAAAATGCCGAGTATGTCTCGGCATCAGGTATAAATCAATTGTTCAGGTTTACCGTAAGCCCATCTTCATCCAGTTTCTATATCTCTTACGGCCTATCCCAAGCGGTAATCCGCTTTATATATCAATTCATTACCTTTAGCCTGCTTTAATTCTAGGAGAGGGGGCCAAAGGTGTCAAGGAAACTGACCTGCTTTATCCTCCTCCTTATCGCAGGTCATTTTGTGCATGATATCCCTCACAATTCCGGGTGGAAACCCCCTCCCCGATACCTTTCTCGCAATCTTGTTAAGCTGCGATTCATCCAAGTCCGGTGAGCCGTGTGAGGTGATATGGCCGAGCAAGTGGACAATGGATTTCCTCTCCATCTCGGTATCATAAAACTCATCCAGGCTCTCCTCGGCGAGGCTCCTTTCGATCCCCCGCTTTCTCAGATCAGCATAGATTCGCGCCCGTCCCCGGTTCATTCTCTGATCCAAGAGGATTATGTCTCTGGCAAGGGTTGTGTCATCGAGCAGGCCTCTTTGGAGCAATTCTTCGATCACTTGCGAAACGATATCGGCCTGGAACCCCTTCTCCGAGAGATCCGAGGTGATTTCCAGGCTGGATTGCGGCCGGGAGGCCAACCTCTTCAGAGCTCTATAGTAGGCCCGCCTGTACTGGCACTCGAGCGAAGATTCGTCACTCGGCTTTATCGTCTACCTCCCTGCCTTCTAAGTCAGCCGGCCTTGGCGTATTGATGGGAACACTTAACTTCTCGCGCAGTTCACTGTCCAGTTTATTGAGCGTCTCGGGACTATCGCAAAGGTATTGCTTGGCGTTTTCCCTGCCCTGCCCAAGTTGGTCTTCGCCACATGTGTACCAGGCACCGCTTTTCTTGACCAGGCCGTGTTCCACCGCCAGATCGAGGATATCGCCCTCCGTCGATATGCCCTTGCCATACATGATATCGAATTCAGCCTTGCGGAAAGGCGGGGCCATCTTGTTCTTTACGACCTTTACCCGCACCTGGTTGCCGGTCATCTCGGCGCCTTGCTTTATAGTCTCGATCTTCCTGATATCAAGACGGACGGAGGCATAGAATTTGAGTGCCTTTCCCCCAGGCGTCGTCTCCGGGCTTCCGAACATTACCCCTATCTTCTCCCGCAACTGGTTGATAAAGATCGCGGTCGTATTGGACTTGCTGATCGTGCCCGCCAACTTGCGAAGCGCCTGCGACATCAACCTCGCCTGCAAGCCAACGTGGGCGTCGCCCATTTCTCCTTCGATCTCCAACCTGGGGACCAGTGCAGCGACGGAATCGATCACTACGACGTCGAGCGCCCCGCTCCTTACCAGCATCTCGGCGATCTCCAAGGCTTGCTCGCCGGTATCCGGCTGCGAGATAAGCAACTCCTCGATATCGACCCCTAGCGCGCCGGCATAACCGGGGTCGAGAGCGTGTTCGGCATCGATAAAGGCCGCGATGCCGCCCGTCTTCTGAGCCTCGGCAATGATATGCAGAGCTATGGTCGTCTTGCCCGATGACTCCGGTCCGAAGATTTCGATCACCCGTCCACGCGGCACCCCGCCTATACCAAGGGCCAGGTCCAGGGACAGGGCGCCGGTTGGGATAACTGCTACATGAAAACGGTGATTGTCCTGGCCCAGCTTCATTATCGAGCCCTTGCCGAACTGGCGCTCAATCTGCATGAGGGCCATGTCTAGAGCCTTCTGTTTCTCCACTTCATCCTCCTAGCTTATGGGTGAATATGACACTGTCGTCCACCTGGTTTTTGTAGCCTCCCGAGTCCCGTGTCACGTTTCACATTATATTTCTCCGGAGTGACAAATAGACCTTTGGATCAGGGTGTAGCCCGGGTCCATTGCGTTTTGCTTTCAGGGGGGGGTGGCGGGAAAGTATCGCCTTATGCGCGATTACGTCCTCTTCAAGCGGGCTACGAACATGCCTTCGGTGTCGTGCAAATGAGGCATGAGCTGGATATGTCCGGCCGAGCCTGCAGAAGCCTTCATTTCATGCGGCAGATAAGGGGAAACGTCATCGAGGACATAATCCGGTCGTTTCGCAAGAAAACTTGCCATGACCTCCGTCGTCTCTTCCAGGGTGTAAGTGCAAACCGAATAGACCATTACTCCGCCCGGCCGTAACACCTCGGCGCAGCCGTCGAGCAGGGCGAGTTGCGTCTCGGCCAGGCGGCGAAGATCTTCGCGGGTTCGCCGCCACTTCAGCTCCGGCCGGCGCCGCAGGGTTCCCAATCCGCTACAAGGAGCGTCGACAAGAATGGCATCGGGAGCAAGCGACAGGTAGTCACCCAGCTTGGCTGAATCCCCCTCCACAACCTCTATATTGGCAAGGCCCAGGCGGTTAACCGTTTTGCAAAGGGCATCAAGTCTCCTGCTGTTTCTGTCTATAGCGATCACCCGGCAGCTTTCGCCACCCAAAATTGCAAGGTGCGAGGTCTTCCCGCCCGGGGCGGCACAGGCATCAACGACAATGCTTCCCGGCTGGGGATCAACTACATGACCGACGAGCATCGAACTCTCGTCCTGGACCACACAATCCCCGGCCTCCAACAAATCCAGGAGCAATCGCCGTGGCAGGCCTACTTTGACCAGCGCCTCCTCGAAGTGATGCGATACCTCAGCCCGGCCGCCGCCGCTTACGATCCTGTTCATTAAACTCTCCCGGTCAGTCTTTGCTGGATTTATCCTCAGGCTGATGCCCTGAAATTGATTATCGGCCACGCACAAGGCTTCAGCGGATGTTGCATCCAACATATCCAAAATGTAATCGACCAGCCATCGCGGATGGGAGAATATTATCTCGAGATAATATGGTAAATTATTCCTGGATGGCCACTGCAGATCGGCGATACCTTTCACCGTATTACGGAGAACGGCGTTTACGAAGGAAGCAGCCCCGGGGTGCAGTTTTTCTTTACTGAGATCTACCGTTTCATTCACCGAGGCATGCGGCGGGATGCGCATTTCCGAAATCTGATAAACGCCCAGGCGTAATACATCCAGAACTTCGTCTTCAATTTCACTCAAAGGCCGGCTGGAAAATTTTTCTATGATGTAATCCATCTTATTGCGATGGCGCTGTACCCCATAAGCAAGCTCGGCCACCATGGCTCGGTCGCGACTGCTCAAGGCATCATCCTGCATAGTATATTGCAGCAATAGGCTCAGGTAAGCTCCGGACGAGTTTACCCGCCTGGTCAGATCGTATGCTATTTCCCTTGCTACCGGCATACTTGAAGGTCGCTCCTTCCTTTGTTGAATTCAATTATCGCCCATTGAGGCCCGGATCATTCACCGGGAATTATCCTTTACAATCGATAAGGATTTATGGTTGCGGTTCTTCGAACATCTCCCCTAGCCCAGGCCTGTAGCCCCGAATAAATTCCGCCACGCTCATTGCCTTCTTTCCTTCGGGCTGAAGTTCTTGGATGAAAAAAAGACCGCTGCCGCAGGCCACTCCGAGACTGCCCTTCTCCACTTTGGCTATGCCGCCCGGCTTTACCTCGAATGACTCCGAATCTGCGCCCCCGCCCAGTATCTTTATCCTCTTGCCCCTGAAGCAGCTGAAAGCTCCCGGACTCGGACTCAGCGCCCTGATGCGGTTGCGTATCTCATATGCATCCCTGGACCAATCGATAACCAGATCTGATTTCTCGATAGCGGACGCGAAGGTGGCTCTGCCCTCTTGAGGCCGGGGCTCTATCTCTCCCCTGAAAAAGCGCGGCAATGTTTCCATTATCATCTCCGCCGCCAAGCGGGCCAGTCGCTCCCCTAAAGACGCCAGATCTTCCTCTACACCGATCTCCAACTCGGCCTGCGATATTATGGGCCCGGTGTCCATCCCCGTGTCCAAGAGAATGAGCGTAACGCCGGTTTTTTTCGCTCCGTCCATCAGTGCTCTCTGGATGGGAGCGGCCCCCCGGTACTGCGGCAGCAGTGAAGGATGAGCATTAATGCAGCCCTTGTCTGGAATTTCCAGCACTTCCCGGGGAAGGATTATTCCATAATCGGCGACGAGAATTAAATCCGGTTGCCACGATCTCAGGGACGCGAGGTTCTCCTCACCCTTTAGGTCGCGGAGTTCGAGAACCTCGATGTCCCTTTTCTCGGCGGCCGTCTTTACCGCAGTGGGCCTGCTGTGGAGTCCCCTGCCGGCCCGTTGCTCCGGACGTGTTACCACCGCCCGGATCTCGAAGCCGCCGTCGCATAGTAGATCGAAGAGTTCTCGCGAGAAGACGCCGCTTCCCATAAAAATATTTATCACGGGAGTTCCTGTCAGAGACCCGGCCCCTCGCCGGTGCTGTCATGAGGCAAACCGCTCTCCATGAATTCGAGCGCCTCGATGCGGCTTGCGCGGTCGGTCCTATCCAGGATGAGGGTGCCGTCGAGGTGATCCATTTCGTGCTGGAATACCCTGGCAATCCAGCCCTCCGCTCTCAGCGTGTGCGGTTCTCCGGCCGTGTCGGTGTATTCCAGCTCCAGTGATTCATGCCTGACGACCGGGACACCGACCCCGGGGAGGCTTAAACAGCCTTCGACTTCCTCGACTTTTTCCTCGGAGAACGAAGCAATGCGCGGGTTTATGCATGCTTCAATTTCGCCTTCGTTATCGTATATGAAGATCCTTTTGATAATTCCGATCTGGTTGCCTGACAGTCCGGCTCCCCCCGGCCTGGGCAGTGAATCGATCAGGTCGCGGATAAGTTGCTCGAGTTCCTCGCCCGTAGCGGCAACCTCCTGACACCTCTCCTTGAGGACCGGGTCGCCGAATACCCTGATGGGCAAGACGGCCATTTCCAGCACCTCCGTAATTTCTGTCCGGCTCGCGCCGGCTTATTGTCTACTGACAAATATTACCATAGCGACCGGACCGAATAGCCGTATTCGATCATGCCTGCTGTTCCGTCCCATAAATACGGTGGGGCACCGATAGCGTCATCGTATTTTGGAATGGGAAACTAGAGGCCGCCCTCTGCGCGCAATGTATCCGCAAGATTGGTGTGCTCCCAGGTGAAATCCTTTTCGTTGCGGCCGAAATGCCCATATGCCGCCGTCTTCTTGAAGATCGGCTTGCGCAACTGCAGGTCTCTTATTATCGCTGCCGGCCGCAGGTCGAAGTGAGCCCTCACCAACTCCTCGATGGTCTTGAGGTCTATTTTCTCGGTACCGAAAGCATCCACCATTATTGAGACGGGATGTGCGACTCCGATGGCATAAGCCAACTCAAGCTCGAAACGGTCGGCAAGGCCCGCCGCTACCACGTTTTTCGCCACCCAGCGAGCCGCGTATGCCGCGGAACGGTCTACCTTAGTCGGATCTTTCCCCGAGAAAGCCCCACCGCCGTGTCTCGCCATCCCACCATAAGTGTCAACTATTATCTTACGGCCGGTCAGGCCGGTATCTCCCATGGGCCCGCCGGTCACGAACTTTCCGGTCGGGTTGACGAAAACCCGCATGTTCTTGTCGACCAGTTCGGGGGGCAAGACCGGCATAATGACGTGCTCGATCAAGTCAGGCTTGAGGAGTTCGTCGACGCTGATGTTGTCCTGATGCTGGGCTGATATAACGACCGTATCGACCCGGATGGGGCGATGGTCCTCATACTCGATGGTCACTTGCGACTTGCCGTCCGGCCTGAGATAGGGTAAAATCCCCGCCTTCCTCACTTCAGAGAGGCGATGGACAAGCTTGTGGGCAAGTAGTATGGGCATCGGCATGAGTTCTTCGGTTTCGTTGCACGCGAAGCCGAACATCATGCCCTGGTCCCCGGCCCCCTGGGAATCGAGCATGGCGTCCTCGGCATCGCCTACCCTTTCTTCAAAGGCATGATCCACGCCTTGTGCGATGTCGGGGGACTGGGGGTCTATGCAGACAATCACGCCACAGGTATCGAAGTCGAAACCGTACTTGGCGCGGGTGTACCCGATTTCCTCGATGGTTTTCCTGACCACGTTCGGGATGTCGACATAAGTAGACGTCGTCATCTCGCCCGCCACTACCACCAATCCCGTGGTTACAAGAGTCTCTATGGCAACCCTACCGAAGGGATCGTCTCCCATGACCTGATCGAGAATCGCGTCGGAGATCTGGTCGGATATTTTGTCCGGGTGTCCCTCGGCTACGGATTCTGACGTAAAAAGATAACGCTTCGGCACTTCAACTCCTTTCCTATTCGTAACGCTCATTGTATCTGGCGATACTAAACTCCTCCGATTCGAATTATTATACACGCCGGCCGCCCTCTTCGAGGCAAGCCCTAACTTAAGCCGATGGCTGACTGGGGTTGGATAGGCGTCCCGGAGCAGTTACTTATAAATGAATATCAGGATGAAAGTGGAAATCACGAAAGTGACGGCACTCGCTATGGTGATCCTGTCCAGATTCTTTTGAACGATTTGAGTCCCCGCCGCTCCGCCCAATGAAGCCCCGCCGAAAGCACTCGATAGCCCGCCTCCCCTCCCGGAATGGAGGAGGATGAATACGATCATTGAGACGCTGGAAAGAAAAAACAGCGTCATCATTACATACTTAAGAATGTCCAAATCAAAACCTCCTTGGTCTAAGGCAATATTTTATCATAGGGGTTAAGCGCGGCGCGACGGCACGCGATCAAAAGGGGGTTCTGACCCTATGCGGGGACCACGTGCGGGGGGTGATGATGGTTATCGTACGGTCTGAAAAAGAAGGTGACTTTGCTGCTATCCGCGATATCAACCTGCGGGCGTTTGAGCAAGAAGACGAGGCGGCTCTGGTAGAAGCTCTCCGAGAATCAAGTTTCTTCGTTCCGGAACTCCCACTCGTCGCTATCGTAGACGATGAAACCGCCGGTCATATAATGTTTACCCGCAGCCGTATTCAAACTTCGCATGAAAAGTTTCCGGCCCTGACGCTTGCGCCTATGGCCGTACTTCCCGAATATCAGAATCAAGGCATAGGCAGCAAGCTTGTGGATGAGGGCTTGAACGAAAGCAGACGTTTGGGGTACAGGATAGTAACCGTGGTTGGACATCCCGAATACTACTCGCGCTTTGGATTCATCCCGGCCGGCGCCGCGGTATTGCAGTGCCCCTTTCCGGTTCCCGATGAAGCCTTCATGGTGCTCGAACTCACCGCAGGAGCCTTAAATGGCGTCAGCGGAATGGTCGTCTATCCCCCTGAGTTCGGCGCGACAGATACAGGTTCCGGCGCCGGCAGTAGCAGCGGCCCGTTTAGTCCTGGTAGCTGGCGATACTGGCGAATTCTTCGGCGTTCAGGCTGGCTCCTCCCACCAGGGCTCCATCTATATCCGCCATCTTCATGAGGTCCCTGATGTTCTGCGGCTTGACGCTGCCGCCGTAGAGGATGCGCGCCTCACCCGCTATTTCAGCCCCGCACTTATCAGCGAGTTGCTGCCGGATGAATGAACTCATCTCCTGGGCATTCTCGGGAGTGGCCGTTTTGCCGGTGCCGATAGCCCAGATCGGCTCGTAGGCGAAGACCATACCGGCAATCTGCTCAAGGTCGATCAGGCTCAGATCGATCTTGAGCTGGTTCTGCACTTTGCTTTGCGCACGGCGGCTTTCCCTTTCCTCGAGCGTTTCGCCGATGCAAAGGATTGGCACCATATTGTTATCCAGAACCGCGCGCAGCTTTTCCGCTATCAACTCGTCCGTTTCCCGGAGTATCTCCCGCCTCTCGGAGTGTCCCACGATGATGTAATATGCGCCCGCTTCCTGCAGCATGATCGGCGATATCTCGCCGGTGAAAGCACCCTCCGGCTCGGGATAGACGTTCTGCGCCCCCAGCCAGATCTTGCTGTCGAGCTTGCTGAGGACTCGGCCCACATCGGCCAGTGCCGTAAAGGGAGGGCAAACGGCCACGTGCACTCCCTCCAGGTTCCTCACAAGGGGATCCAGTTTCCTTACCGTATCCATTGCCTCGTCGTTGGTCTTGTACATCTTCCAGTTACCCGCGATCAAAGGTATTCTCATTTTTTCCACCCCTAAGTATCAGCATCCGGAAGCACTGCCACCCCCGGAAGCTCCTTTCCCTCCAACAGCTCCATCGATGCACCGCCGCCGGTGGAAATATGGCTGAATTTATCCTCGAGCCCGTATTTCTTTATGGCAGCTATGGTATCTCCTCCGCCTGCTACCTTGGTTCCCGCATTGGCGGCTATGGCCCTGGCCACCGCCCGCGTCCCGTCCTGAAACTTGTCCCACTCAAAAACCCCCATGGGGCCATTCCAGAATATGGTTTTCGCCGGCGCGATCAACTCGCTGTACCTGCCGGCCGTCACCGGCCCTATATCCAGGCCCATCCAGCCTTCGGGAATGAAATCCGCCCCTACCACCTTGCTTTGGGCCTCGGCTTTGAATTCGTCGGCCACCACCAGATCATCCGGCAGCAGCATGGTGGCCCGCTTATGGCCCGACTCCGACACCATGCCGCCCACCTCCTCGAGCAGATCGTCTTCCACGATCGAATTGCCGGTGTAAAATCCATCCGCCTTCATTACCGTGAAGATCATGCCACCTCCGATCAGCAGGGTATCTACCAGATTCTGGAGATTGCCGATTACTTTTAATTTGTCCGATATTTTGCTTCCCCCCAGAATGGCGACGAATGGCCTTTCCGGGTTGTGGAGCAGGCCTTGCAGGAAGGAAACCTCGTTCTCCATGAGAAAACCGGCGACGGCGGGCAGGAGCTTGGCCACCCCGACCACTGAGGCATGTTCACGATGCGCCGCCCCGAAGGCGTCATCGACATAAACATCGCCCAAGCTGGCCAGGGCGGCGGCGAACTTGGGCTCATTCGAGGTTTCGCCGGGATCGAAGCGCAGGTTCTCGAGCAGCATCATCTCGCCCGGCTTCAGCGCCCGGCTCGCCTTTTCCGCCTCATCCCCTACCACTTCGTCCATCTTTATGACCTTGGCCCCCAGTAGCTCGGAGAGCCTGGCGGCTACCGGGTTCATCCGCAGCGATTCCACAACCTGTCCTTTGGGGCGCCCGAGATGGGACATGATGACCAGCGAGGCGCCGTGCTCGAGCAGATATTTAAGCGTGGGCAATGCTGCCGTAATCCTGGTGTCGTCGGTGATGTTGCCCTGATCGTCCAGGGGCACGTTGAAATCGACCCTAACCAGAACCCTCTTGCCGGATACGTCGATATCTCTAATTGTTTTTTTGGCCATCAAACCACCTCAGGCAAGCACCTTGCCAACCAGGTCTACCATGCGATTGGAGAAACCCCACTCGTTGTCGTACCAGGACAGTACTTTGCAGGTCTTGCCCATAGTCATGGTAGCCAGTGCGTCGAAGACCGAGGATGCCGGATTTCCGACCACATCGGAAGATACTATCGGATCCTCGGTGTATTCCATTATTCCCTTCAGGTATCCCTTTGCGGCTTTGGACATGGCATCGTTTATCTTTTCCGTACTTGTTTCCTTGGAGAGGATAACCACCAGGTCGACGACGCTGCCATCCATGACCGGAACCCGCATGGCCATGCCGTCCATCTTGCCCTTGAGCTCGGGAATTACCAGGCCTATAGCTTTGGCGGCTCCGGTCGAAGTGGGGATAATATTTCCGGCCGCCGCCCTCGCCCGCCTCAAATCGGAGTGTGGGAAGTCGAGGATCCTCTGGTCGTTGGTGTAGGCGTGCACCGTGGTCATGAAGCCCATTTCGATCCCGAAGCTCTCGAGAAGCACCTTTACCACCGGCGCCATGCAATTGGTGGTGCAGGAGGCGTTGCTTATGATGTGATCCTTGGCGGCATCGTACTTGTCGTCGTTTACGCCCATGACGATGGTGATATCCGGGTCGCTGGCCGGTGCACTGATGATCACTTTCTCTGCGCCGGCCTGCAGGTGCTTGGCGGCTCCGTCGCGCTTGGTAAAATGTCCGGTTGATTCAATAGCCACCTGCACTTCCAATTTCTTCCATGGAAGCGCGGCTGGATCCGATTGCGACAACACCTTGATGCTTTTGCCGTCGACTACCAGGTTGTCTCCGTCAATCTCTATGGTTCCGGGATACCTTCCGAAGGTTGTATCGTAGCGCAGCAGATGCGCCAGGGTTTTGGGATCGGTCAAATCGTTGACGGCGACTATCTCCAAATCCGCACCGCGCGCCGCCCGCAGGAACAGCCTCCCAATCCTGCCGAATCCGTTTATCCCAACCTTTACCGCCATTTGAAATACCTCCTTAAACTCAGCCGCATTACCTCGATGTGAGATAAATCCTCACCGTTACATTCGTTCGCTTTGATAAAGCCGCCCCTCGATCGCTTCTTTGCAGGGGGAAAACGACGACATACAGATATTAGCCTGAACGATAACCATAAATCTACGCGGATATTTATTTAGTACTGCCCCAGTCTATTTCCTTCAGCCAGGCCAAAGCAACGCTGCATGCCAGGGGCAGGTTGCCCACCTGGCAGTGCGCATCCGCCCCTTCATCCGCCGTGAAGACGTGCCTGGCTTTGGGCCCGGAGACGTTCTCGTAGAAACGCTCCGCCTGCTTGCGGGCTTCCTCGCCCTCCCCCTCACCCACCAGCGACAGGGTGGCACATTTAATGCCGTTCTCCTTGCCCACGATATTGAAAGATTTCATCTTCTCGAACATATCGGGTACCGTCCTGGCCCCGAAACGCCTGCCAAAAGTCTCGATTGCCCAGCGGATTATGGGCACCGCCTGCATCGCCGCTTCGTAATCCGCTTCGGGTAATTCCATAAGATTTTTCAATTGAGAGCCAGCGAAATAGGCGTGCATATCGACGATGGGCGAATCGAGTAAGCAAGCCTTGATCCTCTTATCATAGAGCGCCGCCCGGGCGGCAAAATAACCCCCTAGACTGAGCCCGAACAGGGCGAGACGGTCGGGGTCGACATCGGGACGAGAGAGGACATAGTCCACCGCCGCACTGACCGGCTTCTCGAAATCGGGCATGAAAGGGCGATCGGGATAGAGGTGGCACATGGCCGCCTGCCCCGGTCCTTCGAACATGATTACGTTATATCCTTCCTCTAAAGCATAGGATCCCATACCAAAGTATCCTTCCTCCATGGTGCCATCGAAGCCTGAGAGAAGCATGAGAGTCGGCCGGGGTTGGTTTCCCTGGAGAGGCGAGAAAAAATAGCCGGGTAACTTTACGTCCCCGAAGGGTATTTCCAAAACTTCCCAGCGATAATCCGTCAGCTGTGTCGCCTCGCGGAAACATCGCTCGCTGCTCTCCCAATACTGGCGCCTCGAAGGTTCGGAGAAGAAGGCGTAATACTCCGCGGCGCGCCAGTACATAGAGGCGCGCAGGTATGAATCGCGGGCGCCGCTCCTGACTCCCTGCTTCAAAAGATCGGCGGCCTGGCCCTCCACCGCGGCCGCGGTCGACGCCCATTCCCTCACCCAGCTCAAGATGTCGCCATCCCCGATGCGCCCGGCCGTGCTCAGGCACTCCCCCAGGGTTGCGCCCCCACGGCAGGCAACGCCGAGACCCCTGACTATCTGAAAGTCGAACTCCTCGTTCTCGAAGAGGTTCAGCCTGATTCCCGCCCGTTTGAATTCTTCAGCCATCTCAAGACCTCCTTAGGATTCTACAGTTTGAAATATTATTGTTGTTACTTGCACGTCCACTTGAGCATGTATTATTGCGGCAATATAAGGATTATATCCGGCTATTCCAGCTTGGAGGCGATCACTCGTATGCGTAACAGGCGACTGTATGCGGCTGATTTGGTGATGGGCGGATCGGCATAGTTCGCGAGTTCCCTCAGGCTGGCTTCGTGATGCAGTATTCTCGCCTCGGCTATCTCCCGCAGTGACGCCGGGAGCCCTTCTAGCCCGATGCTGCCCTCGATGAGCCTTATATCCCTGAGCTGATTCTGGGCCGCGGCTACGGCCCGTTCCAGGTTCGCGGTTTCACTGTTTACGCGGCGGTTTACCTTCTCCCGGATATCACGCAGCACGCCCTGGTTCTCCAGCCGAAGAACCGCTTTATGGGCCCCGCACAACGCCAGGAAATCAACCTGCTCGCTGCGGCTCTTGGCATAGAGCTCGAAGTGGCCCTGATGTTGGGTAGAGTGGGGATTCAGGGAATATCTGGCCATCAGTTCGGCCAAACCTTCCGCCATTTCGCAATGCTGCAGGTTGATCTCCATATGGGCCGGTTGATCCGGCCTGCTGACGTAGCCCCCGCCCAGAAAGGCTCCCCTCAAATAGGCAATTCCGCAGCAATGCTTACGGATTATCCTTGAGGGCACGCCCAGTACGGGGCGCAACGAATCATCGATTAGGCTCAGCTCGTTGAGAATTTGCACCGTCCGCTCCCCGTCATCCAGATAGAGACAATAGCAGTTATGGCCTCGCAGGCGAGCCGCCTTTTCGACACGAAGCTCGACGCTTACCCCGAAGAGGTCTTTCAGGTAGGTGAATATCTTGCGGGCGACGGCGGCGTTCTCGCTTTCGGTGTGAAGGAACAAGCGATGGGGTCCAATGAGATGGAGCGCTCCTTCCAGGTGCAAGAGCGCCGAGAGCTCCGCCAATCTGCAGCAGCGCCGGGAGGGAATTACCCGGGCCAGCTCTTCTTTGATATCAGCCGTAAAGGTCATTTATCACCTGCGGTGGGCATCCCTGTGGCGCACCTTTACCCACCAATCGCTGGCCGAAAGCCGGCAGGCAAGTTCTTCAGCGATGGCGACCGAGCGGTGCTGGCCTCCAGTACAGCCCAGCGCCACCGTCATATACCTTCTCCCCTCCCGGATGAACTTCTCCTTGAGGAATTCCATAAGCGACTCCACCCTGTCCAGGTACTCGATGCATTCCTCCGAGCCGAGGACGTACTTCTTGACTTCCTTGTCCGTGCCGTCCCGATCGCGCAGGGAGTCGACCCAGAATGGATTTGGAAGGAATCGCAGATCGAGTACCATGTCGGCATCGAGGGGGATACCATACTTGTAGCCGAATGAGATTATGCTGATCTCGAGTGGTACCGTTGCTCCTTCGCTGCGGTACTGTTCCATCAGCTGTTCCCGCAGCTCGTGCACATTGCTCTTGGATGTATCGATAACAATATCCGCCCGACCCCTCAAGGTCCGTAACACCTTGCGTTCGGTGGCTATGCTTTCCGAAATTCCGCCATCAGACGGCATGGGGTGGGAGCGGCGGGTTTCCTTGAAGCGGCGTATCAGTGAATCGTCGTCCGCTTCCATGAAAATGATGCGATAAGGTATCTGGCCGCGATCCAATTCTCTCAGCGACTCGTTCAGATCATCGAAGAATTCACCTCCGCGCACATCTATCACCGCCGCGAGATGATCGATCTTGTTATCACCCTGTGAACACAGCTCAACCATCTTCAAGAGAAGCGAAGGGGGCAGATTGTCGACACAAAAATAGCCAAGGTCCTCCAGACTCTTTATGGCTATTGATTTTCCGGCGCCGGAAAGACCCGTTATGATACTTATCTCCAGCCGTGCACACCTCCCCAAAGCTTGTTTTACCAGCTTGATTATACAATTATTTCATGATGATATGAATAATTGCATGCGGCAAGCTTCTATTAGTATCTTACAGGCGGATCAAGAGACCGTGATGCCGCATCCCTCGAATTCGAGAAGCCATGATTTGGTTGCTCCCCCGCTCCGGCCCCCGAAGCCGCCGATGCCGCCGTCGCTTCTCACTACGCGGTGACAAGGGATGATTAGGGGAAATGGGTTGGAGCGCATGACTCCGCCCACCGCTCTCGCCGCACCCGGATTTCCCGCCATCGCCGCCACCTCCCCGTAGCTCGAGGTGCTCCCCCGGGGCATCTCGGCCAACCTTTCCAGTACCCGGCGTGCGAAATCGGAGACTTGAACGCCGCCGAGAAGCCTGCTGGCTAAAGTGGGGTCGGGGTCTTTGCCGTCAAAATATGCGAGCAAGGCCTCAATCGTCTCCTTAATGCGCGCCGGAGCCTCCTCCATCACAGCATCGGCTTTGATGCCGGAGCCCGGCAGGATGACACGGGTTGGCGTTTCGCCGCAGGCTTCTATCAGTATCTCTCCAATCGGTGTTGCCAAGGCATAGAATTCTCTGCGTATCACCTTCATTTCCTTTCTCTGTTATACGCCCTGCTTTTGCTCGGATCTGAACATCTTATACACGTTTTCCGCCGTTCGCCTATCGAGAAAGCTCAATCCTTGCAATTCCTCGAGCGATGCCTGCGATATCTTGGATACACTGCCATAATGACGCAAGAGATATTGCTTGCGCTTGGGCCCGACGCCCGGTATATCGTCGAGGGCAGATCGCCTGGTCCGCTTGGCACGCTGATAATGATGGTAGTCGAGGGCGTATCTGTGTGCCTCATCCCTGATTCTCTGCAACAAGTGAAGGGCTTCGGAATCACGGGGCAGCAAGACGCGCTCCTTAATGCCCGGCAAGTATACCTCCTCCATTTTCTTGGCCAGCGCCGCTACCTCCATGTCCTCGAATCCGGACTCCCTCAGCGCCTTCAATGCGGCCGACAATTGGGGCTCGCCGCCATCGATGAGAACAAGGTCCGGTTTCTTATGAAAAGAATCCAATCGCCTGCCGCCGCCTGCGTCCACTTCACTTGCTGCGCTCTCGCCTGGAGTGCTTGAAAGTTTTGCCATGCGACGCAACAGCACTTCCTCGATCATAGCCACGTCATTAGGCCCCGGGACCCCTTTTATCCGGAAACGGCGGAAATCCCTCCTGAGAGGGAGGCCGCCTTCATATACCACCATCGAGCCGACCGCATCGTCCGCTCCGAGATTGGAGATGTCATAACATTCGATGCGATAAGGAGGAGTG
>Ga0209745_1000102_pt1 | contig 44717 bp, 44 predicted proteins | sample BarGraNGADG00312_FD_184495 | JGI IMG/M metagenome (GOLD analysis project Ga0209745, IMG submission 184495) | Arctic peat soil microbial communities from Barrow, Alaska - Barrow Graham LP Ref core NGADG0004-312 (SPAdes) (version 2) | ecosystem: Environmental > Terrestrial > Soil > Wetlands > Peat... | reverse complement strand
GTCGGGGGGTATCGCGTCGGTCCCCGGAATTATTTCCATTATTTACCTCTTCCCGAAAGTGCCGCCCGGTAATCTCAATTAAATCCCCTTTATTATATCTCGCTTGCGCTGGTGGTCGGTCCTATAAATATGGTGACGCACCGAGAGCGTTGATGCGCCGCGCACGCAAGGCGCGCGACTGAGGCGTACTCAGCGAGTACGTCGCAGGGAGCGGAACGCAGCCGGCGTGGATGCAGCGGCGGTAGAATGCCAGCATATTTATTGGACTGGCCATTAGAGCATTCGCCTCGGCTTGGACTTCAAGGGGTACTCCCTCGCCACCTCGTGGACTCCCAGCAATTCTCCCCCGGGTTCTATGACTGCGACGAGATCTCCCTCCCGCGGTTCGCCGTCGAATTCTTCTATCATGGGCTGCTCCAGAGGCACGCCGTTCCTGGCCTGTGTCAGCCCCTCCACGGCGACCTTTAATCGATTCAAGCCTTCGAGGGCCGCGAGTGGCGGGCTTATCGGTGATGATGTGCCCTCCCATGCCGCCTGCAACCCCTCGAGCGTTAAGGCCCGGTCCAGGTGAAAGGGGCCGGAGGCCAGGCGCCGCAGGCTCGATAGGGCGGCCCCGCAACCCAGGTTATCTCCTACCCTGGAAGCGTACTCGCGTACGTAGAATCCCGGCGAACAGGATATGATGAAGTCCACCTCGACGCGCTTTCGGAGTTTCCTGAAGTCTGTCATCTCCGAACGATATACATTAACCTTGCGTGGCGGCCTCGGCACTTCCTCCCCACGACGGGCATACCTGTACGATGGTTTTCCTTTGAACTTGACCGCGGAATATATCGGGGGGATCTGTTCCATTTCACCGCTCAGCGAAGCGAGCAATTCGGAAACCTGGTCGGCCTCCGCCTGGCAAAGGATTTCGGATGTGACAGTACCATCAGTATCCATGGTATCCGTGGTTATGCCCAGAACCATGGTCCCCTCATAAATTTTAGGATCCCCTTTTACAAAAGGTGCCAGTTTGGTCGCTTTGCCGATGAGGACGACCAGCAGCCCGGACGCGAGAGGGTCGAGTGTTCCGGTGTGCCCGGACTTGACCCCGCCCAGGATTCTCCTTACCTCGGAGACGACATCATGCGAGGTGGGGCCGGAGGGTTTGTCGATGAGCAGCAGACCGTCGACATGTGTAACGTCAGCGGGTATTTTCGATCGCATGCAGGAGATCCTCGAGGCTTCCTTCGATATCCTTGTCCGAGGTGTAGCCGGCGGCCCTGGCGTGCCCGCCTCCGCCCATCAGCCTGGCTATGGGACCGACATGGTCGCCTTCGCGAGTCCTCAGGCTCACCCGAACGCGGCCGTCCTTCAACTCCTTGAGAAGGGCGACTATTTTCGCGCCCCGAACGGCCCGCAAATGATCTATCATGTCTTCGGTCTCGGCGAGAACCGCCCCCGTACGCTTGAGATCATCCCTGGTGATGAAGCTGTATATCAAACCATATTTTTCCAGCAAGGTGGCGCGTTCCAGGGCCAGGCCCAACAGGCGCGTGTAAGCAAGAGATTCGTTTTCGTAAATCTCCCTCGCCACGCGGAAGATATCGCCGCCTGCCTCCGCCAGTTCGGAGGCGATAGCAAAGGTTTCCGGCGATGTATTGCGGTGCTGAAAGCGACCGGTGTCGGTAAGAATGCCGGTATAGAGACAAGTCGCGATATCCGGGGTGATCTGCCAGCCTCCAGCCTTGATTATCTTGAAGACTAGTTCAGATGTGGAAGATGCATGCGGATCGACAAGATGCAGCGCTCCGTAATAATTATTGTCCTCATGGTGGTCTACATTAACAAGCACCGGAACGCTTTCCGCACACTTCCTCACATCGGCAAGCCGATCGATATTACTGCAGTCGAGGGCCACGAAGACTTCGATATCATCGGGGAATTGCGCCTCTTGGAGGAGAAGGTCACGGCCCGGGAGGAAATCGTACTGCGGAGGATAGCTTTCCGGGTTGGGAAGACAGGAGTGGACGCGCTTTCCCAGTCCCTGCAGCGCCATGGTCAGAGCGACCAGGGATCCGACGCTGTCGCCGTCCGGATTAACGTGGGATGAAGTCGCAATCCTCTCAGCCTTTGCCAGTGCTTGCGCGACCTCCTGCGGCGTGCTCATATTTGCTCCTCTTCCAGATCGTGCAGAATGTCCTGGACCTTTTCGCTGATCTCCGCCCCGCGGTCTAGGTATATCTTTAGCTCGGGAGTATACCTCAAACGGACGCGCTGCCCCAATTTCTTTCGTAAAAAGCCCTTGGCCTTTTCCAAAGCGCCGAGCGTCTCCTCAACCTCTTCCTCGCTGCCCAGGATGCTGACCCAGACCTTGGCCTGCTGTAGATCGGGGGAAACTTCAGCCTTGGTAACGGTAACAAAGCCTATCCTGGGGTCTTTCATTTCCCCGTGCAGGATTTCACCGAGCGCCTCCCGGCAAGCTTCATTAACCCTCTTCGTTCTATCCGGTATCATGCGAACACCCCTGAAGCGCGCAGCAACTATGACGGCGTGAAAATTACGATTGGGGCCTCAATGACCTCGGCCTTGCCCAGTGACCTGATGCTGCGATCCACATGGTCGAGCATTTCGCGCACCGCGTACTCGCTGTTGCTCACGGAAGCGATGCCCAGGCTGCTCCTCTGCCAGAGATCCTGGTGGTCCACCTCGGCTATAGATACGTTGAAGCGGCTGCGTGTACGCTCGATGATGCTCTTGAGGATCTGGCGCTTTTCCTTGCGCGTCCTGCATTGCGGCATGTAGAGTTCCACCCTCAGCGCCCCGATATACATACGGGCCTCCTCAGACTTCCGCTTCCGCGCCCCTCGGTATCTCCTGCAGCTCTACGACCTCTATCATGTCGCCTTCCTTGATATCCTGGAAGTTTTCGAGGCCGACACCGCATTCATAACCCGCCGATACCGATCGAACGTCATCCTTGAAACGCCGGAGTGAGGAGACCTTTCCCTCATATATGATTGCTCCATCGCGCACCAATCTCACGCGTGAATTTCTAGCTATCTCGCCCTGCCTGACGGCGCTGCCTGCGATATTGCCCTGACGCGGTACCCGGAAAACCTCCCTCACCTCGAGCAGGCCTACCTGAACCTCCTGGTATTCCGGCTTGAGCATCCCCACGAGTGCCGCCTCGATATCTTCCAGAAGCTGGTAAATCACCCGGTAGGTCCGGACGTCTACCTTTTCCTTAACCGCCATTTCCTGGGCGCCGCTATCCGGCCGCACGTTGAAACCCAACACAACTGCGTTAGAAGCCTTTGCCAGCATGATGTCATTCTCGTTGATGGCTCCTACGCCCGCATGGATAACCTTGACCTCGATGTCGCCGACCTTGAGCTTCTCGACCGAGTCCCTTACCGCTTCCACCGAACCCTGGGTGTCACCCTTTATTATCAGATTGAACTCCTGTATTTCGCCTTCGCTTATTTGTCTAAAGAGATCTTCGAGGGACATGCTTCGTGCCGGTTGCCCGCCTGCTTCGGCCTTTTCACGTGTTGCGCGCGCCGCGGCCATAGTACGTGCTTTCTTCTCGTCTTCGACCACCATGAATTCATCGCCCGGCTCCGGTACTATGCTCAATCCCAGCACCTCCACCGGAGCCGACGGCCCCGCCAGGTCTATCACGCCGCCTTTATCATCGATCAGCGCCCGAACCCTGCCGAAGGCCATACCGGCCACCAAGACATCCCCGCGCTTGAGAGTGCCCCTTTTCACCAGTAGCGTTGCGATCGGTCCCCGCCCCTTGTCAATGCGCGCTTCTATTATGTTGCCACTAGCAGGCGCATCAGGATTGGCCCGATAATCGTTCACCTCGGCAAGAAGCAGGATCATCTCCAGGAGGTGCTTGACGTCGGTGCCCTCCTTCGCCGAGACATCAACCATAATGATGTCTCCGCCCCATTCCTCGGCGACCAGGTTGAACTCGGTCAACTGCTGGCGCACCCGGGTGGGATTGGCATCCGGCTTATCGATCTTGTTTACCGCCACCATGATCGGAACCTCGGCCGCCTTGGCATGGTCTATGGCCTCGATAGTCTGGGGCATTACCCCGTCATCGGCCGCGACCACCAGGACGGCTATATCCGTAATTTTCGCTCCCCTCGCCCTTAGCGCAGTGAAAGATTCGTGTCCGGGGGTGTCGATGAAAGTGATCGTCTTGCCTTCGAAATCAACCACCGAAGCGCCTATATGCTGCGTTATCCCGCCCATTTCCTTGTCGGTGACACTGGTGTTGCGTATGGAATCGAGCAACGAAGTCTTCCCATGGTCGACGTGGCCCATGACTGTTACGACCGGCGGGCGCGGTCGCAGCGCCTCCGGTTGATCCTCGATGACCGCAACTTTCTCACCGGGCCTCGCCTTGAGTTCTAGATCGATGCCTAATTCTTCGGCAACGAGAAGCAAGGCGTCATTGGAGATGGACTGGTTCAGGGTTATCATCTCTCCCAGGCCCATCAAGGTGTTAATTACTTGCGTAGGTGTCTTGCCCGCCTTCTGTGCGAACTCTCTCACTGTTATACCCGGGGTTATCCGCAGCTTTTTTTTCATGGGTTTGGTGCCCGGCTCGCCCTTTACGGGGTGCGCCTGCGGCGGTTGCGACCTTCGTGGGGCGGCGCCCCGGCCTCTTATTGGCTCCGTCCTCCTGCGTTTGCCGGGAGCGCTCCGCGCCTGCGCTTGCGGCCTCCCCTGCCCGGTTTGGAATCTTTGATCGGGCGCTTTCCTGGCAGGTGCCGGACCGGGATCCGGCTTCTTGGTTGGCACCGCTTCCGGCTTGTGCGGTATCGGCGCCTCAGGCTTCTTGGTTGGCGCTGCTTCCGGCTTGTGTGGTGCTGGCGCCTCAGGCTTTTTGGTTGGCGCTGCTTCCGGCTTGTGTGGTGCTGGCGCCTCAGGCTTTTTGGCTTCGGCTTTCGCAGGTACAGACTCTTTTGGTTTTTTTGCCGATGCCGGCTTCTTCTCTTCCTTTGCCACCGGCTTTGGTACGGTTATTGCCCGCTTCTTCTCTTCCTTTGCTGCCGGCTTCTTCTTGGGTTTTTCCGGCTTGCCGCCCTTGCCCAGTTTCTTGAGAAGCTCCTTTTCGGTCTCCTCGCTTATCGAAGACAATGGGTTCTGGATATCCTCTCCCATAGCCTTAAGTGCGCCCAGCAAGTCCTTGCTGGGCACTCCCAGTTCCTTAGCCAGTTGGTGTATTCTCTTCCCCGCCATCAGCGCTCCTGATAATTACCTAATTCGAACTATGATAATAAACAAAATTTAATTATAACCGGAAGGCATCGATCATTCCTGGACGGCTTCCTCTTCCTGCGATTCCTTTATTTCCGCCATTTCCGCCGCCTCCTGCTCTTCCAGCTCTTCCGTGAGGTCCTCAACGATATCCTCCGCCACCTCTTCCGCTTCCTCAGCGGCCGGCTGCTCTATATCCTCGCTTTCCTCCGGCACATCGGCTGGAATCGCCGCCCAGACGTCATCGTCGCCGCCCTTGGCTACGGTGTAGCCTTCCCTTTCGTCTTTGGCCTGCGATTCGCTCTTTATGTCTATCCGCCAGCCGGTTAGTTTCGCCGCCAGCCGGGCGTTTTGGCCTTCCTTGCCAATGGCCAGCGAGAGTTGGCCGTCGGGCACGATGACTTCGGAGAGTTCTTCATCGCTGTGGATGATTACCTCTTTCACCTTGGAAGGACTGAGGGCGTTGGAAACCAGCTCTTCCGGGTTATCGCTCCAGGGAACGATGTCGACTTTCTCGCCCTTAAGCTCGTTCACAACCATCCTCACCCTCGAACCACGGGCACCGACACAGGCGCCCACCGGATCGATATTGCGATCGTGCGAGAGGACGGCGATCTTGGAACGGTGTCCCGGTTCGCGAGCCACCGCCTTGATCTCCACGTAACCATCCGCTATCTCAGGCACCTCCAACTCGAAGAGCCGCTTGAGCAAACCGGGGTGGGTCCTCGAAACCAGAATCTGCGGCCCCTTGCTGGTCTTGCGAACCTCTACAATATAGACCTTGAGGCGCATGCCATGCTTGTACCTCTCGCCATGGATCTGTTCGGAAACCGGCAGCAAAGCTTCCACTTTGCCCAGGTCAACCAGGGTATAGCGTTGATCGGATTGCTGAACGATTCCGGTTACGATATCACCGACCTTTTCGTGATACTCCTCGAACATGAGGTCTCTCTCGGCCTCCCTGATGCGCTGCAGAATCACTTGTTTGGCCGTCTGGGCCGCGATCCTTCCGAAATTCTTCGGCGTGACCTCGGCCTCCGTGATCTCACCGTCCTCGCCCGTCACCTCGGCGTAGACATGGATGGAACCCGTCTCGCGATTCACCTCGACCCGGGCTTCCTCCTCGGTCGTGTAATTTTTCTTGTATGCGGACAGCAGGGCGGCTTCCAAGGCCTGGATAATGGTCTCGGAATCTATTCCTTTCTCCCGCTCTATCTGGCGTAGAGCCTCAAGCCACTCAACGTTCAAACCGGCTCTTCCCCCTTCAAATTCTTTCTTACCATGGCGATTCGAAATAGAGCCTCGTCTTTTTTACTGCCTCGTACGGAAAGCTCAGTTCCTCGCCGTCGACGGCGACTGTCATTCCCTGGTCGTCGGCCGCCTTCAACATTCCGCGTATCTTTTGCCGCCCCTCGAAGGCTTGCCTGAGGACAACCTCGACTTCCCTGCCCAGGAAGCACCGGTACTCGCGCGGCTTGCGCAGCACTCGCTGAAGGCCGGGCGATTCGACCTCCAGGTTATACCTCTCGTCAATCAGGTTCTCGACGTCCATGTAGCGGCTGATCTCCTCACTCATATCAGCGCAGGATTCGATATCTATCCCGCCAGGCTTATCCAGGGTGACGGTAACCACCAATCTCTTGCCCCTTCGTTCGACTTCGACGGAGATCAAGCATAATCCCGCTTCCGCAACCACTGGCTCTATCAGATCCTCCAGCCTCGTCTCCATTTCCTTCAACGGCTGGCCGGGCATATCATCACCTCATTGCCAAACAAAAAGTGGGCGCTTGCCCACTCGGCTCCTTGATTCCGTTCTTTTCTGTCTGAAGTATAACACATTCAATTTTTTGCTAGCAACCAATTCAGCCCCCCAGAAATCGCCTTCTAGCAGGAAATATCAAGCCTGATACATTCCGCTTCCACCCCTCACCGCGGCCCTTGATGCAACCTCTCGCCGCCCATAAAACGGACATAACTCAGTGTTCTTCAAGGGGTGATTTTCACAGGATTTGAATAGGTTGACGTATATCGCTTCTACCAGCGCAAATCGCTCCATGAGCTATAGCGCACGCTATGCGCCGCGCTTATAATAGATAGCGTTCATCAAACAGTCGAGGAAAGGAGCAGTCCATTTTATGGATAAGTACGAGATGGAAAAAATCCGCAACGTAGCTCTTTTCGGGCACGGCGATTCGGGAAAGACATCGCTTGCCGAGGCTATGTTGTTTGATGCGGATTTGATAAAACGCATGGGCCGTGTCAATGAGGGCAACACGGTCAGCGATTTCGATCCGGACGAGCAGAAGCGCGGAATATCGGTAGGCTCCACTCCCCTGGCCTTCGAATGGCAGGGCTTCAAGATAAATCTCATTGATACCCCGGGGTTCGCGGATTTCATCGGCGAAGTCGTGGCGACGCTGAGGGTGATAGACGGTGCGGTCTTTGTAATCTCAGCGGTAGCCGGCGTTGAAGTGCAGACGGAACTCATATGGAAGATGGCCGATGAGTACGGCTACCCCAGGGTGGTTTTCGTAAACAAGATGGACCGCGAGAACGCGAGCTTCGAGCGCTGCCTCGACGAGCTGCAGAACGTCTATGGAGCCCGGGTGGTCCCCTTCCAGCTGCCCATAGGCGAGGAGCACGATTTTAAGGGCGTCGTTGACCTCATTGCCAACAAAGCTTATCTCTACGAGGACGGCAAGGCCAAGGAGGCTGATATTCCACCCGAGATTATGGCCAAAGTGGAGGCGGCGCGGGAAAAGGTGATCGAAGGCGCGGCCGAGGCCAGCGATGAGCTGATGGAGAGATACCTCGAGGAGGAAGAACTCGGGGAACAGGAAGTGCTGGACGCGCTCATGCAGGGTGTGTCCGAAGGAACGATTGTGCCTGTGCTGTGTGGAAGCGCAACTCGCAATACGGGAATCGATCTGGTGATGAGAGCCATAACAAACTCTCTTCCTTCGCCTGCCCGCCGACAGGAAATAGTGGCCACGAAGAAGGGCGGCAACGAGGAGGTGGCACTCAAGGCCAGGGAAGACTCATCCCTCTGCGCATTGGTATTTAATACCATCTCCGACCCCTACGTCGGCAAACTTACCTACTTCAGGGTGTTCTCGGGAGTGCTATCCTCTGATGGCACGGTACACAACTCGAACCGGGATAAGGAAGAGCGCATCGGTCAGGTCTTCGTCGTGCTGGGAAAGAACCAGATACCAGTGCGGGAGATAGCTGCGGGTGATATCGGGGGCGTCGCCAAACTTACCGAGACAACAACGGGCGACACGCTCTGTGACAAAGATAAGCAGATAGTGCTGCCGCCCATCAAATTCCCGGACCCTATCATGTCCCTTGCGGTCGCTCCCAAGACCAAAGGCGATGAGGACAAGCTGTCGGTAGCCCTTGCCAGGCTGGCCGATGAAGATCCGACCTTCAATACGAGAAGGGACACTGAGGTGAAGCAGACCATCATATCCGGAATGGGAGAAGCCCACCTGGATATCATGATGGACCGCATGTCGCGAAAGTTCGGGGTCAACGTCAATACCGAACTGCCCAAGGTGCCCTACAAGGAGACCATCCGCAAGACGGCCAAGGCGGAGGGAAAGCATAAGAAGCAAACGGGAGGCCACGGCCAATTCGGCATCGCCTGGGTTGAGGTCGACCCTCTGGAGCGCGGCACCGGCTTCGAGTTCGTTGACAAGATAGTGGGTGGCGTTATTCCGAGACAATTCATCCCTTCGGTTGAAAAAGGCATACGCAAAGCGATGGACGAGGGCTATCTCTCCGGATATCCCATAGTCGATTTCAAGGCCGTGCTCTACGACGGCAAATATCATCCCGTCGATTCCTCAGACATCTCTTTTCAGATCGCCGGTTCACTGGCGTTGAGAAATGCTGTTCCCGAGGCTGACCCATACATAATCGAGCCTATAATGGATGTCGAGATCATGGTTCCGGAAGCCTACATGGGGGACGTGATAGGCGATCTTAACGCCAAGCGCGGGCGCATTCTGGGGATGGAATCCGAGGGAGGCCTACAGGTTATCAAGGCTCAAGTCCCCATGGCTGAGATGTTGCGATATTCGATCGACCTGCGTTCGGTAACAGGAGGCAGGGGCACCTTCAGCATGCAGCTCTCGCATTACGAGGAAGTCCCGTCCCACATAACCTCAAAGATAATAGAAGCCGCCAAGGAAAAAGAGCAAAAGCCCTCAACCTAAGCAAATCTCTTATATGCCTATGGACCGGTCAGAATATCCTCGATGCTTTCGTGCAGCCGCTGGTAAGCGTCCTTGAGGTTCTCCGCGATCACCTTGGTATCCGCCATCACCGGCATGAAGTTGGTATCGCCCTCCCATCGAGGCACGATGTGAATATGCATGTGGCCGGCGAATCCGGCCCCGGCGCTCTTCCCCAGGTTGATGCCCAGGTTGAAACCAGCCGGCTTCATCTGCCTCTTCAGCGCTTCTATGCCCAACACGCTCAACTCCATGAGCTCGAGCATCTCCTGCTGCTGCAGCGCCTCCAGCTCTCCAATGTGCCGGAAAGGAACCACCATCAGGTGCCCATTGTTGTAGGGGTAAAGATTCAACATGATGTAGGAGGTCCGGCCACGATGCAGTATCAATTGACCAGCGTCGTCACCCGCCGCCGGATTTCCACAGAAGATGCATTCATCTTGGCCGGATGATCCGGTCGAATTGGCCACGTATCCTATCCTCCAGGGGCTCCAGAGCCTTTCCATCAGAACTACCAATCTATAGAAAGAGACCGTTCCTTAACGCTCCTTAATGCCGCGTCAAGAAACTCCGCCAGGAGAATGCCTCTTATATCATGCCCCGAACGGTCCCGGGCCGAAACGGTCCCCGCTTCCACCTCACGGTCCCCGACCACCACCGAAAGTGGCACCTTCTGCATTTGCGCCTTGCGGATCTTCATATTCATTGTCTGGTTGTCGTCGTCCACCTCCACGCGCAGCCCCTCGGCGCGAAAGGCTGCCTCCAGCTCTTTTGCGTAGGGGATATGCCTGTCGGCGACAGGAATAAGCACCACCTGAACCGGCGCCAGCCACATCGGGAACTCACCGGCGTAATGCTCGATCAGGATGCCGTAGAACCTCTCGATCCCGGCCAGAACCACGCGATGAATCATGGCCGGCCGGTGTGGCCGGTTATCCGCACCGGCGTATGTAATCCCGAACCGCTCCGGCAGGTTGAAATCGGCTTGCACTGTTGGCCCCTGCCATAGGCGTCCGATCGCATCCCTGAGCTTGATGTCAATCTTTGGCCCATAGAATACGCCCTCCCCCGGGTCCACCTGGTAATTTATGCCAAGTCCCTCCAGGGCCTTAATCAGAGCGTCGGTCGCCTTGTCCCACTGCTCCTCGCTTCCCACCGACTCCTGCGGCCGGGTGCTCAGATAGACCTCGAAATCCTCAAAGCCAAAGGTGCGCAGGGAGAAGAAGGCGAACTCGAGACATTCCTTGATCTGCCCTTCGAGCTGCTCCTCGGCGCAAAATATGTGGGCATCATCCTGGGTGAATCCGCGCACGCGCATGAGGCCGTGCAGGACGCCCGACCTCTCGTAGCGATAGACGGTGCCCAGTTCGAAATATTTAAGGGGGAGGTCACGGTAACTACGCGGGCGGCTCCTATAAATAAGAATGTGCCCCGGGCAGTTCATTGGTTTGACAACGTATTCCACGCCTTCCTTTTCGAAGGTATACATGTTCTCGGCGTAGTAATCGAGGTGGCCGGATTCGTGCCAGAGCTGGCCTTTGAACAGGTGCGGCGTCACAACCATTTCGTAACCGCGTTTGCGGTGCTCCTCTTTCAAAAAACTCTCGATTATCTCCTTCTGGATAGCACCCTTCGGATGATAGAAAACCACGCCCGGACCGGCCTCCTCGTGGAAGCTGAAGAGATCTAGTTCTCGCCCGATTCGGCGGTGATCCCTCCTCTCTGCCTCCTCCAATAGATACATATGGGCTTCCAGCTCCCCCTCGTCATCGAAGGCGGTGCCATAGATCCTCTGCAGCATTGGCCTGGTTTCATCCCCGCGCCAGTAGGCGCCAGCGAGATTCAACAATTTGAAAAAGCGCATCCTGCCGGTTGAAGGAATGTGCGGTCCCCGGCAGAGGTCGACGAATTCCCCCTGGCGATACAGGCTGACCTCATCATCCTCCATACCCTCGAGCAGTTCTACTTTGTAATGCTGGCCCTGGTTTTCAAAAAAGCGGATAGTTTCCTCACGAGTCCGCACCTCCCGCACTATCGGAAGGTCCCTTCTAGTGATATCGCGCATGCGCTCTTCTATCGCTTCGAGATCCTCCGGTGATAGGCTGCGGGGGAGGTCGAAATCGTAATAGAAGCCATCGGCTATAGCGGGGCCGAAACCCAATTTGGCTCCGGGAAAAAGCTCCAGGACAGCCTGGGCCATAATGTGGGAAGCGGAGTGACGATAAACCTCTCTGGCTTGTTCATCCTCCCAGGTGAGAACCTCCAACTCCCCTTCCTCGAGATTAACCGAAAGGTCGACCAACCGGCCGTTCATGCGGGCGATAATAACCTTGGCGCCGAGTTCGGGATGGCGGGAATTTAAGAAGGCTTGAATGTTTATGCCCGGCGCGGCGTCTGCCGCGGTTATATCCTCGATTAAAATTCTCAAATCCCCCCTATTTCGCTTCGATAATTATTTCCAGCTCCACGTCATCGAGGTCAATCACAATGCCCTCGCTTATCAAATTGACCCTTAAACGGATTTCCCTTCCCTTTTTAGCGTAATCCTCACTCAAAAGCGCGATTACCTTGAGGGCATGGGTTATGCCATTGCGCCCGGCCACGTGAACCCTGGCCTTATAACCCCTGTTTACAGCATCGCCGATATGCCGCATGATCTCCTTACCATCCGATTCTTTGGTCAGTATCAAGGGAGCGGCCAATATCTCCTCCTCTTCCTGCCTCTGCACCCCATTTTTTTGTCTGCTTATCTCCTCAACTTCGGCGGCGTCCACAATGATCAACTCGGGATTTTCAAAAACGAAGGCGCATCTGAGACAAAAGGGGGAATCGATGGGACTTAGCTCTCCACACCCGGGACATCTCAGTTGGGCGCCCTTGTGTTTCTTGGCCATCTCCCTTCCCGCCTGATCCGCTTCATCAGACCTTATCTCGAACTGGAACCTGGTGAAGCAAAGCGAGCAGTATTGCGCGTCATCGGAGTTTTCTGCTTGGCACTTGGGACATTTCATGGTGGACCTCCGAATGATTAATATTTTTGCGCCATCGAGTTTTGGACAATGGCCTCCGAAAGGCCGCATAACAACTTCAGGTACTATCGAAAAGGCAGGGTTTTGCCTTGAATTATGGTGGGCGCGGAGGGGATTGAACCCACGGCCTCTTCCGCGTCAAGGAAGCGCTCTCCCACTGAGCTACGCGCCCGCATCGTCCCTTATTTTGGGTGATTTCCATCTTTTTCGCAACTAAGGCTTACGGCTAAAACCAAGCAGGTCAAATGCCGAAAAAGAAAAGCAAATGGGCAAATTTCATGAGCTGGACATCTATCAGAGAGTATCGCGTAATCGCCTGCGCCTGGCCCTGGCCTTTACTGCGGCTGGCGCAGTCATCATGGCGATCTCGGGGGTCAGCCTCTTCTTCCTCTACAAACCTGCGCATATAAATATCAACTTCTGGGTGCTCCTTTCCCTCTTCTGGTTATGCTTCGCCGTCTATGTGATCCTGCGTTTTGCCCTGGGTGGAAAATGGGTATTCAAGCGTTTGATAACCCTGCCACCGTGGGAGACGGATCACCATTTGCGAGACGCGCTGGTATCGGTAAAGCTCGCATCGGGAATGGCTGAAAGGGTCAGACTGATGGTCATACCTGATCCCGATATTAATACCCTTTCCCTTTCGCTGCCTGACGGATCTTATGCCCTCTTTGCAACCCAGGGAATCGCCGATAAGTTGCCTGAACGGGAGCGGGAAGCAATCATCGCGCATGAGATCGCGCACATGCAGATGGGAGATACCCTGATCCATACCCTGATGGTGCGGCTGGCAGGACGGAGGGCGCTGAAGAAGATAACAGGCCGACCAAGCATTATCTCCGAGCCCTTCGCCATTGCTATCGCGGTTGGATTCGCCGCGGCCCTGGCTTTCGCCCTCCTCTCGATGATCAGCGGCCTTTCGCGTCCCGATCTCAGCCCATATTCAAGGTATATCTAGATCACCATCCTCATCCTCTTCATCGTATTCGCCGCCCTCCTCCCCTTTCTCATGAACAAACTCCTGCAACGCTTTCTCGACAAAGAAAGGGAATATTACGCCGACATGCAAGCCGTGTACCTGACTCGTGATCCTGATGCCGTCTATCAGGCAATCAAGAACAGCGCCGAGGATGTCCGGGATGTCCTGCTGCTCCCCGCCTGTTTCGATGCTATGCTCTTCAACCCGGTTGTGGATTATATGAACTACAAGCCGTTTCGGTCCCAACCGACTATGGCCGCAAGGATGCAGCGCTTGAAGGAAGCCTTCCCGCAAATCAACTCTTAGTCGCGCTGATAAAAAAATGGGAGTCCCATCTAGGACTCCCATTTTTCTACTGGAGGCGGCGACCGGATTTGAACCGGTGATCAAGGTTTTGCAGACCTTTGCCTTACCACTTGGCCACGCCGCCCTGCCGTCAATCCTCAATCTATATTACCAAAAAGCAGAGATGGGCTTTGAACCCGGGCCTTTTCCTTGGCGAGTTGCTCCTGATTCGCTTGCTTGTGAATATAGAGAAATCCCGATACCAGGAAATCCTGTTCCCCGACTGACCCTCTAATGAGGCGGCAGCTGTGAGGGATATCCGCCGGATGGGGGCTGATCGTTCCGTGATTGAGGTTGGGGGGGAGCTTCCCCGCTCCCTGTTATATACATAACTATCCAAATAACAAAGGGGATAAGCCACAAGATGCCCCACCATCTAGGTTTGCCGCACTTTTCAGTCAGATCCATTACCACCATGAAAAACATGATGGCGGGAACAATACCTATGCAGGGAAGCCAGATCAAAATGACGATATACCAGAACCAATCTTTATCTCTATCCGAAAGCTCAACCATCATGTAAACAAACATGAATGGCACCCAGGCATACCAAGCCTTTTCGTATCCCAGCTTCTTGCCTATACGGTAGAGAAGCCAACCACTAAATATCCAAGTGAAGAGAGCTGCCGCCAAAATAACCGGGATAAGTGGGAAGCTTGCAGCCGCGACATTGGAAACAGGCGATGATATGCTCAGCATGAATCCTCCCTCTCTACGAGACAAGGTCCCCCGTATGAGCCAGCCGACGCCTTATTCTACCGGATATTTCCCCCATGTAACTTCTGATGCCAAAATTCTATATATATTTGCCAGGTGTTTAGGACCAATAAGGGGCATCTCTTCCAAGAGACCCCTCTTTACCTGGAGCGGAAGACCCGGCTCGTTCAAAATGCACACTTTTTTTCGCACCATGTAACCGGTCCACTGTATGACGCGAACTGATTTCCACTACTCGTCCCCGAGGTTGCCAATAGAGACCTCGAAGCAGGCCCCATTGTCGTTGTATGCCTTGATGCTGCCGCCGTAGAGCTTGACTATCTTTTCCACCGTAGAAAGGCCGATGCCGGTCCCGCCGGTCTTGCCTCTGAAGAACGGAATGAATACCCTGTCCAGGTCATCGGGGGGTATCCCCGAGCCGTTATCCTTCACAAGGTAACGGTGCCTGCCTCTTTTGTCATCTCCAATACGCGATACCTCAATCCTCGGGCTCTTACTATCATTGTGCCTGATGGCGTTACCGATTAGGTTCGAGAAGAGCTGGTATGCGTGTGTGGGACTGGCGGTGATCTCACTCAAATCACCGGCAACGTCCACTATTATCCCCTTTTCATTGATGATGCCCGTCCCCTCTTCTAGGATCTGCTCGATAACCTTCCCGACGTCAATAACGCTTAATTCTGTTGGAGCCTGCCCCGCCTTGGCCAGGGTGAGCAGGTCCTGGATGAGAGTCCCTGACTTCTCGACGCTGTTAGTTATTACCTCCAGAACCTCCTGTATGTCTGCCTGAGTTTCATCTGACCGCTGTGATTTTAATAATTTCTGAAGTGTCTTGTTCGCAATCTCGATGACAGAAAGAGGGCCTCTCAAGTCGTGGGAAACCGTGTAGGAGAACCCCTCCAGCTCTGCGTTTATTCTCTGCAGCCGCTCGTGCTGCTTCGCCAATTCTTCCTCCACCCGCTTTCGCTCGGTGATGTCCACCGAGAAGCCTATAACACCGATGATCTCTCCATCGGCGTCCCTGTAGGGCACCTTGTCCGTCCGAAGCCACGTCGTGCCTTCGGGAGTATCCATGGGCTCCTCGATGCCGAGCTTGGGCTTGCCGGACTCTATGACCTCGAGGTCGTCTTTCCAGTACTCCTCTGAGTAATCCGGGAAGATTTCGGAGAGCGGTCTTCCTTCGATCTCCTCCGCCTTCATTCCCATCGAGTCAGCGAGCATCTTGTTCGCCCGCACGATCACGTTGTCTTTGTTCTTGAAGAAAAGCAGGCCGGGTATAGAGTCGAATATCGAGTGCAGGGTCTGCTCTGATGCCTTCAGTGCCTCCTCCGCTTTCTTTCGCTTAGTGATGTCCCTGAAGATAGCAACGCCACCTGGGCGGCCCTGGTAGTTGATGGTCATGCCGGTCATGTCTACCGGGAAGGTGCTGCCGTCCTTTCGCAGGCAGACGAGGTCATGAACGCGGTTCAGGCCTTTTCTGCCTTTCTCCATCTCCCGACCCACACGCTGGAGCTCCTCGGGGGGGTGGACCTTGGTGATCGGCATTCCAACGAGCTCTTCCTCTGAATACCCCAGCATCGAGACCAGCGCCGGGTTAGTGCGCAGAATAGTGCCCGCCTCTAAGTCCAGGACCATAACGCCGTCTCCGATACTGTCGTATATGGCTTTGAGCTCCGCGTCTTGCTTTCGGAGAGCATTAAGCTCATTTATAAGCTCGCTCTTTGTCTTCCTTGTGTCGCTCACCAAACGATTCCCCTTCCAAAGCCCACTGCCATGCCCCCGCGCCTGTGCTCTAATTTGAATGACTGGGAAGATGTTTTGACGGAGAATCTCGAATCACGTTTGCGTTCCAGGTAGACCCAAACAACGTTAGCGTCACGTCATCAATCGTTAAGAAAATACTTTCGTCTACCCTATTATAGAGAAGCCCGATTTGAAACTAAATGGTCAGCGTTAATTGCTTTTTCCTCTGACGACATAGATTCCATCAATAGGTCTGAGGGACTCCGTGACCGAATCCCGATTAGCTTCCTTGCCTCTCAGAAGCGCTGAGAAGTCCCCGAACGCGCGTCCCGATACGCCGCATGGATTCTTCCCCCAGCTGTTGGACGTTTGTTAGACATTTGGCACTTAAGAGGGGCCCCTCTTTCGAGAGACCCCTTCTGACCTGGAGCGGAAGACGGGATTCGAACCCGCGACCCTCACCTTGGCAAGGTGATGCTCTACCAACTGAGCCACTTCCGCTTGTTATAATCCGTTTCGATTTTATCATCGGCGGGTAACGCGCTCAAGCAACCGCAATCTCATAAGAGCTTCTATTTCCTAGCGGCGCGCTTCCTTCTGCAGAACCTTGCTCACTATGATCAGGCGGCTGGCCCGATCCTTCAGCGCCCGCTTGAATTCGGAGACCATCTTCTCGAATTCGGGCTGCGGCTTATATGCATATATAGTCTCAGCTCCGTCACCCAGCCTGTGCTCATGAGATAGAATCCCTTTTTCCGCGAGCTCATCCAGGTATGGTTCGATATCCGCGTCCAGCCGGCCGATGCTCATGGCAATGCTCGAGGGCGAGCCGACAGTATAGGGGTTTTCATGAAAAAAGAGGATCAGATCCCAGGTTATGAAGGAGTCGATAAATTCGTCGACGAAAAAGCTTACTTGAGGATCAAGGTTTTCGAAGTCAAGCATCGTTGCATTCCCCTCAAACTTCCCCTTTATCAAAAAGACCTATTTCAAGAATTCTTCAGCCTTCTTGATCCTTCTCGTCACGTAGGGATTTCCGCTCAGGATACCCTCTCTCCCTTCGAAGACCGCTTTCACCTCTATGCCCGATGACGTAATCAGCATTCGCCTTATACTCTTGTCATGATTCGATGCCCTGTGTTTTAGAACAAGGATCGCTCTGTCCATGCTTGAGCTGATCTCTACGTATCGCAGCTGGATGATGGTGTCCACAATATAGGAAAGGCCCGCTTCAGCAACCGACATGTTTCCGGTTATGAAAGCATCCTCCTGGGTAACGAGGGCCGTAATGTCGTAACGCAGCAAGCCATTGAGGAATGTGTACATTAATTCGCGCAATTGCACCGGATCCTGCGTTATGCGTTCCAGTTGGGTCATTGAATCCACAAAGACCCTCTTCGCCGAAATCTCCTCGATGGTGCGGTCGAAGATACCTCCCGGCTGCTGAATCTCTCTTAAGAAGACAGCGGGTGTGGTGAAGATGGTCCGCAGCTTCTGGTCGTGTTCGTAGGCCCTCAGGTCGAACCCTATGGATATCGCATCGCGGTAGAGTTGGCGAGGAAACTCCTCAAAGGTAATTATCAGGCCGGATTCATTGTAATCAAGGATTCCCTTGGAAATAAATTCCATTCCGAGACAGCTCTTGCCCGTCCCCGGTGCTCCCTTGATAACGGCTACAGAGTTATAAAGCAGGCCTCCACCCAGCATTTCATCCAGACCGTCTATTCCTGTCGGCACGCGATCCGCATTGGCTTTGGCCACCGCTGAATCAACCATCCCCGCTTCGCTCCCTTCGGCTTTCGTCCATAGGAAACTTATACATATTCTACACTATGCCAATTGATCAGGAGTAGCATCTAAGTGGTTCTGGAAAAAGGGTGTCGGGGCGACATAGGCCGCCCCGACCGGTTGAAGGACGAGATGCGATGAGGCTTACTTAATGTAAAAAACAACGGTGGCAGAAGGAATCGTCGATGTCCTTCCCCATCCGCTTGCAGTAGGCCTTGAAGCCTTTCAGTTCGAGAGATTCCCCATCCCTGATTTCTCTCAGCACCTGAAGATCAGTGCACCAGAAGAAATCGTCAAGGGAAATCCGATCACCTCTCACCACAAAAACCTCCTCATTCTCAGTATTAGACAATCATAAACAATCTTCACTTTGTCAACAATAGTATAATAAAAGAACAAGATATGCAAGCAAATCCGTTTTGCCGGCTTGTTGTTGAAGGCCCTGGCTTCGCTTATAATTTTTTAGTTGTTGATGCGAACTATTTGCAGTAGGAGGATGCAATGGCCAAGGACCTCGATAAGATCTTCAAACCAGAATCCATAGCTATGATCGGCGCCTCCAACAAACCGGCGAAATGGGGTTCTTTTCTCCTGATAAACTTGTTGGCGGGCGGCTATCCGAGGGAAAACGTCTATCCAATAAACCCCAGGGAGAAGGAGATTCACACCCTGCCCGCCTACCCTTCACTGCAGAAGCTTCCGGTTGTACCAGATCTTGCCATCATTACCACTCCCGCCTCAAGCGTTCCCGGCATTTTAGAGGAATGCGCCCAATTCGGGATAAAGGACGTAGTGGTAATCTCCTCAAATTTCTCCGAAGTCGGAGATGAGGGGGCGCGCCTGGAGAGAGAAGTAATCGAGGTTGCGAAAAAGCGCGGCCTGCAATTGGTCGGGCCGAATACCATGGGCATCGTAAACGCGGAAAGAAGACTGTTCGCGATCGGCGCACCCATGCAGCTGCACCCGGGAAAAATATCCTTCGTTTCGCAGAGTGGGAACGTCGGCGCCAATATGCTGGGTTGGACCATGAATCAGGGTATCGGCTTCGCCAAATTCGTGGGAAGCGGGAACGAAGCGGCGCTCCAGGCCGAAGACTACATCGATTATTTCGGAGAGGACCCGGAAACGGGCTTGATCCTGGCCTATTTAGAGGGCGTTGACGACGGACGCCGGTTTCTCGAGATCGTATCCCGGACAGCCCTAGAAAAACCGGTCATCGTCCTCAAATCGGGCAGGACCGAAGCCGGCGGAAAGGCCGCCATGTCCCATACCGGCTCACTGGCCGGATCGGACGAAATATACGACGCCGCTTTCAGGCAGGCCGGGGCCATCAGGGCGGATACCTCGCAGGACATGCTCGACCTGGCGAAATCCTTCGAGAGGCTGCCGCTCCCTTGCGGCAATCGCATCGGTGTCGTGACCCTGGGGGGCGGATGGGGTGTGCTGGCCACCGATGCCCTCGCTCCGGCCGGCTTGCACCTGGCCGTTCTGGACCAAAACGTAATGGAGGTCTGCGACGGATTGCTTCCTCCCTTCTGGAGCCACGGCAATCCCGTCGACCTGGTAGGAAATATCTATATGGACACCCATCTCGCGATCCTCGAAGCAATGGCCAAATCCTCTGAAATCGATGCCATAATCGCCCTCGGCTCCCTCGGCACCGGTACTATCATCGGTCTTAACGTACTCGTATCCCACCATCTGATAATGGAGATGAGCGAAGACGCCCTGAAGGGGTTCTTCGTGGAGTTGAAGGATCGCAATACGCGTTTCCTGAGCGGGGCTAAGAAGTTCATGCGCACCTACAATAAGCCCATCATTTTCGTCGAGATGCAATTCATCGGGGATGACAGCCTGAGGGATCTCGAAGCCGGTGAGGTGGCGATATTTACGGCGCCGGAAAAAGCAGCCGTCATTCTGGCCAAGATGCTGGATTACAAGCGATATCTCGACAGGAAAAGTTGATTTTAATAAAGAGCAACGCCCATGGGGGGCGTTGCTCTTGGAAAAATTCCTCTGATGACTAAATGCTCTCTACGAACCTGGCTTTCATTTTGCTCGGGTTCCAGACGGTATAGATGCCTTCGCTCGGGCAATTGGGCAGCGGCTGGCTCTCGTCCTTGTGCTCGTATTCATTGCCGCACTTATCACAATAATACTTCCCGGCCGGCGCCTTTTCTCCCGTTGTCAATATCTCTCCTTGCTCCGCCATTTGGTTCACCTCCATACTTCGATGTGACGGCAGGACGCCGAAAACGCCCCACGTAATTTTGTTCTTTTCGCATCTCTTAGTCAAGGGTATATGGCTTATTGGACCCGCTTTACGCGCCTTTGTGGCAGCTCTTTCGCACAATAACGCGCCCGCCCAGCTCGTGTTTCTCTGCGGCGGCATTTACGAGCCGCCCTCACGGCACGGCGAGCAAGGATTCGACCAGATTTTCGGTCGAGAAGTGACCCCCGGTCAGGGCGGCCAATGAGCTTCCCTCGCCGAATAACTCCCGCCTTATGGCCTCAATGGAGTGCCCTTGCGCGGCCAGTGCCTTCACCCGTACCGCCGTTTCCTCAAGATAATCCGCACACAACTTCAAGGCTTCGCGCCCCTCGGGTATGATCCTCCCCGTTGAAGTAAAGAGGACCATGCGGTAGGTCGGAAGGGCAAGCAACTTCCGCATCGACTCTATCAGGCCCGAAGCGTCTTCATCCTTCCTGATCACTTTGGGCCTGTCGCTGATAAAAATATCGCCCGAGAAACACCAGCCATTATCCATCTCCGCGAGGGTCACGTGACCGGCGCAATGTCCCTTCGTCTCGATCAGGTCGAAACGGTGACTTCGGGTTTGAACCGACTCAGCCAGCGCGGACACCCGGCTTGGTTCAGGGTATCCCCATACGTACTCCTGATATGGATATAGTTTCGCTTCGCGGTTGATGAGGGGTACTGAATCGGGATGGGCAAGTATCTTTACTCCGAAGCGCTCCTGAATTAACCTGTTGGCCCCTATGTGATCCTCATGGAAGTGAGTATTCACAACCAGTTCGAGTTCCTCCCCTTCAAGAAAATCCACCAACTCCTCGGCTGTGTGAGCACATCCGGTGTCAACCAGCAAGCCGTCAACCAGGTAAGCGGTCGTCCAGTAAACCGGTTTGCCGTCGGCTTCGATGCTCATCTTGATCCGAATTACTTCCTCGAACCGGTCAACCTCAATCATGCTTTTCCTTCCTAAAGACCGCTCCTTCCTGCCCATGTCGTATTTAAAAAAGCGGGGGCAGGCACTCTCTTTTGCACGGTATTGCATGCCAGCGGAATATTCCAGAACAAGGGGGGCTCTATCAAGCGACTGGGAATGATTTGCGCGGCTATAAAAATTATAACAGGGAGCCCTACATCGCGGATTCGCCTATTATGCGGTTTACCGTCTCCAGTAGTTCTCCAATGGTAAATGGCTTTACCAGAAAGGCCTCGGCCCTGATCTTCCCTTCCCTCTCGATCTCCTCAACCGCACGCTTCATGGCGGATATTATGATCACCGGCACATCTTCAAGGCCTTCGATGCTCTTGATCTCCTCATACACCTCGATTCCATCGACGTGAGGCATCATTAGGTCGAGCAGAATTAGGTCGGGTTCAATATCCTTCAACTGCTGCAGAATGTCCCTGCTTTCAGTAAAGCCGTCCACGTGGTAACCGTGCTTCTGAAGAATGATGGACACGAGATCGATCATGTCCGGGTCGTCTTCTATGTAGGCTATCGTCTTCATTTTTGTAAGCTCCCCATATCTGATACGACCTTACTTAGTTTATCATTTGCCCTCTTTGACTGCTTGAACAGCCCGATCGTTTATTGCCGCTCGATCTTCGATTACTGCAAGCCCTACAACCCTCGCATATGCTCGGGTCTCAGTAATTCCGGCCTCCCGATCGCCTGATCGATGACCTGCACCAGCCGTTCTCGATCCCTGGAAATAATTCCCTTTAACGGTAAGTAGTTGGAAGCATGGTTTGTGCGGAAAATGCAGCCATCCAGCTCGCAATGCTCTAAAAATAGGCGTAGTTCCACCAAGAGGCCCTGCTGGTCGGGAAGGAAGAATTTACCATCCTGTTCTTCTCTGAAGAGCGGCGTTCCCGGCACGACCATCACGGTAAGGGCACTCAAGTAATCGGGATTCATTCTTGAAACGGTTTCGGCGCTTTTTATTGCATGCTCCCGGGACCCCTCCCTGCCGGCCAATCCGAGAAGCACGATAACCGAAACCTGCGAGCCGCATTGCTTGGCCTTGATCACAGCTCGCACCATCTCATCGCTGCTGTCGACCTTATTAACCCTCTTCAAGACACGATCGTCTCCGCTCTCAAGCCCCAGGTAAATTATGCCAAGGCCCAAACGCCGCAGCTCCGAAAGCTCCTCGCTGCTCTTACCCTCGATATCGCAGCCGTTGGCATAAATCCCGACCCTTTCCAAACGGGGGAAGGCGGTGGCGAGGGACTCGAAAATCGCAACCAGATGTTCCATGGGAAGCGCAAGCGCATTTCCATCGGCCAGGAAAACTCGGCGTGTGCCTGGCATCAAAGCCGAAGCTTCCCTTATGTCTTCGAGCACTTCCTTGAGAGGCCGCACCGAAAAGCGGACGCCCTTATATGTGGGGCAAAAAGTGCAGGAGTTATGGGAACAGCCGTAGGTCGCCTGTAGGATGTAGCTCCCCGCTTCGCTGGGAGGACGTATCACTATCCCCTTGTAACGCATTCCAATCCTTCAACCTCTGCGCATGCATTGCGCGAAAAAAAGTATAACACGAAAGTGGCAAAAGGGCCTGGTCGACGGGCGCGTAGGGTGCCGTATCTTCAATCTTCAATTCCCTAAGAAAAAGGCAGCCAATCATGGTCAAGATTGAAGATACGGCACCCTAATGTCGACCCTCGCCTAATACTTCTCTGATGGTTCGAGGCCTGCCGCTGAAATCCGCCCAGGCCTCGTCCTTGAACAACATCCGCTCAAATCGGTCATATAGCTCGGAGCTCACCCTGGGTCCCATGCGGGCGGTAAAGAAGTTGGCGTAATCGAGGTTGATGTTCGGCTCATCCGTCTCATAGTACATAAATCCCGCCTTCTCCAGGTAACGCAGCAGCATGGAACGGTATGCCTGCTTGTCCAGACCGGTCGAATCCAGGTCCCAATGCCAACTGTAACCCGTGCATATCAAAATCTTATCGTCAAAGAAAGGGTCCCCTATTCCCGATTCCATCATCCTGTTTGCGATGCCCATTGACCGCCAATCGCGGCTGACCTCGATCGCCATGGCTTCGATCAATCCCTTGCCCCCATATTTTCCCCACCTTTCGGCCTGGCTGGGAGGTGCGATGGCCACGAAACCGACAATCGCACGTTCTTCACTGGAGGCGAGTATTATGTTGCTTTCCTGGTTGTGCGCGATTCGCTCAAGGGCTTTCTTTTCCCGGCTGCCCGGGTAATTAGGTGCGGCGAAGGCTCCCATGCCCTCATCCAATTGCAGAGAATTAATGAAATCAGCAGTTGCCTTGGCCTTGATCCACACCCTGCCCTTCGCCGTATCTATATAACTGTCTCCCAAACCGGTGATCAAACCGTACTCCTTGCCTACGGGATCGCATTTACGCAATGCCTTCGATATCGTAAATTGTCGGGTGGAAACGTTGCTGGCGGAAATCCTCATGCTTCTGCGATATTCGCCGTTTTGTCTATAATATACTTGTATTATGCACATCGGGCCTTCGAGACGAGACGGAGCATTAATGAGCAGCATCGGGACTCGTAAGGTCGGCCGGGAATTCGAGGCGCTCGCCGGAGATCTGCCTCACCACGATATCCACGCTCTCAATCAAGTGGAAAGCGAGCTCAAGGAAAAAATATATTCTCTCTTCATTCCGGATAAACTGTTCGACCTCTTCGATGTCAGCCGCGACAACTTCTGTAATAGAAACGGCGAGCGGGTGATCAAATTCATTGCCCCCAAGCGGGCTGGTTTCGCCATCATTGAATTCAGGGAATCGCCCGAGGATCGAGATTGCATATTTTTCCTCGAGCTAGCCGATACCCCCTTCTTCAAACTGGAAATAACATTCTTGATTGTCAACGATCCCCGCTCGCCCCGCTTCGGTATTGATATAGACAGCTCCGGGCGCAGGACTAAATTCGGGACCGCAAGACGCAATATTCCCGAGGAGATCAGGGCCATGGAGGCCGGATTAGCGCCGGGGCAGGTGAGACACGGCTTGAGGCTTCTTGAGGATTTTTTGCCCGGCACCCTGCAGTGTCTTTCGGTAATGGGGCAGGACATGTTGGTAGCCGAGCCTCTGACCTATCACGATGCCATAATTTTCGAACGGTACGGGTTCAATTACGTCCATGGTAAAAAGACAATGGAAGAGATAAATGGCGGCTTCAAACCGAAAGGAGGGCTGTATTTGAAACTGGATGGCAGTTCGCCTTTCCGGCAGCCGGGGGCGGAAAAGACTGTGAGGGGCAGGAGCTGGGCTATACACGACGGTATCCTGGGGGAGCCATGGAAGGGCGTCGAAATGTACCGAGCCGTGAACCGGGAGGCGGATGTTTGTACCTTCCCCGGTTCGGTATACTGAGGCTAAGAAGATGGTCACCTCGAGAAAAGGAGGAGTGGTGAAGGTTCGGGATCGCATGACTCGTGAACCGGCCGTGCTGGCGCCGGAGGATAACCTGCGCAAAGCGCGGCAGCTCATCGACGAGTACGGCTTCCGCCGGTTCCCTGTCCTCGATGATGGAGTGCTTGTGGGAATCGTTACCGACCGCGACGTCCGTGCCGCTGACATGAGCTGTGCAGTGGTACAAGAGAAGAGATACGAAGATTATGTTTTGGATCGCGTATTGGTAGGAGGCATCATGACTCCCAATCCCGTCGCCGTGGCCCCGGATACTCCCATAACCGAGGCGGCCAGGATAATACTGGAAAAAAAGATCGGAGGGCTTCCGGTTATCGAAGACGGGCAATTGGTGGGGATAATTACCGAAACCGATCTCATAGAAGCTCTTATCGAGATGCTGGAACAGGCAGCCTCTTCTTAGAACGGGATGGAGAACCTCGCAGCAAATGCCAGGCTGAGGGCGGCTGCTGTTATTTCCAATATCTCCCATCCCCTCTACCTCGCCCCCCTGGCCATCCTTGCCTTATCCCTTCGCTCCTCGAACGGCGTTGCCGCCGGTTTTTACTGGTGGGGGCTGTACCTGGTTTTTTCGACTTTCCTCCCTCTTGTCGATTTGATATGGAGGCGTAAGAGCGGCCGTATAAGCGACTGGCATATCTCGAACCGGCAAGAGCGCGCCTGGCCGCTCGTCTTCGGCATGATCTATGCGGGGGCGGGATTCGCCGTATTCCGAGCGCTTTCCGCGCCGCTCATCCTGCAGGCCTCATTGCTCGCCGGCCTTGTTATGAGCGTCATGGTCCTTCTCATCACCTACTTCTGGAAGATAAGCCTCCACCTTATGGGAAACGCCTCGCTTGCGGTAATCCTCTATATAGGATTCCGCTTGCACCCCTTCAGCCCCGGAGTATTCATTATGGCTTTTTTCCTTCTTGCGGTGGCCGTTTCACGATTCATCGTGAAAGCGCATACCGTTGCGCAGATAGTAACGGGAGCGCTGCTGGGCGGAGCCGTGACTTGGATAATTATGACAGCCATGGGCCTCTAAATGGGGTCAGGCCCCGGCATCCGCATGGGATCAGGCCCCCGCATCAGCATATTGTTACAGGCATTGCGTTGACACCCCCGGGGGCCGGTGATACTTTTTTCTTTAACCATTTGAGCGAGGTGTGAAGATGATCGTAGTAATGTCCCAGGAAGCAACGCGCGAACAGATAGAAGCCGTTCTCCGCAAGATTGAGGAATTCGGCCTTCAGACGCATCCCATTTACGGCGTGCAAAAAACGGTGATCGGGGTTATCGGCGATGACAAGACAAAGGTCGTCGAGACCATGGCAGGCTACCCCGGCGTCGAACAGATAATTCCCATACTGAAACCCTATAAATTCGCCTCCCGGGAAACCCATCCCCAGGACACCGTGATCGACGTATCGGGAGTTGAGATAGGTGGCGACAAGATAGTTGTTATGGCGGGGCCATGCGCCGTGGAAAGCAGGGAGCAGATCCTCAATACCGCCCGCTTGGTCAAGCTGGCAGGTGGATCTATCTTGCGCGGGGGGGCCTACAAGCCGAGGACGTCCCCCTATAGCTTTCAAGGCCTGGGCGAAGAAGGTTTGAAGTACCTGGCCGAGGCCAGGGAGGAAACCGGACTTCCGGTGATCACCGAGCTAACCGATCCGCGCAACCTGGACCTCTTCTGCGAATATACCGACATAATTCAGGTAGGGGCGCGCAACATGCAAAACTTCGTGCTGCTCACCGAGATCGGGCGCAGCGGCCATCCGGCGCTGCTAAAGAGGGGTCCGAGTTCCAAGATCGAGGACCTGCTGCTGGCGGCGGAATACATCATCAAGGAAGGCAACCGTAATATAATCCTATGCGAGAGGGGCATCAGTACCTTCGAGACCTACACCCGCAATACGCTCGACCTCTCAGCCGTGGCTGCCCTAAAGCAACTCTCGCATCTGCCGGTGATCGTCGACCCCAGCCATTCCGTTGGCATCGCCAACCTTATCCCTGCCATGTCCATGGCCTCAATTGCCGCCGGCGCCGATGGCTTGCTGGTGGAGATTCATCCCAACCCCAACGCCGCCCTCTGTGACGGACCACAATCCCTCGACTTCGAGACCTTCTCTAATCTCATGAAGAAAATCCGCAAGATTGCAGCCGCGGTGGGAAGGGATCTCTAAGCGATCGGTCGAGGCGTCAGGCCGAGAAAAAAGATAATCCGGGGACCTTGATCAGCGCATTCACAAAGTCGGCCTGGAGTTCTTCTTTGAGCGGCAATCGAATCAAGAACATGTTAGTCTCGACGCGAGCATCCTGCTCATCGGTTTTCAAGGGGCTGGGTACGGTCATATACTCATTCATGCCCGAGAGATCGCTTACGAGTTCATCGACCAGGTTGCGGTCCTGATCCCGATATATGCCGGCGAGCGACATTTGAGTCGCGTATTCGAAAAACACCACGCGCGAGATTCCGATTACCTTTTTCTTATAGGTGTAGCAGTAGATATTGAGGGGGGTGACTGATTGCGAAATCTCTATCTTAGCGGGATTGACTATGTGGAAACCTTCTACTCCGGTTTCCATTCTCTCCATCACTTGGCCGGCATCGATTCCCTGGACCGCCAGGCAGGTAAGCGCCTTGAAAACTACGCCTCCTGCGATGATCACCTTCGATTGTGCAGGACGCGAGGCGATGACATTCTCTCTTAAGAGGATGTCCTCACTTTCTTCTTCGAGGGCCTTTTGAAAAGCGTCCATATCTATGCCGAAAGCATAGAAGTTGATTCTCTCCCAGCCCTCGAATTCATGCGTGGCCAGAATTCCCAAGCCCGGTTTGCCCTTATAGTAATAAAAGAAGGCCTTCTGCTTGACCAACCTCTGATCTCTCCCTTCATACCAAGCTAGTGGTAGTCTCCCCGAAACTACCGCTAACGTCCTCATAGCCCTGGTGAGGAGCCCGCAGCTGTTAAATTCTTCTTGGTTCAGCTCTAGATACCTTGTATTATCATCAAAAGGCCGATGATGGCAGGGGGTGAAGCACTTGCTGCGTTTTTTGATTGGATGGCCGATATTCCGCGTGGTCGCCATACCCTACCATTATCGATATTCCGGTTATGAAAATGTCCCTCGCAAGGAACCGTTGCTGGTGGTTTCCAACCATATGAGCCGCAAGGATCCGGTAGCCGTTAACCTCGCTCTCAGGCGACCGGTCCGTTTTATGGCCAAAAAGGAAGCCTTCCAGTGGAAAAACAGCATCCTGGAATGCCTCATGGTACGCATCTTCTTCGCATATCCGGTCGACCGTGAACGGCCGGGGCCTGATTCCATAAGGCGTACCATTGCTTATCTGGAAAACAGCGAATGCGTGGGTATTTTCCCCGAAGGGACCAGATACGACGATGACAAGTTACATGCATTCACCAATGGGGCCGCCTACTTCGCCTGGAAGACCGGCGTGCAGGTCCTTCCCGTCGGCATCACCGAGAAAAAGGGCGAAGACTACCACATCAATTTAGGAAAACCCTTCCGGGTGCCGGAGTTGAAGGGACGGCCTCATAAGGTACTCCCCCGGATAACCGAGCTGCTATGCGAAAAGATCCTCGAGCTGCTGCCACCGGGGTGGGAGGCTCTGGAAAAAGAGCAGGCCGAGGATCCGGAGCAACCGGAGATGCGCCCAAGCCCTTAGCGCCTCGAGAACATCACTTCCTCGCAATAAATTGCAGCCGCCTGGTTTTATCGCCGGCCTTTCCCAGGCCCGCAGCGTCGAGGACTTCCGCCATGTCGAAACCCGCATCACTCAATTCCTGTAATATCCGGCCCGCAGGATAGGCGCGTTCGCGATGTACCTCGACCTTGGCCGCCCCACTCTCATTGATGATGCCGGGAAAAATAAGCCTCAGATGAGCGGTCTGATCGCTCTCCCGCCATTGACTCAGCCATCGCATCGGCACGCCGTCGACTTCGAAATCCCAGGGCTCGCTGTCGCTTCCCTCTCTCAACTGCCAAGCGGTATTCATATCGAAAAGGACATATCCGCCCGGTTTCAAAGCGGCCGAGAAGGACCTCAGGGCGCGTCTTATATCCAATTCGCAAAGCAGATGGTTCATGGAGTCGCTGGCACAGATGATAAGGCTCAGCAGGAATGGCGGCGAGAGGTAGCGCATGTCCTGCCTCAGCAACCTGACTGCGCTCGCGGGCATCCTTTTGCGCGCCGCTAGCAGCATCTGGGGAGAGCGATCGAAACCCATTACTCCGGCACCCCGCCCAAGCAGGTAAGAGGATGCCAGTCCAGTGCCGCAGGCGACATCACCGCTCAGAGAAAGGTCGAATTCATATCTTCTCTCCAGGCGCTCGAAGTTCTCCCTCCATTGCTCGAAGGCGTAAAGGCCGACCATGCGGTCGTAAAGTTGGGCGGTGAGAGAATATGTCGGAACGATTTGATAATCGCGATCACCCGATTTTACCTGGTCTTTCGCTTGTTCTGGCACGTTTGGCTCCTAGCCGGCCTGGCTGCCATTCACAAGCGACTTTCCCAGATCGAGCGCCGCCTCGAGCGCCCCCGGCACTTTGAGGATGGCGCCCGCCTCGTCCACCCCGGCGAATGTAAGCGATTGCCAACTGGCGACCTGAATTATGTAAAAGAAATAGGCCATGGTGGGCATCGTGCATTCGAAGGTTGCTGGAGCTTCACGGCCGCAGCATGAGATAAAGAAGCCGAGCCTCACTGCCTCAAAAGCGGGGTCTACCGGCTTTTTTTTGAGCACATACCGTGCCGACCAGAGACATTGGCAGCGGTCTATGAGGGCTTTTGCCTGCGCACAAATGTTCATAGAGAAAATGGGTGCGGCTATGGCCACCGCTCGAGCTGCCGCAAGATGGGGGTAAATCAGCTGCATGTCATCCTGCTGGACACACTTGCCGTCCTTGTAACAGGAGTTGCATTCCCGGCAAGGTCTGATGTCCATGCTCGCAGTATGGAACTGTACCACCTCCACACCGCTTTCCGCCGTGCCGGCGGCCAACTCATCCAGAAGTATCGCAGTATTGCCTTTTTTACGCGGGCTGGTATAGAGGGCGAGAAGATAGTCTTTTTCTGGCGCCAAAGCATCTTTCCCAATCTATTCGGAATGTCAGCTTCCCTAAGGATAAGCTCTTTCTCAGGAGTATTAAAGCAGGGTGTACTGTCCTATAAGTACAGTGACGCACCAAGAGCGTCGATGCGCCACTCCAGCTGCGTTCCCCTCCCTGCGACGTACCGAGTATGTCTCGGTCGCGCGCCTTGCGGGCGTGGATGCAGCGGCGTTCGAATGCCACTGTATTTATGGGATAGTGCACTAGGCCACGGGACCGGAAAGGCTCTCCATATCCCTGAACAGCTTGTCGTGTTCCTGCCGGATGCGCTGGTACTGGCGGCGCTGTTCGTCCAGTTCCTTGGTCAGGCGATGCATCTCATCCATGGCCCGCCCCTCCGATTTTTCGAGCATCTTCAGGCGCAGCCTGATATTTTCCATGCGGTTACCGCGCTCTATCGCCGAGGCTATCTGCTTGGTGAGGGTATTGAGGAGGAAGAGATCGAATTCGCCAAATGCCTGATCCTTCTTGGTGTTAAGGTTGAGAACGCCGAGGAGATTGCCCTCGCTGATGATAGGAACGCTCAGGGCATCGGAAATCTTGCGCCGGCTCCGCAGGCGGGAGTCCAGGAGGTCATCTAGGAGGAGCATTCCTTCCCGCCGCTCGGCCACCATGCCGGCAATCCCCTCGCCAACCTTGCAGTGCGCCTTCTTCACCACTTCTTTTCGCAGCCCGCGGCTTGCTTTGATGACAAGGGTGTCGCTCCCCGCCGGGTCTATGAGCATGATGGATCCCGATGTGGCCTCCATTACCTCGACGGCCCCCTTCAAAATGCTGTCCAGCAGGGCCTCGATGTTTTCAAACGACATGATTTGCTCGTTGATGCGCCAGATCATGTCCAGTTCCTTTATTTTCTTGAGGTAATGCTCTTCTCCCGGCTCTAAATGACCTTCCACGACCATCCCCTCACGGCGATTTTTACCTTCGGATTTTCCTACTTAATATTCGGCGCGCGTACTCCCGGAGTAAAGGTGCTTCCCGCGCCTGCTACTTGGAATTATGGTCTCCTTCGGCCAGCCTGCGTTCAGCGATGATTGCCGCCCCCAGGGCCCCTATCACCTGCGGGTCCATGCCCAGGCGCTTCACCTTCACGCCGAGCTTCCTTTCCAGCGAGAGAATGAGCCCCTTGTTCTTGGCGCAGCCTCCCGATACGGCGACCTGCTCCTCGACACCAACCTTCCTCGCCAGCGAGGCCAGCCTGGCGGCTATGGCTTCGTTGATTCCGGCTGCTATGTCTCGGATATCCATGCCTTCGTTTAAAAGCGTGATTACTTCCGATTCCGCGAAGACGCTGCACTGGCTGGTTATCTGCGCCGGATTGGAGGAGTGTATCGAATATTCGGATATATCCTCGAGGTCGATCTCCATCACCCTGGCCATGGCCTCGAAGAACCTGCCGGTCCCGGCGGCGCATTTGTCGTTCATGGCGAAGTCTACAACTTTCCCCTTGGGGTTTATCTTGATTATCTTGCAGTCCTGCCCGCCTATGTCGATCAAGATCCTGCAGGCGGGATCGAGGTGGAAGGCGCCAATTGCATGGCAGGTTATCTCCGACACATTCTCATCGGCGGCATCTATACGTACCCTGCCGTAACCGGTCGCGACCATATAGGAAAGGTCCTGCATGGGCAAACCTGCCGCATTGAAGGCTTTTTCCAGCGCCTGAGCTACGGTGACTTCCGGCCGTACCGCACAGGGTATTATCGAATACCCGATAACCTCACCGCCCCGCATTATGAGCGCTTTCCCGGTTGTAGACCCGATGTCGCATCCTCCACATAATTCGCTTCCGCTCACCTTGCCGAATTACCTCCTTGGTTGAGTTCTACCAACTAATTTTATCAGACCCTTGCTTGTCATCTTTTATCACTGTCACCCCCTAATGATAATATTTTTTTAAGTTGTTGGATCGACGCTTTCTTGCAGGAGGGGCAATGGATATCACTTTCATAGAAGCAAGGGATCTTCCGGACGCCTGGTTCCAATGTGTTTACAATATTTTTCAAAAGGGCCGCGAGTACACGATCGAGAGGGGTAGCTTCAAGGGAAACAAGCGCGTGGAGTACGATTTTGTCGTAATCAAGGTATCCTACCCCGAGACCAGGCCTCTCATCCCGGATATCCCTCCGGGCATCGGGCTACCTCCCCCAACCGATATGGAATATGTGCACGAATATCTGGATAAGCTTTGTTCATCGGCCTCGCAAGCTGAGAACGAAGATTATACCTACGGTATGTACCTCGAAGATCAGATCCAGGAAGTGATCCGCATCTATAGTGAGGATGGGTTTGCCACTAACCAAGCCTGCATGGCGGTCTGCGATGATAAGTCCATTTATCTGGAAGATCCGCCCTGCCTGCGGCAGATCGATACCCGAATCTATCCCGATGAGGGCAAGCTGCATTTTGTGCTCTATTTCCGTTCCTGGGATCTCTGGGCGGGCTTCCCGTCGAATCTTGCGGGAATTCAACTCCTCAAGGAATACATGGCGGAAGAGATAGGGGTCGAGCCCGGAGAGACCATTGCCGTTTCAAAAGGGATGCACCTTTACGAATACGCTTGGGAGCTGGCCAAAATGCGGGTGGGGAAAACCTGAAGGTTATATGCTGCCACCAGTCGTTCCGCTATAATTTGAGCACGATCTGATATTCCGGAAGATGATTCGGCGCTCTGCCGCATAATGCGGTGGGGACATTTATGACCCCAACAACCGGCAGGGTGAACCTGGGAGGTGAGCATCATTAACCCTTTGGCCATAGAATTGAACGAGGTAATACGGGAAAATGCCCCGGATTTCTACACCGCGCTTTCGGCGCTCGGACACGAACTCTATTTCCCCCGAGGCATACTCACTCAGACGGCCGAAGCCAAGCGCGAGGCCTATAAGTACAACGCCACGATCGGAATTGCTACGTCAGAGGGCCAACCACTTTTTCTGCCGGCTCTGATGGATTTGCTCGATGGATTGGAACCTTCGGAGGTTTTCCCATACGCTCCGGCGACCGGGCTGCCCGAGTTGCGCAGAATCTGGCGGGAGCACCAACTCGAAGTAAACCCGCAGATGCAGGGCAAGCCTTTCTCGATGCCTGTGGTCACTTCCGGCTTGACCCATGGCCTGAGCATAAGCGCCGATCTTTTTTGCGATGCCGGGGACGTCCTCCTGCTCTCCGACATGATCTGGGGAAACTACCGAATGATTTACGAGATCCGCCGGGGAGCGGAGATTAAACAGTACAAGCTATTTGACGACGGCGGAGGCATGAATATAGAGGGTTTTCGTGATGCTCTAATGCGTTATACAGATCGGCGAAAGGTGGTCCTGATCCTCAATTTTCCCAACAACCCGACCGGTTATACGCCCAGCACGGAGGAAGCCCGTAAGATAGCCGATTCGCTCATCGAAACAGCCGAAGCCGGGGCGAATATAGTCGTCATTATCGATGACGCCTATTTCGGCCTGGTCTATGAAGCAGGGGTTTTCAAGGAATCGCTGTTCGGCCTGCTGGCCGGTTCCCACCCTCGCCTTTCAGCGGTAAAGCTGGATGGAGCGACCAAAGAAGATTACGTCTGGGGCTTCCGGCTTGGTTTCATAACCTTTTCAGCCGGATGCTCGGGGAACACCGAATCGGTTCATGAAGCCATAGAGAAGAAAGTCGGCGGGTTGATAAGAGGTACCATATCCAACTGCTCGATGCCGGCACAGTCCCTGTTGCTGAAGGCCATCAACTTACCCGGCTATAAGCAGCAGAAAGAGGACAGATGCCGGCTGCTCAAGGAGCGGTACGAAGAGGTCAAAGCGGTGGTCAACGATCCGCGTTACGCCTCGGCCTTCTACCCGCATCCTTTCAACTCCGGCTATTTCATGTGCGTCGGAGTGAAGGATATCGATGCGGAGAGGGTTCGCCTGCACCTCCTCAAAGATTACGGGGTGGGCGTGATATCGATAAACGAGAGGGATTTGCGGATCGCCTTTTCGTGCCTGGAAAGGGAGCAGGTAAGGGGCCTCTTTGATATACTTTATGAGGCCGTCGAGGATTTAAGAAACGGCTACTGAAGGCGGAGGTAAAATAAAATGAGAGAAGCCATGAATGATGGAAGCGATATTACGGCCGGCGCCGAAAAGTCACCTAAAATCTACATCATAGACGTGACCAATCGCGATGGCGTACAGACGTCCCGCCTGGGCCTGGCAAAACTTCAGAAGACGATAATAAATCTTCTGATTGATGAAATGGGTGTCTGGCAGAGTGAATTCGGCTTCCCAGCCACCCATCATGAGATCAATTATCTGCGAGCAAATCTTGATTTGGTGGAGCTGGGAGGCATAAGCCGCCTTCGCCTCGGAGGCTGGTTGAGGGCGATCGCCCCCGACGTCGAGCTGGCTCGCGAGAGGATTCCGGCACTCAAATTCATCAATCTGTCCATCTCGACCTCCGACCAGATGATAATAGGAAAATGGCAGGGGAAGGTCTCCTTCGATGACGTCGTGAAGCGGATGTGCGCTGCACTGGACAGGGCTCACGAGCTCGGTTTCGAATCGATAGGAATCAACGCCGAAGATGCCTCCCGTACTTCTGATGAGCGCTTGATCCAGTTCGCCCTGGCCGCGAAAGAGCATGGAGCGGCGCGCGTCAGGTATTGTGACACTCTGGGATATAACGATCCTTTTACCTTGTATGACCGCATAAGGCTTATTGCCGAGGAGACCTGCATAGACATAGAGTTGCACTGCCATAACGACCTCGGAATGGGCGTCGCGTGTTCGGTAGCGGGCGCCAAGGGAGCGCTCGACGGCGGAGTCAATGCATATATAAACACCACAATCAACGGCATGGGAGAGCGTGCCGGCAATGCGGATCTCGTGTCTACCATCTTGGCCATTATGAAATCCTCATTGTTTGCCGGGCAGGATGTACTCGACGATTCGATAAACCTCATGATGGCCTGGAAAACGGCTAAATACGCCGCTTACGCCTTCGGCATGCCCATCCCGGTCAACCATCCCGGGGTCGGCGACAATGCCTTCGCCCATGAATCGGGAATACATGCCGATGGCGCTCTCAAGGACAGGCGCAACTACGAACTCTACGATTACGAGGAGTTGGGGCGTGGAGAGCCGGAGATCATCGAGACAGGGCGCAGCATCACCGCGGGTGAATATTCGGGAATCAAGGGTTTCCGTAATGTTTATGAAAAGCTGGAGGTCGAGTTCCAATCCGAGGAGGAAGCTCGAAACATCCTGGAATTAGTAAGATATGCCAATGTCAGCACCCAGAAGCCGCTGGTGGAAGACGAACTCCTTTTCATAGCGCGTTATCCGGAATTGGCTCGAAAAATCCTGACCCTCGAGCCGTCGCCGTTAAAGTCGCCGGTAAAAACCTCATAGATCCTGATGGGAGGAAAACGATGGTAGATGTACCGGAAGAGATCCTGAAGAAGCTCACCGCGTACTATAACCTGTCGAAACACGGCAAGACGTCAGACGTGATTCCGCCATGGATCAGGAACATCAACAATATGAGCAAGATCGACCTGGAATACGAGACCAGGGATGCCATCCGAACCTGTCGAGACCTGCGGCGCAAGATAACCGAGATGGAATATGAAGGGGAAAGGCTTATACCGATCAAGAGCAAGCGCGAAAGACTGATGGAGGAACTGCAGAGGGAGTGGACCTACATGAGTTTCTACCTCTACACGCTTTTCCTCCATTCCGGAATTGACGTTTCAGAAGAGGATTTTGACGAATATCTGCGCGAGGAAACCGGCAGCAGAGCCTTCATAACCAATCTGTCATCCAAGCGCTGAAATCAGGCATCATTTCCCTCGCAGCGGCAGATTTCTTGCCAAGATGTCGAGCGGTAGCAATTTCTTTCCCCCTGTTTCGCAAAAACGCCCCGCCCGCAGCCCGCCGATTCAATTCCATTTGAACCATGCGATCACGGGCGGTAACAAAGCCCTGGCAAAGAAACAGTCGATAAGAGACCCCACTTTGATATGAGGCAGGCCGAAGCCATCGAACAGAACTTCAACCTCCCTTTCGAGCCCGGCTACCTGCAGTTTGTCATGGAGGAGCGGCAAAGCACCGTGATTCCATTGCCACGCAACAGCGGCAGCCGATGCGGGTGCGAGGAAGATTCCCAACCCATTTTCAGGCCAGTCATAATTGACCTCCGGCATTCAGCCTAAAAAACTCGAGCCATATCGCCGATACAATACTATCTCAATCACTGCGAACAAAGGGGTGCCGGATTGTGAGTCCACGCGAATTGGCGGAAAAAATCGCCTATATCCTCCTCGAAAAAGGCTATCTTTACGACAAGGACATCGAGCTCGAATTCGGCATCGACGATTTCGAACTGATCAAGGCCAAGAACATCCTTTGCCGCTATTACGGCATAGCCGTCGAGAAATGGCACGAGGATGAGGAGGAAAACCGGCAGGCGATGTTCTTATGTGGTGAGTTCGACCAGGCGGACGCCGCTGAATTGATCCGCAAAGTATTTCACGATCCGACCTACATGACGCGCCGGAGAATGAAAGAGGAAGAACGCAAGACAGAGATAAAGGGCGAGTTTCGCGAGCTCTTCAATCATTTAAAAGAGGAGTGGGGCGACCAATTTCAGCACAGCGGCAACTGAAGGCTAATTCTTATTCAAAGTGTACGTAAATCTCCAACCTACCCGGCATCGATCTCTCCCATTCGACCTCGACCGGTTTTCCGCGCGCCAGAAACGAGGCCGCTATTCCGGCAACCAGCGGATAATTAAAGGGGTTTTCAACCCTGGCCCTGATGCCGCCGCTTATTTTTTCGGTAAAAATAGGATTGCCCATACCCCTGTAGGCCAGGAAGGATAGGTCTCGTATTTTTTCTTCGGGTCTGCGATGCTTCCACTCCAGTCCGGGAAGAATGCCATCGACCATTTCTTTTATCGTCTGCAGCAGATAGCCATCCACCCACTCGCCTTCTGCGGCACGCATCCGATCATGCACGCTGTTGATCCCCGCTACATTAATTAATGAGACCGATTGGCCATTGTGGGTATCGATCATGGTCCCCTTATCGAGATTCCATGAAAAAAAACTCACCGAGAAAGGAATACCGCAGCCCTTACAGCGCCGGTAGGTTAAGTGCCCCGGCAGAGGGACTTCCATTGAGAAGGAATACTCGTCCATGTCATGTAAATTTCCTCCCTCCGGGAACGCGGCTTTGAAGAAACAATAGCCATCGCTTTCCTCAACCTCGATCGCCGCCTCCCTGCCCTCCGCAACGAAAATAGCTCCCAGGATATCGCCGGCAAAGAGGTCAGTGCTGTAACAGCGCGTGCAGGCTATAGTCAAAAGCTTGCCTCGTTGATACTCGATCACGCTGGCGTCCGCCAGGCCGAGAATACGCGCATGGTCACATAGCAGTTCGTAGAACGGCCTTTTGAAAGCTGGATAGCCGGCTGCCAGCTTTTTCCATCCGACCATTATCGAGCGTACGTAGTGGCTGGCATCAAAAGCCTTGTTCAAGGTAAAGGCAGTCTTTAAATCGCCGCTTATCCTCTCAATTACTTTCTCTAAAATGCCTGCTATTATTTGCCTCTCAACTATTATCAGGCGCTGCATGGAATCAAGGCTGAGTATCCTGCCGTGTTCCTCCCATAAGTGATTCTTGGATATCGCGAAGGGCACGCCACACTCCTTACAGATACGGAGGAAAAGACTGTGCCGCGACAATCCCTTGCCGGATTTTACCCGCCGCTTATCAACGCGTTCAATCTTCGAATTCGGCGGTTCGTTTGTTTTTTCTCTTGCTTCCTGCATCCCGAAGTTTCCTATTTACAGAAATTGCACCCGTTTGCTCATTATCCTATCGGCTGCGCTTTGCTCGCGGCTTAACAGGAGCGGGAATCTGTGGGGCGGCCATACTGCCCGCCGTCTCGAATTGGCCATGCTTTGCATGAAAAATAAAAGAAGGGAGCTTAAAGCCCCCTTCTTGTCTCAATCCTTACTTCAATTGTTCCCTCGTGAAACCGAGCAATCGCCTCGCCGTAACAAGCATCTGTATCTGGCCGGTTCCCTCGAAAATGTCGTTGATTTTGGAGTCCCTCATCCATTTTTCGAGCAGCAAGTCCTGAGAGTAGCCGAGCGGTCCCATGATCTCAACTGCCTTCTGGGTGATCCAGGTGACCGCCGAGCCCGCCTTGGCCTTGGCCATGGACGCCTGCAAGTCGTTGCGTAAACCGTTGTCGAGCATCCACAAGGCCCTCCAGGTAAGCAGGCGAGCCACTTTCAGGTCGGCCTCCATCTTCATTATGTCGCGTTCGAGGGCGGTCAAGCGGGAAGGGTTTATTCCATAGCGCACCTCGACTCCCTCCTCGATCAGCGTCTTTTTCAAGAAATCCAGCGCAGCGCTGCCTACTCCGATTGCCATGGCGGCTACCAGCGGCCTGGTGGCGTCGAAGGTTGCCATCACCTTTTTGAAACCCTCGGTCTTACCCTTATCGACGACCTCGGGGTTTCCGAGCAGATTCTCCTTTGGTACGCGGCAATCCATGAAAGCCAGTGAGACGGTATCAGAACAACGTATACCCAGCTTGTCCTCTATCTTGGTTACCTCCATGCCCGGAGTCCCGTGGTCGACGACAAACGGCTTAATACCGGCGCGGCCTGCCTTACGATCAACGGTCGCCCATACGACCACGAAGCCAGCGGAATCGGTCAGTGCGCTCTTGCCGGAGGTCACGAAGATCTTTTCTCCGTTTAAGACGTATTCATCACCATCAAGAATGGCGGTTGTCTTGATGTTCGCTGTGTCCGAACCCGCTTCCGGCTCGGTAATGGCCATTGCGCCCCAAACCGGCTCCTCGCCGGAGAATCGTGCCAGGAATTTTTCTTTTTGCTCGGGAGTTCCGCTCGCCTGAACGGCCGCACCGCCAAGGCCCGGTCCCGGGAAGGAGAGGGCGAGGCCGGCGTCCCCCCAGAATATTTCTTCTACCGTTACCCCTCCCGCCAGGTTCGTCTCACGCGGCTTCTTCTCCTTAGTCTCTTCTCCCTCTTTTTTCTTCTCTTCCGTTCCGAAGGCACCGCTGATGCCGCCCCCCATGACCTTTTGCACCATCTTGATGAGGTCCTGCGGTTTCTTGTGCTCGTTGGAATCATATTCACGTGCGATTGGCCGCAGTGCGCTTTCTGCGAACATATGGATCATGTTCTTGCTGCCCTTAATGCGCGGGGAAAGCTCGAAGTCTATCATCATCCCACCCCCTTACACCATTACCATGCCATCGAACGTGGTAAAACCCCGGGCATTCCGGAACCACAGTTCGACGGGATTCTCATTGATATAGCCGTGTCCACCCATTATCTGCACCCCTCGGTCACAGACCATCATCGCCATCTCGGCGGCGTAGTTCTTGGCCAGCGCCGCATCCTTTTCGAAATCTATTCCCTTATCGCAGCGCCACGCCGCTTCCCAGGTGAGTAGGCGCGCCGCATCGACCTCGATTCCCATCTCGGCCACCATGAAAGCGATCGCCTGCCGCGATCCTATCGGCTCTCCAAAAGCCACTCGCTGTACGGCATAATCGCGGCTGAATTCGAGGCAGCGTCGGCTCATGCCGACCGCGAGGGCTGCTAAGGCCAGCCGAGAGCGCGAGAGCAACCTCAAGAAATCACTCCCCGCATCTCCTCCCAGCCGAGAAGCCGCGGGCACCCGGCGGTCCTTCAATTCCACCTGATAGGTGGGCAACGCCTTGATTCCCATATTCTGCTCCCGCTCGCTGATTGTAACTCCCTTCCCGGCCGCTGGCACCACAAATGCGTCGACGCCCGAAAATCCCATGCCGGATCCAGTCGCGGCAAAGATGAGCATCGATTCGGACTCCTGGGCCAGGGGCACCAGGCATTTCTTGCCATTGAGGATATACTCGTCGCCATCCCTTTCAGCCACCGTTTTCAATGCCGACGGGCAGAAGCTGAAGTACGGCTCTATAAGGGCGCATGATGCGGCCTTATATTCCTCACCCGTGAAGGCGGGCAGAATCTCTTTCTTCTGTTCCTCGGTGCCCTGATCTAAAACCGCCAAGGCTAGCGCGGTGGGGGTCATCAGGTAAAGCGCGGTAGAGAGGTCCCCCCAAGCCAATTCCTCCATAGCAATTACGCCTGTGAGTGCTGAAATTTCTTCCCCGAAGCCCTCGTATGCTTCGGGTATCGATCCCCCCAGCAGGCCCAGTTCCCAACCCTTGGCGATGATATCCTGGGAGACCTTTTGCGATTCATCGCTCTCACGCATGATTGGCTCGATCTGATCGGCGGCGAATGAAGCAACCGTCTCCTGGACCAGTTTCTGTTCATCACTCAATTCAAACGAAACCATAAGCTTCACCCCTTAAATTCCGAGTATCTAGTTTTATAAATACGGTCAGGCACCGAGAGCGTCGATGCGCTGCGCCGGCGTTCTAGTGCTACCGTATTTATGAAACAAGGTACTAACGGTCATCTGCACCTGGCTTGAGTGTTTCGATGTACCTCCTCTCGTCCCACTTTGGCAGGAAAACCCCGGATCCAAGCCTTATGCCGCTTCTAGTCGACTGTCCATTAGCATTCCCCTCAATGAGGCGTTATCAATGGAATCCTTCCCGCCCTCTTGCTTGTGCGCGCTATGAGCTTTCGGAAAGGGCACTACTTATCGCCCTTGAGATATCCCCTTCTATTGGAATCAAAGCACGTATATTATATTCAACGATATAGTCGACCAGGCTTCCCACGTCGCGCACGCTTTGCCTGATAAGGTGCTCCATGATCACATTCACGACGGAACCCATGACCATGCTTGTAACAACGGCTATATCGACCTTGCGCAGCATTCCTCGCTCATACATCATGCGGAATTCATTTTCCAGATTATTCCTGGCAATTCCTGACAGCCGTTCCATCTTGGCCGAAAAATCCGCATCGCTGCCTAACGCCTCCTTGTAGACGATAGCCGTCAGGTAAGGATTATCTTTGTGATATTGCAGGATGCGCATCATATTGTCCCGCCATGTCTTCAGGATGTTTCCGCCTTGGAAGGCTTCCTCGAGAAAGGCGTGATTCTCTTCGAGTTGAACCGCAAATCCTTTGAAAAAGGCCTCGATAAGTTCGCCGAATATATCCTTTTTGCTCTGGAAATACAGATAAAAAGTACCTCGTCCTATCCCCGATTCCTCCACGATTTCCGATACCGAGGCCGTGCGGTATCCCTTTCTCGCGAATACCTCGGCTGCTTTTTCGAGGATATATCCCCGTCTTTCCGGGGCAGGCATTCTCTTTTTTGGAACTGACATGTCGTTACATTAATCTCGGGGCAAATAATAGTCAAATTCGCGACCCGCCGGCTGCCTTTCTTTTCTGGCTGAAAATTTTCAACCCTTCAAACCAGGCTACGGTCAGGGCGCCGGCAATAATGCAGATACCGAGTTCTATGGCGGAGAGGAAACCGAACTGGAAAAAATCGCGTGCAAACGGAACGTAGAGGGCGATGCTCAATATGACAATCGTTCCTCCAAGTATCCACCACAGCGCCGCATTGGAAGACCTCAGTGTTTCCCTTATCGTGTGCTCCCAGGAGCGATTGGTGAGTATCAGGGCGAGGTTTGCTATGACCAGGGTGGTGAAGGTCATTGATCTTATCTCCGTCTCGCCTAACCCCCTGGCATGAGAGACGCCGAACACTGCTGCGACGATCAGGAGCACGCTCGTTCCCTGTATGAGGCTTATGGTGATATTCCTCTTATTGAAGATGCGCTCGTCCTTTCTGCGTGGCGGCCGGCGCATGATGTTTCTCTCCTCCGGTTCGGCTTCAAAGATGAGGGAACTGGCGGGATCGATGATAATCTCCAGAAAGGCTATGTGTACCGGCGCGAAGACCAGGGGCAGTTTGAAAATGACCGGTATCAGGGACATGCCGGCGATGGGAACATGGATGGCTATGATATAAGTAACCGCTTTCTTGAGATTGTCGTAGATCTTCCTACCCATCCTTACCGCTTTTTCGATGGAAGAAAAATCGTCATCCAAGAGGACCAGCGATGCCGCCTCGCGGGCGACGTCGGTACCTCTGGCGCCCATTGCCACCCCGATATTGGCGGCTTTCAGCGCTGGCGCGTCGTTCACCCCATCGCCGGTCATGGCCACGACCTCGCCGTTGGATTTCAAAGCATTCACGATGCGTAGTTTCTGCTCGGGCACAACGCGGGCAAAAATATTAATGTCCTTGATTCTTTCCTGCAACTCCAGTTCGTCGATGCAGTCCATCTCGCTTCCCGTCAAGAAGCGGTCGCTCGGCTTCAGTCCTACCTGGCGCGCGACGTTCTGCGCAGTGCCCGGATAGTCACCCGTAATCATAATCACCCGGATGCCAGCCTCATAGCATTCCTGCACCGATCTCGCGACCGTTGGCCGCACCGGGTCTTCCAGGGCGATGAGGCCGAGAAAGTCGAACTTGAATTCGTGCTGATCCTGCGGAAGGTGAGCGGGTGAAAAAGAGGCCTTGGCTACGCCCAGAATCCGCAGCCCTTCAGAGGCAAGTCCTTCGATCTGTTTGGCAAGTATTCCCTTTCGGTCCTCGCCCAGATGGCAAAGGTCGGCGATCGCCTCTGGCGCTCCCTTGGCAGCGATTATATAGTCGACGCCGTCAGGAGAACGCCAGACATAAGAGAGGGCCATCAACTCCGGCGACAGGGGGTATTCGCGCGCCAGCAACCAATCGTGGTGAAGGTGCTCGGTATTGTTGAGGGTGCGGTCCCCGAGGCGGGCGATGGCCGTTTCCACCGGATCGAAGGGGTCTTTCTGGGAGGCAAGGATGCTGAATTCCACGAGTTCGTGGAACCTTTCCGGCAGTATGTTCAACGAAGACCTGCCCAGATCATAGTAGGCCCCATCGCTCACTATCTTGCGGACCCTCATACGGTTTAACGTGAGGGTGCCCGTCTTATCCACACAGAGGACGGTGGCCGATCCGAGCGTCTCAATCGCAGACGTATTACGGGTAAGGACCTGGTTTTTGGCCATCCTCCAGCCTCCCAGGGTCAGGAAGATGGTGAGTACCACCGGGAACTCCTCCGGCAATACCGCCATGGCCAGAGTTATACCAACCAGCAACCCCTTGAGCCAATCGTTCCTGGTGGCGCCGTAAACGATCACGACCAGGAGGCAGAGGCCGAGACCAAAGATAGCGATGTTGCGGACGACAGACCGCGTCTCACTCTGCAGCAGCGTGGTTTCCGGTTCGATCTCCTCCAGCGATTTCCCTATTTTTCCCATTTCCGTCCGGGCGCCCGTCGCCGTCACCCTGGCTACCCCATGGCCTTTCACCACCAGCGTCCCGGCGTAAACGCGGGGCCGCTGCTCTCCGTCGGGCTCCCCGATTTCTCCCGTGCCGTTGCAGGCTACCTTTTGCGCCGGAACCGATTCTCCGGTCAACATGGATTCGTCGATCATTAAATTCGCGCAGTCGAGAATCAGCGCATCCGCCGGCACGCGATCGCCCTCGGCCAGGATGATAATGTCGTCGCGAACAACCTCGATGCCGGCAATGCGGCGTTGCTGTCCGTCCCTTATCACCAGCGCCCGGGGGCTTGAAAGGTCGCGCAAGGCATCCAGTGCCTTGTCGGTCCTCCTCTGCTGGAAAAAAGTGATTCCCATTACCAGAAACACGAAGCTGAGGAGGATCAGAGCCTCCTGGAGGTCGCCGAGGACGAGATAGATGCCGCCGGCGATGACCAGAAGAAGGAACATCGGTTCCCTGATGATATGAAGAGCAGTGCCGAACATAGTGCGCTTCTTGCCCGAGGCTATGTCGTTGTGCCCTTCTTCCTTCAGTCGTCGTTCAGCTTCCTGACTGCTCAGGGCCTGCACGGCTAGGAGATCTAGCTGTTCTACCATAATTTTAATGCGGGGTTAAGGGATTCAGGAAACGACCGGCGGAGATCCCGGACTCAATGTTCCTCGAAAAGGGCCCGCGTGACGTAACTGTCAGCAAAACAAATTTTAAGTCGCATCCAATCATTTTAACCCAAGGCACGACACCGAACCACAGTTATCTATTTTGGATTTAACAAAGAGGGTGAATCTTTTTATTCTATTCCTCGACCGGCAAAGGCTCGCAGTTGGATTGCATGCTTGCGAGATCGAAAGTGAGCATCTGCGGGCGGCTCGGTTCCTCGTACCCCGCCGGCGTTTTCCAGACGAGCACCGGCCATCCCCTATCCACGGCCAGCGCCTCGAGCTTCCTTTGCGCATTCACCGCCACCGGGTTGCCGACGGCTTCGAGCAACGGCAGGTCGGCCATGCTGTCCGAGTAGAAATAGCAATCTTTGAGTTCGACTCCGCGGTCGGAAGCATAACGCCTCGCCAATGTCTCTTTGCCCTCACCAAAGGGCAAGGGACGGCTTATCTCATCGGTCAGCCGGCCGTCACGAACCGGAGCCATGGCTGCTATCTTATCATCGGCACCGAGCTGTACTCGCACCTTTTCCGATATGTATTCTCCAGCCGCCGTCGCGATGACCGTCCAATGGCCCTGACGCTTATGTTCCCGGACACGTTCCTCTCCCTCCTGAAACAGGCGCGGCATTATGTATAATTCGTAGGCCTCGTCGAGCATTCGGATCAGATCCTCTATGGGATACTTTCCGCATTCCTGGAAGGTCCACCTGTAGACCTCTTCTCGCGGCAGCCGATTCATACGGTAGAGCGCAGTGAATTTTACCGCCTTCCATATGGCTTCGATTCCCAGGCGCCTCGTCTTGACCATGTACTTGACCACCAGGTTCCCGTTTGCCCCGTTTAAAAGCGTGTG